>Ga0208971_1000996_pt1 | contig 17987 bp, 13 predicted proteins | sample AOAMet1_18_M0_10_2_FD_188229 | JGI IMG/M metagenome (GOLD analysis project Ga0208971, IMG submission 188229) | Ammonia-oxidizing marine microbial communities from Monterey Bay, California, USA - CAN11_18_M0_10 (SPAdes) | ecosystem: Environmental > Aquatic > Marine > Intertidal zone | place... | reverse complement strand
GAGGTTAAGAGCCGATCTTGGAGTTATGATTACAGCTTCGCATAATGGTTTTTCCGACAATGGTATTAAGTTATTTGGACCTGATGGACGAAAGCTTTCCGATGAGGCAGAATTAGAAATTGAAGCTTTAATGGAGGAGGGGTGGAAAGAAGGCCTTGCTATCAATAAAGACCTAGGACGTGTTAGAAGATATGAGGATTTTCAGGCCAGATATATTGAAATGGCAAAGTGGACATTTCCTAAAGGTATGAGCCTAAAAGGTATGAAGATTGTAATAGATTGTGCTAACGGCGCAGGTTATAAAACAGCCCCGGATACGCTTTGGGAGTTAGGTGCAGATGAAGTTATTCCAATAGGAGTATCCCCAAACGGCAGCAACATAAATTATAAATGTGGTTCAACTTACACTGATGCAGTAATTAGCAAAACGCTTGAGACTGGCGCGGATATAGGAATAGCTTTAGATGGCGATGCCGATAGAGTGCTTATTTGCGATGAAAAAGGCAAACTGATTGATGGAGACCAGCTTTTGGCGCTAATAGCTAAGGGTTGGAGGGATAGCGATGATTTAGCGAATGGTGGAGTAGTTGCCACAGTTATGTCAAACCTAGGTCTTGAAAATTACATTAAAAACCAAGGGCTTGACTTTATTAGAACTAATGTTGGCGATAGGCACGTAGCAGCCCGCATGCATGAGGGTGGTTATAATCTGGGAGGAGAGCAGTCTGGACACATATTAATGACTGACTTTGCCTCCACAGGTGACGGAACAATAGCTGCCTTACAAATTCTAGCGCAAATAATACGAGCCGGTAGGCCCGCCAGTGAAGTGCTTAATGTTTTTGATGCTGTGCCCCAAGCATTAAAAAATATACCATATAGTGATACTTCACCCCTTGAAAAACCCGAAGTTCTATCGGCTATAAAAGAGGTGCAAGAGACGCTTGGAAATTCTGGACGTGTATTAGTTCGACCTTCTGGTACTGAAAAACTTATTAGAGTAATGGTTGAGAGCAATGATGAAGCAAAGGTAAACAAAATAGTCGATGACTTAGCAACATTAATTCAAATTAATAGTGATTGACCGTTAAGTTTTAATCTTCACAGATTACTATAAAAACAAATCTTTTAAATTGTAATTGTTCAGGCTATGTCCAATCTGTTGAAAGGTTTTATGTGTTTAGAGAAACATTAGATATAGATTTAGTAGTTTCTTTAGCTTCTATGCTTTTGGTCATAATTTTAATTTTTATTTCTTTGATTATTTTTTTTATTAGTAAGAAAAGATTACAATTTTGGAAAAATAAGTATCTTAACTTATCTAGAAAAAACGATAAGACTGTCTCTATACTGGAGTCTTATGATGGCCTAACCATTATATGGGAAGACTATATACCCGATATACAAAAAGGCTGGGGGCGGCCCAAGCATTATGGCTCTCTGGAGTTTTTTTCTGAGATAAATGTTCAAGAAATTCTAAACACACGTAATGATATGGTTATTGAGTTTCTGGATTTCATAGCTGATTTATTTGTTTCTGGTACAAGCGGTGCAGATGAAACTTTACGAATTAATATTGCTAAATTATCGAAAACAGGCCTACCATTTTCGATAGATATTAGTTTATCTGATAACTTGGTTGTAAAAGCAGATGGCCGTGTCGCAGGAAATCAGATTGTTATTTGGCTAAATAAGAACAAAAATTACCTTATTGATTTGGAGTCATCACAAAAATCAAATACTGACTCAACTAATCATTTGAATTCTATCACATCTGAATTTTCAGAAATCCTTGGCCGCTCCCCCTTTCCTAAATGGAGAATGACGGGTACGGGTAAGATAACTTGGGTTAATGCAGCTTATGTTGATGCTGTGGGAGGAAGTAGTTCAAATAGTGTAATTAAACAGCAAAATCATTTGGACAATAGAGTTATTGATCAAGGGAAAAAAGCACTAGAAATAAATAAGTCTTTCACAAATGTAAGAAATATAATCCTGCACGGAAATAATAAGCCAACTTCGATAACTACTTACCCCGTTTCAGGGGGAGTTGCAGGTATTGCTCTTGATGCTACTGAAGTTGAAATTTTAAAGCGAAATTTATCAACTTATAAAACTGCGCATCAAGAAATTCTCAATAAGATGGATGAGGCCATTGTAATTTTTGGGCCTGATCAAAAAATAAGTTTTTATAATTCATCATTTTCTACTCTTTGCTCTCTGGATAACGAGTGGTTTAAGAACAGCCCCACACATGGCAGCTGGCTTGATCATATGAATGAAAAAAATCTTATTCCTGCGCAATCTGATTATGTTTCATGGAAAAACTCAGAGCTAGCACTTTACAACGTGTGGCCTGAAGAAATGCCAGACGAAATTTGGTCACTTCCTGACGGGAAAATATTACGACTTGTGAGAATGCGTGACTTACATGGAGGTATTTCACTGCTTTTTTCTGATATGACTGACTCAATAAAATTAAAGACAGAATTAGGGAAGTTAATTAATGTACAAAAAGCAACACTGGATAAGTTATCTGAAGGAATAGCTGTTTTTGGCACTGACGGTAGATTAAGAATTCATAATGCATCTTTTGCTACTATATGGAATTTTTCTGAAGATGATTTAGAAAATACTCCGCGTTTTTCTGATTTAATCAATTTGTGTTTACCATTGTATAACAATCCAGATTTTTGGAATAGTTTGAGAGCTAGAGCAACAAACCCTAATCCACAAATCAGACATCATGACTCTGGTGAAATAATACGTTCTGATAATCGAATTTTTACATGGCTTTCCCGCCCGCTTCCAGACGGTGCAACTTTATTGGCGTGGGAGGATGTAACAAGTGCTAGAAAGGCACAGGCTGCTTTAATAGAAAGAGCAGAAGCATTAGAAGAGGCTGATCGAATGAAGTCAGAGTTTGTGGGCCATGTCAGTTATCAATTACGTACACCATTAACAACAATTTCTGGATATTCTGAATTTCTCCAAAACAGTGGTGCTGGGGAAATAACAGATAAGCAAAGCGAGTATATTTTTGCAATTCAGAGTGCATCGGAAGACCTTTCTAAGACAATTAATGATATTCTTGATATTGCTGCCATAGAAGCAAATGTTCTTGATTTAGAATTAAGTGATATCGAAATTCATAAAATACTTGAGCATTCTTTGGATTATGTGGCTACAAAAGCGGAAGATACTAAAATATCATTATCCTTAAAATCTCATTCTAAAGTGGGTAAAATCAGAGGAGACGAAGTAAAATTAAAACAGGTGGTCTATAATTTATTAACTAACGCTCTAAGGTTTACAAAACCCGGAGGGGTTATTGAGCTTGGGGGAAAGAAAGCTGATGGCGGCGGAGTTATTATTTGGGTGAAGGACAATGGAGTTGGTATTCCTACAGATTTACAGCCTCAAGTTTTTAGTTCATTTAAAAGCAGCCGCGGAGGTTCTGGTTTGGGCCTAGCTTTGGTCCAAAGGTTCGTTGAGCGCCATGGAGGCTGGGTAGAGTTAGAGTCGGAAGAAGAGGTTGGCACATGCGTTAGTATTTATCTACCCCGAGAAGCGCCAGAAGCTCAGTCACATGCTGAGCTGTTCAACAAAACTGCATAAGCTTACTGACTTTCAGGTGTGGTTACAGTTATACCATCTAGTTCATCATTCATAAGGATTTGACAGGATAAGCGTGAATTGTCTTGTACATCTTCTGCAAAATCAAGCATAGAGTCTTCCATATCATCTTTAGCCTTCAATTTTCCCATCCAATCATTTGATACATAAACGTGACATGTTGCGCAGGCGCAAGCCCCGCCGCAGTCAGCATCAATTCCTGGTATCATATTTTGAACTGCGGCTTCCATTACGGAAGTTCCATTTTTGGTTTCGACTTCACGATTTGTACCATCAGAGTCTACGAAATTAATTTTTGGCATGTTTTAACCTTATGGATTGTTTGTTTTTACTATTTAGAGGCTTGCCATCAATTTGCAAGAGCGTATCAATGCCGCATGCAAATTGTACAATTAACCACAGAAAATGATACATTAGACCTTGGCTCTAAACTTATAAAAGTTCTTACTAAAGGTGATGTTTTAGCGATAACAGGAGATTTGGGCGCAGGGAAGACTACGCTTGCTAGAGGAATTATACAAGCTGAGCTGGGGGATATAGAAGTTCCTTCTCCTACTTATACTTTAGTGCAAATATATGATATTAAAAATTTTGAATTATGGCACTGCGATATGTATAGACTAGAAAACCCTAAAGATGCATACGAACTCGGGCTATTTGATGCCTTCGAAGATGCTATATGTGTAATTGAGTGGCCAGAAAAACTTGGATCACTATTGCCTAAAAAAATTTATAAAATTGATTTAAAGTTCAATGGTAACGGACGTACAGCATATCTTGAGGGTTTTAAAAAAGATATATGACTACTTCATTAGATATAGAGATATTCCTTAAAAAAAGTGGGTGGAAAAATTTTGACCGCACCAGACTAAAGGGAGATGCTTCATCTCGCAGGTACGAAAGAGTAACCAGTCAAAATCAAAATGCTATATTGATGATTACCCCTCAAGCAGAGAACAAAAATTATGAAATATCTAGTGGAAAAACTAAAAATAGAGAAAGTATGGGATATAACTCGCTAGCAAGACTTGCGGGAAATAAAGTTGAGGCATTCACATGTATTGCAAAGGAACTAAGTATAAGAGGTTTTTCGGCACCTAAAATCTTTGCATCTGACTTGAGTAAAGGGCTGTTATTATTGGAGGATTTGGGTGATAATTTGTTTTCAAAATTTATACAAAATAATGCAAACCAAGAAAAAAAATTGTACTTAGCTGCCGTTGATTGCTTGGCCGCTATTTACAGATCTACTTTTTCAAAAAATCTAACCTTTGAAAATTCTTTTTGGGATTTAGAGGTATATGATAATGTGGCTATGCTTGCTGAGGTGGATTTACTTCTAGATTGGTATGCAAAAGATCTTGGGCATCAAATAGATAGTCAGAATAAGAAAATATGGCACTCAATTTGGAAGAAACTTTTTATTAATTTTGAATCTCTTGCGCCGGGTTTGGGGTTAAGGGACTTTCACGCTGAAAATATTTTTTGGCTCAATCAGCGTGAAGGAACAGAAAATATTGGTTTAATTGACTTTCAAGATGCTCTTTTTGTTCATCCTTCTTATGATTTAGTTAGTTTAATCGAAGATGCTCGGCGTGACGTCTCGCCGGAACTTACAGAAATGTTAATCGATAGGTTCTGCCAGAAATCAGGTATTAAAAATGATGAAAAGTTCCGATCAGCATATGCTATAATGGGAGCACAACGTAATGCAAAAATTTTAGGTATCTTCGTAAGACTGGCTAAGCGAGATAAAAAACTGCAATATTTAGATTACATACCTCGCGTCAAAGAGCACCTTATAAGAAACCTAAATTCACCTTGTTGTGAAGAATTAAAGCAATGGTTGGAGCAAAATATACCTGAGATTTTTTATGATTAAAACGGCAATGATAATGGCAGCGGGTTACGGGACCAGAATGCAACCACTCACAAACAATATTTCTAAGGCGATGGTGAAACTTGATGGAAAACCATTAATTGATCATATGCTACAAAGACTAGTAAATGCAGGCATAAAAAAAGTCGTAGTTAATGTACACGCATTTTCATCTCATTTAATATCACATTTAAAGAGTCTAAATTTAGACCTTAAAATAGCTATTTCTGATGAGACTGATTTACTTTTAGAAACAGGAGGGGGAGTTGTTAAGGCGTTACCAATGTTGGGTAAAAAACCTATCCTAATATGTAATATTGATTCTATTTGGATTGAATTTGAACCAGTACTTGAAAAGCTAATAAACGCCTGGAAACCAGACCATATGGATGAACTTTTATTGTGCGCAAAGGCAGAATGGTCGCTTGGTTATAGCGGAAAGGGTGATTTTGATTTTGGTAAAAATAATAGTTTGATTAGACGATCAAACCAGAAATCTGATTACATTTATGCTGGAGTTCAAATATTTAAACCTGATTTAGCCAAATCTTACAAAGTAGAAAAATTTTCGCGTAATAAGATATGGAATGAAAGTCTCAAAAGAAAGACAATCTATGGTATTCAATTGCCAGGCTATTGGATGCATGTAGGGGACCCCAAATCTTTAATAGCGGCAGAGGCGGTGATTAATCAGGTAAAATTAAAAGGATACAATGAGAAGTCCTAATGTATTTAATATGCCATCTGGAACTGCATTTTTACCAGCATTGGCTCGAGGTCTTAAAGATATTTTTGGAGACCGCCTTGAAGAGGCATTAATACTATTGCCAACGCGAAGGGCAGTCCGAGCTTTAGGTGAAACTTTTGCTGCTCAAAGTGGCGCTGCTATTCTTCCGAATATGAGACCTTTGGCTGATATCAACCCTGATGAACCACCATTTGAACTAGGAGAGTTATCAGGAATGGTCAAACCTTCTATTGACAACATGCAGCGACGCTTTGAAATAGCTAAACTACTTTTATATTATCAAAATAAAATTTCTACAGTACCTATGGACATGGCTGCGGCTTTGGCGATGTCAGAACCACTTATAAGTATTTTAGATGATGCAGATATGGAAGAGATCGATAGCTTAAAGATTACAAACTTAGATGAAATAAGAAATTTCTCAGCAGAACATTATCAAAATTCAATAGCGATCTACAAAGTAATTCAAGATTATTGGCCAAAGAGGCTTGCCGAGCTAAATTTAATGGGGCCTATGGCAAGGAGAGTTTCATTACTAAAAGCTTTGCGTTCTGTATGGGATAAAAATCCACCAAAATATCCTGTTATTATCGCCGGCTCAACAGGTACTTTGAAAGCTACAGCAGAACTTATTAAATGCGTATCTTATCTTGACGAAGGATTAGTTGTATTACCTGGTTTACAAAACCTTGAAGATAAATCTTGGGAGAATATTGGGTTACAGCACCCTCAATATTCATTAAAAAAACTTACTCAAATAATAGGTGTTAATCCAAAAGAGATCAAAACCTGGCCGTATATCGAAAAGAATGATGGATTAGCTGCGAGAAGAATAATTATCTCAGAAGCACTTATTCCTGTTCAAGAGACGGGAGACTGGCCTGGTCGAATAGCAGCAATTAGAAAGACTGAACCTGCTGGAAGCAAAACTTTTGAAGAGGCTATAAAGAAACTGTCAATATTAGAAGCTGAAAATGATGAAGAAGAAGCTTCATGTATTGCACTTATTTTAAGAGAGACTTTAGAAAATCCGAAACAAACAGCTTCTCTAGTCACTCCAGATACTGCTCTGGCGCGACGAGTAAAATCAAAGTTAAGACGTTGGGACGTAGATTTAGATAGCTCATTAGGCGAACCATTGGAGGAGACAGAAATTGGTAGCTGGGTTTCATCCCTTTTGACAATTATTACTGATCCGTACCACCCTGTAGCGTTAGCAACTTTTTTTAAACATAGATTAAGTACGTTAGGTGAACCTGTAGGAAAAGTATTTGATGAATGGTGTACTTCAGAGAGGAAAATACGCGGTCGCAGGATAGATAAAAATATTTATAATATTTCATGTGTTCAAACACTTCATGAATACATACTTCCATTAATAAATATCGATAAATCCGCAGCTAATGTGTGGGCAATAACTTTAGCTCAGGTTTTAGAAAATATTAGTAGCACCCCTGAGAATCATGGCGATCAGAGACTTTGGGTAGGTGAGCCTGGTGAGAAGCTTTCGTCAATAATACAGAGCCTAATATCTTACGGCGAAATTATATCTGAATTAAATGCCAAAGAATTTTCAAAACTTCTAAGCCAATTAATGCGAGATCAAGTTGTTCGGCCCAGATATGGTACACATCCTAGGCTATCAATATTGGGTCCTTTGGAAGCTAGACTACTATCTGCTGACCGTATTATTTTAGGTGGTTTAAATGAGGGGGTATGGCCGCCTAAATCAAAAAGTGACCCTTTTTTATCACGAGGCATGAGGGGTGCTATTGGTTTGTCTTTACCAGAAAGAAGATTTGGATTAGCTGCCCATGACTTTTCTGAGTTGGCAACTAGTCCTGAAGTTATTATAACGCGCTCGATCACCTCTGAAGGTACCCCTTATGTTGCGTCTCGTTGGTTATGGCGTTTGCAAGCCTTGATGAAGGGTGCCTTAGGAGAAAGATCGACTGAATTATTATATACCTCCAATCATTATCTTGAGTGGTCCCGCGGTCTCGATGCGGTTTCACTTGATGAGTACAATGATAGTCAAATTTCTAAACCTACTCCTAGCCCTGAATTAATAAAGCGGTGGCCTAATAAAAGAAAATTATCAGTTACATCTGTTAAAACAATGATACGTGACCCTTATTCTATATATGCTAAGTATATTCTTAATTTGGCTTCTCTTGATCCACTTGATATGGATATAGGTTCCCGGGAATATGGAACCGCAATGCATAAAGGGCTAGAAATTTTCTTTGAACGCCATAGAGAAAAATTACCAAAAAATGCAGAAAACCAATTAAGCGATGAATTAAATAAAGCTCAAATTGAAGCAGGTTTTAACGATAATGAAGTTTATAAGAATAAAATTAGGACTAAAAAAATTGCGAAGAATATAGTAGATTGGATGAGGAGAAAATTTAATGATGGTTGGTCTATTGATGCAACTGAGATAAACGCTGAATTATATCTTAATAAATTTGATTTTACTTTAACTGCTCAAGCAGACCTTATTATGAAAAGTAAAGATGGCTATGCGATTATAGACTATAAGACTGGTATACCCCCTTCACCCAAAGAGGTTGAAGCGGGTTTCGACCCTCAATTACCATTATCAGGATATCTATTAAATAAGGGGGTCTTTGAGGGCATAGGGACTGCCACGGTTACGGAGCTAAATTATGTACGCGTGAAAGCTAAGTTAGATGCCAATAGTATTGAGACGAAATTAGGGAGTGGAAACAGTTCTATAACCGTGGATAAAATGATTGCTGATGGGGCTCACAATTTAGAACAACTAATTACCGAATTTGATAAAAAGGAGACAATTTATTATTGTCAGCCAAGAGTAAAGTATACTTATGATTATAGTGATTATGATCACTTAGCCCGTAGAGAGGAATGGATGCGGTCGGGGAGTAATGTAGATGGTTGATAAAATATCTTCTGATTACATCGAAGCATTAAATGCGCAAAGAAATGCAGCTGATCCATCGCATATGAGATTTGTTACAGCTAATGCAGGCTCGGGAAAAACTAGAGTTTTAGTAGCCCGAGTATCAAGAATACTATTGCAAGGAACTTTGCCAAATAAAATACTGTGTTTAACTTATACAAAAGCTGCGGCGTCTGAAATGCAAAGCCGCCTTTTTAGAACACTTGGTGATTGGTCTGTATGCAGTGAAGAAAAATTAGAAAAAGAATTAGTTAGTCTCTTTGGGGTACATCAACCAGTTAAAGATTTATCAAAGGCTCGGCGCCTTTTTGCTGCTGCATTGGAAACGCCTGAGGGACTTAAGGTACAAACAATACACTCTTTTTGTGAGAATCTTTTATTACGCTTTCCTATTGAGGCGGGAATTCTTCCTGGTTTTAAGACGTTAAATGATAAAGAAAAAATAGAACTTGAGAAATTAACTCAAGATGAAATTTATCAATTTATAAAAGAAGATAGTAATAGCGATTTATGTAAAGCTATTCAGTTTTTATCATCTGATAGTGGATATATTTTAGATGATATCTTTAAGTGGGCACTGGCAAACGAAGATAAAGTTGAAAAGTGGAACTTAGTTGGCGGAACTAGTAAGTTGGCAAGCATTTTAGGTGTTACAGACAGAAGCACCAAAGAAGAATTGTTGAAAGAGGCATATGATTTAACGGATTGGAATTCACTTAGGCCGAAAGCTAAATTACTATTAACTGGTAAAACTAACCATCAAAACATAGGAAACGTAATACTGGAATGTTGCGATAATTCTAATAAAATTGAAGCGATCACCAGTTACGTAAATTTATTTCTGACAAAAACAAGCAAACTGAGAACTAATCTTATTGCGAAAAATTTTAATCATGAATTAAATGAGTTTTTTTCAGGGAAAAATGAAGAAGCACAAAGGACCTTTGCTGTGTATCAAAAATCTCTTGCCTATGATTGTTTGAAACTAAATGACTCAATATTAACTGTTTCTAAAGTGTACTTAGAAAAATATAAATATAATAAATTGTTAAGTTATAAATTAGATTTCCAAGATCAAATTTCTATGGTCCGAGACCTTTTAAAAAACAAACATGTTTCAGATTGGATTAAGTATAAGCTTGATGGGGGTATTGAACATATACTACTGGATGAGGCACAAGATACATCAGAGACACAATGGGAGATTATTGATTCCCTTAATGAGTCATTTATTAATGAAAGTTACGGTCAAGAACGTAAATTTCCGAGAACTTTGTTTGCTGTGGGGGATGAGAAGCAATCCATTTATTCTTTTCAAGGAGCAGAGCCAGAAATTTTTCTCAAAAAGATTAATAAATTCCTAGGAACTAATGAAGATGAAACACGAATGCAGATGTCATTCAGGTCTGCCCCCGAAATATTAAAGTTCGTTGATCAAATTTTTGTTGATAATTGCTACCTCGCAAAAATATTTGATGATAAAATTACTACATCAGTATCAAATATCAATCGTCACTTGGCTCATCGAACTGACCAAGGCCGCGTAGAAATATGGCCATTGACTGAAACTCCAAAAACGATGGAAGAGTCTGACCCATGGGATACAAGGCCTGTTGATGCTTTGTCGAAAGTATCATCAAGAGAAAGTTTAGCAAAAAATATTGCATTACAATTAAAAAAATGGATAGATTCTAATGATTTGATTTACGATAGGTCAAAATCTGAAAAAGAAAAAAAACCTATATATAGGCCGATTCAGGCAAGCGATATCATGATTCTTGTTCGCAAAAGGGATTCATTTTTTCACGCAATTATTAGAAATTTAAAAACATTAGGTATTCCTGTTTCAGGTGCTGATAGATTAAGACTTCAAAGTGCAATTGTTGTAAAAGATATGATTTCTTTGGCAAAATTTACTTTATTACAATCTGATGATCTATCCCTAGCGGAAGTTTTAAAAGGACCTTTATTTTGTTTTTCAGAAAAGATGCTATTTGAAGTTTCGTTTGGCCGTGAAAAAAAAGGGACACTTTGGAAATCATTAAAAGAGAAAAAACCAAAAATAGCTAAAGTGCTCAAAAAAATTATTCATGCTTCAAAAATATACCCGCCCTATGAATTTTTTAACTTTGTTCTCAATTTTAAACCGGAACCAAGTTCAAGTTTTTTGCGAAAAATTTATTTACGTTTGGGCCTAGAGGCCAAAGACGCATTAGAAGCATTTCTTGCTCAAACTCTTGAGCATCAAAGAAAAAGAGCTCCATCCCTACAATACTTTGTCCATGAATTTATTAAGGAGGATCTAGAGCTCAAACGTGAAATGACTGAAAATAGGGGGCAGGTACGAGTTATGACAATTCACGGTGCCAAAGGCCTTGAGGCACCAGTTGTTATCTTACCAGATACTACTGGGAAGCCGAAAGTGCAAAATAATGCCTTACTTCCAATATTTGAAAATGAAAAAAATAAAACCTTTTCAGGATATTATAAAAATACCTCAAAAATAAATTCTTTAAAAAAACTTAACTATTGTAAGGAAGCCGCAGAAAGTAAAATTCATCAAGAGTATTTAAGACAGCTCTATGTAGCTTTAACTCGAGCGGAGTCACGACTAATAATATGTGGTTACATGTCAGGTAATAGTAGTAAAGTGAATGAAAACTGTTGGTATCGAATTGCCTCAAAAGCCTTTGAGGGTATGAGCACTTTTGAAACAGAAGCAGCCTTTGGTATGGTTCAAGCTTATGGAAAAGGCCCTGAAAACCTCTCTGTGGACATATTGAAAAAACAAACCATAGATTTCTCTATACCAAATTGGTGTAATGAGATGGTAACAAAGATGGACGAAGCTAAAGTTTATATAAACCCATCAAAGCTTTTAACTGATAAAAAATATAAATTACCTGTTTATTCACCATTAAGAAAAAATAATGATTCCCAGTTTAGTCATGGAAATATTATTCATAAATTACTTGAAATTTTGCCAGATGTGGAATTAGAAAAACGCCTAGATGTAGCAGATAAAATTTTACAAAACTATAATATAAATGAAATGGATTATAAAAATAATATTATTTCAGAGGTTTTTGAAATATTAGATAATCCTAAATTTTCTGGAATATTTTCTCCGAGTAGTAAAGCAGAGGTCTCAATAATAGGTGCTGCTAAAAACTTTGGTGAAAATATTTTTTTGAATGCACAAATCGACCGTGTTTGCGTCACTGATGATAAAGTCTTTATTATAGACTATAAAACTAATGTAAATGTTCCCGAGGTTGTAAATGATGTTCCTGATATATATCTCGCACAGTTAGCTAGTTATCGCGATTTAGTCCGTAGCATATACCCTAAACATGAGATAATTTGTTCATTACTTTGGACAAACACTCCAAAAATGATGATAATAGATGGAGATATATTAGATACGACCTTGACGCAATTAAACTCAGTTCTTAGTTAGAGTTTTAGTACAGAGTATCCCGAGGAAAAATATATGGCCACCATAAAAGTTACAGATGCAAGTTTTAAAACCGATGTAATTGATTCGGATGCACCAGTCTTAGTAGATTTTTGGGCTGAATGGTGTGGACCATGCAAACAAATTGGTCCTGCTTTAGAAGAAATCTCAAAAGAGATGGGCGAAAAGATTAAAATTGCTAAGGTTAATATTGATGATGACCCTGATACCCCAGCCAAATTTCATGTAAGAGGCATTCCAACACTAATGATATTCAAATCTGGCCAAGTTGTAGCTACTAAAGTAGGCGCAATGACTAAAACAAAACTTTCTGAATGGGTAAGTGAGCACACAGATTAATAAACAACAACTGGTGCACTGAGTTTATTAAATATTATAGTTCTATAGCTTTAAAACCTCTCCAGCTAAATAAAGAGAACCACAAATTAATATTCTTGGAGAGATAATAGGCTCATCTGCTGATTGCCTTGACATTGCCTCACCAGTATTAATTGCTCTTTGCACCGCATCAATCAAATTGCTAGCTTTCTGAGCATTTATATCCTGTGCTTTTGCCGCTTGTACAACTTTTTCTAGAGGTAATGACGCATGGCCCGGAATGTCTACAGCTATTACATAGCAAGCGAGACCCTTGAAGGCTTCCAGATATCCGTTGATATCTTTATTTTTGAGTATTCCTATGATAAGTATTAACGGTCTTGATTGTTTTGCCTCAAGTTCAGCTAAAGTATTCCCTATTGCAATTGCTGCATGTGGATTGTGCCCTCCATCAAGCCATAGTTCTGCACCACTATCAATTGCCATGTCAGCGAGAGCGCCATTTTGAAGGTATTGCATGCGAGCTGGCCATGATACAGAGTTTAATCCCTGTTCTATAGACTTTTGGGTAATACCTAATTGAAGCGCAACAGCTATTGCTGTCCCTGCATTAATAACTTGGTGATCACCATGTAATGCGGGTAATGGCAAGTCCATTAGTTGACTATTATTTTCAAAAATAAGTCTGCCTCGTTCTCGTTGTGTTTTAAAATCTGTTCCCCAAAATTTTATCTGTGATTTATTTTTATTAGCTTCATTCTCTAAGACCGAACGCGTAATTTCTGATTGGGGGCCTACTACAACTGGTGCACCCCCCTTGATGATACCACCTTTTTCTTTAGCTATTTTAGCGATGTTATTTCCAAGAAATTCTGAATGATCAAGATCTATGGGGGTTATAGCGCAGTAATCCGGAGTAATAACATTTGTCGCATCATATCGTCCCCCCAGACCTACTTCTATAATACATAAATCTGCTTTTATTTCGGAAAAGGCTAAAAGTGCAGCTGCTGTTGTGGCTTCAAAGAAGGATAATGGCTGATTATCATTAATAATGGTTATACGGTTTAATATATTTAATAAATATTCATCAGAAATTTCTTCAGATGCGATTACTATCCGTTCATTAAAATTAACAAGATGTGGTGATGTATATACGTGAACTTTTTTACCCTGAGCTTCTGAAAATGCCCTGAGGTATGCTACTGTTGATCCTTTTCCATTCGTTCCCGCAACATGTATAGTAGCAGGAAGTTTGTTGTGCGGGTTACCTAGTTTTTTTAGAACACGTTCAATTCGGCCTAGGCCTAAATCTATTTTTTTGGGATGTAGCTTCTCCAGTTCTGATAATGCTTTGAGAAGCTTATGATTAGCCTCAAATTTATTCATTTTCTGTCATTTTTATATTATCTACTTTTAGAAGTACGGATAGGATATTTGCTAATGTATCACGCATATCATTTCTGTTAACTACGCGGTCTATCATTCCTTTCTCTTCAAGAAATTCGGCTCTTTGAAATCCATCAGGAAGTTTTTCTCTTATTGTTTCCTCAATAACCCTAGGGCCTGCAAAGCAAATTAGCGCATCAGGTTCAGCAAGTTGTATGTCTCCAAGCATTGCGTAACTTGCTGTTACTCCTCCTGTAGTTGGGTCACATAGAACTGTAATGTACGGCAAACTTGCTTCACGTAATTTCTGAACAGCAATTGTTGTTCTAGGCATTTGCATCAGACTAAGTGCACCTTCTTGCATTCGTGCACCCCCTGCGGCTGTAAAAACAACTAATGGTAAATTATTCGAAATTGCATGCTCTGCTGCTGTTATGAAGCCTTCCCCAGCTGCCATACCTAAGGAACCACCCATAAAAGCAAAATTTTGAACTAATACTACGGTATCTATTCCATGTATTTGCCCAACGCCAATGGTCATTGCATCTTGATCTCCAGTTTTCGCTCGAGCTTTTTTAAGACGGTCTGAATATTTTTGATCGTCCTTGAATTTTAAAGGATCTTTAGCAACTTCCGGAATGTTTATTTCATTGTAAGTTTGATTATCGAAAGTATATTCCATTCTCATTTGAGGGCCTATGCGTAAATGGTGGCCTGCTGGCGTAACGTGTAGTAGGCCGGGAAGATCGGCAGAAAAAACCATTTCATTTGATTTAGGGCATTTTATCCAGAGGTTATCAGGTGTATCTCTTTTAGAGAATATATCTTTAATACCCGGAGGTGTAAGTCTGGTAAGCCAATTCATATCTTAGCTTTTGCACTAAGTCTAAAAATTGAGCAACAGGAAACCATTTCAGAATTCATCTAAAATATCTTTCAATACAGAAGGGTTTTCACTAAATATTTCACGTATTCTAGTTTTATCTTTTTCTATCTGACTTGATTGATTTAAAAACCCTCTAGCTAGTAAAAGTGCTCTCCAGCCATCAATATTTTCCGGGTTTGATTCTAGATTTTTTGCTAATTTGTCTACCATAAGAAGTATTTCTTCTATTTGTTCTTCAGCGGGTGCAGTTGATGAAGTAGATAAACTTTTAGGATTTATCCGCTTGCTTGTATTCGATTCAAATTCTTTGTAACTGGGGTAACTAATAAGATTATATGTAAATATAGATAGGCCTGAAAACCCAAGAAAAAAACTTACTATCAATAATCGAGAGTTCTTTGATGAATTAGTTAGTGGTGCTGAAATTATCAAAACAACAGATACTGAAAGTATCGAGATTATTACCCAAACCATAAAATTACTTTTTAGCTTTAAAAAACCATGCGCCAGATGCCATAATCAACATGAATGGTAATATCCAAAGGGCAAGCGTATTTTTTTGAAAGGGAGGTTTGAGAAGAACAAAATCCCCATATTGACGCCTCATGTAATTAATTATTTCATCATTCGTGTCCCCTTCTAAGATTCTTTTTTTAACAATCTGACGCATATCTGCTGCTAGGGGTGCATCAGAATCTTCTATGGACTGATTTTGGCAGACAACGCAGCGTAGAGATTTGCCTATTTCTTTGCTTCTTAAGTCTATGTCACTTTGCGGAAGTTTCGATATTGCATTGAAAGACAGAGCTATTGCAAGGAGAGGTATAAGAAAACATTTCTTCATATCTTATTTATGCTATTTATTATGGGCAGAATATCTTTTTCCCAATTTTTTTTATTAATTATTCCAATGTGCTTGTATCTAATTTGACCTTGAAAATCAATTATGAAGCTTTCTGGCGCTCCGGTTACGCCTAATTGAATTGCTAAAGTACTTTCGTCATCATAAATTATTTTATCATAGGGATCACCATAATAATTTAGCCAATTTATTGCTTTAACTCTATCATCCCTCCAATTCATTCCAATAAGATTTATATTTTCTTTGTCTGATATTCCCATCAAAAATGGATGCTCGGTGATGCAGGCGGCACACCAAGAACCAAAGACGTTTACTAAAGAAACCTTATTTAATAGGTCTTTTTCGGTAATAATATTTTCTGCATCATTTAGTTCAGATAATGAGAAACTAGGGAATTTTTGATTTATTAATTGTGATGGAATTGAACGAGGGTCTTTTGTCAATCCAACGGCAAAAATTGTGGAAACAATCAATAATGTAAATAAAGGGATGAGGGATCTTATCATAACATTTCTTACGACCTATAATAACTTTTATCAAAAAGTGAAATAAAGCCCGCTAGGGACATAAAAAGTGCACCTAACCATATCCACGTTACGAAGGGGTGATAGTTTGCTCTTAAAACCCATCCGTCTTGGCTATTCCCTTCGCTGATAGCTGTAAAAATAGTTGGCCCCATCGTAAAATTAAAACCTGCTTCGGTTGTAACTATATTTCGAGCTGGATAAAATCTTTGTTCTGTTGATAGAGTTTTTATGGGAGATCCTTTCTTTGTTACATCAATAGCCGCATTGAGGTATTCATAATTTTTCCGTTGTCCTGTATTAATTGATGATAATGTAAAGCTATAATTTGCCACATTAAGTTTTTCACCTACTTTAATGCGGCCTATATTATCTTCAGACCAAACTGACATAAAAACTACCCCGGCAGCGAAAACTGCGACGCCTAAATGTGCAATCGCAAAACTGTATGTTTTTGGTTTCAAACTTTTCCAAGATTTAAAACCCTTTGTTCTCGTTTTAATAGCAATTAATGTAGTTATGGCTAAATATGCTGCCAGAGCTAGTCCAAGAGCACCCCAAATAGACTTTCCAATAAAGAAAGTTAGTAAGACCATTATTGCAAGAGGCACGATTAACTTTTTTAATAAGGAAATTATCTTGCCTTCAGAATTTTTATTCCATTTAATTAATGGTGCGGCCCCCATGAATAAAATTAATAAAATCATAATCGGCGTAAAGGTTAGGTCAAAGTATGGCTTTCCGACACTTATTTTGTCTCCCGATAAAGTATCGATAAGAAGAGGGTAGAAGGTTCCAATAAAAACAGTGATGCATGATATAACGAGTAGTAAGTTGTTAATTATAAGTCCACCTTCGCGAGAAAAAGGTTCAAATATTAGATGATTTCTTATTTTTTTTGAGCGAAAAGCGTACAGAGATAATGAACTTCCAGATATAATAATAAGTAACATTAATAGAAAAATTCCGCGTGTTGGATCAGTAGCAAAAGAATGAACCGAGACTAAAACTCCAGAGCGAACTACAAAAGTACCAATTAGGCAGAGTGAAAATGTACTAATTCCTAATAAAACTGTCCAGTCAGCAAGTTTATGTCTTATTCCTAGGGCCATTATAGAATGCAGTAAGGCTGTTCCTGCTAACCAGGGCATAAAGCTAACGTTTTCTACCGGATCCCACATCCACCAGCCACCCCAACCTAGCTCATAATATGCCCAAATCGAGCCCAGTGTAATTCCTAGAGTTAAAAAACTCCATGAAGCTAGAACCCACGGTCTTAACCAATTTGCCCATATTGCATCAACTTTTCCCTCTATCAAA
>Ga0208971_1000990_pt1 | contig 18042 bp, 9 predicted proteins | sample AOAMet1_18_M0_10_2_FD_188229 | JGI IMG/M metagenome (GOLD analysis project Ga0208971, IMG submission 188229) | Ammonia-oxidizing marine microbial communities from Monterey Bay, California, USA - CAN11_18_M0_10 (SPAdes) | ecosystem: Environmental > Aquatic > Marine > Intertidal zone | place... | reverse complement strand
TGGCAGGAATTGGACGACTTCACCAACACCAATTCCAACGTGGTACTGCACCCGATTTACCGCAAGGGCTACATCGGCATCAGCCGGGCCAACGCATTGCTGGACCTGACCGAAATCGAATCTGAAGCCGTGACCTCCTACAAGGCACAAGCACAGTGGCTTCGGGCATACTACCACTTCGAATTGTTCCGCCACTTCGGTCCGATTCCTGTGGTCAACCAAAGCCTGACGCCCGAAGACATGAACTTGGAGCGCGGTACGCTGTCCGAGGTCATGCAACAGATTGTTTCGGATTGCCAAGAGGCCCTGCCCCACCTTCCACTGTTGGCCCCCAGCGGCCAAGAAGGACGGGTAACCCAAGGCGCCGCATACGCGCTCATGGGCAAAGCCTACCTGTACTGGGCAGACCTCAAAGGAGACGATCCCGCACTGTTTCAGTCTGCTGCCGATGCCTTCCAGTCTGTCGTAGACCTCGGGGCTTACCAGCTCCAAGATGACATGCAAGACCTGTTCGTCTTTGACAACAGGAACACCTCCGAATCCGTATTTGAAATCCAACACAATCCCCTCTGGTCCAGCGACTGGGGATGGTTTGAAGGCGTAGACGGCAACGGCATGATTCAATTGTGTGGTGTTCGCGGTTTGTGTGCAGAACACCCCGATTACGAGGCTGGATGGGGCTTCATGTCCGTGACAGAAGGCCTGTACAACCACTTTCTTGACGACGACACTTTCCGCCGCGATGTGGCCATCCTCTCCGAAGAGGAACTGGCACAACAACTCGCCGATGCTGGCGTGAGCTGCGACCCCATCATTGACATGACCCAAAACAACCCAGTGGACTACACAGGATACTGGCAAGAGAAGTACCCCAACCTCAAGGCCTTTGCAGGAACCAATGTCAACGGAGGCAACGAGCACCTGACGAAAGCACAAAACACCCATGTCTTCCGGTATGCAGATGTCCTGCTCATGCTGGCCGAGGCGCTGCACCGCGGCTCTGGCGACGACGGTACTGCTCAGATGTACATCGACATCGTGCGTGAGCGCGCTGCAGGTCCTGGCGACAATACCGGCAACTTCCGTTCTGCAGCCACAGTAATGGCCGAGGAAGGATGGAGCCTCCAAGACCTCATCTGGTACGAGCGCCGGGCAGAATTGGCCTGTGAAGGAGACCGCTGGTATGACCTCGTCCGCTCTGGACGCGCCGAAGCCAGCTTGTTTGCGGGAGACGGAGACAAAGAAGCCAACTTCGGTCCCGAAGACCTCTGGCTGCCCATCGCTTTGGAAGAAACACAGATTGCCTCTGGCCTGACCACCTATCCTGACGACGCGTTATTCAACTGATCGCATCAGGCACGACACCCTTTACATCTGATTTACAACACAATTCAATCAAACATGAACAAGACGATTCAAGGATTGGGGCTCTTCCTATTGGTAAGCCTCGTCATCGTGAGCTGCAAAAAAGATCCCGAGCCAGAACCTACTCAGGTGATTGCCAGTTTTCAGTACGCAGTGAGCGAAACCAATTGGGCCGAAGTCACCTTCACCAATTACTCCGCCAATGCCACCTCCCACACTTGGGACTTCGGTGATGGCAACACCAGTACAGACACCAACCCTGTGCACGAGTTCGCAGCTGGCGGCGCATACGAAGTGACCTTGACGGCCATTGGTCTCGACGGCTCCGCTTCTAAGACAGAGTCCATCATCATCACGGATCCCAATACGGCCAGCATCTTTTTGTCCGGCGTGGACAGCAAGACTTGGTACCTGGACCGCGAAGAGGTGGCCCTCGGTATTGGACCCGCTATCGGCGACAACAGCTGGTGGTCATTCGGTGGTGTCACACCGCTTGGCGATCGCCCTTGCATCCTGGACGACAGCTACACTTTTAATGCTGACGGAACCTGGGAAAAGAACACCAACGGAACGCTCTTCGTGGATTCAGACGCCAACGGTGGTTGGCTCGGCATCGACGAGAACTGCATGGACGAAACCTCACCCGGAATTTGGACTGGACCCAACGGTGAAGATTTGAGCGCGTTTGCTGACGGAGGCAATTACACCTTTGACTACAACACCAACACCAACACCATCTCCATCGATGGGTTTGGCGCCTACATCGGACTGTGCAACAAAACTGAGAACGGCGACAGCTACGTGCCTGCTTCTACCAAGTTGTTTACCATCATCAGCACAGAAGAAGGGGACATTGCAGACCGCATGGGATTGGCTTTGGTCCGCGCTGACGGCAGCGCATGGAACTTCTTCTTGGTGCACTATCACGACGAAGCGAACCTCCCACCCATCCCGTCCTCTGTGCCCACAGCCAACTTCTCCTCGGCAATTGATGGAAGCACCGTCACCTTTACCAACTCTTCTTCCAACGCCACTTCCTACAGCTGGGATTTCGGAGATGGAACGATGAGCGCAGAAACCAACCCTGTGCACACCTATGGAGCAGATGGCAACTATACCGTGACCCTCACGGCCACCGATGATGCCAACGGCAGCAACTCCACTTCTCAGGACGTGGCCATCAGCTCGGCCATCTTCACGCCTGACGTCCTCTCTGATGCCGACGGTAAAGCATGGAGGCTCGACGGAGAAGCCAGTTACTATGTCGGACCGTGCCAAGGGTGCAACGATTGGTGGGGTGGAATTGACGCCACTGGCGCGATTGAACGCGCCTGCCAATTGGACGACGAGTGGATTTTCTTTGATGACGGAACCATGGATTACACCACAGAAGGTTTCGTTTGGGCAGAGGACTACCTGGCCAGCGCTGGCGAGTGTGTCGACGAGACATTGCTCCCTAGCCCGTTTGAAGTCTTCGGTGCCGGTACACATGCCTTTACTGCAACCGCAACCGAAGTCACAGTGAATGGCCTCGGCGCTTTCGTTGGATTCAACAAAGCCTTCAACGGCGGGGAGTTGCCCACTGACGGCACTGGAACGCCTGCCAGCTCCATCACCTATGAAGTGTTCAACTACAGCAACATCAACGGTGAAGAGAAAGTCACCATAACCGTCGACTACGGGGCCAACCCCGGAGAGTCTTACTGGACATTCCGCCTGATCGCCCAATAAGCGCAGGTCCACCACCTATTGAGGAAAGGGAGCCGGTCACGAGACCGGTTCCCTTTTTTCTTGCCCTACATCCTGGATTCGAAAGTGCGTACCTCCCACATTGCCGGGCAAATGCAGACATGCTACACCCCGGAGTTCAACCTTGAAAGGACACAGGTAACGCCAGATTCAAATCCCTAGACGGGCTGAAAACAGCGCCAAATAAATCCCCCGAAGGGCTGAAAGCAGCCCGAATTGGATAAGCCACCGGGGAGCCTAAGCGGTTATCGCAACGGCTTCAAAAAGCGTCCGGTATTGACCGTGCCGTCCTCGCGGTGAACAAACACCTCGTAAACGCCAGCGGACAGCCCTTGCAACGACAGCGTCTCTTCGATGCTGGCCACATCGAAATAAGTCTTCCCAAAGACCGGACGCCCGAGGGCGTCGTAAATCGACAGCGTCAGGTTCTGGGGGAAAAACACCGAAAAAGCCACTGTGACCTCGCCCGTCTGCACCGGGTTTGGGTACGCGAGCACGGTTTGAAAGGAAGTGAACCCCGGCTCTTCTACTTCGTCCTTGTAATCGAACTCGTACCAATTCAAATTAAACGGTGCTTCTTGGACGGTCACCCGCAAGGTGTAGATGCCAGCATTCAGGTTCACTTCTCGGCTTGTTGTGGACCACGTTTGCCATCCCCCCGTGGCAGGGAGCTGGAAAATACCAAGGCCGGTGACCTGCCCATCGGCATCAATCAGTTCCATGCCCAATGATCCTGCCTCTTCTGAGGCTGTGCGAATGTTCACGTCGTAGTCTCCAGAGTAGCGCACGTTGACTTGGTACTCCATCACGTCGCCCGCGTCTAAGAAGCCCACGTTCTGGCCGCCACCATTGTCGTTGGTCGCCTCCAACTCAACACCCGTTTGCTGGCTAAACTCCTCTGCTTCAATCCAGCCTGGAATGGCAAATCGGAAGTCGAGGTCGTTGTAGACTTCTGCATTGACAAATGCACTGAGGTCTCCTCCACCCGGCTCCATGACGGCACTGCCATTGTATGACAAGGTCAGCTCCATCGTGGCATCCATCCCTTCTTGGACATCCAAAATGATGACCCGTTCAGCCTCAGGGTCAGCCTGCATGGCCAACAGTGTCAGCGGCGATCCGTCGGCATACAAGGTGAACTCATCGGCAGCATTCAGCAGCGGCAACTGAAGGGGCTTGTTCAGTGTCACCGCCACGCTTTGTGGGCCCACGGTCTTGGCATTGACCAACGAGAGGTCTACTTCCGCAGCAAGCGTACCGGTGAAAGAAAAGTCAAAATGACTCACTTCGAAACCCCCTTCGTCCGCCCAGAATATCAACCCTGCGGGGCCCTCCTCCAGATAGACGTCTTCGACCGTAACCGTCTGCCATCCACCAGGAATTCCCGTCAAGGGCAACTCCACATAGTTTGAGACGTCGCCACCATCGGTTTCAAAGTGCACCATCCCCGGAGTATCTCCCACAGAAATGCGCATACGGATGTCGTACATGCCGCCAGATTGAACATCCACGGTGTATTTCATCCACTCATCGGTGGCCAGCCAGCTCACCTTGTATCCGTTGCTGTGCACTGGGTCTGTGGCAAAAGTGATGTCGACACCATCGTTTCGGTATTGCCACCCCGAATTCCATTCCGTGTAATTCCCTGAGCTCACATGGTAGTTCGCAACTTGAATGTCACCATATGCCACCCCTGCTGTACCCATGTCGAAATCCGTGGCATGAACAATGCCTGGAACCTGCTGATCGGCGTCAAAAGGAACCGAGGTGTCCGATTGGACTTGGCGGAACATCGCGTCCACCACATTAAGCTGTTTGACGCAGTGCTGGAACTTGAGCTTGTCGGCCAAGTCCATGAGTGCATCGGTCGCAAACTCAGCAGTGGGCTGCGCCGCGTTACCGCTCCAATAATCCAGCAAAACTTGATACTCGGGGCTCTTCTCAATGGACAAAGGCGCCGAAATACTGGCCACCTTCTTCAAAGGCCACCAAGCCCAACCAATCTGCAAGTCCTCGAGCAGGTGAATGGCGTCCCGGAACCACACATTGGAATTCTCTCCGCTCTCCCCGAGGTACAACGGCACATTGTAAGCGCTGCGGATGCTGGTGGCAAAGTTCATGGAACCTTCGTCGTTGTAGCTCCAGTATTTGTGAGGTGAGTAAACCAACTGATCGTCCCATGGCGGCGTCAAGCCAGAAAAATCATTGGCCCACCAATTGCCTTCAATAAAAATGATGTGATCGGGGTCTACTGAGCGAATGCTGTCCGTGCACTGCACATAGAGGTTGCGCAAGGCTGTGCCGCCTGGTAAATCCCAGTTGGGTTCGTTGAGGAGGTCATAACCCGCAATCCAATCCTCGTCCACATAGTGCTCTGCCAAGCGCTTCCACAAGGCGGCCATTTTGTTTTGGTTCTCCACACTTTCCCAAAGAGAGGGCTTGGTGGGATCGTAGTCCGAAATGGCCGCATCATAGCCTTGACCACCAGGAGCGCCATGCAAATCCAAGACCACATACATCTCATTCTGCTTGCACCATGACACCAGACTGTCACTCAATTCAAATCCAAGGTCCAGCCAAGTGTTCTCCCCAGCAACGGGCTCCTCCTCAATGGGCAGGGTAAACAAGTTGTAGTGCATCGGCAACCGCACGGAATTGAATCCCCATGCCTTCATGGCATCGATGTCGGCTTTGGTGACGTGATTTTGGAGCCATGCGGTGTAAAATTCAGCAGTCGCATCTTCACCAATCAGCTGCTCAATTTTGTTGCGGATTTCGAACTGGGCATTGGCAAACCCCGCAGTTTGTAACATGTAGCCTTCTTGGAGCATCCATCCTCCAAGGCCCATCCCCCTCAACAGCACAGGGTCTCCAGCCTCGTTCACTACCAGTGAACCCTCCGTTGAAAGCCTATGCTGTCCCATCAAGGTCAGGGGCAACATCAATGCGCAGCACAAACCTGCAAGCACAATCGGTCTCGGGGTTCTCCAGAATTTCACCATGTTTCAAAAATAACAAGTCAGACCACGTTAGTGTCATTTAGACACTCCATGTTGCCTGTCGGGAATACAGACGCAATTTCCAAGGGGACAAACCATCTAAAATCCAATTCCGCCGGCAATTCCGGACTCTATCTTTGAAGGGAAGCAGGTCAAGAAAAATGAAATCACCACTCCCCTATCTCGCCATCGCAGCCTTGATGTGGTGCGTAGGATGCAAACAAGATGAAGCCCCTGTGGTTGTCCCCGAAATCCAATTCCCGATTGACATCAGCGGTTTGGAAACGGAGGAAAACAGGTTCTTCGAATTCCCATTGGTCTTGAACCAATCCACGACCCGGGACATCACAGTTTACTTCGAAACCAGGCCTTTGACCGCAGAAGAAGACAGCGACTACATCCCAGTACAGGATTCACTCATCGTATCTGCAGGAACCGCCTCCGCCTCAATTATTGTGGAAATCGTGGTCGATGAATTCACAGAAGAGGACGAACAGTTTAGGTTGGTCATCACCGGCACAAGCGGTGCTTTTCTAGTGGGTGGGGTTCAAGAAGCCATTGGCACCATCCTCAACGACGACACCCTCATTGGCGTCGACAACACCGGATATGTGTCGGCCGACAGCTATCCGGGAAAGGCCCTCGCATGGTCAGACGAATTCGACGGGGACGTCATCGATTTACAAAATTGGACCTACGACCTTGGCGCGAGCGGATGGGGCAACCAAGAACTTCAGAACTACACCTCCAACAGCGAGAACTGCTATGTCTCCAGCGGCAAGCTTTTCATTGTCGCCAAACAAGAAGGAGTCCATTACACATCCGCTCGAATGAAGTCCATCGGACTCCAAGAATTCCAGCACGGCCGCATCGATGTGCGCGCCATACTCCCTTATGGACAAGGCATTTGGCCTGCCATCTGGATGCTGGGCGCCAATTTCCCGTCATCGGGTTGGCCCGCCTGTGGTGAAATCGACATCATGGAGCTGGTTGGCTCTTCTCCCAGCACCGTCCATGGCACCATCCACTTTGGCGCTGACTGGAACCAGCACAACTATGTGGGACAGGGAACCAGCCTCCCCTCTGGACAGACTTTTGCCGACGAATTTCATGTGTTCTCCATCGAATGGGACGAAAGCGGAATCACCTGGCTCATCGATGACCAACCCTATTATTCGGTCACATCAACGGTCACGGGCAGCCAGCCCTATCCTTTTGACAATCCCTTCTTCTTCATTCTGAACGTAGCGGTAGGCGGACAGTGGCCGGGCTACCCCGATACCACCACCACCTTCCCACAATTCATGGCCATCGACTACGTCCGGGTCTTTCAATAAACCGAACGGCTCTTTTCCACTGCGATGACCTGTCCGTTGTAAGCGTACCAGAAAACGGGCGTACAACGGATTGCTGTGCCCACTTCTCGAATGCCCTTTTAGCTCCCCATGTGCGCCCCGTCACAGAACGGCGGGTTCTTTGTCTTTTTGCAAGTGCACATCGCGGCCTTGCCATCTTCTTTGGCTTCAAACACCTGAGGCACAAACTCGGAACCTCCGTGGGCGCCATTGCACCACGGTTGGTTGGCCGACATTCCACAAGAACACCATGCATAAGTGGTGCCCTTGATCAGGTCTTGGATGATGGGACGGTCCCCCGCTGACTTTGGCTTATCCATGGCGTTACGATTTTGCTTCAAGGTGCACCGTAAAAGTCATCTCATCCAAAATGGCATCATCGCCGAGGTTGTCAAAGAAGGAACCCGAACCATAGCGCACATCAAATTGTGCCCGATCAATCACAAGCTCAGCATCGTATGCCTGACCATTGCGGCTGACATCGAACGAAACCTGCTTTGAAACACCCTTGATGGTCAATGTAGCCTTTGCGGTTGACTGGCCATCTACAAAAGGCGTTGCGGACGCAATGACCAAGGATGCGTTGGGGTAGGTTCCCACAGAGAAGAAATCGTCTGACTTCAAATGCCCCATCAGCTTATTGCCCATCCCTTCTGGCAAATCCGCATTGGTCATGGTGGTCATGTCTATGGTAAACTGCCCCCCTGTGATGTTGCCGGATCGAAGCTCCAGCGCACCACTTTTTAGTGCAACGTGGCCATTGTGCAATTTACCCGTGATGTTGCCCCCCTCCCATTGGATGCTGGAGTTGGCAGTATTGATCTCGACCGATTGGCCCAATGCGGTGCCTCCCATCATCGCGATGGCAGAAAGAATGAGGATGTTGTTTTTCATGGCAGAAACTTTGATGGCTACAAAGCTCTACTGGGTTCTGTAGGTACAGGTGAACCTCGATTAACTTCTGTCGGGCATCACACGGTCCCTTCTGAGCTTGCTCAAAGCCTGAGGGGTGATCCCGAGATAAGAAGCAATCAACTTTTGAGAAATGCGTTCGGCCAACTCCGGATAAGTCTCAAGAAAATACTCGTACCGCTCCAACGCACTGGTGCTCATCATCATAAGAACACGTTGTTGCATGGCTCCAGCCCGCCTGTGCATCATTTTGAACCGATTGTCAGATTTCACCTGGTGCTCCTCTTTTGAGGCGCCAACAGGGAAAACGTACACCTCGCTGTTTTCCAAAGCCTCAATGACCAAATGGCTTTCCTTGCCAAAACCCGTTGCATAGAGGTCGGCAATCACCCATCCCTCAGGCGCAAATAAAAAGGTGTGCTCCTTGCCCAGCTTGTCTAAAAAGTAAGACCGCAACAACCCCTTCACCACCTGATACGCATACACTTTGCGCACACCCGCATCCTGCAACACCTCCCCTTTTTGCACTGTGACCAACTCCATGTCACGAAATAAGAAAAGAATCCAATGGAAGCAACACGGCCTGGCCTGACTTAATTTTCAGGCATGGAAGCAGGGCAAAGAGTGGCGGTGATTGGTGGCGGCGCAGCGGGATTTTTTGCCGCCCTATCGGCAGCCAAACACCATCCCAATGCAGAGGTGACCCTGTTTGAAAAGTCCAACAAACTGCTCGCCAAGGTCAAGGTCTCAGGCGGAGGACGTTGCAATGTGACCCACGCTTGCTTCTCACCTTCCGCGCTCTCCAAAGGGTATCCCCGCGGAGGGAAACAACTCAAAAAAGCGTTCTCCTCCTTTCACGCCCAACACACTGTTGATTGGTTCACGGACCGCGGGGTGCCGCTGAAGACCGAGGAAGATGGCCGCATGTTTCCCGCCGCCAATACTTCTCAAGCCATCATTGACTGCCTCATGCAAGAGGCCCAGTCTGCAGGCGTGCGCATCCGCATGTCTTCTCCCATTACAGAAATCAAAGCGCCAGAATCAAAGCAGGACTGTTTTGATCTGCATGGAGACAGGTTCGACCAGATCATCATTGCTACCGGTGGCAGCCCCAAACCCACAGGATTTGATTGGCTCCGGGGTTTGGGCCATTCCATCAGTGAACCCGTGCCTTCGCTGTTCACCTTCAACATGCCCGGTGAATCCGTCACAGAGCGCATGGGCTTGGTCGTTCAAAACGCCATCGTTCGGATTCAGGGCACCAAGTTGTCCCACCAAGGGCCAGTCCTCATCACACATTGGGGCATGAGCGGCCCAGCGGTACTGAAGCTTTCTGCATGGGGCGCGCGCGAATTGGAGCAACGGGGCTACAGCTTTGCCATCCAAGTCAACTGGGTCGGCCTTCCCAACGAGGAAGAGGTGTCCGCTATCATGGAAACGGCATCCTCTGAAGCCCGTAAAAAGAAGCTGGCCAATGCTTGCCCCTTTGACCTGCCAAAGAACTTCTGGCAATACCTGCTCGAGAAGTCGGGCCTCGATGCCAACAGCCCTTGGATGGAACTGGGCAAAAAAGGCCGGAACAAACTGGTCAACACCCTGCTCAACGACACCTACACCGTCAGGGGCAAAACCACCTTTAAAGAGGAGTTTGTGACCTGTGGAGGTGTGACCTTGGGAGAGGTCGACTTCAAAACCATGCAAAGCCGGGTGGTTCCCGGCATCTACTTCGCGGGAGAAGTACTCGACGTTGATGGCATCACAGGCGGGTTCAACTTTCAAGCGGCTTGGACCACCGGCTTTGTGGCCGGTCAGCTCAACAACTAGCGCATCTACCTCAGTCCACCACGAGGTTCAGCGAAGACCGAAAATCTGCGCCCTGTAGTCGAATCACATACAAGCCGGCAGGCATCCGCAAGCGGGGAAGAACAATGGGGGCGCCATTGTGTATCACCCCCTCCCAAAGCCGTTGGCCATTGATGTCGAACAACCCCATGTCTGCTGGGCCAGGCAATCCCTCGATCCGCACCTCATCCTGGGCGGGGTTGGGAATAAGCTGAATGTCCAGCAACTCCGCCTGAGCCACTCCTGCAGGACCTGCCAATTCGCCAAAAGCCTGGATCTCCCAAAGGGAATGCCCCCATGCGGTACCCCGCTGCAAGCCTACCACACGGATGTAACGCGCATCGACCTCGGGGTAGAAGGTGTCGTTTCCGCCGTCGCCTGCAAGTTCATGCACCAGCGTGGTCCAATCGCTGCCGTCAATGGAAACCTCAAGCTTGTATTCTGAACTGTATGCCGTTTCCCAAGCCAGCACAACCGTCTCCAAGGTGTAGACATTGAGCAGGTCGACCGAAATGGTCTGAGGGTCGTAGAAATCCGAGCTCCAGCGCGTGGAGAAATCGCCATCCACAGCCATTGAAGCCCCCAAATCGTCCGCCTCTTGGGACGTTGCAGTGGCGGGCTTGAGGTAACACAGGTTGGGCACGACATCCACATCGGGATCCAGCACGTCCACGGTGTGCGTGAAAGTGTTGTTGTCCTCCATCAATTCCTCCCAATCCCCTTGGCCGTCAACTTGAGCGGTGACCGTCAGGTCTTGGATGCCTTGAACCGTGTAACCCGAGGCACTGGCGCACTGCAGCGTAGCTCCACCAATCCACAGCGTATCCATCAACGTTTCGGTCGCTGCCACTTCGATGCCATCTACCAAAAAGGACATGCCCAGCGGCTCATCGGCTGTGACCGTCGATGTTCCTTGGTTTTTGACCAGTGCACACAACATCAGACTGTCGCCTGGAAGGGGATAACGCGGATAAGTGAAAATGCGGGTGACTTCAAAATCCGGCGCAGGGGTGCCCGCCGTGATCTCAAAGGAAATAGGGTCACTCAGGTCCACAGAATTTGCGCCCACACGAAGCGCATAAGCCCCCAACGCCACCTCATAACGGTCCAAGGCCTCGTCGAAATAGTACAACTCATTGGCCCCTAAAGTGAAGGTAACCGTCTCGACACCTCCTGGCTCGAGGTACACCTTCTGGAATCCTTTGAGCTCCTTTTTGGGCATCCACACTGGCGCCGCTGTGTTTTCCAAGTACAGCTGCACCACTTCTGCTCCCCCTACGCTGCCTGTATTGGCGACTTGAACCGTTGCCGTGATGGGAGCGCCTGCTGCATAAGTCGTCGCATCCAATTGAAAGTCGGAAATGCTGAATTCCGTGTAGCTCAATCCGAAGCCAAAAGGATACTGGGGCGTCACCTCCATCTCATCATAGAACCGGTATCCACCATTGTAATCGTCCGAAAAATCATCGTTCCATTCTGGCATTTGCGCATCGTCCACCGGCATGGTCACCGGAAGCTTTCCGCTGGGGTTCACATCGCCGTAAATCACATCTGCAATGGCATTGCCCCCTTCCATTCCAGGATAGAAGGCATAGAGAAATCCTTTGATTCCGGCCAACGCGTTTGGAACCGCGCAAATGCCCCCACTCTTCAACACCACGACCACATTGGGATTCACTTCGGCCAATTCTTGGATGAGCTGCTGCTGTTGGCCTGGCAATTCCACGGAGTCATTGGTCCTGTCAACCGGACCACTCCCATAATTCTCACCTTCTTGGGTCTGGTCCAGACCGCCCACAAAAATCACCACATCGGCGGCCATTGCGGCAGCACGGGCTGCAGCGAAACCAGAGGTGTCGGCAGAATTGATGTCGCATCCCTGTGCATAACCGACCTGGGCTGCAGGAACCTTGTTGAGCACCCCTTGCAAGGGCGCAACCGAATAAGGCGGATCCACCCAACTGCTCCCAAATCCGTCCAACTGGGCTACCGCAGCACTGGGCCCCACAATGGCCACCGAAGCGGCCGTCGACAGCGGCAAAATGCCGTCCTCGTTCTTGAGCAATACAATGGACTCGCGGCCGGCATCGAGGCACAGCGCCTGGTGTTCCGGTGTATTGGCGTCGGTGATGGGATTTCCAAGCGGCATGTTGTCCATCATGCCCGTGAGGTATTTCACACGCAACACCCTGCGAACCGCACGGTCCAAATCGGCATCTGTGATTGAACCATTGATGTAATCGTTGGTGAGCTGCTGCTCATAGGCCGATATGTCCACGTCCATCTCCAAATCACACCCCGACTTGAGGGCCTTGCTGGCATCCCAAATCGAGCCCCAATCAGAAACAACATAAAACGGAAAGCCCCAGCGGTCCTTGAGGATGCCATTGAGCAGGTTCTGGTTTTCCGCTGACTTGTGGCCATTGACAAGGTTGTAAGCATTCATCACCGACATGGCCCCCGCATCCTGCATGACCCGTCTAAAATTGTAACCGTAGTGTTCCATCAATTGACGCTGGCTCATGATGTGGTTCACATTGTGTCGGTTTTCTTGTTTGTTGACTCCGTTGAAGTGCTTGATGGTCGCGATTACAGGCAGGGTCTGAATGCCCTTGACCACTTCGACATTCAAATGGGCTATTAGAAATGGATCTTCCCCCCCTGTCTCGGGGCTCCGACCATTGCGAGGGTCTCGGCACAAATCAAGGGCCGGACCCAATTGCTGGTGTTTGCCATAAGCGTGGAATTCTACCCCCATCGCACGGCCCACTTCAAATGCCAAGTCGCGGTTCCAAGAAGCCGCTATGCCCAAGCCCACGGGAAACGAAGTCGCCGGCGAAAACCGCACACCGTGGGGACCGTCCGACATCGTAAAACCAGGTATCGGTGGCGTGATGTTGTCTTCAGTCGTCCAAAATGAATTGCGGTGGATTTGCGCAATTTTCTGTGACCACGACATCGCATCTATTTGTTGCTGAATCAGGTCCTCCAGCGGGTTCCCCTCTGTGGCCGAAACCGCCACGCAGACTTCGCCAAATTCAGAGAGCAACATGAGCATGTCTCCCACTCCGACCATGCCATCGCCGTTGTGGTCTGGACAGGCCGAGGCCACAGCTTCAAAGGCACACGAACCGTTGTCCCATTGGGCCGAAGGGTCGAAGTTTTGGGCCTGCTGATAGGTACAACCTCCTAAACCTGAACCGACACACAGTTCCTCTGGAGAGGACGGGTTGGCCAGGGGGTTGTAATTCATGGCAAAGGGGTCTGCACACCCCAAACACCGCCCGCAAGCATTGAAGCACACCACTTCCAAGGCGGTGTCATCGGTGACCGATGCCGAACGGATGCCTGCAGCGCCACAATTGTCGGGGACGGCTTCCCAAGCGGTACCCAAAGCACCCGCTGGGGTGCCAAACCGATAACTAAATGACGCATTGCCTGTCACGGAAACTGCAGCCTCCTTGGCGCCCCATGGGCCAGACACCATCGCATGAACAGCCCCTTCTACTTCGACGACAGCTTCCATGGCTGCATCGGGCATTTCCACCCGAAACAACACTTCGTGCTCCGCTGCAACCATTGCAAATGGCAACAATGCTGAGCATTGAATCGCCAAAAGAAGAGCGCACAAGCGCAGATTAAACCCAAAAAAAAGGTGCAAGCAAGACGTCATTTTCAAAACTAAACAGGAATCCAATGCCTTGAGGCAGTCAAATCCACCCCTAACCCATTCAAAAAAGCGAAATTGCAACCAACCTTCTGGCCTTTGACCACGTTCCTTTATTGATGTCCCGCGGATTTCTTACTTCCTTCTCCCTGGCCCTCTTGTTGATGGTCTGTTGGAGCAGTCAAGGCCATGCGCAGGTCGTAGAGGACTTTGAAATCCGCTACCAGGCGCAGCAAAATGGTGGAATCCAATTTCTGACCAACACCACCATGTACTGTGGCACTGGATCGTCGTGCACCGCAGCCCAGCAGGCCATGCCCATCACAGGTTGGCCCCAAGACAACAACAATGGGCACAGCATGGAGTATTTCGACGGTGACAACGACCCGGATACCTGGTGCTCCTCCTCGGACAGCTTGGCACTCGGTCCCTGTGCCGACATCAGTTTTGCGGGTCTTTACTGGGCCGGGCGGCTTGGAAATGGCTTTGTCCCCAACGCAGACTTGCGCGACCAAGTCAAAATCCGCGCCAGTGAAGCCGACCCCTACATCGATGTCTTTGCAGAGGAAGAAATCGAATTCAATGCTTCGCAAGTCGACAACTACTGCTGCTATGCCGACGTCACCGACTGGGTGGCGGCCAATCCCATCAATGCGAGGTACACGGTAGCCAATGTGGTCTCACGCCAAGCATCTTCATGTTGGGGAGGATGGGTGCTGGTGATCGTGTACGAGGACGCCCTCGCCCCCATGAGAAACCTCACCCTCTTTGATGGGCTGGCGATGATCACAGGCTCGGGTGGAGGCAACAACAGTGCGGTGGACGTTCCCATTTCCGGGTTCTTGACCCCTCCCATAGGACCGGTAGACCTGCAATTGGGCGTGGTGGCCTTTGACGGAGATCGTGGAGAAGATGGAGACCAATTGGGATTCAATGGCACCGGAAATGTGGAGTACATCTCCGATGCTACCCATGATGTGAACAACGCCTTCAACAGCACACACAGCACAGACGGAACGATCAACCCTTGGCGCCAACCTGCCTTCAACAACACTTTGGGGCATGACGCCAATGTGTTCGTTCCGGACAACAGCAACTTCGAATTCCTCCCCAACAACGCCACGGACGCGTCAATTCGGGTCACAACCGGTGGCGAATCCATCACCGTACAGGTGATCACATCGGTCATCGATGTCTACGAACCCGACCTGAGGGCCACCGTCTTTATCGAAGACCTCAATGGAGGAATGGCAGAACCCGGGGATATACTGGAGTACACGGTGACAGGGAAAAATCTGGGATCGGATGCGGCTTCTGGCGTCTACATCACAGAGACCCTCGACCTCAGGACAGATTTTGTCTCCGGCAGTTTGGAATGGATTTCAGGACCACTCACAGGCCCCATGACCGACAACGAAGGGGACGATCCCGGAGAATTTGTAGCAGCAGATCAAATGGTGAGGGTCCGCGCAGGGGCTGGAGCCAACGCAACCAATGGTGGAACACTGGACAACGACCCCTTGGGCATGGACAGCATCGCGTTCAGGTTTCAAGTACAGTTGACCGACGATTGTCTGCTGCTCCAATGCGACGGCACACTCACAGGATCGGCCAACATCTATGGAGAGGGCAACATCTCGGGCAACGCCCAATCCAATGACGGAGCCAGCGGGCTCGTAGACGCCAACGGCTGTCCGGTGGAAGGCGTCACTGTACTCGACGTTCAGACCGGGGTGTGCCCTCCTGTTGCCATCGAACCCTCGGGGACAACATGCTTGGGGGACGATGTAACGTTGACCGTCCCTCAATTCTCCAACAACCCTTTGGCCGAATCACTGGCCAACTACACTTGGTCGGGGCCCGATGGCTATATGGGAGAAACGGCCACTGCCTTCATCGCCGACGCCGCCCAAATCAACGCCGGCGTGTACAACCTCGAAGTCACCTTTTCAGGGCTTGAATGCTTGCTGTCTTCGGCAGCCTATACGCTCAACGTGCATGTCCCAGCCCCAGACTTTGATCCCCCAGAGTCCCAATGCCTCGAAGACAACGCGTTCAACTTTGCAGGTGAAGGGGCCGCTTTTGCAGGCGCCACTTACATGTGGATTTTCCAGAACGGAACACCGAGCATTCATACAGGCGCCTTCATTGACAGCATACAGTTCAATACCGGCGGCTGGCATACGGTAGGGCTGACCTTAGAAGAAATCGGCTGCACAGCCAATGTCACGGACTCCATATTCGTAGAGCTCCCACCAGTCTTGACCCCCTTTCCAATCGAAATCTGGCCAGACACCGGTTGCGTCCCCCTTATCGTCAACTTTGCCGATCCAACACCCGCCATGCCGTTGGACTACAGCTGGGTTTTTGGCGATGGGACTTCCAGCCCCACTGACGCGCCTTCGCATGAATACGAACAAGTCGGAACTTATGGCATCACCGTTTCAGCAGTTTCATTGGGCAATTGTCCGGGATACATCAGCTTCGACGTGGCCGATGCCGTCACCGTGCTGCCCAACCCAGAAGCGGGCTTTGAAGTCAACCCCACAACGGTCGAGCTCCTTGAGCCAGTGGTCAACCTGACATCGCTCACCAGCACTGCCAATGCCGTGAGCTATTGGATGAGCGACGGCGGAAGCCTGGGCACGCCCGACGGGTCATACATATTCAATAATGGGGGCAACTTCGAGGTCATCCAAACGGTCATCAGTCCCGAGGGTTGCACCTCCACGGCCACCGCAGAGGTCGTCGTCAACGGTACAATTTTTCATGCACCATCGGCCTTTACGCCAAACGGCGACAGCGTCAATGACACCTGGCACCCTGTAGCCTTGGGGGTGACCTCCTATGTCCTCGAAGTGCGCAACCGTTGGGGCGCCCTAGTGTGGTCCACCGAAGATGCCGGCGAACCTTGGCTCGGTCAAGTCGCAGACGGGTCCCACTTCGTCCCCGATGGAACGTACCACTGGAAAGTCACCTACCGAGACCAATTGGGCTTCCCCAAAGTCAAACAAGGCACGCTGACCATCTTTCGTTGATCAGTCCTCTGGCACCGCGATGAGGTCAATCTGGTGGTCTCGAATCGCCGCGTTCAAAGCCGGCAACTCCGCATCGCGCAGGGCATACCATCGCGCCAGCTCCACATCGATTTCAGCGGTCAACGCATCCCGCACTCCATACATCTGGGCGGTTGGCCTGTATATGCCCATGCCCGCCAAAGACCCCACATGGGCCAGTTTATTGTTGAGCTTAATGGGGAAGTTCAGCATGTCTTGGTTGCTCTTCAATTTGGTCTGATACAGCACCTCTTCAATGGCGGTCATGGTAGAGTCCAAGCGTTTGCTCATGTCAATCACGGCCGCGTGTTCGTCCTCATCGAGGCGGCCCGTGAGCATGGACATCTGACCGCGTGCCGCACGCATGTGGCGGATGGCATCGTGGGTCTCGTCGACCTTGTCCCTCACAGATTTGAGGAATTCAAATTGGGCCCTCCTGTCCTCTGCTGTTCCTTCCGTTCTCGGATCGAGTAACACCTCAAAAGTGGTCGCCACAGTGTCCCCGTCTACCGCCAGCGAGACCGTATAAACACCCGGAGGAGCCACGGGCCCCGACAAGCTGCCCCACCACATCAGCAGGCCCTCGAAGTCATCGGCTTTGGGGTAACGCAGGTCCCAATCGAAATGCTGCAGCCCTCCTTCAAGCTTCAGCTTGTCTGCCGCCTCAGCAGCATCGGTCGCAAAGGACCGGATCACTGCTCCCTCTGCATTCTCAAAAGTCAAAGCGGCTTGCTCGGCTCCTTCGGGCACTTGAAAATGCACCCGGACACCCGACGGGTGGTTCGTGCCCATCGTCTGGCTTTCCTTTCCCAGTCCTCCGCCAAAGCCCACTGTGGGGTGGGGCTGAAACAACCTGACCTCACCTTCTTTCACCGGCTCAGAGAGGGACTGCCACAAGACGTTCAAGTCGTCGAGCAACCAAAAACTGCGTCCTTGGGTGGCCACAATCAAGTCGTTGTCCTTGAGCGCAAGGTCTGTAACCGGGACCTGTGGCAGGTTCTGCTGAAAGGAAGCCCAAGTTGCGCCGTCGTCGGTGCTGATGTAGAGTCCAAATTCAGTGCCCGCATACAGCAATCCCGGAACCGTTTGATCGGCCC
>Ga0208971_1000978_pt1 | contig 18192 bp, 10 predicted proteins | sample AOAMet1_18_M0_10_2_FD_188229 | JGI IMG/M metagenome (GOLD analysis project Ga0208971, IMG submission 188229) | Ammonia-oxidizing marine microbial communities from Monterey Bay, California, USA - CAN11_18_M0_10 (SPAdes) | ecosystem: Environmental > Aquatic > Marine > Intertidal zone | place... | reverse complement strand
GTTCGGTGTGCCGTATCCCCCTGATATCCTTGCTGCCGAAGATCGAGTTCTTCCAGGCGGAACTGGGGACCATACACAGTGAGCACGTCCTCCACATGCACCTGAGTTTTCCCATTAGGACTTCCGATATATTTTCCATTCGCCCGGTGGATACCAAGTATCAAAACACCTTCGGCTGAAAGCATCGCCTCTGCCAACGTCTTTTCACAAACCCAGTCTCCCTCATTCACGCAAATTTCGAAGACGACGAATCCGTCGGCTAAATGCAAAAGCGACACGTAATCATGAACGTCCAAATGAGTCCAACGACGTAACGCATACGCAATCAAACTTTCAATCCCCTGATCAAACCAACGCCGCGTGCCAATCACCCACAAAGATGCTAGTACGCCGGATAACAGGGCCACTCGATAGACAATGTCCGAATCGTCGGTGGCAACCGTGGCGAAGGTTCCCATCATCGATGCAATCACAACAGCAATACCTACATTGCCCAATGTCATCAGTGTCGAAAGAATGCGTCGTCGAACAGGATGATCAACTACCTGTTCAGATTCACTCGTTGTAAAACCGACACCCGTGTACGCAGACTTCGCTTGGAATCGAGCGGAATCCTGCGCCATCCCGGTCAGGGACAATGCCACCGATCCGATTCGCGTCACCAGAAACGAAACGATAAGCGTGCAAATCAAAGCAAAAAAAGCCGCCACTTCACTCCTCCTGACAACAATCACTTAAACCGAACGCGACCGCTCCAATTTCGGACAGTAGCTCGCTGCAATCCGCCTTGAAGCGACCTGTAAATTGACAACGCAATCATACCACTGAAGCGACACAAGGCAGGGATACCTGAATGAACAACAATGAGGCGTCCCTTTCAGAGCGCCCCATCCCCAGACACGTTAGCGAATCTTGACGTACTTTTTCATTGGACTGGAAGGCTTCGCTCCCGCTTTCCGCTTTGCTTTAACTCGGGTCGCAGCTTTGGATTTTTTTGCAGGCTTGGCTTGCCCCTTCGCAAAACTTGTTTTTTGGCCGGAGTACTTGCTTCCCTCGTCCCGTGAGAATCGATCCTTTTTCTCCCCACGTTCAGTTCTCTGAACCACCGCATTACTCTTCTTCTTCGTCGGTTTCTTATCCGAAAATTTCTTTCGAACTGCCCCTTCACTAAACGGCTTTCGATTTTCCGCAACCGATGGCTTTCGATCGGGAGCACTTCGCTCTGAACTTTTGCGATCGTAATCCCGCCCACGTCCGTCACTGGAATTTTCTTGATGCGATTTTGGGCGACCTGCTCCGCGTTCAAAGCGTTTCCCGTTTCCACGCTTATCACCAAATCGCTTTTCCCCAAACCGTTTTTCCCCAAATCGTTTATCCGAGCGATTTCCACGCGATTGTGGCCCTCCACTACTTCTTCCGCCCGCGGGTCGAGAATATTTTTTGTCCGACTTACTGATCGCTAATGCTTGGCCGGAAACATAAACATGCTTGAGATGATTAATTACCTCAGAATTCAATTCACTCGGTAGCAAAATGGTGCTGTATTTATCATAGATATTAATTCGACCGATTTGTCCATTGGATAAATCTGCCTCGTTCGTAATTGCTCCCACAATATTCCCAGGACCAACACCATGTTCGCGCCCCACCTCAATTCGATAAAGAGTCATTGGCCCGCGATCACGGGAGTCTTCCTTTTTCCTGTTCGATTTACGATCTTTCAACTCCTTGAGCAGCAACGGGGTCGGCCCCTGAGCTAACACCCCTAGAGCAGCGGCGATTTGTTCGATTGATAATTCAGAATCATCTCTAAGTTCAGTGACAATCTTGGTAAAGAATTTGATGTCACCATGACTATTCGCCTTGACGACTTGCTCTTTGAACTTCTCAATCCGAACTTGATTAATCTCATCGATTGACTTTTGTTTGAACGTTTCAATGCGCTGATTCGTCGCTCGCTGCAAGCGACTAAGTTTTCCTTTTTCCTTCGGCTCTACAAACAGAATTGCGTTTCCATTTCGCCCGGCTCGTCCGGTACGACCAATTCTATGGACGTAGGCTTCGGTATCATGAGGGAAGTCATAATTAATGACGTGACTAATTCGCTGCACATCTAAACCGCGGGCCGCCACATCCGTAGCGACAACCACGTTGATTCGACCCGACTTTAATTGATTGACAGTTCGTTCGCGCTGAGCCTGCGGAATATCACCGTTTAAAGGCGATGCGATAATGCCTCGCTGCACCAACCCTTCAGAAACCACGATCGTTGAATTCCGGGTTTTTACAAAAATGATTACGCCGTCACTCTGTTCAGTCTCGAGAATTCGAACCAAACGCTCCATCTTTTCCCGTGGTGAAACGAAAACACATGTCTGAGCAATTGATTCAGCAGTTGCCGTTTTACTCTTGATTGCAATATGAGCCGGATTCTGGAGATAATTCTTAGCGATCCGTTGAATGGGAGGTGGCAGGGTCGCCGAGAAAGAAAGAATCTGTCGTTCCCGAGGGAGCTGTTCCAGAATCCACTCCACGTCATCAATGAACCCCATTCTCAGCATCTCGTCTGCTTCATCGAGGACGAGAGTTTTAAGATTCCGCAAATCTAATGTTTTCCTTCGCAAGTGGTCCATGACCCGCCCTGGCGTTCCCACCACGACCTGGACGCCACGATTGAGTGCTCGCAACTGAGTTTCATAACTTTGACCACCATAAATCGTAACTGCCCGAAAGTTTTCGATTCCAGTCGCATATTTCTCAAACGCAGCGGTGACTTGAATTGCCAACTCACGAGTTGGTGCAAGCACCAAAACTTGCGGCCGATTCAGTGACATATCGATTCTTGAAAGTAATGGCCACGCAAATGCCGCCGTTTTACCAGAACCAGTTTCGGCCTGACCCATGAGGTCTCGACCCGAGAGAATCACGGGAACTGATTGTGCCTGAATCGGTGATGGAGTTTCGTACCCCACTCTATTGATTGCTTCGAGAACTGCTGGACCAAGTCCCATTTCCTCGAATAAATTTCGGGGTTCCTGATGATCAACGACTTCTTGTTCTGCCACTGGTTCAGCGACGACAACCACTGGTTCAGCTGGTTTCTCAGCTGGCTTCTCAGACTCTGAAATTGACGCATTTCCCTTAGGTGATTCCAAATTTTCCGTCGCCGAAAATGGGTCATCTACCTTACTGTCAGTTTCCGTAACCTGAACATCAACAACCTCCACCGGAGCAACTGTTTCCACTTCAACAGCAGGTTTCTTTTTCGGTTTTTCACCAAGTAAAATGGCGACTTCCTCTGCTGGATCGATCGACAATGAATCGACGAAGAGTCCCTGTTGTACCGCCACCTCCACGGATTCATCGACGACACTCTCAGTCTCAACCTGTCCCTCTACGACAAATTCAACAGGGACGGGAACCTGACTAGAGTTATTTTCTTCCTGAGAAACGACTTGGACTTCCGTCGTTTTCGGAGAAACTGAATTGCTATCAGTAGAATTTGAAGACGTAGAACCACCAGAAACATCATTAGACATTTGCGTAACCACTCAATTAAATTGTTAAAAATACACAACCCCGTCGTTTCGAAAACGAATGGGTGAGAGGCGAATCCTCTCTGATACCTAGCGGTCAACAATGGATAGCAACGCTATCACCGTTTGTGCCGCAGAGTCTCGTGCAATTCCAACTACCTAACCAAGGTTTTTGCCTGAGACGCGTTCGGTTCAATTTTCGCCGCGAATTCGTAACTCTCGATGGTAACCAAGGCACCATTTTCCAAGCATGTCGGTTAACCATGGGTTTCGTTAACTCGAAAACCCGTTCTAGAAAAATGACAGCAACAAATTCGCTTTTGGCGAGCTAAAAGAATACGCAAGCGTGCTGAAAAAGAGAAGGGCTTTCTTACGGATTTAGCGAAATAGTCCCAGACCCACTTGGCAATTAGCCACCCAAACGCCGGAATTATCGTTCTAACCACCACGAAAACAACCAAGCGTCGACTAATGGCTGCTGCTTGACTTCCCCCGGCCCTACCGATTTAAATACCAGTCACCTTACGCAATCGCTTTCGCTGACTATCTCGTCCAATTTCGTCCGTAATCTCATCCCACTGCTCCGCGACCCTATCGAGCGCTGCCTGAGCCTCTTCTTCACCAGCGACAACTCGACGTACGGCCAAATCTAGCACTTCAAGATACCGTGAAGCCTGCGGAATGCGCGGAAACATCAACACAACCCCACGGGCATGATTCTCTTCAATTACGTCTGCGTACTCGAACGCGGCATCCTCTGAAACCCAGTTTCCGGTCCACCGCACCATCTCGCCAAGATGACTCGCTCGAAATGGGCCACTCACAGCCGACTCCGACATGGTCACTTTACTGATTGCTTGATCCGGAAGCCATTTCAGAAACCCCCACGCAGTTTGTTCGTTTAAACTATCCTTAGCAACCGACGCTACCAATCCAGAAAAGCCGATCAGTCCGACTCGTTTCTCATCAGACTTCCCCCGGATAATCCAGCGTTCCGATTTTTGATCGTACCAACGCAAAGCCCCCGGCAAGGGATAGATCGAAAATTCGGTAACCGTCTGCTCCGAACCCAATGGTTCGGTGCCCAAGTCCCCGCTGCCTTCCCCATCAATCTGTTCATTGAGACTGGGATCAAAAGCAACCGACGGCCATGATAATGCAATCGCAGATTCCCCCTTTTGCATCAATCGAAACACGCCGGCAGGATCTAAATCACGGGAACGCTGACTAGCAATCGACTTCAACTGTTCGAGCGCCTCAACGAATGGCGGCAAATTAATCAACGGCTGAATATTTTCCCGATCGAACACAGTCGACAATTTACCGCGGTTACACACCGAGGGTGCAGCCCTGGCGAGGAACGTCCAAGCCGCCCACCGCTCTGCTAATGGCATATCGACTTTTGCAGGAAACTGAAATCCAGCCGGGTTTTGTTCATCAAATGACGAAATCTGCAAAAGTGTTCGCCCCACTTTGGACCAATTACCCGGAACAGATTTTTCACCCAAGACCTTTGAATTCACTAGCAAGGAAAAATTTGGACCTCCCAGCGGAACCGCCCAAGTTTCTCCCTCGTGCCGAATAATTGAAACACGAAAATGTTTGAGCAATCCAAACTTGTTAAAATCTGACGACTGAATTAACTCGGTTGGTACCTTCCGGATACGCTCCCGATTCACAAGCTCCGCGACCATTGCCGGAGGGTAAACCATCACGTCCACGGCTTCGCCCTCTGGAGCATTGAAATCATTGGCGATGAAATCCTGAACTGACATTCCTATGATTTCAAGTTCCCCATCCTCGAGCGCCCGCCATTGCCTGGCTATTCGATCACCGACCCCCGCTTCGCCGACAATCAACATTACGAGTGGATCCGGTTTCACGGCCACTGGCTCAGCAACCTCCCGCTCCGGTTCAACCGTTTCATTGCATCCGGTCAATCCGGCAAGCGCGCAAAAACTAATGATTAAAACCGCCAGCGAGACCGAACAAATGCGGTGCCACGTTTTCCGAACAATTTTCTTCAAGAGTATTCCCATTACTAACTAATTACCGACCTTTAAATGGTACTTTCGCGATCACTGTATCCCCTTTGCCACCCGCATCGGTAACACTTTGTATTGTCCAAAGGTCCAGTCCATTGTCACCGTCCACCACGCTGCCGCTGTAATCTCCCCAAGCCACTCCGTTAGTAGCGGCCTGCCCCTCACCGATCGATACAGTAGGCTGCAAAGTCCCCAAGGGGTCGTCGCTTCGACGAAATGCAAATCTTGGACTAATAAACATGTCCGCGCCAGTTTCCTGAAAACCAATTAACACGTCCAGCTGGCGGTTAACCGCGATTGTAGTCTGGATGAAACTCCTTTTTGGATCGCTGATTAATCCCGTTTGAACAAAGGCACCATTGAGACGCATTTGATGCCACTGAACTGCTGAACGCCCATCCACCGTAACCGCCTGTGAAAACCAAATAAAACCGCCCTGCAAAACCAAGTTCTTGGGGTTCCGATCACCTGACGCCGTCAATTGCTCAGTCCCTTTTTGGGGTGACTGCCTCGGATATCCCATGTGCTTGAGGCCATGCCTCTTAGAAATCATCTCAGCCGCAGGCGTTCCGCTTGCCGTTTCATAAACACGCGTTATCGATACTTCCCGCTCATTCACTTTGACAAAGTAAAGGTCGTCGATGGCATCTTGAGTCAGAACGGGATGCCCTAAATTACCTTTAAAGTGATAAACGGTCGCCGGCTTGCCCGCTTTTGCCTCTCCCAACTTCATCACGAATGTCTGTGTGGGACCGCCGGGAAAACTATAGCCGATCCATTTCCGACTGTATCCAATTCCTCCACCATCTCTTCCTCCGGGGGCCGGCACGGGGTAAGTGTTCCACGCTCCCCGAGGATCACTCGTCTCCGAAATGGAAATGTTGACAGGCTTTTTCTTTTCCTGATCCCACGGATTCCATAAATCAAACCCAAAGACGCCATTGTGAGCATCAAAAAATAGTTTCGGGTCAATCCCCTTATTGAAACAGTTTTGACTCACGCCATTTACGAACTTCCCTTGTTTGTCATAAATAATAAGACCGCTATTGGTGCCATGTAAAATGTAGCCGCCACCAACTGCAATCTGTGGATCAACCTGACGATTGCCATCCTGTGATCCGTCGAAGACCAAGTAGCCAGCTACCTCGCGTGGATTACCTCCCTGCCGACGAGTTCGACACTTGCCATCTTGGTCAAAACTCGCCTTTCGAATCGGAACAATCACCTCACTCCTCAGCGGCGCATCGGCATTTAAAGGCGTATCGGCAATTGCAACACTTGGAGAAACACTTAACGCGACCAGTGCTCCTAAAATTAAACCCCAACCAATCAAATAATTCATACTTGCCTTTAAAATTTGTTCACTTCAACAGATACCAACTCATACCATTCGGTGGCACGTCTACTTCTAGATCAATCGTATAATCCCGCTGTACGTCAACCTGACTCGATTTCCCTTCGGAACTCATCACAATGGCGGTTTCCTGCAAGCCGGTATAGTAGACATTGACTTTCAGCCGTTCGCTGAGAGCCTGATCAGTTGGATTATAAACTACCAACATACCACAATCATCTAGCTCTGGATTGACGTGCAACATCCAATCGAGCTTTCGACCGTCCGGCCGCCGCCCGTGAATCACATCACTTTCGAGAATATCTCGATACTTTTTAAACCAGGCAACTTTCTGTTTCACAAGCTCCCGTGTCTCGGGGGAATCAAAAAGCCTCGGGCCTCGGTAACATGCCTGCACACCAAGTCCAAGATTTGAATCAATCATTTGAGCATAGTGTTTCAGATGATCCTTGAGCGGTTCGATCGTTGCAGCAGCACCTCCGCCGTGATATTCAGACAACGGAACAAACATCCACCCCATCGATGGAGTTTTATACCAAGTGCCATCATAAATATTCTGCCGCGCGTGCACTAACTGCAAGGCTCGTGGCAAAGACCAGTTTACTTCCCGATACCCCATTCCGCATTTGCTGGTTCCGCTTAGATAATAATAATCCGGGGCGTTAATGTAGATCCCTCGTTCACGACACCATTTGTAGAAATCATTCGAAATTTGCCCCTGGACCCACTGCGAATCCAATTCACCCTTTTGAAGTGGAAGTCTCTCGGTAACGTCGATGTCTCCGGGATAAGGCCCATCGTGTTCGAGGCACAGGAAACCGGTTTTGTCATAAAAACGCCGTAATCGTCGAAAGTACTCCTGCCCCCATTCACTCGTCAGTGAAGGACAATTCCCGTGCGTCAACTTCTGTCCGTCGGGGGGGACGATATCGTTCCCGCCTCCAATTCGCCGACTTGAAAGTAACGAATAGCCCCCTAATTCAACTTGCTTACTCAACGCGTAATCAGCTAAATCTTGCCATTGCTGAAGATACGCCGGCGTTTCATTTTCGATATTAAAACCACTCCCGAAACTCAAAATCACCATCTCAAACCCCACCTCCGCAGCCTCGTCAATCGCCCGTTTCACTTCTACTGGATTTGCATCCCTCATGTGATGCATCAGTGGATTTTCAGTGACCCACGGAGCAATCACGCGATACATTTTTCGCAGTGAAAGACTTCTTCTCTCACGGTCGTTACTATCAAATACCAATTCAAAGGTTTTAAAGCTTTGGAATTCCTGACCCGACTTCACCGTTTGCATCGGCCCAAATGACGGAGAAACGTCGAGCAGACAGGGCGCACTTTTTAAATAATTAACCTGGGTACTGTACTCCGGGTCCGTTCGCCAATGAACAACGTGGCGGTTAGCATTTTCAAAATTGAATCCACCAAACGCAAAATCAGTTTCTACATGGATCGAATTTGGCTGCGGATAGCTGACACCTTCTCTTAGTTCAACACGACTATCGTATTCCACGACCGCCAGCACTTCGGATGAAAACCGATCGACCACCAACGCATTCGAGCCAATATTCTCAACTGTTATCCACTTACAAAAAACGGGCACACCATCGTAGAGTTCGTAATTAACAAACACACGAAATTCGGCCTCAGCTTGAGCAACGTCCTTTGGGGCGAGTCGATACTCAAAAGAAACCTTAACCCCTCCGGGAGGCCAGACAGATTGTTTTGATGCATTCCGAATGCGCTTCCACTTCAACCGTTCCTCGGGAAGCCCAACTTTCCAACCGACCAGCTCCAACGAACCTGCCGCCGGAGCCATACCAGCCAGCCAATCGTCTTTTAAAAAAGCATGATCCGGTTGCCCCACCAACCCGCCGACCTGGTGGGACACGCCATTGACCATTACTACAGCTTCCGGTTTTACCGCCCTCACGATAGCTTCACGATTACTCAAACTCTCAAGGCCGACCGTGGCGCAAATATTCTCACGCAGATAAAAACGGCGACTGACAAGCCCGTTCGTCAATTCATATCGATGGGGATCCGTTGCTGATTTTTTAAATTCGGCCTCGAAACTACGATCGTTGATCAACCAATCTGTACTTTCCTGCGCCCAAGAAACGCTAGGCGCCAAGCAAAGTAGAAAGCAGGACAAAAAGCAAGCCAGAGAAATACGCAAAAACATATCGTGCCAATTTGTTAACCTGAAATCAGAAAATCCCACAAGCGGTTCCGCAGATTGTTTCCACCCATTGAAGCACACTATTTTACAATTGAAAAAATGACCGCAACAATTCAGAGACCAATCAGTCCGCGTCCAATGCCATCATCTTCTCCACCCGGCGGAGATGCCGACCACCTTCAAAATCAGTTGAAAGCCAAGCGGTCACAATGGCTCGAAATTGGATCTCATCAAAATGGTTCCCCGCCAAACAAAGAACATTGGCGTCGTTATGCTGTCGGCTCAACTTGGCGGTCGTAATATCACAGCAAAGTGCCGCCCGAATTCTGCTGACCTTGTTGGCGGCAATGGACATCCCAATGCCCGTACCACAGACAAGGATTCCATAAGTCGCCGCCCCTGAGCTCACCTCACGGCAAACCTTCACAGCAACATCCGGGTAATCGCATGCATCTTCTGTGAAGGCCCCTTTGTCGTCGACTTGGTAGCCAAGTGATTCAATCGTTTCGGCTATAACCCTACGCTGGGGCAACCCTCGATGATCGCTGCCTATCGTAATTATCATAACGAAGTGTCTTTGTTGGGTGAACGAATTATGGAAACGGTACTCTCAACGTCGCGCATACGAGCGTTTATTCAAAGCGAGACAGGTCAAATTCCTGCACCCACTCGGATAGCTGTTGATCAATCTGCTCTGCTGTTGAACTGTAAACGGAGATGGGGCGTCCGATCGGATCCCCAATGTCCCCACCATCACGGCGAATTGTTTTAGTTCTGGTTTCAAGCATTGGCCAATGGGAAATCAATGCCTGCCGATGCCCGTTCGTCATGGTCAAAATCACATCGGCAAACTTGGCCAACCGCCCTGTAATCGGCTGGCTCTGATGGCCTGAAATATCAACTCCGATTTGCCTCATCACCTCGATTGCTTGATCCGCAGCGGGGGCACCCGGCATGGCCGCAATTCCAGCCGACATCACCGTTACGCCTTTCTCTTCGAGAGACCCCATCGGAATTCCTAATCGCTCCGCAATCCGTTGTGCCAACAGGCCTTCCCCCATTGGGCTACGACAAGTGTTCCCCGTGCAAACGACCAATGCGATAAAGTGGGTCAATTTTTCGATCGTCGCTTCATCAACTAACCCAGTTCGAAGAACGTCAAATTCGTTATCCTTGATCCTCACGACAGATGACGGCTGACCAAATTTCACAGGGCCGTCATCAAGAATCAAATCAATGTGCTCCCCCACCTTCTCTTGTACCTCCGCTCCATTGATCGCGGGAGCATCTCCTGACAGGTTCGCACTGGTTAATACGATTGGGCCAGCACAGAGCCGCATGATCTGCAAAGTCAGTTCGTGGTCGGGAACTCTCAGCCCAACAGTCCCCTCGGGAATTGTTGCCTCCCGCACGGATGGATCAAGGCGGTGGATGACACTGTCAGGATGGTCAGTATCTAGAACCAAAGTGATCGGACCGGGCCAACTGCGACGCGCGATGCGCCGAGCGACGCAGGACATATTTGGAACGTAATCGAGAGCGTCATCTGAACTCTTGATAGCGAAGGCTAATGGCTTGTCTGGAGATCGCCCTTTAATCTCGACCAAACGCTGAACCGCCTCGGGATGCAAAGCGCTTGCCGCAAGACCGTAAACCGTTTCGGTCGGAATAGCAATTATCTTCCCTGCTGCAAGCGCTTCGACAGCTTGGTGGACGACGTCACGGGGGTCTTCGGAACTTTTTAAGTCGAGAATAACGGCAGTCATGCGGTTCTGTTTGTGAAGATGAACTTAATGGATACCAACAACGTCATATTAACAGCAAACGACCGCGACCGCCGTGCAAAAAAGCGATCAGGACGCTAGAATAATATATCGCTGCACGAGTGAGACGGTCAAGTAGCAACTCACGCGTCGAAGCCCGGTTTAGCCATCCCAACGCATTCTATTAACACCCAAAATACTTAAATTGAATTTGAACTTAGGGACAATCCAATTGCACGCCGCCCTGATAGGGCTGTTTTGTCTCGTGACAATCTGTGGCTGCCTTAAAACGCCAACCACACCCAATCAGGACATCTTCGTTTGGGGACGTCGCGGACTCGACGATGGCAGGTTCATGAAGCCGCGGGCAATCACGATCGACGAAGAGGACCGACTGTACATCGTCGACAAGACCGCCAGAGTTCAAGTATTTGATCGAGATGGCAATTTCCTCCACGGTTGGCGAATGCCGGAACTCATTCAGGGAAAACCATGCGGACTTTCGATCAGCCAAGATGGACACCTGATGGTTTGTGACACTCATTATTTCCGGCTGTTGTTTTACACATTTGAAGGAGAGCTGATTGAAGAACGAACGATCGGTGGAGTCAATGGGCGGGGACCGGGGGAATTTGGCTTTCTGACAGATGCTGTACAAGATTCCAAAGGCAATATCTACATCTCCGAATACGGAGATTACGATCGAATTCAAAAATTCACGCCTAACGGAGATTACGTATACGAATGGGGAGAGCACGGTGAGCAGCCAGGGCAATTCCAACGCCCCCAAGGCCTCGCCATGGACGAGAACGATCATCTTTGGGTCGCAGACGCCAGCAACGGCAGAATCCAGATATTCGATGTATCCGGAAACGAGCCAAAATTTATACGCACCTGGGGTAAAATGGGAACCAAGCAGGGCGAACTAAGCTACCCTTACGAGATCATACTCGACGGTGAAGGGCACGTTTTTGTGTGTGAATTCGGTAACCATCGCATTCAAAAATTTGACCTCAATGGAAATTCATTAGGTGTCTGGGGGTCAGCCGGGAAAGAGCCTGGCCAGCTTCACCAACCGTGGGCAATGTGCTGGGACTCTGAACGGGAACTTCACGTGGTGGACTCCTACAACAACCGAATCCAAAGGTTCCCGTCTTCCCAATTGAACAATTCGAATCCGCCTGTTGCTGACAAAAAATAAGGCATCGACGCAGATTTTTAGTTTTGGTTTTACCCAGTCAAAATAAAAACCAATAACCCATACGATTCTCAGGAAAAAAACTGAATGTCTCACCAACCGACTACTGACAATGACAGCCGTTATTGGATTGGATTCGATCTAGGCGGAACCAAGATGCTGGCGACCGTATTCAATCATCAATTCAAAAAGGTTGGCCGTGCCCGCAAAAAAACAAAAGGCCGGGATGGAATGAAAGCAGGATTGCTGCGAATCAATACCGTCATCCAGGAAGCGTTAAATGACGCCGAAGTATCCGCAGACCAAGTTGGTGGACTTGGGATTGGCTGCCCAGGACCGCTGGATCTAGCAAAACGACAAATTCGCACCGCACCCAATCTTGGCTGGGACGACGTACCAGTGGCTGACTCCATCGAAAAGGAATTTAAGTTCCCCGTCGCCATCGCCAATGACGTTGATGCAGGTGTATTTGGCGAATACAAATTTGGTGCCGGACAAAATGCCCGGTGTGTTTTTGGCATATTCCCTGGAACTGGAATCGGTGGCGGATGCGTTTATGAAGGCCGGCTGTTTCGTGGCGCAAACTGCACCTGCATGGAAATAGGTCACATTCCAGTGATGGCAAACGGCCCCCTCGATGGCGCCGGGAACGCAGGCACTTTAGAATCGCTCGCGTCACGCCTTTCGATCGCAAGTGGTGCCGCACAGGCCGCCTATCGCGGCCAAGCACCTCACCTACTGTCCAATGCAGGCACCGATCTCTCGGAAATCCGAAGCGGAGCCTTGGCAGACTCCGTCAAAAATGGCGACCGTGCTGTCCTAGACATTATCGAACACGCCTGCCACCACTTGGCACTTTCCGTGGTGACCGTTGTACATCTCCTTGCCCCCGACGTCATCGTGTTTGGAGGAGGACTCATTGAAGCAATGCCCCAGTACATGCTGCCCATCATTGAAAAGAAAGCTCGCAAACGAGTTTTGCCATCCCTTCAGAATGTCTACAAGATTAAAGAAGCAAAACTGGGGGACGACGCTGGAGTTATTGGCGCGGCCGCTTTGGCAAAACAAATGGTTGACAATCCAGCCACATAAAAAACAGTAACATGAAACCTGAGAAGAACTCACCGCTCACTGACACAAGATTAAACGCAACCCCGAAATTGGTTGCCGTGATCGATATTGGCGCGTCTTCCCTGCGGATGCAAATTTCTGAGATCGATCTAACCAACCACCAAATTCGCAATCTCGAGTCATTTTCTCAAGCGGTCAGTGTTGGCAAGGACTCGTTTACGAAACACCATATCACCAAAAAAACAACCGAGTATTGCGTTCGTGTGCTGAAGATTTACCGTAACAAACTGATTGAATACGGCATTACCGACCATGAAAACATCAGAGTCATCGCGACCAGCGGCGTCCGAGAAGCAACCAATGGAATCGCGTTCACCGATCGAATTTTCATCGCTACGGGATTTGCCATCGAACCGTTTGACGAAGCTGAACTGCACAGAGTTACCTATCTCGGCGTCCTGCCCTACATGACTAAAGAGGAAGAGGCTTTTTCGCAGCAGTCTGTCTTATTTGAAGCAGGCGGTGGAACGGCTGAAATTCTCCTGCTCAATAGCACCGATGTTGTTTTTTCAAAAACTTACCGCCTCGGAAGTCTTCGCCTAAGACAAAAGCTTGAGCTGTTTGACGCACCTTTCAGTAAATCCCGCTCCCTAATGGAAGCCCAAATCCTCCAGACCATTAGCGAATTTAAAGTCAGCACAAACCATCCAACTCCCAAGAGTTTTATCGCCATGGGAGGCGAAGTTCGATTTGCGGCGAGCGTAATTGATCATAAACCAGCTGCAAATGAACTTTTGGAAATCGAGATGAAATCGTTGGAAGAATTCACGTCTGAAATTCTTCTTCAATCTCCTGACCAATTAGCCGGCAGGTTTCACATGAGCCTGCCGGATGCTGAATCACTCGGCCCGGGACTACTAACCCAACTTGTATTTGCGCGAGAACTTGGCGTCACCAACTTCTACGTAGCCAACGTGAACATGCGGGATGGGCTAATTAAAGAAATGGCCTCAGGTCGCAGATGGTCCCAATCCATCCAGACACAAATCATTCGCTCAGCACTCCAACTGGGTCGCAAATATAGGTTTAATGAGAATCATGCTCGCCACGTTTCCCAACTTGCTTGCCAACTATTCGACCAACTGCAGGATCTCCATCAATTACCTGAGCGGTACCGCGGAATTCTTGAACTTGCTGCCCTGCTCCACGAAATTGGTGTTTTCATAAGTACGAAATCAAAACATAAACATTCGATGTACCTCATACTCAATTCCGATTTTTTCGGGATTGGAAATTTCGACCGCAAGTTGATGGCACTCGTCGCCCGCTACCATCGGGGAGCTTCGCCACTTCCCCGCCACGAAGGCTATTCTCGGCTGACGCGAGAAAATCGCGTCCTTGTTGTAAAAATGGCAGCAATTTTACGGATTGCCAAATCACTGGACGTGGGCAAAGCCCAACGCATCGAATCCATTACCTGTATTGAAAAAGAAGACCGAGTAGAAATCTCCCCTTCAGATGTCGCAGAATTCTCAGCAGAACACATCGAACTACGACAGGTACGAAGCCTGTTCGAAGATATTTTTGGTAAGGAAATCGTGCTGGAGACTGCAAGTAATCAATCATGAAAAAGTCGAAACAAACATATTTTAATCGCGAATTGAGCTGGCTTAGCTTTAACCAACGCGTACTCGACCAAGCGAGTCGATCGACTAATCCACTTTTGGAGCGTTTAAAGTTCATTGCGATCACTGCATCGAATCTTGACGAGTTTTTCATGGTTCGCGTTGGTGGACTCGCGATGGTGGCTGATTCTGCTACGGTACTCGACATCAACGGCTGGACCCCAACGCAACAACTCGAAAAAATCCGCACCCGCGTCAAGGAGATGTACGCAGACCAATCCGAATGCTTGCTTAACGAACTCGAACCACTGCTTGCTGAAGAAGGGATTGAGCGAGTCGAATCCGGAGATTTATCGAAATCCGATTTGAAGTTTTTGCGTAATCGATTCCACGAAGAAATGATGTCGAGCCTCGCGCCGATCGCCATTGAAAACATGGAAACCTTCCCTGCCCTCAGCGGTGCCCGAATTTGCATGTGCGTTCGATTAAAAAATGATTTTTCTTCACGGCTAGGTGTTCCGACCGAGAAGGAGGCGACACTCGACCAAGTCGCCAATCGAGAGAAAGATCGCTACGTGTTAATCCCCATGGGCAAATCCTTACCAAGATTTCAATCGCTTCCATCGAAAACCGGTTACCGGTACATGCTGACCGAGGACGTTGTTGGAATGTTCCTGTCAGATTTCTTTGGTGAGCAAGAGATTATCGAATGGAACACTTTACGAGTCACCCGCAATGGTGACGTCGATCTTGAAGAGGACGGACGAGCTGATTTGCTCATTGGAATGCAAGCAATGCTCGAAGCCAGAAGAAAAAGCGAGTGCGTGCGACTGGAAATATCTGATTCCACCAGCCAAAAAATGCAGACATTTCTTCAGAATTCAATCGATGTCCAGGATGAAGACGTTTATTCAATCCAGGGGCCTTTGGGGTTGTCCGACTATTTTTCACTTGCAGGCCTGCGCGGATTCCCCCGCTTGAAGGATGCCAGTTGGCCCGCTCAACCATCCCCTGAATTCTCTAGCGCCGAGGGCATATTCCAAACCATCGCACGGGGCGACCGACTGCTGTACCACCCCTATCAGTCTTATGAACCGATCGTTCAATTCATTCAGGCCGCTGCCACCGACCCCGATGTTATCGCGGTAAAGCAAACGCTCTATCGAACCAGCGAATCCAGCGAGATTGTTAAAGCCCTTTGTCTCGCCGCGGAAAATGGAAAACACGTAACGGTAATTGTCGAACTTAAAGCCAGATTTGACGAAGCGAGAAACATTAACTGGGCCAGAGAACTCGCAGACGCCGGAGTAGATGTGATCTACGGCGTTCGCGGACTGAAGACCCATGCCAAAATGTGCCTTGTGGTTCGGCGCGAGCCCACCGGAATTAAAAGGTACATCCACTTTGGTACCGGAAACTATAACGAGTCGACGGCAAAACTTTACAGCGACGCCAGCCTTTTCACCTGCGATGAAAAACTTGGACGTGACAGTGTCCACTTCTTTAACGCCATCACAGGTCTCTCCGTACCACAAACGCTTGAAAAGCTAATCGCAGCGCCAATCAATCTCAGAGAGTCACTCCTTGAGATGATTCGCATTGAGACCGAAAGTGCGACGCGTGGTAACGCTGCAGCAATCACCGCTAAAGTCAATTCGCTCGTGGACAAACAAATTATCGACGAGCTTTATCTCGCCTCACAGGCAGGCGTGAAGATCAAATTGAATATTCGCGGGATCTGCTGCCTCGTTCCCGGGAAAAAAGGACTGAGCGAAAACATCCGTGTGATCAGCGTTGTTGATCGACTTCTTGAACACGCGAGGATCTTTCACTTTCACCACGGAGGGGATGAACGAATCTTCATCTCAAGTGCGGATTGGATGGGACGAAATCTCGATCGCAGAATTGAATTGATGGTTCCCGTTTTAGACAAAAACTGCAAAACGAGGCTGACCAAAATCCTTCGAACCTATTTTGATGACAACCTCGCCGCAAGCGAACTTCAACCTAACGGCGATTACGTGCCGGTCACCAAAAAGCGGAAGAAAAAAGATTTCAGAAGCCAACTGAATCTCCATCAGGAAGCCTGTCAAATTCATAGCGCTCAAACCAACCCCAAACACACCGTGTTTGAACCACATCGCGGCGAGAGTCAGGACTGACGCGTTGACGAAAAAAACCGCCTCCATGGCAAGCATGAAGACGGTTTTATGTTTTAGATGAACTCAAGCTAAGAGTCCAATTACCGGTCTAAGATTTTGACCTGCATGCGATCGTTGACTTCCTCGTACCAATCCATCAATGCATCTCGACGATAAATCTGAGACGCCTGCTGAACCTCATCAGGAATCCGCTTGAATTTAAAGAGTTGATTGGTCAAGAAATCCTCACCGACAATGTCAATTTCTTTACCTTCGACTACTGGCTGGACCACATAGATAGTGTCGCGGGACTCGTTCTCAGCAACGCCTGCCTTGAACTGATCGGTATTGAATGCGGCCTCCATGAACTTCTCTCCCGCCCCAGTCACTCCAACTGGACTTGAGTACCGAGTAGACCCAAAACTACTAAACCAGGTAAATGCACCTGTCTTAATTACGTTAGCCGCAGGAACCCCCTCAACAAGACTCATCAATTTCCCACCACCGTCGTTGACCTTCGCCTGATATTTCGCAGCGTCTTCCATCGCAAGCTTAAACGCCTGCTGTTTCTTCCAATACTTAGCAACTTCACCCTCCGCCTCTTCAAGACTTGGAATTTTGGTATCGACCTTCTGGGCAACCCAATAGAGATAACTATTCCGAGTGTTCCAGTTATCATCAATCGTATTGGGCTCGTAATCATTGAGTCCATTAAAATTACTAAATAGGATCTGACTCAACGGAATCAACTGAGGCGACGGCCGCCCCTGTACCATCCTATTTTGAAAGACCCGAATCGAGCCAAGTGCATCAGCTGAAAATTCAGTGAAGTCAAGCAAACCGGTTTCTTTCTTCACCAAACCGTACTGTTTCGCAATGCTGTCCAGATCCATTGAAACGGGTTCGTTTTCGGAGTTCTGATCTTGCTCAAACTCCCACCTTAAACGCTCTTCGTAATGAGCCTGAACAGAAACGCTCGCATCGGAAATTGCCTTTGTCATTGCTTCCAACGCTGGCTCTTCGCACATCGATCGTTTTACTTCTTCTTTAATGTCTTTGAGCGGCTTGATTGATCTCTCCTTAGGGGCCGGCTCCTGGGTAGCCGTCTCACCAGCAGGCTCTTGAGTAGACTCTCCTTCACCTGCATCCGTAGCTTCTGCCTTAGGTGCTTCTGCCTTAGGTGCTTCTGCCTTAGGTGCTTCTGCCTTAGGTGCTTCTGCTTTAGGTGCTTCTGCTTTAGGCTCGGCAGGTTCCTGCGGATCAACTTT
>Ga0208971_1000976_pt1 | contig 18197 bp, 17 predicted proteins | sample AOAMet1_18_M0_10_2_FD_188229 | JGI IMG/M metagenome (GOLD analysis project Ga0208971, IMG submission 188229) | Ammonia-oxidizing marine microbial communities from Monterey Bay, California, USA - CAN11_18_M0_10 (SPAdes) | ecosystem: Environmental > Aquatic > Marine > Intertidal zone | place... | reverse complement strand
CCTTTGTCAATTTTATGAGCATATGTCACGCCCAGCTCAGGCTGCGCATTGGGTGTAATATGATCAAGGGATAAAAGAACCTCTTCCATCAAGCCTGCACCAATCTGCGCCAATCGATCATGAAGATCACCTGTTGTTTCGCTTGGGCCGATGGTGGTTTCCTCGACCATCAAAACAGGACCAGTATCCAAGCCTGCTTCCATTTGCATGATCGCAACACCAGAATGACTGTCACCCGCCATGATCGCACGATGAATTGGCGCGGCACCACGCCAACGCGGCAACAGGCTGGCGTGAATATTTAAACATCCACGTTTTGGGCCATCCAAAATCACTTGCGGCAAAATCAACCCATATGCCACGACAACGGCAACGTCAGCATCATGGGCTAAAAACTCGGCAATTGCCGCGTCCGACTTAAAATTTAATGGCGTGTATACATTTAACCCCAATATTTTTGCACGCGCGGCTACCGGTGTGTCCCGCATTTTTTTGCCACGCCCCGCTGGGCGGGCCGGTTGCGAATAAACGGCAACAATTTCGTGTTCAGCATCCACCAACGCATCCAGTGCTGGCACTGAAAAATCTGGTGTTCCCATGAATACAATTTTCATAAACGGGCCTTTTTTGCACGACGCAACAACATGTCGCGTTTTGTCTTTGATAGATTATCGAAATACATGCGCCCGTTCAGATGATCCAACTGATGTTGAACCGACGTGGCCCACAAACCTTCTAGGGTTTTGCGAACCCGTTCACCTTTGTCGTCTGTGTATTCAACCGTCACCTTGGCGGGACGTGTAATTTTTGCAGACACACCAGGCAAATTGGGGCTGGCTTCTTCATGATCGCGTAATTCATCGCCTTGGGCCCCAACAAAATCGGGATCGGCCATACGAATGGTTTGGCCGCGCTCGTCTGACGCATCAACAACGCACAAGCGCAGGCTTACGCCAATCTGCGGTGCAGCAAGCCCAACACCGGGCATGGCCTCCATTGTGTCAATCATATCATCCCAAATTGCGCGAATTTCATCAGAGATATCGCCGACGGTATTCGCTTTGCTGCGCAGGCATTGGTCTGGCCATGGGATTGTTGGCCGGATCATTAGCGCGCCAATTCGCGTTTCAATTTTTGCATTTTGCGGGTGATCATCTGACGTTTAAGCGGCTTTAGGTAATCAATGAACAGCTTGCCGTTCAAATGATCAATTTCATGCTGAACGCATGTCGCCCATAATCCGTCAAATGTCTCGTTGTGTTCGGCACCATCAAGACCCATCCAACGCACCGAAACCTCGGCAGGGCGAGTGACCTCTGCATAAATTTCAGGAATGGATAAACAACCCTCATCATAAACCGACAATTCATCAGACGACGCAGTGATTTCAGGGTTGAACATGGCCACGGGTCGCGGGTCAGCCCCTTCTTCTTTGACACAATCCAGAACGATCAAACGTTCCAGCACACCGATTTGAGGTGCTGCCAATCCAATTCCAGGGGCCTCATACATTGTTGCCAACATATCGTCAGCCAAAACGCGTAGTTCATCTGACAGATCAACAATCGGGGTTGCGATCTTTTTCAAACGGGGGTCGGGGTGTAAAAGTATATTTCGTATCGTCATAAGGTTTCATCTAAGCCAGCGAGGCGAATTCTGCAACGCCCTTGCGCCTCGAAATTCATCCGCTAATGTGCGCCGCGAAAAGGGAGAAACATCTATGAACTTCGACAAAGTCACCGATCGCCGCGGCTCACGTTCAGTCAAGTGGGATAGTATGGAAAGCAACTATGGCGTTTCCAACATAGACGGCATCGCTATGTGGGTTGCTGACACGGATTTCCCCCCACCTGCCTGTGTTACCAATGCATTGCAAAGCATGGTCGATCATAATGTCTACGGATATTATGGCGACGACACTGATTACAAAGCCTCAATCCAATGGTGGATGAAGAACCGTCATAATTGGCCGATAGAGCTGGATTGGATATTCACAACTTTTGGCTTGGTTAATGCTGTCGGTATTTGCGTAGATATTTTTTCAGAATCAGATGACGGCGTCGTTCTTTTCACGCCAGTCTATCATGCCTTTGCCCGCGTCATTGAAAACGCCGAACGTAAAGTTGTGGAATTGGAACTTAGAAACGAAAACGGCCATCTTTCAATGGATTTTGACGCTTATGATGCGCAAATGCAGGGCCATGAAAAAATTATGATCATTTCTTCGCCACATAACCCTGGTGGCCGCGTTTGGACAAAGGACGAATTACTCGAAATTACAGCATTTGCAAAACGGCATGATTTGATTTTGCTGTCCGATGAAATTCATCACGATTTAGTTTTCGCAGGCAACAAACACATTCCAACCGCCCTAGCTGATCCTTCAGCCGCAGATCGCCTTTTAACTTTGACTGCTGCTTCAAAAACATTCAATGTTGCCGGCGGATACACTGGAAACGTAATCATCCAAGACGAAATTCTGCGTAAAAAATTCGCCAAACGTTTGGCAATGCTTGGCATGTCAAAGAACAGTTTTGGCGTTGAGATTGTTCGCGCTGCTTATTCACCAGAAGGGGCCGAATGGGTTGATGAACTGATTGCCTATATTGATGGTAATCGGCGGGTATTTGATGAAGGCATCAATGCAATTCCAGGTTTGAAATCCATGCCTTTGCAGTCGACCTATCTGGCGTGGGTAGATTTTTCCGGTACTGGCATGTCACGCGAGGAATTTACGGATCGTGTTGAAAAGCAGGCCAAAATCGCGGCTAACCACGGCACCACTTTTGGCAAAGGTGGGGATAATTTCTTGCGCTTTAATCTGGGCGCGCCACGGTCAGTAATTGAAGAGGCCGTTAGCCGTTTGCAAGCCGCCTTTAGCGACCTGCAATAAATGACTACTCGGCGGGCAAGCGTACACGCCCGCCGCCAGCCACCGGCACAATCCAAACTTCATCCATTGGATATTCGCTTTCGTCTTTAGCGGCGAGTTTACGGAAAATTTCAATCTGAAACTCGATCCACCCCATTCGATGAACGGTGCCCGCCACATTTTCAATCTTGGCGTTAAGTTCGCGCAATTTCCAAAACGGGACGGCTGGAAATGTGTGGTGGGCAGTATGATATGGCATCTGCCAACACAACCAGCGCATGACAGCATTCGTACGTGTGGAACGGGTATTTTCCAAAATGTCACTTTCATGACTTAACCCAAGGTGTTCAATCGTGTTTTGCAATTGATGCACTGGCTTAGTTAGGATCATTGGGATGATCCAAAACGTCAGTGCCGCCCAAGTTCCCATTAAAACCGAGACAAGCGCAATTAGTAGATACCCAACCACATGAAGACGGCTTTCATAAATGACTTTGGCCTCTTCAGATGGTTTGATGAATGGCTCTAGAATGATCCCTCTTGCACGGCGAATGACACCAGCAAAGCGATTTCGCCAATAGGTAACCCCTAAAAACCAAAGCAAGTAGGTCCTAAGCGTATAAGTCTCACGCACCAATTCACCGTCACGCTCCCATTCTTGGGTGTATTGGTGATGGGCGAAATGCATTACCTGATCAAAATCACGGGGAAACAACATGACAAAGCCGATGATACGCCCAAAAAACGTGTTCGCCTTACGTGTTTTAAATACAGTTGAATGGCTCAATTCGTGTTGTGCCGCATAAAGAAAATTCAGCAGAACCCCAAGGATAAAGCCCGTCAACAGAACCCACCACGTACCCAAAACCTGATAGTGAAGAATACCTGTAACAAGGATTGCCAACCAATGGCTGGCCATCTGCAACCCGCCCCACAGATCAGAGCGTGCCGTCAACCGGCGCATTTCGTCACGATCCACCAACTTACGTCTTGAAAATTCGGCTTCCATGCAACCCTCCGCTTAACAAACCGAGATCAGCTTAGCGGTCAACGCAAAACCTGCAATGAAAATTTTCGTGGTGCGTGTGTTTACTTACTGCCAAGCAAAGCAATCGGTGCCTCTGGATCACGATAAAAATCAAGCGGCGCTTTGTCCGACGCCATTGTATTGCGCTTGAAATCAAACCGCATTTCACCATTTTCCCGTTCTGATGCCACGATCAAACATTGGTACAAATGCCGACCGCCATCAAAGATGTCGACCAAACCGCGTAAATTCGGTGCGTCATCGGAATCAACGGTAAAACCATCGTCCTGAAACCGCAAAATCTTATAGCTTTCGCCATTCGCCTCGACCCGCAGGCGATTCTTGCGACGTAAATCTGCTTTACGCGCCTTTTGCAGACCTTCCAGCATCTCTTTTGGTAAAAATTCCAATTGTTAGTCCCCCTAAGAACTTCCCTCTGAACAAACTTTCGCCGCAAGCGTGCATGAGTCAAGAAAACAAACTGTTTATGATCAGGCAGTAAACAAAAACTGATGTGCAAAAATCACACCCTTCCCCTGCGCATCTGTCGCTTGTTATCCACCTCAAAGCCTGTTTGATAGCGTTCAAACAGCAGAATAATGAGGAATTCATGGGACAATTGATCGACGGCGAATGGCACGATGTTTGGTATGAAACAAAAAAAACTGGCGGCAGTTTTCAACGCGCCGAGGCCAAATTTCGCAATTGGATCACAGCGGATGGTTCTGCTGGCCCATCAGGGCATGGGGGATTCGCGGCCCAAAGTGGTCGTTATCATTTGTACATCTCTTATGCCTGTCCATGGGCGCATCGCACTTTAATCATGCGTAACCTGAAGGAGCTTGAAGATCACATTTCGATTTCTGTCGTCCACCCTGACATGTTGAAAGACGGCTGGACGTTTGAAACCGATGAACACGGCGCCACTGGTGATTCATTATTTGGCCTCCCGTTTGCTCGCGACATTTACTTGCGGGCAGAACCAACAATGTCTGGTCGCGTAACCGTACCTATTTTGTGGGATAAACAAGAAAACACGATCGTTTCGAATGAAAGTTCTGAAATCATTCGCATGTTCAATTCTGCATTCAATGAAATCACAGGTAACTCAGTCGATTACTGGCCAGAAGAATTGCATGAAGCGATAGAACCCATCAATCAACGCATTTACGATACTTTTAACAATGGCGTTTATCGGTCTGGCTTTGCCACGTCCCAAACAGCGTATGACACGGCTGTTACCGCGTTGTTTGAAACGATGGACTGGTTGGAAGACCGTCTTTCAAACAATCGCTATCTTATGGGGGAAAGTGTGACCGAGGCTGATATCCGCCTTGTACCCACTCTGTTTCGTTTTGATTTGGTTTATCACCTACATTTCAAATGCAATCGCGCACGGCTGATAGATTATCCAAATTTATGGGCCTATTGTCGGGAGTTTTTCCAAATGAAGGGCATCGCTGACACGCTCAACTTTGAACACATCGTGCGTCACTATCATTTCAGCCACGAGTCGATAAATCCACACCGTATCATTCCAATTAATCCAATAATTGACTGGAGCCAGCCGCACGGGCGCGGATAACCTCTAATAACGGGTCCAATTGAGGAAAATCAAAACCCACAGCGAAAAGTTGTCTCTTTGCACATCACTGATCGTTGCACCTGATAGAAAAAAGTGTTTCAGGGAAGTAAGAATTTGAGAATCTGAAAGGTCGTCATGACAAACACAACATGGATCACTGTTTGCAGCACCTGCAAACGCGAAGATTGGGCAGAACGCGGTCAACCTGAAACTGACGGTGAAGTTTTTGCAGCAGACATTGCGGCCGCAGTTGTCGGTTTAGAAAACGTCAAAACCCGCACGCATCCATGTTTGATGGGGTGTTCACATGGCTGTAATGTTGCAATCCAAAGTGAAGGCAAACTGAACTATACTTTGGGTCGGTTTGAAAACCTTGAGGGTGATGCCGCAGGCGTTGTCGAATACGCTCGGATGCATGCTGAAAGCGAAACAGGTGCCGTACCATTTCGCCAATGGCCCCAAGCAATCAAAGGTCACTTTGTGACGCGCCACCCCCCTTTGCCTGACAGCGAAGAATGACAGGAAAGCGCGATCATGGTGGTGGCATAGACGACGCCGTGCATCAATTTGGTGGCGCGCGCGCCAACTGGCTTGATCTATCCACAGGCATTAATCCGTCGCCTTATCCTACAGACGCGATCACCCAAAGTGATTGGTGCGAATTGCCCGACAAAGGTGCATTCAGTCGCCTTGAAACCGCTGCGCGTTCGTTTTGGAACATTCCTGATGCTGCCGCAGTAATGGCCACACCGGGCGCCTCATCACCCATTGCAATGATCCCGCATATTTTATCAGCGGGAACAGTAAATATCGCGCGCGCCACATATAATGAACACGCGGCAGCCTTTTCAGGCGCTGGGTGGGAAATCGTGCAAGGCGGTGCCGATGCCCATGTCGTCGTTCATCCCAATAACCCTGATGGTTCTTTGTTTTCGCCCGATGACCCAACTAAACGTCTACTTGTCATCGACGAAAGCTTTTGTGATGTTTGTCCTGAAAACTCTCATATTATCCGTAGCGTCGACAAAAATACGCTCGTTTTAAAAAGCTTTGGTAAGTTTTGGGGCTTAGCTGGTTTACGTCTTGGCATGGTGATTGGTGATCCTGTCTTAATAAATGCCCTTCGCCAACGTATTGGGCCATGGCAAGTTTCCGGCCCTGCATTATCAGTAGGAACCGCCGCGCTAAATGATCTGGCTTGGGCCAAAAAAACCCGTGAGCGCCTAAAAACAGATGCGGAAATACTTGATCAAATGATGAATGACGCTGGACACGCAACCGTTGGTGGCACAACGTTATTTCGTCTTTATGAGGTTGAAAACGCACAAGATTTGCAAATAACACTCGCAAACCATCACATTTGGACACGCATATTTCCCTATTCCAAAAATTGGATACGGCTTGGTTTACCGGGGTGTGCCACCGATTGGGCAAGACTAGCAAAGGCATTAAAGACGTGAGTAACGCCATCATACTTTTGCTCGCATTATTGCTTGATGCCCTTTTGGGTGAACCGAAATGGTTATGGTCACGCGTCCCGCATCCAGCAGTATTGATGGGGCGCTTGATTGCTTGGGCCGACACATCATTTAATGAATCCCCATCTCAAAAGGTGAATGGTGCGCTTGTTATTGCTGCGCTTAGCATTGCTGCACTGGTGTTTGGGGAATTCCTTTCAAATTTGCCAGGCATCATCCAAGCCATTATTGTTGCAATATTTCTAGCACAGCGCAGCCTTGTCGATCACGTTCAGGCCGTAGCAGACGCCTTGCGACTGTCGGTTCATGACGGCAAACTTATGGTAGCGCGCATTGTTGGGCGGGACACGGCAGAAATGGATGCACCTGCGGTTGCACGTGGCGCCATTGAAAGTGCCGCTGAGAACCTGTCAGATGGTGTCATTGCACCCGCTTTATGGTTTCTTGTCTTTGGCTTGCCCGGTCTATTTTTCTATAAAATCATCAACACTGCGGACAGCATGATTGGGTATAAAACACCACGGCATATCGATTTTGGATGGGGCGCTGCGCGGTTGGATGACCTTTTGAACTGGGTCCCTGCCCGTCTAACCACCCTGTTGATTGCCGCGGGATATCTTTCATCAAATGCGTTGAAAATCGCATGGCGGGATCGTGGCTTGCATAGATCCCCAAACGCAGGCTGGCCTGAGGCCGCTATGGCTGGTGTTCTGAACATCGCCCTTTCCGGCCCAAGACAATACCATGGTACATCAACCAATGACGCTTTTGTTAACCCCGAAGGCCGCCATGACTTGGACCCCCAAACCATAGATGCCAGTGTAAATGTTCTTTGGCGGGCCTGGGCTGTTTTGGCGTTTGCTTTGGTGGTTTGTGCCCTTTTCTGATCACCTGTTGCCCTCGTCGCAAGATAGGTTAACTTAGCCACATTGAACGAGTGGAGGATTTTAATGCGTTCTATAATAGGTATTTTTACGGCCGTGATGCTTTCGGCGTCACCTGTGCTGGCAGCGTCTGCCCCTTGTGGCGGCAATTTCAACAGTTGGCTAAAAGGTGTCAAAAAGGAAGCCGTTGCAAACGGGCATTCCAAAGGCACTGTCGACAAATTTTTGGCGTCCGCCAGACAGGATTCCAGAACCTTAAAGGCTGATCGGGCACAGGGCGTATTCAAACTGGGGTTTGTTGATTTTTCACGCCGTGTCATTAGCCAACACCGAATTAATAATGGGCGGAAAAACGGATCAAAATACGCAAGTGTTTTTGCCAGAACTGAACGCGATTACGGTGTACCAGCCGGTGTGCTGTTGGCATTTTGGGCGCTAGAAACTGATTTTGGCGCGGTTCAAGGCGATTTCAATACGCTAAACTCATTGCTGACGCTCAGCCATGATTGCCGCCGTCCAGAATTGTTCCGTCCACAGATTTTTGCAGCATTAGAACTTTATGAGCGAGGCGATTTTAGCCCATCAAAAACCACAGGTGCGTGGGCGGGTGAAATCGGCATGGTTCAAATGTTGCCCGAAGACATTCTACACAACGGCGTAGATGGCGATGGTGACGGTCAGGTGAAACTAAAAACCTCGGCACCAGATGCTTTGTTATCGGGTGCAAAAATGCTCAAGGGACTTGGCTGGCGCAAGGGCGAACCTTGGCTGCAAGAGGTTACTGTTCCCAGCAATTTGGATTGGTCGAACACGGGGCTTACCACAAAAATGCTTGGTCGCGATTGGGCGAAACAGGGTGTGAAATCACGCCATGGGAAAATTTCAACAAAACTTCCGGCTTCTTTGATTTTGCCGCAGGGCAGAAATGGCCCTGCCTTCTTGGCGTATCCGAATTTCGATGTTTATTTTGAATGGAATCAAAGTTTCGTTTACGTCACCACAGCCGCCTATTTCGCGACACGTCTTTCAGGTGCCCCTGTATTTGACGCGGGTAATCCAGATGCTGGTCTAAGTGATAACCAGATGAAAGCTTTGCAGAAGAAACTGAAACGCAAAGGATATGATGTTGGCAAAATTGACGGCATTTTGGGTGCAAAAACCCGTAACGCAGTTCAAGCAGAACAAAAACGTCTTGGCTTGCCAGCAGATGCATGGCCAACCAGCGCACTCTTGAACAAACTATAAAATTATTGGCGTGGGCAGGTTCTGCCCGCGCCACCTTCTTTTGCCAATTATCTAAAGCTAGGCCAACAGCAGCGCTTGATTAGGCGACAAGAGATTCTGCTTTGTGCAAATCAACTGACACAAGTTGTGAAACACCTTGTTCACCCATCGTCACACCGTACAAGCGATCCATGCGGGCCATTGTCACCGCGTGGTGTGTGATGATCATAAAGCGTGTGTTCGTGCGACGTGTCATTTCATCCAGCAAATCACAAAACCGCGTAACATTGGCGTCATCAAGCGGCGCGTCGACCTCATCCAACACACAGATCGGCGCAGGATTTGCGAGGAACACAGCAAAGATCAACGCCAATGCCGTCAAAGTTTGTTCACCGCCAGAAAGCAAAGAAAGCGTAGACAGTTTCTTACCAGGAGGTTGGCACATAATTTCGAGACCAGCCTCAAGGGGGTCTTCGCTTTCTACCATCACCAACTTGGCCTCACCGCCACCAAATAGATGGGGGAACAAGACGCCAAAGTCGCGGTTCACTTCTTCAAAGGCCTCAAGCAGACGTTCACGGCCCTCTTTATTCAATCCCGCAATACCAGTGCGAAGCTTTTTGATCGCCTCTTCCAGATCGGTGCGTTCAGTCAGCAAGTTTTCATGTTCTTCGCTGATTTCGCGGCTGTCCTCATCGGCACGAAGGTTAACCGCACCAAGCGCGTCACGTTGGCGTTTTAACCGGTTCACATCGTTTTCGATGATTTCGGCCTGAGGCATGTTTTCAGGATCGGCATCCAGTGTTTCTAGCAACTCGCCCGGCGTTTTTTCGCATTCTTCTTCAATACGTTCCAGTGCAAATGATACGGTTCCTTTTGCCGCGTCAAACCGCGCCTCTGATCTTGCCCTTGCTTCGCGGGCTTCAGATGCAGCGCGCTCTGCTGCGCGTTCAGCCGCCTCGGCCACACGGAATGCTGTTTCCGCTTCGGCCAATTTGTCAGCTGATTTTTTGCAACGTTCCTCTGCCGTTTCAATCGCGATTTGCAGCTCTGCGCGTTTAGCCGCAATTTTTTCTGGTGCGGCTTCTGCAGATTTCAATTCCGCTTCGGATTTGGCTTGGCGTGCGGCCATCTCCGAAATGCGTTTGTCGGCGGTTTCAAGACGGTGTTTCCAACCGCTTACCTCTTTGATAATTTCTTGACGGCGACGCGTACGTGCCTCGCCTGCGCGACGTAATTCATCATGGGCTGATCGCGCGGCCATCATGTCAACGCGCGCCTCTTCAACGATTTGCTTTAATTTTTCTACTTCATCTCGGGCTGCGGACAAATCGCCCAAATCATCGGCGGCTTTTTGCGCCTCTTTCAGACGTTCCGTGGCACTAGCAACTTCTTCTTCAAAACGCCGCACGGATAGTCCCTGGCTTTCGACTTTACCGGCTGAAATGCTGGCTTCGGCCTCAGCGCGTGATTGCGCTCGGTTGGCTTCTGTAACTGCGGCATCTGCATCGCGACGGGTAATCCGCGCCACACGATCCGTTTCCGTCAATCGGGCCAATCGATCTCGTAATGTTTCAAAACCTTGCCGTGCGCCATCCGCTCTTGCCGTGGCCTCTACCAAATCCTGTTTTAACGATTGCAGGCGGTTTAGCTGTTGCAACCGAAGTGCGGCCGCTGATGGTGCATCCTCTGCCGCAACGCGAAAACCATCCCAACGCCACATGTCACCATCTGTACTAACCAAGCGTTGACCTGGTTGTAATTCAGATTGCAAACGCGGCCCATCAACGGCATCGACCAACCCTACCTGCGCCATGCGACGCCCCAAAACAGGTGGCACTGTCACAAAATTAGACAAAGACGGCACACCATCGGGTAAAGTAGAAGAAGCGGTATATCCAGCGAGTTCAGCCCAGCCCGAACGACCCGCATCCACTACTTCTGGGGCACGTAAATCATCGCCCAGCGCAACGCCCAGCGCCTTTTCAAACCCGTCCTGTACGCTAAGGCGATCCAGCAGCATTTCTTCTTCACTGGCATCACGTTCAACCAATTTTGCGAGTGCGGCGACCTCGGCACGTAAGGCGTTCACCTCACCTTCGGCCTCTGACATTTGCGCACGCGCCTCAGATTCTCGCCCCTGAACTTCGGCGCGGGCTTCTTCGGCGGCAAGCAATGCTTCATCTGCCTTTTTCGCATTTGCTACTGCGGTGGATTGCGCAACTACCGCCGTTTCTAAATTGCCCTTCGCGGCTTTAAGACTGGTTTCAGCCGCGCTAACGGCCTCGGTGGATCGAGCAAGTTCGTTTTGAGCACGTGCAAGTGTTCTTTGCGTTTCATCTAACAGACGGGCCGCGGATTGATGACGCGCCGCCAAGCGGGCAACGTCTTCTGTTTTTTCAGATGAGGACGCTTCGCGTTCTTGTAATTGCTGAGCAGCATCGCGTGATTTTGCAAAGGCAGTTTCTAATTTTGCATCATGGCCTTCGTTGGCTTTGGTGATCTCACCTTGTTCCCATTCAAGTTGCGAAATTGTTTCATTGGCATCTTTGTTCAAAGCCAATTCACGTTCTTGATCAGCTCCCAATTGTTCAATCTGACCACCAAGTCGTTCAATCAGGGTTCGCGCCCGATGTTCTTGATCCTTAAGTGCATCGCGTTGAACAACCAAACGTTGCAAGACGGCGCCTGCAACAGCTTCTTCTTCACGCAGGGACGGCAAAACGCGATCATGTTCAACGCGGGCCTTAGCTGCTTGACGGGCCGCTGTTTCCGCGGCACCCGTTGCCTTTGTGCGTTCGGTCAATTCGGCTTGTGCTATGGCAAGTGCTTGATCGGCTTCTTTCCAACGACGATATAACAACAACCCTTCGGCCTGACGCAATTCTTCGCCAATTTCGCGATAACGCGCCGCTTGTCGGGCTTGACGTGCAAGGGCGGCAAGCTGACTGGACAATTGATCCACGGTGTCTGTGACACGCAATAGATTTGCGTCAGCACCCTTAAGCTTTAATTCAGCCTCGTGTCGACGTTGGTACAGGCCAGAAATACCCGCAGCCTCTTCCAGAATACGACGGCGCGCTTTTGGTTTTGCATTGATCAGTTCGGAAATTTGCCCCTGACGAACCAAAGCCGGGGAGTGCGCACCCGTTGACGCATCTGCAAACAGCATTTGCACATCTCGCGCCCGCACATCTTTACCGTTGGATTTGTAGGCCGAGCCAATATCGCGAGTGATCCGACGATTGATTTCAACTTGATCCGTGTCGTTAAAACCAGGTGGGGCCAAACGATCCGCGTTATCGAGCGTCAGCGATACTTCGGCAAAATTTCGGGCAGGACGTGTTGCAGCGCCTGCAAAAATCACGTCTTCCATCCCGCCGCCACGCATTGCGCGAGGGCGATTTTCACCCATTACCCAACGCAGCGCTTCAAGCAGATTTGACTTACCACAGCCATTCGGGCCAACCACGCCGGTCAGCCCGTCGTTGATTACCATGTCGGTAGGGTCAACAAAGCTTTTGAAGCCGTTCAATCTGAGTTTCGCAAAACGCATACGTTTTGGGTGTTCCCGTGATTCTTACTTGGTCTTTCATGCTGACGGTTTCAGGCCATGAGTCAACGAAAATTCCCTGAATATGGGGACAAGAACAATGATATCCACAACATATTGCGGTTTTTCGCCCAATTCTTGCCCTAAGCTGGCGACGTTGGCATCACGATCATGTTAATTGCCTTGGCTTTCCTTCATCGCCTTGCTCTAAACCAGAAAGAGCAAAACACAGGATAAAAACATGAAACTATTGGGCATATCAGGTTCACTTAGACAGGCGTCTTTCAATCGAAAATTGTTACGCGAGGCCGCGCGCCTAACACCCAATGCGGTTTATACCGAGGCAGATCTGAACATGCCGCTTTATGATGGTGATTTGGAAACCGTTGAGGGGCTGCCACAAGCAGTCACCAACTTGGTTGCTCAAATAGCAGCAGCCGATGGTGTGGTTATTTCAACGCCCGAATATAACAAAGGCATTTCTGGTGTTCTTAAGAATGCGTTGGATTGGGTCAGCCGTGCAGACGGCAATCCTTGGCTGAACAAACCTGTCGCCATTATATCTGCAACCGCTGGTCGGGGCGGCGGGGAACGTGCGCAGACGATGGTGCAAAACTGTATGGCGCCTTTCAGTCCGCATCTTGTTCTTGGCAAAGAAGTATTGGTTGGCCAAGTATCTGCGCAATTTGGGGATAATGATCGCTTGACCAATGATCGCTACGAGGCTGGATTGAGTGCACTTATGGCCCGTCTTGCGGCATTAAGCGACGTTTGAAATCTCAATTAAGTTACCATCAGGATCGCGCAAATAAATTGAAACGATAGGGCCTGTCGCACCCGTGCGCGGTACAGGTCCTTCGTTCACGTTGATGTTTTCCAAAGTTAAATGCCGAACCCAATCCACAAGTGGCGTATCGCTTAGAAAGCACATATCTGCCGTACCAACCCCTGCATTTTGGGCATTTGGAAAGAATTCCGCACCTTTTTGATGTAAATTTATCTTCTGATCCCCGAAACGCAACGCAAGTCTTTCGCCTTGACCCTTAGGTGAAAATCGCTCCACCTTCATACCCAGAGTTTGATAAAAACTTACCGTTTCGGCTAGATCGTTCACTGTTAGAACTAAGTGATCCAGTGCGGAAATTGTGGGGGATGGTATCATTTCACGGCCTTATTTTCGTTTCGGCATTAACAATGGATTTGGTGATTGCCAGACACATTATGAGGCGCTTAGATTAAGCGCAAGATAGCGAGGGCAGATGCATCAATTCATTGGAAAATCACAAACGGCAAGCGAAGTCCTAGACCCAGCTCGACTGATGGCATTATCGGCGACGTTGGCTGTTGATTATGACCCCCAGATATTGCCTCCCTTTGCGCACCACATCTATTTTTGGCATGCCGAACCACCAAGCAAACTTGGTCGCGATGGACATCCCGCGATTGGTGATTTCATTCCAAATTTGGGATTGCCAAGACGTATGTGGGCTGGGGGGCGATTGCGCTTTCATGCCCCTATTCAAGTTGGTCAGTTGGCTGAGAAACGTACGATCATTGCCAATGTCGTTGAAAAAACTGGGCGTTCTGGTCCGTTGGCGTTTGTCACTCTTCGCCATGAATACACGCAAAATAACATCCTTTGCCGCACAGAAGAACAAGACATTGTTTATCGCGAAGAGGCATCTGGAAAACCACAAACGCCCACTCACACAATGGCTAAAACAGATCAGGATTGGTCAGTCGAACACGCCTTTAACCCAACCCTTTTGTTTCGCTATTCAGCACTGACCTTCAACGGTCATCGCATTCATTATGACCGCGATTATGCCAGGGATACCGAGGGTTACGCGGGGCTAGTGACTCACGGCCCTTTACTGGCGCATTTGTTGATGGACCAAGTACTTAAAAAGCTGGGCACGTTGAACAAATTCGAATTTCGCGCCGCCAGCCCTTTGATGGATCATGAGGTTGCAACACTTTGTGGCAAAGTCGACGATGTCGCGCAAAAATTGTGGATCAGGGCCGCGGACGGGCGATTGGTGATGACTGCGATAGCTTCATAAGATTGATTCAACTCGGAAATCAGTGGGAATTGTGTTCTGCCCGTCTAAAATTAAATCCGCCATGGCATCACCCATTTTTGGGGCGACACCAAATCCAATTTTGAAACCACCATTTGCAATATAAGTTTTTTCGCGCGTTGGATGCGCACCCAATAAAGGTCGACGGCCAATCGCACGTGGGCGCACCCCCGCCCAGCGCGATAAAATTTTAGCTGTTTTGAGTTGAGGCAAAACACCAAAAACACGTTCCAATAATTCGTCAAGCTTCTCGTCGGTTTCCGTTGGCCTATCATAAGTCTTCTCATTCGTAGATCCAACGGCCACTGTGCCATCATTATGAGGGACAATATAAACATCACTGGCGTAAATTTGTGGAGCAGTAGGATTGTTATAAGCCAACAAAGCCGCCTGCCCCTTCGTGCCGACACCAATTTCTTTGCCCAGCTCATGGGTCAGTTGTTCAAGTCCGGCTAAACCAGTTGCCCAAACTTCAACCCCTTCGGGTTCACCTTCTGTGGAAAAGACCCCACCTTTTTCTTGAATTGCAGCTGCCAACGCATGTGTAGCACGTCGCGGGTGAATACGCGCACTTAAGGTATCGCGCGCAATCAACCCCATGGGTGAATAAGGCGCCCAATGCCCAAGGTCACTGGCCTTGACAACTTGCCACTCAGCTTGCCCCAACCAATGTGTCTTTGCACCCTCAACGCGATCATGGGCCAGCTTTAGCCCTCGTTCGTTCATGATCGGTTGCAACCGCCCTACACGACCATAACCCGGATCATGCCCAGACACCTGCGCCACATCTGCCCAATAGCTTTCAGCCATAAGCAGACTGTCGCGCTGAAATTCTTTTTTGTCATACCAATTGTCAGGCGTGTGCGGCGCAAGTGCGCCAACGATGCCACCACTTGCCCCCGCGGCCACGCCGTTGGGATCAATAACCTTTACCCTGGCGCCCCGTCGCAAACACGCCCAAGCAACAGAAAGCCCGAAAATTCCTGCCCCTCTGACTGTCACATCTGCCGTTGTCATTTCGCGTTTATCCGCCCATGTTCGCATTGCATCATTTCGTACAGCCAATAGGTTATTTCATGTCCTCAGACCAGAGCAATGCCGAGATCAGTAGCCCCGTGATTGAATGGCGCGATGATGCATTGCCCATCGCCGTGAATTTTGACGATTCATATTTTTCGCAGGAAAATGGGTTGGATGAAACACAGCATGTTTTCCTGGCCGGTAATGATTTACCGGCCCGTCTTTGTGATGGGTTTCATGTGGCCGAATTGGGATTTGGCACAGGGCTGAATTTTCTTGCCACTTGGGCGGCTTGGCGAGCAAAATCAGTTGATGGCCAACTAAAATACACCAGTTTTGAAGCTTTCCCCATGGCATTTGTTGATATGGAACGTGCGCTTTTATCCTTCCCTGAGTTGGGTGATTTGACGAAAGAGTTTTTGGAATTGGGCGGGGGAAGTTTTGAAACAGCAGAAATCGCGCTAAACATTGTACATGGCGATGCACAAGAAACTTTGCCAGCTTGGGGAAATAAAGCAAATGCATGGTACTTGGACGGGTTTTCCCCTGCCAAAAACCCGGAACTTTGGAATGCTGTAATTATGAATGACGTTGGCAATCATACAGCCAAAGACGGAACATTCGCCACTTACACAGCCGCAGGCCACGTGCGCCGCGCCTTGACAGAGGCAGGATTTGATGTTGAACGCGTCAAAGGGCACGGCCGCAAACGCCACATGAGCCGCGGTAAATTAAGGTAAGTTGGATGGGCCAGAATAACGTCAGACTTGGCATCATTTTGATGATCGCCACCACCATTATATTCGCTGTGCAAGATGGCCTTTCAAAGCATCTGGCCCAAGAGTACAACGTCTTTATGGTCGTCATGATCCGCTATTGGTTTTTTGGTCTTTTTGTGGTCACGCTCGCCGCACGTAGCCAAGGTGGATTAAAGGTTGCGATACAAACAAAGCAGCCGATTTTACAAATTTTTCGCGGTTTGTTGTTGATTGCCGAAATCTGCATTCTTGTCAGTGCCTTTATCGTTATCGGGCTGGTTGAATCCCATGCTATTTTTGCGGCTTATCCTTTGATCGTGGCCGCGCTTTCTGGGCCAATATTGGGTGAAAAAGTTGGCTGGCGTCGTTGGATTGCAATCGGCGTGGGTTTTATCGGTGTTCTTATCATCCTTAGACCAGGCTTTGCGGTATTTTCACCCTTTGCGATTGTGCCCATTATTTCCTGCACAATGTTTGCACTTTACAGTTTGCTAACCAGATACGTTGCGCGAAAAGACAGCGCGGCGACCAGCTTTTTCTATACCGGATTTGTCGGTGCAATTGGCATGACAGCGGTCGGCATTTGGTATTGGGAACCAATGTCAGCCACCGATTGGGCATACATGGCTGGCCTGTGCATAACAGGCGTGTCGGGGCATTTTTGCTTGATCAAATGTCTAGAGGTAGCCGAGGCCAGCGCGGTTCAACCCTTTGCCTATTTGCAACTCGTTTTTGCAGCCCTAATTGGAATAACCGTATTTTCCGAAGTGTTGGAATTGCATGTGGCAATAGGGTCGGCAATCGTGATGACAGCCGGTATTTTCACCGTGTGGCGTGAACACGTAAAATCAAAGAAACTTAATTCGCCTTCAGTTCCTGACTAAGGCGGAAATTTTCAACCTTACCTTTAAGGCGCATCCGATAGATCGGTACGGATTCTGACACCCGCATAATATAATTTCGTGTTTCATTGAACGGAACATGTTCGATCCAATCCACCACATCCACACGACGGGATCGTGGATCGCCGTATTTGCCAATCCAACCACGTGGGCGCCCGGGCCCTGCATTATACCCAGCAGTAACCAGCGGTAAGTTATATCCAAATTCTTTAATAAGCCGCTGAAGATAGGCAGAACCAAGCGACGCATTATAATCGCCATCGCTGGTTAATCTGGACAATTGATAGGGCTGCCCTGTTTCTTTTGCCATCAATTTTGCCGTGCCTGGCATCACCTGCATCAAGCCTCGTGCACCAGCCCCGCTTTGGGCCGTCGGATCAAACTCGCTTTCGCGCCGTGCAATTGATAGATTTAGTTCAGTTGGTGCAGGCAGGTTTAGTTTGGCAATATTGGTGACAGGATAATACGCGCGCTGAAGAACGATGTTTTCACGTGCGGCATATTTCGCGACCATCAATGCAATGTTTGGCTGTCCTAAATCAAACGCCAAATCCGCAAGTTGGCCCATTTCATGAGCGGTCAAACGTTCACACAAATGCACAAACCAACGCCGTGCCAATGCCTGTTCACCTGCTGCCAACCACAACAGCCCACCACGAAAAGATTCAGTTTTGACAAAACTTGCGCTTTCCCAACCTTGATATCGTTTTTTACCCAGCAAAGCCGGATCTGTGGCGATACCCATTTTTTCAGCGGCTAATTGACCATAAAATGCGGATTGATGTTCTGCTGCTGCGGTAAAAGACCGGTTCG
>Ga0208971_1000972_pt1 | contig 18223 bp, 14 predicted proteins | sample AOAMet1_18_M0_10_2_FD_188229 | JGI IMG/M metagenome (GOLD analysis project Ga0208971, IMG submission 188229) | Ammonia-oxidizing marine microbial communities from Monterey Bay, California, USA - CAN11_18_M0_10 (SPAdes) | ecosystem: Environmental > Aquatic > Marine > Intertidal zone | place... | reverse complement strand
CAAGAATGGTGTGAGGGATACGGGCTAATGAGCAACGCTGCGCAACAAATGGATCCAGTTGAGATAATTGCCTGCACAATTGCAGCCGATTTGAACGCTGTACCGCAGTTGGTCGATCAAATGGAAACCGAGTTTGGTGAAAACTGGGGCGATCTTCGTTTTGAAGAGGTCGAGGCCTTTCTTAGTTCGCCCGTTTCTGATGATCTGGAAATCGTCACCCTGGCAATCATGGGCCGTGACGAGGATATGCTTATCCGCGCCGCCAATCTTATCAACCTAATTAAAGATAAAGACATCTATATCGTTTTGGTAACGAAAGATGTTTCTGCACCGATTTTACACCAATTGATGCGTCTTGGTGCCGATGAATTCGTCCCCTACCCCGTGCCTGATGGTGCGCTAAATGATTCAGTAGAACGTCGCTCGCGCCTAGATAGTGCGCCAGCAGTAAATCATGCCGCCGTTGCACAGCCAAATTTAGCATTGGCATCAATGCCTGCCAAAAATGGTTCGGTTTTTGCAATTCAAGGACTTTGCGGTGGTGCAGGTGCTACCACTTTTGCTGTAAATCTTGCGCATGAATTGGCCACATTGGACAAAAAGAACCCAAAAACTGTGTGTTTCTTGGATCTTGATTTCCAATTCGGTTCAGCGGCTACATACCTAGATTTACCACGAAAAGACGCGGTTCTGGAAATGTTGACCAATGCCGAGGATCTTGACGAAGACGTTTTCAGTCAAGCTTTGGTAGGTTTCAGCGAAAATATGCACGTTCTCACGGCACCTGCCGATGTGTTGCCGCTTGATATTGTCGGTCCAGACGAAATTCGAAGCGTTATTGATAATGCGCGTACAAAATTCGACTTCGTCGTCGTTGATATGCCGAAAACCTTGGTGCAATGGACCGAAACGGTGATGGACCGGGCGGATGTACATTTTGCATTGATGGAAATGGACATGCGCAGCGCGCAAAACGCCCTGCGCTTGGTTCGCGCCCTTAAGGCAGAAGACTTGCCCTTTGAGAAAATTAAATATGTGCTTAATCGCGCGCCAAAATTCACCGATCTTTCAGGAAAATCTCGTGCCAAGAAAATGGCCGAAAGCCTGGAAATCAGTTTGGAATTGCACTTGCCTGACGGCGGATTGCAGGTGTCGAATTCTTGTGATCACGGTCAACCTTTGGGTGTTACTGCCGCAAAAAATCCGCTGCGCAAGGAGATTGCAAAATTGGCTCAATCCTTGGCTAAAATGTCCGATGGCGACTCTGGGAAATAGGAACTGTTAGATGTTTTCGCGATATAAAAAAGATGGCGCATCAGATGCCAAACCGAAACCAACCGCAGCCCCGGCAGCGGTAGAAACAACGACCCAAGCCCCAGCAGCCGCTCCCAAAACGTCGGCGCCTGTACAAGCAGGTCGCGTTGCCCCCACTGACAAAGAACAAAAACGCCGCGAACGGTTGATGGAAATCAAAGTTGAGCTGCACAAAGAGCTGTTAAACAGCTTGAACTTGTCCGCTCTGGAACATGCTTCTGAAACTGAGTTACGCCAAGAAATCATCTCGATTAGTGCGGAAACATTGGATAATTTGGGCGTTGTTCTGAACAAAGACGAACGCACAACGTTGCACAGCGAATTATATGACGAAGTAACGGGCCTTGGCCCGCTGGAACCATTGCTAAAAGACGATTCCATCGCGGATATTCTAATCAACGGCCCCAAAAACATCTTTGTTGAGCGAAATGGTAAACTGACCAAATCAGAAATTACATTCCGCAATGAAAAGCACCTTTTGCGGATTATCGATAAAATCGTTTCCGCTGTTGGCCGTCGTGTGGATGAATCAAATCCCTATGTGGATGCCCGTTTGGCCGATGGATCGCGTTTCAACGCCATGGTTCCACCTATTGGTGTTGATGGATCATTGGTTTCCATTCGTAAGTTTAAAAAAGACAAACTGGGCATTTCTGATCTGGTGAATTTCGGTGCCTTCAGCCCTGAAATGGCGCTGTATTTAGAAGCCGCGGTTGCAACACGCCTTAACGTGATTGTTTCCGGTGGTACGGGTTCGGGTAAAACGACAACCTTGAATGCCCTGTCGTCCTTCATTGCCAACGATGAACGCATCCTAACGATTGAAGATACAGCGGAATTACAACTTCAACAGGAACACGTCGGTCGTATGGAAAGCCGTCCGGCCAACGTTGAGGGAAAAGGCGAAGTCAGCCAACGTGATTGCTTGCGCAACGCGCTTCGGATGCGCCCAGATCGCATCATCGTGGGCGAAACCCGTGGTGAAGAAGTTATCGACATGTTGCAAGCCATGAACACGGGCCATGACGGTTCAATGACAACAATTCACGCCAATAACGCGCGTGATGGCGTTTCGCGCCTTGAAAACATGATCGCGATGTCCGGTATTGATATGCCACTGCGCGCAATGCGCAGCCAAATTTCAGCTGCGGTGAATTTGATCGTACAAGCCAGTCGTTTGCAAGATGGTTCGCGTCGCATGGTTTCAATCACCGAGATCACAGGCATGGAAGGCGACATTATCTCTATGCAAGAGGTGTTTCGTTATCAACGTGTGGGCCTTGGCCCAGGCGGTAAAATCATAGGTCATTTCACAGCCACCGGCGTGCGTTCACACTATGCTGAACGTTTCAAACAATGGGGCTATGACTTGCCAGCAAATATTTATGAACCAGTAGCGGCGGAGTAAAAATCATGTGGGGATTTGGAGCAGAAACTTTAATTTATGCCGCGATTTTCGTCTCGGTTTTATTCCTAGTCGAAGGCATCTATTTGATGGTTTTCGGCAAGTCGATCAGCCTAAACAATCGCATCAATCGCCGATTGGACATGATGGACAAAGGCGTCGCACGCCAAGAGGTTTTGGAACAACTTCGCAAGGAAATGGGCCAGCATCTTTCTAGCCGCAAGATCCCCTTGTATTCAATTATTGCCAAGAAAGCGCAAATTGCGAACATCGCGTTTAAGCCACAACAATTGGTCATGATCATGGGCGTTCTATCCGTGGTTGTTTATTTCTCGATGACGATTGGCACCGGTGCATCTTTTCCAATTCGCCTGATTGTATCCCCCTTAATGGGCATGGGTGCGGTCTATTTTTGGGTTAATGGCAAAGCGAAAAAACGTCTAGGCATGATGGAAGAGCAATTGCCCGATGCCATTGAATTAATGGTGCGTTCATTGAAAGTGGGTCACCCGTTTTCAAGTGCAATTGCCGCAGTGGCCGCCGAAAGCCCTGACCCAATTGGTACTGAATTTGGTGTAATCGCAGATGAGGCCGCATATGGCGGTGAAATTACGGATTCATTGCAAGAAATGGCCGAAAGACTGGATATGCAGGATTTGCGTTTCCTTGCAGTTGTTGTCGGTATCCAGGCGAAATCAGGTGGTAACTTGGCCGAAATTCTTGAAGGTTTGGCCAGTGTGATCCGCAGTCGCTTTCGCCTGTTTCGCAAAGTTGCGGCCATTACGGCAGAGGCCAAGTTTTCAGGTTTCTTCCTGTCCGCCTTCCCCATTCTTGCGCTTATCGGGATGTTGATAACCAAACCAGACTTCTACGACGAAGTCATGGAAACGAGCATGTTCGTTCCGGCTGTGATTGTAGTGGCATTCCTATTGATTATTAACATCGTGTTCATGCGTGTCATGACCAACATCAAAGTATAAGGGAGATTTCAAATGAACGCTTTAAATGATTTCTTAATCGCCCAACTTGGTGAACTTGGCCCGCTGATAGCCGTAGGATCACTTGGGCTAGGTTTCATGGCTGTTGCAGGTTTCATGTACATGCAAGGCATGAACGATCCCTTTAACAAATTAAAAGCCACAGACGAAAAGGCCAAAGCAAAAGAATCTCGTACCTCTTTGCGCCAAAAGCGTAATAAAGCCGACCAGCTTGATAAATACTCTGAATTCCTTCAACCCAAGGATGAAGGTCAGTTGTCAGAAATGCGTTTAAAGCTGTTGCAAGCGGGATATTCTTCAAAATCCGCAGTTCAAACCTTTCACTTCTTACAATTCGCACTAGGGATTATCGGCCTGATTTTCGGATGCATCTATGCATTCACGATGTTGCCGGATGAAACGACATCAAAGCAGATGTTGATGTACATCGGCGGACCGGGTGGCGCTGGCTATATGTTGCCAAAATACTGGGTTACGCGTCGTCGTGGAACGCGCCAAAAGAATATCATTCAAGCGTTTCCAGACAGTCTCGATCTTATGTTAATCTGCGTTGAAGCAGGGCAATCATTGGACCAGGCCATTATTAAAGTAAGCAAAGAAATTCGTGCTGGTTATCCTGATCTTGCTGACGAATTTGAATTGGTCGCTTATGAAATCAAGGCCGGTAAAGACAAAAAACGCGTATTGAAGGACTTCTCTGAACGTTGCGGTGTACCGGATATTTCCTCATTCGTTTCCGTTTTAATTCAGGCCGCAACCTACGGTACACCTATTGCCGAGGCATTGCGTGTTTATTCTGCAGAAATGCGTGACAAACGCGTTATGCGTGCCGAAGAAAAGGCTAATACGCTGCCAGTTAAAATGACCTTGGGTACCATGGTATTTTGTTTGCCATCGTTGTTAATCATTCTCGTTGGTCCAGCAGTCTATAAAATCAGTCAAGTATTGTAAGGAGGCCGCGTGGGGCGCTTTTCTTTAATCATCCTTGCAGGTTTAGTTTTGACAGCCTGCACAAATACGACGACGGCACCCGTGTCTAAGGGTGCAACGATGCCGGCTATCGACTTGCGTGGTGAAAGCGTTGATCCTTTGGCGGTTGCACATAACCTGATGGCCGCAGATCAACCCGAATTGGCATTGCGGGCCTATTACCGCGCCGCAGCGACAGCAGGTGCGACAGCCGATGTTCTAACGGGTGTTGGTTCCGCCAATTTGCGTATGGGGCGGTTGGGTCAAGCAGAACAAATTTTGCGACAGGCCATTGTTGCCGACCCAGAATTCGCACCCGCCTGGAACAATTTGGGCGTAGTATTGATGGAAAAGGGCGAAATAAGCGAAGCCAAGGAAATGTTTCGCCGCGCATACGCGCTTGATAGTGGCCAATCCGACTCGATTAGAGAAAATCTGCGCACTGCGATAGCGCAAACCGAAACAACTGGGTATTATAAAGAAACGACAAGTTCTTATGAACTGATCAGCACGTCATCAAACACGTATAAGTTGGCGGATAATCAGTTTCCCTAAGAACGGGGCAGCAAAAAGGACGCAAAAATGCGCCGTATTACATATATCGGCCTGTGTTTAGCAGGAACTTTGGCATTGGCAGGATGTCAAAAATCGTCAGACGCAGAAGTTGAACGGGCGCTTGAAAACGTCAATGTCATTGACGAAAGCAACCTTAACGACATTATGTTGACCGTCGCTGACCCGAACGAGGCTGTCGATTACTTTAAACGCGCAACGAACGATCACCCTGAACGAATGGATCTTCAGCGTGGTTTGGCACTTTCCCTAATCCGCGCGAAAAAACCACGGGAGGCTGCCGTTGTTTGGGCCAAGATCGTGGCAAGTCCCGAAGCTGGCAATGAAGATCGTGTAAACTACGCCGACAGTTTGATCCGTACCGGCGAATGGAAAAAAGCCGAGGCCCAGCTAAATCAAATCCCCCCTACGCACGAAACTTTCAAACGGTATCGTCTTGAAGCGATGATCGCCGACAGCAACCGTGATTGGAAAAAAGCTGACAGTTTTTATGAAACGGCTGTTGGGCTGACCACGACACCTGCGTCTGTATTGAACAACTGGGGTTATTCAAAATTAACCCGTGGTGAATTCAGTGGCGCTGAGCGTTTGTTCGTTGATGCCATCGGTTACGACAAAAACTTGTTTACCGCCAAGAACAACCTAATTTTGGCACGTGGTGCACAGCGTAATTATAAAATGCCGCTGATCCCGATGACCCAGGTCGAAAAGGCACAACTGCTGCATACGCTGGCTTTGTCTGCGGTTAAACAAGGCGACACCGCAACCGGTCGCAGCCTTTTGAACGAGGCGATTGACACGCATCCGCAGTATTTTGAAGAGGCCGTACGCAGTTTGGCCACCCTTGATGGTGGAAACCGTAAAACATGATCGACGCGATCCTAAGTAAAATCACGGCGCTTTCAGCGGAAATTCACACCAGCCAAACCGAGGCACTGTGGCTTTTGCCACTTGCAATTCCAATTTGCATTTGGGTTTCTTGGTCTGATTTGAAATTCATGCTTATTCCCAACAAGGCTGTTATTGCCTTGTTGATCGTCTTTCTAATCATGGGCCTGTTTGCGTTTTCGCCGTATTTTTATGCTTGGCGTTGGTCACATTTCGTCATTGTTCTAGTGCTTGGTATCGTTATCAATGCGGCAGGCTTGGCCGGTGCTGGTGATGCAAAATACGCCGCCGCAATGGCGCCTTTCATTGCGCGGGCTGATTTGCTGTTGATCATATTGTTGTTCGCCGCAATCCTACCTGCAGCCTATGTTACCCACAGAATTTTCCGTTCAATTCCGGCCGTAAAGAAAACCGCAGGGGATTGGAAATCTTGGGGTGAAGTACGTAAATTCCCTATGGGCTTTGCACTTGCAGGCACTTTACTGGCCTATCTCGGCCTCGCAATTTACTAGATATCGGCCCTTAAAAATTGAAAATTTTTCTTATCAACAGGCGGGCTTAACGACCCGCCTTTTTGATGCCGTAATTGCGCCTTGATTGCCTCAAAACCATCTAAAAAATGCACATCAGCAAGCCAACTAACGACATAGTTTCGGGGCATTAATTTTGAAAACACTTTGTATCTTAAAAAGAAACAACGGAGCAGTATCAAATGAACATGCACTCAAAATCAGTATTTGCGCCTGATCAACCAAAGACGCTTGCCGACACCGGCCTGACTATGGTCATGATGCGTGACATTTTGCTTAAAACAATGTTCCGCCAAAACTTGGATAAAGTAACCGAATTGTCGAAGGTATTGGCGATGCAAGTGCCGATGGTTCAAGAATTGGTTGATCTGTGTCGCGATCTAAAACTGATCGAGGCGATGGGCACGTTAAGCGCCGGCGCTGGTAGCAATGAAATGGGATATCAGTTGTCAGATGCAGGCAAAGCGCGCGCATTGGATGCCCTTGCACAATCTGAATATTACGGGGCAATGCCGGTACCGCTTGATGTTTATAAAGAGCAAGTGAAACGCCAATCCATTCGCAATATCATGCTCACACGCCAGGCATTAACAGCTGCAATGGGTCATTTGATTTTGCCACCTGGCCTTTTAGATCAATTGGGGCCTGCGGTTACCTCTGGCAAATCAATTTTGATGTATGGCCCTCCGGGTAATGGTAAGTCATCTATATCAAACGGCATTCGCGATGCGTTGGGTGACACTGTCTATGTACCAACGGCCATTGAATATTCGGGCCAGATCATCACCGTATATGATCCAATTGTACACACGCCGATTTTGGCAGAAGAAGAAAACCAATCTTCTTTACGCAAGACCGGATTGAATTTTGACCGTCGCTATATCCACTGTAAACGTCCAACTGTGATTACGGGTGGTGAGCTAACATTGGATATGTTGGATTTAAAATACAATGCAAACGCTAAGACTTATCAAGCGTCACTTCAGCTTAAATCAGCAGGTGGATTGTTCATTGTGGATGACTTGGGCCGCCAAGAAGAATCCCCTCAGGCGTTGATTAACCGTTGGATTGTTCCACTAGAAATGGGTGAGGATATTCTTTCACTGCAATCTGGTGAAAAATTCATGGTCCCGTTTGATACTTTGGTAATCTTTTCGACAAACTTCCATCCAAACGAAATTTTTGACGGCGCCGCTTTGCGTCGGATTTTCTTTAAAATCAAAATTGATGGGCCGGATCAGCAAGGTTTTCTAAAAATCTTTGCATTGGTCGCCAAGAAAATGCGGATGCCATTGAATGAAGAGGCATTGATTTACATGCTTCGCGAGAAATACCCATTGATCGACAACAACTTCGCCAACTATCAACCGGTGTTCTTGATCGAACAGATGATCGCCATTTGCGAATTTGAGGGCATTCCTTATCAGATGACGCCGGACCTAGTGGATCGTGCTTGGGCCAACATGTTTGTCAAAGACGAAATGATTGCAAAATAAGACCCGAATGCCGTTCAAAATCTAACGGTTTTCACAAAGGCGTAGGCGCGTTAGGATCATCCTATGACGACCCTCCCCGAGGTTTTTCAAAATTGGTTTAACGCACGCGGGTGGTCCATTCACCCGCACCAACAATCGATGTTGGACCGTGCGGATGAACCATCATTATTGCTGATTGCACCTACAGGTGGCGGGAAAACCTTGGCCGGTTTTTTGCCAACTCTGGTTGATCTGGCAACGAATGACCACAAGGGTATTCATACCCTTTACATTTCTCCACTAAAGGCATTAGCCGCTGATATTAAACGTAATTTACGCACCCCTGTTGAGGGCATGAGCCTGCCGATCCGTATTGAGGATCGTACCGGTGACACTTCGGCCACCAAGAAACGAAATCAGCGTGCAGACCCACCACACATTCTTCTGACGACACCAGAAAGCCTGGCCTTATTGATGTCTTACCCCGATGCACCGCGGATGTTTGCATCGCTTAAACGTGTTGTGGTTGATGAAATTCACGCTTTGGCCGAAAGCAAGCGTGGGGATCAATTGATGTTGGCACTCTCTGCCTTGCAATCCATGGCCCCCGGGATGCGACGTGTTGGATTGTCAGCCACGGTTGAGGATCCCACTGCCATGGCGCATTATTTGGCGCGTCACCCTGATCCCTGCCCTATATTGATGGCCGATCCCGGCCCTGATCCAGACATACAGATGCTTGCAACAGAAGAAGCCCCACCTTGGGCTGGCGGTGGTGGACGTTATGCCATCAACGCGATTCTGAAACAGATTGATGCTCACAAGACGACGTTGATTTTTCACAACACCCGCGCGCAGGCCGAGTTGTTTTTTCATGCACTTTGGTTGGCCAATTCCAATGACCTGCCTATTGGCATCCATCACGGTTCATTGTCACGCGAACAACGCGAACGTGTCGAGGCCGCGATGGTTGCCGGAAAACTTCGTGCGATCGTTTGCACAGGCAGTTTAGATTTGGGGATCGATTGGGGTGATGTCGATCTGGTAATTCAAGTTGGTGCTCCTAAAAACGTCAAACGTTTAGTGCAGCGTATTGGCCGTGCAAACCACCGCTATAACGCCCCGTCAAAGGCGTTATTGATACCAGCAAACAGATTTGAGGTGGTTGAGTGTATCGCGGCACTTGATGCTGTAAAGGCTCACGATTTGGATGGTGAACCAAGCGGCTCTGGGCCACGGGATGTATTATGTCAGCACATTCTCATCCGTGCCTGTGCGGGCCCGTTTTATGCGAATGATTTAAAATGCGAGGTGCAATCTGTCGGGGCATTTAGTGCCTTGTCTGACGCAGAATTTGAGGAATGTTTGCAATTTTGCGCAACTGGTGGATACGCCCTTAGATCATATGATCGCTGGCAACGATTGATGAAAAATCCCAATGGGCAATGGCAACTAAGAGACCCACGCAGCACGCAAATGATCCGTATGAATATCGGTACAATTCAGGACACGGACAAATTGAAAGTTCGTCTTAAAAACAGCCGAGGCGGCACACCGCTGGGTGAGGTCGAAGAAAATTTTGCGGCCACGTTGTCCTTCGGCGATACATTTCTCATCGGTGGTAAAATAGTGCGTTACGAAGGATTGCGTGAATTAACCGTTGAAGTGAGCAAAAACGCCACCAAACGCCCAAAAATCGCAACGTTTATGGGCACCAAATTTGCCACTTCTACCCAGCTTTCAAACCGAATTTTGGAAATGTTCGAAACGGCAGATTGGGCACAATTTCCTAACCACACAGCCCATTGGTTAGAACAACAACGGCAACAATCGCAACTGCCGACCAAAGACAGAATTCTGGTTGAAAGTTTCGCCCATGAGGGCATGGAACACATCTGTGTGTATGGTTTTGCAGGGCGAAACGCGATGCAAACTCTGGGTCTATTATTGACCCAACGAATGGAGGAACAAGGACTGGAACCCATGGGATTTGTTGCCACCGATTATGCAACACTGATTTGGGGATTAAAGCCTCTTAAGGATGCCGCCCCCTTGTTTGCTGAAAACAGTTTGCAGGATGGTTTTGAACAATGGCTTGCTGGGAATGCGGTCATGAAACGCACATTCAAAACCGCGGCCACAATCGCTGGATTAATTGAACGAAACAGCCCTGGAAAGCGGAAATCAGGCCGCCAAACGGCGTTTTCTTCAGACATATTGTACGACACTCTTCTTAAATTTGACCCCGAACATCTGATACTTAAAATAACGGCAGAAGAAGCCATGAAAGGTCTTGTTGATTTTGGCCGAATTACCGAAATGATGACTCGAACGGCCGGAAAGGTTGATCTTTTACGCCTTGATCACGTCAGCCCTTTGGCGGCACCAATGTTTTTGGAAATGGGAAGGGTTCCTATTCAAGGTGAAGGGCGTGAACGCATAATTGCAGAAGAAACGGAAAAGCTTTTGAATTCCGTAGGGCTTGCCTGAACCGGCGTTCCAACATAAGAACAAATAATGAACAAATTGGATTTTGAATTTCGTGACCGTCGCTTTCAGGCATTGGCTTCGGGCGCGCTTTATTGGCCGGATGCTGACGTCTTGGTTGTATCAGATCTTCATTTTGGCAAATCTGAACGCATCGCGCGGCGCGGCGGCCCTCTTTTACCCCCATATGAAGTGCGCGAGACCTTATCGCGCCTTGATCAAGATGTAAGCGACACAAATCCAACAACAGTGATTTGCTTAGGTGACAGTTTTGATGACATGTCAGTCGTCGAGAGTGTTATTGAGGATGAAGCAGCTTGGTTAACCCGTCTTATGGCAGGGCGAGAATGGATTTGGATCGAAGGCAACCATGACCCGGGGCCAATCGGTTTGGGTGGCAGCCACAGACGCGAAGTGAACATCAAAGGTATCGATTTTCGCCATATTGCGGATGAAAGCTCTGTATCCGAAATTTCAGGTCATTATCATCCTAAGACAAAAATTTCAGTCAAAAGCGCAACGCTGTCGCGACCTTGTTTTTTATTTGATGATGAAAGGATGATTCTTCCTGCATACGGCACTTATACAGGTGGGTTAAATTGGGATGCAGCACCCCTGAAATCACTTATGAAACCGACAGCAGCCGCAATCTTGACCGGCAAAAAGCTATTCCACATCCCAAGCTTAGCGAAATTATCGAATTCAGGGCGATAATGTATTTAAGTTAAACTTTTGGAAACCAATGCCCGCTAATCCTAAATCTGTATCCGCCAATTGAGAGCGGGTCGCCAGTGGCGGGCAGAAAAGTAAATGGTAGGTTTCAGGCGATTATCCCGCCACGGGTTTTGGTGGCGTCTAAGTTTAAGCAACAGGACAATAATCAAAAATTAGGGCAGCACTTATCGTTCTGCCAAAAACAAAGCGTGGGCCAATAGGCCCACACAATTCTTAAAAAACGTCTTGTCATTAAATTAGGCGGTAAGACCTTCTGGCTCTGCCAACCCATTTGCACGACAACACGCCGTAACAGTATTTGCCAAAAGACAAGCTATCGTCATTGGACCAACGCCGCCTGGAACTGGTGTAATCGCGCCGGCTTTTTCAACTGCACTTTCAAAATGAACATCACCCACTAGTTTGGTTTTGCCCTCTTTTTCAGGGTGGTCAATACGGTTGATACCCACATCAATTACAGTTGCACCCTCACCGATCCAATCGCCCGTTATCATTTCTGGGCGACCAACCGCTGCCACCACGATGTCGGCACTTCGGCAAAGGGCCTCAATATCTTTTGTACGGCTGTGCGCAATTGTAACGGTACAGCTGTCACGCAACAAAAGGTTCGCCATAGGTTTGCCAACAATGTTTGAGCGACCAACAACAACTGCATTCATGCCGGACAAGGAACCGTGATGATCACGCAGCATCATCAAACAACCAAGTGGCGTACAAGGCACCATGGATTTTTGTCCAGTGCTCAACATGCCAACATTCGAAATGTGAAATCCGTCGACGTCTTTGGCAGGGTCAATAGAGTTGATTACCAAATCTTCGTTTAAATGTTTAGGCAGTGGCAATTGGCAAAGGATGCCGTGAACAGTCGGATCATTGTTCAACTGGTCGATCAACGCCAGCAAATCCGCCTCGGACGTATCCACATCCAGCTTATGCTCGTAAGAATTCATGCCAACTTCGACAGTCATTTTACCTTTGGAACGCACATATACTTGGCTTGCTGGATCTTCGCCAACCAACACAACCGCCAATCCAGGTGTGATGCCATGTTCGTCCTTCAGCCGCGCGACATGCGTGCCAACTTTTTCACGTACAGTTGCTGCAAAAACTTTGCCGTCGATGATTTTCGCACTCATGGTATGTCCTTAAAAATTGAAAGCGGTGGCCGAAGTGTTTTACCCTCGGCCACCGACAATGTTTCCTAAATCGTTCCTTAGAACAAGCCGTCGATTTCACCGCTGTCATTCAAGCGAATGGATTCGGCGGATGGTTTACGTGGCAAGCCAGGCATTGTCATAATTTCACCGCAGACAACCACAACGAAACCAGCACCGGCACTAAGACGCACTTCACGGATTGGCACAGAGTGACCAACAGGCGCGCCGCGTAGGCTTGGATCTGTTGAAAAGCTATACTGCGTTTTCGCCATACAAACAGGAAGGTTACCGTATCCTTGCTCTTCCCATAGTTTCAGCTGATCGCGTACTTTCTTGTCGGCCAAAACCTCGTCCGCGCGATAAATGCGTTTCGCAACAGTTTCGATTTTGTTGAACAAGGACATGTCGTCGTCATACAAAGTCGAGAATTGTGAAGCACCTGAATCTGCGATTTCAGCGACACGTGTTGCCAAAGTTTCTGAACCTTCAGAACCCAATTCCCAGTGACGTGAAACAATTGCTTCTGAACCACGTGCTTCAACAAACGCTTTAACCGCTTCTACTTCAGCTTCGGTATCTGTCACAAAGTGGTTGATTGCGACAACAACCGGAACACCGAATGATTTAAGGTTTTCGATGTGGCGTCCTAGGTTTGGACAACCCGCTTCAACAGCTTCGACATTTTCTGGGCCAAGATCAGCTTTTGCAACGCCACCGTTCATTTTCATTGCGCGAATTGTTGCAACCAATACAACACAGTCAGGTGCTAGACCTGCTTTGCGGCATTTGATGTTCAAGAACTTTTCAGCACCCAAATCGGCACCAAATCCAGCCTCGGTTACCACGTAGTCTGCAACTTTCAACGCCGTTGTTGTCGCAATAACAGAGTTACAACCGTGTGCGATATTCGCGAATGGTCCACCGTGTACGAAGGCAGGGTTGTTTTCCAACGTTTGCACAAGGTTTGGCTGCATTGCGTCTTTCAACAAAACAGTCATCGCGCCGTCTGCTTTCACATCACGACAGAATACAGGCGTGCGGTCACGGCGATAGGCAACGATCATATCGCCCAAGCGTTTTTCCAGATCTTTCAGGTTAGTCGCCAAGCACAAAATCGCCATCACTTCTGATGCAACAGTGATGTCAAAGCCACCTTCGCGTGGGAAACCATTCGCAACGCCGCCCAGGCTTACGTTGATTTGACGCAATGCACGGTCGTTCATGTCAACAACGCGACGCCATACAACACGGCGCGTGTCGATGCCCAACTCGTTGCCCCAATAAATGTGATTGTCGATCATCGCGCTTAGCAGTGAGTGCGCAGAAGTAATCGCATGAAAATCGCCTGTGAAGTGTAGATTCATGTCTTCCATCGGTACGACTTGGGCATAACCACCGCCAGCAGCGCCACCCTTCATGCCGAAGTTTGGTCCTAAGGATGCTTCGCGAATACAAACCGCAGCACGTTTGCCAATACGGTTAAGACCATCGCCAAGACCAACAGTTGTTGTTGTTTTGCCTTCACCAGCTGGTGTTGGATTGATCGCCGTTACAAGGATCAATTTACCGTTTTCGCGGGATTGAACCGAGTTGATGAATTCTTGGGAAACCTTTGCCTTGTCATGGCCATATGGCAGCAAGTCATTGCTTGGGATATCCAGTTTCGCGCCAATTTCTTGAATTGGGCTTTTGTTTGCCTCGCGGGCAATCTCAATGTCGGTTTTATAGGCCATCAGACGTGTTTCCCTGTGTGAAATAATTATTCCTAAGGGAGATTTTTACATGTATACTTTAATATACCGATGCAGTTTTCCGACACTAATATTACGCAAAACGCCAAACTGATCGATTTTCGAGAAATTTCGCGAATTCTTTGAACATTTGCGACACTTAATATTCACTTCAAAACAGCCGGTTTTGCCGAATTTCACACTCGTTTCACGCAATGAAAGCCATTGCTTGATGATTTTGACTTTTTCACAAGAATCACTGCCCACGCCATTCCCGTTGATCTGGAATATGTAGGGAAATAGTATCGCCCAATCGGATGTCGCCCTCGCGCTCTACCCAAGCCGTAACACCCCGCCGCGATCTTGCGGCCGCCATAAACTTGCGGCCAAATCCAGGGGCATCTTCTTCGATAACTTTAGCAGGAAACTGACAAGGGCGATTTTCCATATCCACAACCAATGTTGCCCCTGATTGCATTTGAAGCCGTGCAGAAGGCGGAACATAAGTAAAATCAGGAATTCCCTTAACAACAATTGATGCACCAAGCCATTTAGGATCAATAGCATCAAGGCCCATTTCAGCCGCCGTTTGTTCCAGTTCTTCTTGTGAAAGAATACTAAACTGACGCGTGTTTCGGATTTCGGTTTTCAACGCATATTGGGTGGTCACCCGCTCACAGGAAGGCCGCGTAAGCCCGGCGTGCGTTTCACCATCAACCCCTGCAAAACTTGCAAAGTAACCATCTTCTGCAACTGCGCGTAAACTTTCTGCCCGATCTGGCACGCGGCCAAGCCAAACAATTTCCCCGATAATTTCAGTGGCTTTTAGTGCAGGCATGATTTGTCACTTCTATTGTTAAAAATTCAACCAAAGCATTACGAATAATCGAAGAAAACGCCACAACTATGCCAAAAACTTTTTCAATACTTGCACAACAGGCGACAAAAGCCCCATGAAGGGGCATAAAGAGAATAAGAGATTACATTTCGGGGCAAATATGCACTTTACGATGAATTATGAACGCACAACCGCAGGCGAGGCCACAGGCCCCGTGACCGTTGGTTGGTTTTTAAACCTTGATACTGGTGCCGTAATTTATGATCCACCAGAGAGATTGCGCACTGAAGGCTCAAACCGCGAACATGCGAAATCGGCCGGCCGCTGTCCGGCTGTTATCAATATGGAAAGCCGCTATTTCGTGATCAAAAGTCCGATAGATTTGCATTTAGGTTTTACCCGCGACGAAAAAGGTAAACCGGGTTTAATCAACCGTTTATCGACAAAATCACCCGTCCGCGCGAATAAATTGAACCAAATGATAAGCCTAACGTCAGAATCCGAATGGCGTTTCCCTAATCGCCCGATGATCCAAATGTCGTTGCCTTATACATTCATTTCCGACGAGCTGGTTTATCTAACCCAAATCGCCGCATTCGCCCATTATCGCCCAGAACCATTACCCGGTACAATTTTTGGGGGTCGTTTCCCCATAAACGTATGGCCGCGCCCGTTGATGTGGGCCTTTGAATGGCACGACACCAAGAAAGACTTAATCCTGAAACGTGGTGAACCGTTGTTTTATTGCCAGTTTGAGGCAGACGGACCAGATCGCCCAGTCGCCATGGTAGAAGCAGACAAGACACCGGAACTGATGGCGTACGTTGAACATATTTCAGGCGCTGTTAACTATGTAAATCAGACGTTTTCTCTATTTCAGGCAGCGGAACGCGCGCGCCCTGAAAGCCTGTTGAAGAAAAAACAACGATAGTTTCGGAGACTGGTTTTTTGAGTTTGGAAAAATCTAAGACCCTCAAGGGCAATCTGGATCATGCAATTGATCTGTTCCAAAAAGGTGCCCACGAAGAGGCGCACAACATTTTTCGTGATCTCATTGTAATCGCACCGCAAACGGAAATGGCCTGGTCAGGGTTGGGCGCTGTCTTACGCAAACTTCAAAAATATGATGCGGCCGTCACGGCGCAAAAACATGCACATAATCTGGCCCCGAACAGTCTTTCGATCAAAAGCAACCTTGTGAATGCCTTGAACAACGCAGGCCGCTATAGCGAAGCCTTGCCTTTGGCGCAAAAGAACTTTCTTGCCAACAAGGGTGATGTGAGCTTCGTAAAAGCCTACGTTAAATGCCTCAAAGGAAACTGTCAGGCCGAACTGGCGGTAGAGATTGTAGATGCCTTCGTCGCCGAATTTGGAAATGACGCTGAACTTGCCGTCGATGTTTCCCTTGCTCGGCTTTATTTGGGGCAATTCACCAAAGGGTTTGAGGACTTCGAACAAAGATTTGAAAGCGGCGAAGTTGCGTTAAACAAAAAGATAGAAGCAAAACGTTGGCGTGGCGAAGATCTAGGCGGCAAAGACGTTTTGGTTTTCAAGGAACAAGGATTTGGGGATAACATCTGGTTTTCCCGATTTTTGCCCGCCCTACATCGCGAAGCAGGTGTTGTTCATATGGCCACGCAACGCCCATTGCTTAGACTGATGTCAAAATTCAATGGCATCGATAAGCTGTTGGAAATGAACCAAATCAATCTTGATGATTATGATTATGTCTTGCCGATATGTTCGTTGCCCAAGGCGACAAAATTCAGTGACAAGGCACCGAAACCATCCCCCCAACCACTAAACATTCCTGATGACAGCCGAAAACGTGCCCGAACAATGTTGGGGCGTTATAAAGACGTGAAAAAGGTTGGTATCGTTTGGACCGGCAGCCTAACTTACAAATCGAACCATTTGCGCAGCGTCGACATAAAACGGTTCCTAAAACTGGCTGAAATTCCCAATGTCCAGTTAATAAGCCTTTATAAAGGTGATGCCATTGAGGATCTAAAAACAAGTGGTGCAGAAGGGATCATTCTTGACGCCTGCAGCACCGACCGTGACTTTGCCGATACTGCCGCCATCATTGATGAACTTGATTTATTGATCACCACAGATACGGGCGTTGTTCATGTGGCCGCGAACATGGGAAAACCCGTTTGGAACATGGTCACATATGAAGGATTTTGGATGTACGGTGCAGGAACACGCACGCCTTGGTATCCAAGTATGCGAATTTTCAGGCAACCTGCAGAATTTGATTGGGACAGCGTTTTTGAAACGATTGAGATGGAATTACGGGATTTTGTGGCAAACTAATTTAGATCGCTAATTCACCACGCATCAAAACATAACCCTGACCACCAACCTTGACGCCTGTAATTGCATCAGCTGGGCCCAATACCTCAACCTTTGCTTGTCCAGGACGGCCAAGCCAGTGACCTTGCTCTGCAACAAAACTTTGATTTTTGATAAACCCATGGCGCCACAAATACGCCGCCATACAGCCGGTGGCAGACCCCGTAAAAGGATCTTCTGGCAAGCTGGGCGGTGCAAGCAAAAGACGTGAAAATGTGTCACCATTTGATGTTTCACCGCCAAGGGTCACCAGAAACGGTTCCATCAAATCCGCACGACTGGTTTCAGATGCGGCACGAAACTCGTGAAGTTTACGAACATTCATTTTTGCCCGTTTAAGGGCGATCTTGTCTTTCACAACAGCAATACAAAACGGGGTCCCCGTGGATACCACTTGTGGCGACCCGACAATCTCATTTGCGTCCAAGCCGTAAATATCAGCAATATCCGAGGCATCGAATTTGCGCCCAAAAACAGGGGCCATTTGTGTCATAGTGATTTGATCGCCATCCACATTGATCGGCATCACGCCCGCGCCAACCTCTAGAGTGAAATCAGCGTGACCATCCTGCAATTCGATCAATCCGCGATCCAACAATGAGGCCACCGTCGCAATTGTAGGGTGCCCTGCCATTGGAATTTCTTTATCGGCCAAATAATAGCGTACACCAAAATCAGCTATGTCCGAACCCACCATATAGGCACATTCTGCAAGTGACGTTTCGCGCACCAGCGCCAATCGTTGATCAATTGTAAGATCGGCAGC
>Ga0208971_1000969_pt1 | contig 18243 bp, 17 predicted proteins | sample AOAMet1_18_M0_10_2_FD_188229 | JGI IMG/M metagenome (GOLD analysis project Ga0208971, IMG submission 188229) | Ammonia-oxidizing marine microbial communities from Monterey Bay, California, USA - CAN11_18_M0_10 (SPAdes) | ecosystem: Environmental > Aquatic > Marine > Intertidal zone | place... | reverse complement strand
CAATTGAACGATACATTTATCGATTTCTCGAATTAAAGCATTTATTTTAAATTTCGTATCTCTTGTACTATTATTACTACCTTCTATAGTTTTAGCAATCTTTAACAACTTAAATTGTTTTTCTTGTTGTTCAAGTAATTGCTTACTTTCTAAAAGTTCATGGTGTAATTTTGATGTATTTTGAAGTAGTAATTGATTCTCCTTTAATAAAAAATCATAATTAGAAAGTAAATTTTTTAACTTTTTTTCTAATAAATGAACTGCTTCAGTAGTATTACTCATTAAACTTTTAAATAAAAAACTATAGTTCAAAGTTAACATTCTGTTTTTTAACAAACAACTATTTATAGATTTAATAAAAAAACACTCAAAATTATTTGAAATTCATAGTCTAATGATTTAAATAGTTTTCTAAATTTGGTAAAAAAATTATTGTAATTTGAAAAAAATCATTTTTTTGCTTTTAATGGTGAGTGCGACTGCATTTGCTCAGAATTATCCATTAGATTATTTCAGAAGTCCTCTAGATATTCCTCTTAGACTAGCTGGAACTTTTGGGGAGTTAAGAAATAATCACTTTCATGCAGGAATAGATATTAAAACAAATCGTAGAATTGGACTACCTGTTTATGCTACAGCAGATGGTTATATTTCAAGAATAAAAGTTGCAATTTGGGGATATGGAAAAGTAATTTATATAAATCACCCTAACGGATATACTACTGTTTACGCTCATCTCAATAAATTTGGTGATGAAATCCAAGAATATGTTAAAAATATTCAATACGAGAAAGAAAGCTATGAAACTGGCAATATTTTTCCAAAAAAAGATCAATTTATAGTTGCAAAAGGCCAAATAATCGGCTATTCTGGTAGAACAGGTGGTTTTGTTGCTCCACATTTACATTATGAAATAAGAAATACTAAAACAGAAAAAATTATTAACCCGTTGTTATTTGGAATAAAAATTAAAGATTCAATTGCTCCTAAAATTAAAAAACTAATAGCTTACCCCATTGGTTTAAACTCAAAAATTAATAAAAGTTTAAAGAATCAAAGCTTATCTATAAAAAAAGATTCTCTAAACAACTACACTGCCAATAGATTGACTGCTTCAGGGAAAATTGGTTTTGGAATTAATGTTTATGATTTATTAGGCAAAGAATTAAATAAAAACGGGATTTATAGCCTTGAAATGAAAATCAATGGAAAAAGAAAATATTACCATGACGTAGAAACATTTTCTTTTTCTGAAAGTAAATTCATAAACCTTTTAATTGATTATGAATATTTTTCTAAATACAAAAGTAGAATACAAAAAACCTTTAGAGAAAAAGAAAATAAACTTAGTATTTATGAGGGATTAATTGAAAACGGGAGTATTACTATAAATGAAGGATTAAATTATCAAGTTGAAATTATTGCTAAAGATTTTATAGGTAATAGATCGTCTATCAAAATCCCTGTGATTGGTCTTAAAAGTGAAACTATGATAAACCAACAAAGAGATACTACCGCTTATAAAATTGTAAAAAATAAATTTCAAAAGTTTTCCAAAGATGGAGTAACCATAGCTTTTCCTAAAAATACTTTTTACAAAGATTTTTTTTTAAATTTTTCTGTTAACGAAAGAAATGCAACAATTCATAAACCTACAATCCCTTTAGATAAAAAGTTTACAATTACTTTTGATAGTATAATGTATAATGAATCTGAATTAGATCACATCTATATTGCTAATATGAACAATAAAAAATACCCATATTATATGGATACTAGAAAAAAAAGCAATAAAATATTTACAACAACTAAAACTTTAGGTAAGTATGGCTTACTAACTGATAATCAAATTCCTAAAATTTATAATCCAAATTTTAAAAGTAATGATTGGGTGAGTCGTTTAAGGTATTTAACTATTAAAATTTCTGATTCACAATCTGGTATAAAATCCTATGAAGCCTACATAGATAATGAATGGATATTAATGGAATACGATGTGAAAAAGAAAAAATTATCCTATGATTTTAGAGATAAAAAATTGGTAGGTAGCAAACATATCTTTAAACTTGTAGTCTCTGATAACGTTGGAAATACGAATACCTATAATTCTTCGTTTTATAGAAAATAAATAAACTCACTTTGTGAAAAAAATTTTACTAATCTTTTTTTTATTTCCAACCTTATTATGGAGCCAAAAGTCATCTATAATTAAAGGTTTTGTTAAAGATTCTGACAATAATTCTATTGAAAATGTTTCTGTTAAATTTGGAAGCACAGGAACTACCACAAATTCTAGCGGCTTTTATCAGATTCGCATTCCATTAGATACTAATATTTCATTGGAATTTAGTCACGTGGGCTTTAAATCACTCACTAAAGAGTTCTTCATAAAAAAAAGAAATATAATTCGATTTTCTCCAGTATTGATTTTAGAAAATGAAGTTTTAGAAGAAGTTGTCATAAAAAATGAAACAAAGGATGCACAAGGCGTAACAACTTTTAAGGCCAAGGATATCGAAAGAATTCCAGGAGCTAACTCAGGAATAGAGACCCTTTTAATGACTATGCCTGGGGTTAGCAATAATAATGAGCTGAGTACTCAGTATAATGTTCGTGGTGGAAATTTTGATGAAAACTTAGTGTATGTAAATGGAATAGAGATTTACCGTCCTTTTTTAGTACGATCAGGTCAACAAGAGGGATTAAGTTTTGTGAATTCAACTATGGTTCAAAATATTAACTTTTCTGCTGGAGGGTTTCAAGCTAAATATGGCGACAAACTTTCATCTGTATTAGATATTACTTATAGAAAACCAACAGAATTTTCTGCTACTGTAAAAGCCAGTCTTCTTGGGAGTAGCATTACTGTAGAAGATGTTTTTTTAGACAATGCATTAACAGCTATTGTTGGAGTTAGGTATAGAGATAATAGTTTATTTGTAAACTCTAAACAGATTGAAACAAATTTTAAACCTCGTTTTACAGATGTTCAAACTTTTTTAACCTATAAGAAAAACGAAAAACTTAGTTTAAATTTCTTAGGAAACTTTTCTTTAAACACCTATGATTATCAACCCGTAACAAGAAGAACTAGGTTTGGTACTGTTTCAGATCCTTTAGAATTAATTGTATTTTATGATGGTCAAGAAAAAGATACATATTTAACTGCATTTGGTGCTTTAAGTGCTAATTATCAAGTAAATGATAATTTGGAGCTTACGAGTACTTTAAGTGCTTTTAACACACAGGAAGAGGAATATTTTGATATTGCTGCATCCTATAATTTGGGGGAAGTTGATTCAAATATTGGATCAGAAACATTTGGTGATGTAACCTTTTCTGAAGGAATAGGTTCTCAACTAAACCATTCCAGAAATGACTTAGATGCTTTAATTACTAACGTACAAGTTAAGGGAACTTATAAAAAAAATGAAAGCCAAATTGATTTTGGAATTAAATACCAAATAGAGGATATCAAAGATCGAATTAGAGAATGGGAAATTATTGACTCTGTTGGATTTTCAGTTAGGCCTCTAAACTTAGGTTTTATCAATGATCAGCCTTATAATCCATACTCAGGACCAATTGAGCCATTTCAAAATATAAGAGCCGAAAACAAGTTAAGCATAAAACGACTTTCTGGATTTTTTCAATACAGTAAAAAAGGATTTATCGGTGATCATAAAGTATGGTGGAATCTTGGGCTTCGAGGACATCTTTGGTCTGTTAATGCGAATCAAAATAATAGTACAAGTCAATTTATTCTTAGTCCAAGGGCTCAATTTGCCATCAAACCTAACTGGGACAAAGACATGTTGTTTAGAGTATCTGGAGGAGTTTATGCTCAACCGCCTTTTTACAAAGAGCTGCGAAACTTCAAAGGAGAAATTATTCCAAATATAAAAGCTCAAAAATCTATTCATATGGTTTTGGGAAATGATTACAGTTTTACAATGTGGGACAGGCCATTTAAATTAACTACCGAACTATATTTTAAAAATTTATCTAATATAAATCCCTACAGTGTAGATAATGTTAGAATAAGGTATCAAGCAAATAATAATGCAAAAGGATATGCAACTGGAATAGATGTGAGGCTTAATGGTGAGTTTGTCCCTGGAAATGAGAGCTGGGTTAGTTTAGGAATATTAAAAACTGAGGAAAACATAAACAATCGTGGATACATTGCTAGACCCTCAGATCAAAGGTTTAAATTAGGCATTTTATTTCAGGACTATGTGCCAAATTTACCCGATTTGAAGGCCTATTTAAATTTAGTATACAATTCTGGAGTTCCAGGTGGTGCTCCCTCCTATGCAGACCCCTACAATTTTCAAAATAGATTGAGAGATTATAGACGCGCAGATTTAGGAGTACTTTATATTTTTACGGATGCAAAAAAAAGATTTTCATCTGGTTTTTTAAGTAAATTTAAAGAGTTTACAGCAGGCTTAGAGCTATTCAATATGTTTGATATTCAAAATTCAATTACCAATACTTGGGTTAGAGATGCTGCAACAAAGAATCAGTTTGGAGTGCCTAATTACCTGTCAGGTAGAATTTTAAATCTTAGAATTGGGATGAAATTCTAAATTACAATATTTGTGAGGCGTGATCCTTTGTTTTTACCTTTGAGATCACATTTTCAATTATTCCATTACCATCAATTACAAATGTTGTTCTATGAATTCCGTCATACTCACGACCCATAAATTTTTTAGGTCCCCAAACTCCAAAACCATTTATAACATCATGATTTTCATCAGCTAGCAAAGGAAATGGTAATTGATGTTTTTGAACGAAGTTTTGTTGTCTTTTCTCTGAATCTGCACTCACTCCCAATATTTCGTAGCCTTTAGATTGAAATGTCTGATAATGATCTCTAAGATTACAAGCTTCAGCAGTACATCCTGGAGTGCTTGCTTTAGGATAAAAGAAAACTACTAACTTTTTACCACTATAATCACCTAACTTCCTTATAATCCCTTGATTATCTTTAGTTTCAAAATTTGGAGCTTTATCTCCTACTTTTAATGTATCCATATGTTTTTTTATATTTCAAATATACAAAAGTGTCATAAAATTTTAAATGTTAGTTTGTAACTTTGTTATTGATAATCTTTTTTAAAAACAAAATAAATGAACAAGGCTGAAAAGGTAGAGTTTGTAATTAACACTTTACAGAAAACTTATCCTGAAATTCCTATTCCATTGGATCACAAAGACCCGTACACCTTATTAATTGCAGTATTACTTTCGGCTCAATGTACAGATGTTCGTGTTAATAAAATCACCCCTTTATTATTTGCTAAAGCAGACAACCCTTTTGATATGGTAAAAATGACCGTAGAAGAAATAAAACAAATAATTAGACCCTGTGGCTTATCTCCAATGAAATCTAAAGGAATCTATGGGTTATCAAAAATTTTGATTGAGAAATACAATGGTGAAGTACCTAAAACTTTTGAAGGTCTTGAAGAATTGCCTGCAGTAGGTCATAAAACAGCCAGCGTTGTTATGAGTCAAGCATTTGGAGTTCCTGCTTTTCCTGTAGATACTCATATCCATCGCTTACTATATCGTTGGAATTTTACTAATGGGAAAAACGTAGTTCAAACCGAAAAAGATGCCAAAAGATTGTTTCCAAAAGAGCTTTGGAATGATTTGCATTTACAAATTATTTGGTATGGAAGAGAATTTTCTCCTGCAAGAGGATGGGATTTAGAAAAGGATATAATTACAAGTAAAATTGGAAGAAAAAAAGTTATAAATGACTATTATAAAAACAATTAGGTGCTAAAAAAAACCTTGACTCGTGTCAAGGTTTTTTAAACTTAATTCAAATTCAATTCAATTTTGATATTTGATTTTGTTTTTACAACTGATAGTGATTTGGAAAAATTAATCAAATATTGAACTGTTTCTTTTTTTGGTTGCTCCTGAAATTCAGAAGACTTCTTAGAGTAGAGTTGCTTCATACAGTATATAATTATAGTCTTTAAAATATAACAACGGAAGCAATCTATAATTATTGTTAATCCAATAAAATTATTTTATTTTCTTCTATTATTTTCCTTAAATTTATTAATGCATAACGCATTCTCCCTAAAGCAGTGTTAATACTTACCCCTGTATTTTCACTAATTTCTTTAAAACTCATATCCTTATAAATTCTCATAACTAAGACTTCCTTTTGCTCACTAGGTAGTTCTTCTATTAATTCTTTAACATCAGATAAAACCTGATCTTTAATTAATTGCTTTTCAGCATTTAAAGAGCCGTCACTTATCACAGAAAATATATCAAAATCAGCTGTGTTTTTAAATGACCGCATCCTATTTGACTTCCTAAAATGATCAATTATTAAGTTGTGTGAGATTCGCATTACCCAAGGAAGAAACTTTCCTTGTTCGTTATAGTTTCCAAGTTTTAAGGTTCTAATTACTTTAATAAAAGTGTCTTGAAAAACATCTTCTGTTATTTCTCTGTCTTGCACCTTACTATAAATAAAACTATATAGGCGTTGTTTATGTTTTTTAATTAAAATTTCAAGGCTTGATTCACATCCTTGTATATATCTTGTAACTAAAGTGCTGTCTGGGGTTTGATTTTTATACATTATATAATTACTTTATGGAAGAAATATTTCTGTCCGTTATTTTTAGAAAATTAAAAAAGTAATTTTATTCTATAAATGTATTTTTTGTGGTTATAGTTACAAATATAAAAAATATTTTTTAATTACATTTTTTTTAAATTATAATTAAATTAAAATCAAAAAAAGTGAAAAAATGATTATTTTTATAGCTTGCTTTCAAACATATGAATAAAGATTTATCAAGTGTAAGTCCAAAAGAAAATATCATTATTAAAGGAGCTAGTCTCCATAACCTAAAGAATATTGATGTTGTTATTCCAAGAAATAAACTAGTAGTTATTACGGGATTATCGGGTTCAGGAAAATCTACACTAGCCTTTGACACCTTATATGCAGAAGGCCAAAGAAGGTATGTTGAAAGTTTATCCTCTTATGCACGTCAATTTTTAGGGAAATTACACAAACCCAAAGTAGACTATATAAAAGGAATTGCTCCAGCAATTGCTATAGAACAAAAAGTGAATTCTACCAATCCTCGATCTACCGTTGGAACATCTACTGAAATTTACGATTACATAAAACTATTATTTGCAAGAATTGGGAATACCTACTCTCCTATTTCAGGGGAAATTGTTAAAAAACATACCGTAACAGATGTAACAAATTTTGTAAAGACTTTTAAGGAGGAAACTAAACTACTTTTGCTATGTCCAATTGTTATTAATGAAGATAGAGATCTAAAGACAGTTTTAAAAGTTTTATCTCAACAAGGATATGCTCGTATTAAATACGAAAATCAGATTTATCGCATAGATGATATCCCTACTGATAAAAATAATTATAATGACTTAAAACTAGTTATTGACAGGGTTGTTGTTAAAGATGATGAAGATTTTTACAATCGTTTGTCTGATGCTATTCAAACTGCTTTTTTTGAAGGAAATGGAGTTTGTGTTATTCAGGATGTATCTAATAATACTTTAACTGAATTTAATAACAAATTTGAGTTAGACGGTATTTTATTTTATGAGCCAAATACTCATTTTTTCAGTTTCAACAACCCTTACGGGGCTTGCAGTACCTGTGAAGGTTATGGAGATGTTGTTGGGATAGATGAAGATTTAGTAATTCCAAATACAGGAATTTCCATTTACAACGATGCTATATATCCATTCAGAACAGATGCCTATAAACACTACAAAGATGAATTAATTACGCACGCCTATAAATATGACATTCCAATTCATAAACCCTGGTTTGAGCTTACTGAAGAGCAAAAAAACTTAGTTTGGAAAGGCAATAAAAGTTTTTATGGTATTCATCATTTTTTTTCAGCTTTAGAAGAGAAAAGCTACAAAATACAAAACAGAGTAATGCTATCTCGATACCGAGGAAAAACAATTTGTTCAACCTGTGATGGTAAAAGATTACGGAAAGAAGCTAATTATGTAAAAGTTGGAAATAAAACAATCTCAGACTTAGTTACCTTACCATTAGATGAATTGTCTGTTTTTTTTAAGCAATTAAAATTAAATAAATATGAAGAGAAAATAGGAAAGCGTTTATTGACTGAAATAAACAATCGCCTAGATTTCCTACAAAATGTTGGTTTAGACTACCTCACGCTAAATAGAACTTCAAATTCACTTTCTGGAGGAGAAAGCCAACGTATTAATCTTGCTACTTCATTAGGGAGTAGTCTAGTAGGCTCTATGTATATTTTAGATGAACCTAGTATTGGATTACATCCAAAAGACACTAAAAGACTCATAAATGTTTTACAAGATTTAAGAGATTTAGGAAATACAGTAATTGTTGTTGAGCATGATGAAGATATTATGAAAGCTGCAGATTACATTATTGATATAGGCCCTGAGGCTGGTACTTTTGGAGGAAAAATAGTAGCAGAGGGTAACTTTGAAGATATCTTGAAATCTGATTCCTTAACAGCTAAATATTTAACAGAAGAATTTAAAATTGAAATTCCAACAAAAAGAAGAAGTTTTAAAAATTATATTCAAGTTCTGGGTGCTAGAGAAAATAATTTAAAAAATATTAATGCAAAGTTTCCTTTAGAGAGTTTAACTGTGATTACAGGTGTTTCTGGAAGTGGAAAAAGTACCCTAGTAAAAAAAATATTATATCCTGCCATGCAAAAAAAAATGATGGGATATGGAGAGAAAGTTGGTCAACACACAGATGTTATAGGAGATTTTGGACAAATAAAACATATTGAGTTTATTAATCAGAACCCTATTGGACGTTCTTCTAGATCAAATCCTGTAACTTATATTAAAGCATACGATGATATAAGAGCCCTTCTGTCCTCTCAAAAAATTTCAAAGATCAGAAATTACAAACCAAAACATTTTTCATTTAATGTGGATGGTGGAAGATGTGAAGTGTGCAAAGGTGAAGGAGTTGTGACTATTGAAATGCAGTTTATGGCTGATGTTCATTTGCAATGTGATGACTGTAAGGGTAAACGATTTAAAAAAGAAGTTCTTGAGGTTAATTTTGAAGGTAAAAATATCGATGATATATTAAATTCTACGATTGATGATTCAGTAGCCTTTTTTATCGAACATCAACAGACAAAAATTGCAAATAAGTTAAAACCTTTACAGGATGTTGGACTGGGATATGTTCAATTAGGTCAGTCATCCTCTACTTTATCTGGTGGTGAAGCTCAAAGAATAAAGTTAGCTTCTTTCTTAGTGAAAGGTACTACTAAAGATAAAGCATTATTTATCTTTGATGAACCCACAACAGGTCTCCATTTTCACGACATTAAAAAACTTTTAGCTTCATTTAATGCTTTATTAGACAAAGGACATTCTATACTAGTGATTGAACATAATATAGAATTGATAAAATGTGCAGATTATATTATAGACCTCGGATTAGAAGGTGGAAAAAAAGGAGGACAATTAATTTTTGAGGGTACACCGGAAGAGCTAATTAAAAATAATAAATCTTATACATCAGAGAGCTTAAAAGAAAAACTTATACCTAATAAGAAGTAAAAACCAAAAAAAGCCTTCCCATTTCTGAGAAGACTTTGTCTTTTTGGGTAGAAGATGGGGCTCGAACCCACGACCCTCGGTACCACAAACCGATGCTCTAACCAACTGAGCTACAACTACCATATCACTTATGCTATGCAAACAAATAAATGTTAACTCTCATAAGCGGATGCAAATATAATTTTTTTTTAAATCTATAGAAAGAAAAATTATATTAATTTATCTAGAGATGTAATAGCAATAAAGCGTTCTACCGTAAAACCTTCCGCATAATCTACACCAATTAGTCTTCCCAAGTCTCTAGCTCTATAGTGTATACTATCTGTGAAATTTTTGGAGCTGATAGGTGTTTCAGCCTCCTTGCTATTGGAGTCATAAAATTGAGAGCTGTACGCTAAAACAGCATCCATTTTCACATCCATAAAACCACTAACATCTACAACAAAATCTGGTTCAGAATTTTTCCATTGTAAATAATGATAAACCAATTTAGGTCTCCATTTGTTTTGTAGTATACCATCAAGTTTAGTTTCAATTTTTTCAAGACCACTCAAAAAACAGGCGTCAGACACTAACTTACTTCCTTTTCCATGATCAACGTGTCTGTCATCAACTGCATTACACAAAACAATTTCAGGTTTGTATTTTCGAATCAATTTAATAACTTCTAACTGATGATTTTTATCGTTTACAAAAAAACCATCTGCAAATTTTAAATTTTCTCTAAAGGTTACCCCCAGAACTTTAGCAGCGTTAGCAGCTTCAACTTTTCTTAATTCTTTAGAACCTCGTGTCCCTAATTCACCTTGAGTTAAATCTACGATTCCAACTTTCTTCCCTAAAGAAACTTCTTTAGCTATTGTAGCTGCTGCTCCTAATTCAACATCATCTGGATGTGCACCAAAAGCCAATATATCTAATTTCATACGTGTCCTTTTTTTATTTTTAAAAGCGCTTGTTCAATATCTGCTATTAAATCTTCAGGTTCTTCTATACCTACTGAAAAACGAATCAATCTATCAGATATTCCTCGTTCTGATCTTTCTTCTTCACTTAACAAAGCGTGGGTAGTTTGGGCAGGACTCAATATTGTACTTTCTACTCCTGCTAAACTTAATGAGGGTTTAATAAATTGCAATGAATTCTGAAATTCCATAGCATCGATACCTTCCTTTAGTTCAAAAGACATCATTGCACCAAAACCATGCATTTGTGAGGCTGCTATAGTGTGTTTTGGATGACTTTTTAAGCCTGGATAATAAACCTTCTTAATCGATAAATTACCCTCTAAATACTCTGCTAATACTTGTGCATTTTTGGTTTGTTCTTTAACCCTTAAGTTTAAAGTTTTTAAACTTCGTTCTAACATCCAAACAGTAAAGTCACTTAAATTTCCTCCTAAATTAATTGCAGTTTCCCAAATTAATTCTATAAATTCTTTAGAAGTTGCTACTGCACCTGCTGAAATATCAGAATGCCCTCCCATATATTTAGTAGCAGAGTGGATCATAATATCTATACCAAAATCTGCAGGAGTTTGATTAATTGGTGAGGCGAATGTGTTATCAATCATGGTAATAATCCCCTTCCTTTTTGCTAAATCAGCTGTAGCTTTTATATCTGTAATTCCCAGCAAAGGATTTGAGGGGGTTTCTATATAGATAATTTTCGTATTTGGTTTGATTAAAGGCTCAAAATCTTCAAACTTATCAGATGCTGTGTAAGAATATTCTATTCCATATTTTTCAAATTCTTTGGCAATAAAATTATAAGTACCACCATAAATTACTTGTTGAATTAAAATATGATCTCCTTTTTTTAAAAAAGCTAACAATGTTGTACTAATAGCTGCCATTCCAGAACTAAAAATTAGTGCATCCTCAGTATGTTCTAAAGCTGCAATTTTTCTTCGTAAGGCTTCTTGATTAGGAGTATTAAAATAACGAGGATATCGTTTAACATCTACTTGATCAAAAGCATACGAAGTTGACATATACATTGGTGAAATAGCCCCCTTAAATTGTTCATCTTTTACTTCTCCAACATGAACACAAATAGAGTTAACTCCTAATTTTTTTGAATCTTTCATTATATTAAATTATGAGAAACGAATTTACAAAAGAAACCACTAAAAAGAAACATAATTATAAATCGCTTTTCCGAAACTGAAGAAATCAATCATAGCAATTAATAATTTCAATATCTTCGCAGCATGATTTCAGTGGTTATTATAGGAAGTGGTAATGTTGCCAGACATTTAATTAAAGCTTTTTTAAAGATTGAGAATGTCAATCTAAAACAAGTATATACAAGGAATTCAGAGGATGAAGCCTTGCTAAAAAGTAGTGTTTCAACTACAAATGATTTAGCATTAATAAAAGAAGCAGATGTAACAATTATAGCTGTAAGCGATGATGCCATAGCAAATATTTCATACAATCTAAAAAACGCTCTCGTAGTTCATACTTCAGGAAGTGTGGAAATGAAAGCTTTAAAAAATGAAAAAAATAAAGGTGTATTTTATCTATTACAATCTTTTTCAAAAGAAAAAGAAATAAATTTTTCAAATGTTCCCATTTGTTTGGAGGCGGAAAATAAAAGCGACCTTACCAAACTAGAAAAATTAGCTTCTTTATTGCAGGGCAATATTTATCATCTTTCTTCTCTTCAAAGAAAAAAAATTCATGTTGCTGCTGTTTTTGTGAATAATTTCACAAATCATATGTACACAATTGCACATAATATTTGTGAAGAACATAATGTTCCGTTTAATATTTTACAGCCATTGATTGAGGAAACATCTCAAAAAATTAAAAACTTAACTCCCAAAGAAGCGCAAACGGGTCCAGCAAAAAGAAATGACATGGAAACAATAAAAAATCATCTAAATTTGTTATCAAAGTCACAACAAGAACTTTATTTAAAAATTACACAATCTATTCAAAATCATGGAAAAGAGCTATAAACAATACTTATCTCAAATAAACACGCTAATTTTTGATGTTGATGGAGTGTTAACTAATGGAATTGTAACTGTATTTCCAAATGGTGAATTAATTCGACAGATGAATATTAAAGATGGTTATGCACTTCGTGCAGCTGTTAAAGCTGGTTTAAGAATTTGTATCATCACAGGAGGAAAACATGAGGGGGTGAAAATTAGATTACAAAATTTAGGTATTAAGGATGTGTATATGGGTGCACATAATAAAATTGAACAGTACAATGAATTTATTGAGATGTATAATTTACAATCAGAGCGCATTTTGTACATGGGTGATGATGTACCAGATTATCCAATCATGAAAATTGTTGGCTTAGCATGCTGCCCTAACGATGCTGCAATTGAAATTCAACAAATATCAAAATATATTTCTGATAAAAATGGTGGGGAAGGATGTGTACGAGACATTATTGAACAAGTCCTTCGAGTACAAGGGAAATGGGATTCAAATTTTGATGCTACCTATGATTAAATTATATTTTTAATTATTATATTCTCTATAGATTATGAAAAAAAAATTAGTTCTTATTTTTAGTGTTTTTGTTACAATTTCAGGTTTTTCACAAACTATTTTTGGCAATTGGAATTCTTATGACGAAGAAACAAATAAAATTGAATCTGTTATAGAGGTTTATGAGAAAGATTCAAAAGCCTTCGCAAAAATAATATCAATTAGTGATTCTAATAGAAGTGCAGCAACCTGTGTTGAATGTAGTGGAAAAAGAAAAAATGCAGCAATTTTAGGTATGAATATTTTAACAGGTTTAACAAAAGATGGCAATGAGTGGTCTGGAGGAAAAATTTTAGACCCAAAAAACGGAAAAGAATATAAGTGTTACCTTCAATTATTGGATAATAATACTTTAAAACTAAGAGGTTATATTGGTATTTCTATGTTTGGAAGAACTGCAATTTGGAAAAGAGCAAAGAAAAATTAGATTTCCTTAGTATACTGTTATATTTTTCAAGTTGAAAATATGAGCTTTTATTAATTGATGTAGATTACACTTTCTTCTGAAGCATGGGAACAAAAGCAAAATCTCCTAGCTCTTTTTTTTCAAATTCTTTAGGCGTTTTTCTGTAAAACATTGTCATAATTTGTTTTTTTTCGCCTACTGGTATTAACAACATCCCTCCCACTTTTAATTGAGCTAATAATGGTTTAGGAACAAAAGGTGCGCCTGCAGTTACAATAATTTTATCAAAAGGCGCTTTTTCTTTAAAACCTTTATATCCATCTCCAAAAATAAACTTCTTTGGTTTATAGCCCAATTTCGGTAAAAACAACGAAGTCTTTTTGAACAACTCATGTTGGCGCTCTATGGTATAAACTTCAGCTCCTAACTCAATTAAAACAGCAGTTTGATACCCTGAACCAGTTCCTATTTCCAAGACAACATCTCCTCGATTAACTGCTAGAGTTTGAGATTGAAAAGCAACAGTATAAGGCTGAGAAATGGTTTGCTCTGCAGCAATCGGGAATGCTTTATCTTGGTATGCATGGTCTGAAAAAGAGGAGTCAATGAACAAATGTCTGGGAATTAGTTTTATTGCAGTTAATACCTTTTCATTTGTAATTCCTTTCTTTTTTAGGATGCTAGCCAACTGATTTCTTAGGCCTTGGTGTTTAGAAGTGTCTTTCAATTTATAACTTTAAATAGAAGTCTAAAAGTAGAATAATTGATTTAAAATTCCTATAAAATTGTATCTTTGTTATAGTTTAAATACATCATCAAAAAAATCAAATTTTTATGCTAAAAGCAGGAGTATTAGGTGCAGGTCATTTAGGGAAGATTCACCTGAAATTACTACAACAATCTAAGAAATACGATTTGATAGGTTTTTATGACCCCTCAAAAGAAAATGCTCAGAAAGTATCTGAAGCGTTTGGATATCGCGCTTTTAGCAGTATTGAAGATTTAATAAAAGAAGTTGATGTTGTAGATATTGTAACCCCAACGCTTTCTCATTTTGATTGTGCCAAACAGGCTATAGAAAAAGGTTGTCATATTTTTATTGAAAAACCAATCACAAAGACAGTCATAGAAGCAGAAGCAATTAGAACCCTTGCTAGTCAAAAGCATGTATTGGGTCAGGTTGGACACGTAGAACGTTTTAATCCAGCTTTTATCGCTGCAAAAGATATGATTATTAGTCCTATGTTCATAGAATGTCATCGTTTAGCTGAATTTAATCCAAGAGGGACAGATGTTCCAGTTGTGTTAGACTTAATGATACATGATATTGATATTATTTTAAGTGTAGTTGATTCACCTGTTAAGAATGTTCATGCTAGCGGCGTTTCTGTTATTTCTGAAACTCCGGATATAGCAAATGCCAGAATAGAATTTGAAAACGGATGTGTAGCCAACTTAACAGCGAGTAGAATATCTATGAAAAATATGAGGAAATCTCGATTTTTTCAAAAAGACGCTTATATTTCTGTTGATTTCTTAGAAAAAAAATCTGAAATTGTAAGAATGAAAGATGTACCTGATCAACCTGATGAATTTGCTATGATTCTTCAAAATGCTGAAGGAGTGAAAAAACAAATATATTTTGATAACCCTGAAGTTACTCCTAACAATGCCATCTTAGATGAATTGGAATCTTTTGCTAATGCTATTGAAAATAACACAAAACCTGTTGTATCTTTAAGACAGGGTACAAACGCCTTAAGAGTAGCACAGCAGATTATTGATTGTTTTTAGATAATATTTGTACTTAAATACTTAATTAACATAAGGAATTTCCTCAAAAGTCTTTACCAATAGAAAATAAAAAAATTAATTCATAAAATACTAGACACATGAAAAATATAGCAGTAATTGGAGCAGGTACTATGGGTAATGGAATTGCGCATACCTTTGCTCAATTTAATTTTAATGTACAATTGATTGATGTTTCTCAAAAGGCTCTAGATAAAAGTATTGCTGTAATATCTAAAAATCTTGATAGAATGGTTATTAAGGAAAAAATAACTACAGCTGATAAAGATAGAACTTTAACAAATATTACGACATACACTTCAATTAAGGAAGGAACTCAATATGCTAGCTTGGTTATTGAAGCTGCAACTGAAAATTTAGATCTAAAATTAAAAATATTTAAAGAATTAGATGAAGTCTGTCCGGATGACACCATTTTAGCAACGAACACTTCTTCAATATCCATAACACAAATTGCAGGGATAACTTCTAGACCAGATAAAGTTATCGGTATGCATTTTATGAATCCAGTACCCCTAATGAAATTAGTTGAAATCATTAGAGGTTATAACACCTCTGATGAAGTTTCGAAATTTATAGTTGACCTATCTAAGAAAGTGAATAAGATTCCTGTAGAAGTAAACGACTACCCTGGATTTGTAGCCAATAGAATATTACTTCCTATGATTAACGAGTCTATTGAAACTCTTTACAACGGAGTTGCTGGAGTAACAGCAATTGATACTGTTATGAAATTGGGTATGGCTCATCCAATGGGGCCTTTACAGTTAGCTGATTTTATAGGTTTAGACGTTTGTTTGTCTATTTTAGAGGTAATGTATAATGGTTTTAAAAATCCAAAATATGCACCATGTCCACTATTGGTAAATATGGTAAGTGCTGGAAAATTAGGCGTGAAATCTGGAGAGGGTTTTTATGATTATTCTGAGAGTAGAAAAGCTGAAAAAATAGCCAAGCAGTTTGAATAGATCAATTTTTATTATTTTATTATTTTTTTATTCTTTGGTTAATGCTCAAGAAAAAAAAATAAAACCCTCAGTTAAGAAAATTGGATTTCTATATAGTAGTGCTAAACAAAATAATATTTTGTTTTTTGATAAAGATTATGACTACAAGACGAACGTCTATAAATTTCAGTTATTTTATGTATTAAGAAAAGGGAAGAACTGGGATATAAACCTTATGGTACAACCACAGTATCAAAGGGCACAGCATCAATTACTTAATGAACAATTTGTTACTCCTGACGAAGAAAATTTTGAGTATCTACGAGAGAAATTTACTCAAAAAAAAGACATCTCATTATATGCTTTTGAATTAGGATTTCAATTAAGAAAATCTTTAATTAAAAACATTGCCTTCGAGGCTACTTTAGGTTTGGGAGCAGGCTACATAAGCTTAGAGTCTGAACGATTGGCTAAGGGCTTTACATTCATTGAAAACGTATCTTTTGGTCTTGCTCATACAAGAAATTCATCAGAAGTTTTTGTAGCAACTACAGTTGGTCATGTTTCCAACTTTAATATACAAAAACCTAATAGTGGGTATAACATACTTGGGTTTGAATTGGGGTATAGGATTTTTATCAAATAAAAAAAGGGATTTATTAATAAATCCCTTTTTATATAACCTCAATAGTATCAATTAATTTCTTCTAGGATCGTCATCAGATTCATAATCTTTTCTGACTTTATTCCAAATTTTAAGATCATCCATTTCTGTGATTCCTGACTTAACCATAATATTAACTCCATCTGAAATACCTAATTCTAACTCTCTTTTCTCAAACTCATTGTCACCAATTTTAATCTCTACATATGGTTTTTCTGTTTTTTTATCAAAACGAAGTAAAGCCTCTTTTATAGACAATACGCTATCTTGTTGTTCTAGTACTATATCTGCGTTTGCACTATAATTAGCTCTTACAAAATAATTATCGTCTAAAGTAATATTGGCCTTAATTTTAAACTGTACAGCACCACCCTCTTCTGTTCCTTTTGGTGCAATGAAGTTTAATTTAGCGGGAAATTTTTTCTCTTCGATAGCGCCTAAAGAAATTTCTATTTCGGTACCTTTAACTAATCTACTAACTTCAGATTCATCAACTTTACCTTCAAAAATCATTTTACTCATATCAGCTATTGAAGCTATTGTAGTTCCTGCGTTAAAATTGTTACTTTGAATTACTTGATCTCCTTCTTTTACAGGAATCTCTAAAATAGTACCGGATATTTGAGCTCTGATATCAGTATTGGCTAGGCCAACGCCAGATGAACCACTCTTAATAATTTTATAATCATTTTGAGCATTCACTAAATCCTGTTTTGCCTGTTCAAAACTTAATTCAACTTGTTCAAAAGCAGATGCTGCTAACACCCCTTTATCATAAAGCTTCTTATTTCTATCATAAGAGATTTTTGCATTCTTAACTCTTAATTTAATGTTATCAACCCTACCTTTAGCACTTATTAAAGACTGTTCATTTGGCACTACCCTTACAGTTGCAATCAAATCTCCTTTGTTAACTTTAGCACCTTCAAGCATAATTATTTTGTCAATAATACCCGTAATTTGTGGTTTTATTTCAATTTCTTCTAGAGGAACTACCTTTCCAGTTGCTACTGTCTTTTTTACTATAGTAGCTTTAAACGCTTTTTCAGTTTCAAAAGTCTGAATATTTTCTTTATTCTTTCTTCCTAGCCATACAAGAACTGCTGCAAATGTTATGAAAACTATTACTAATATAATTTTTGCTCTTTTACTCATTTTAATTATGTATTAACTTTTATTAATATATTTTTATTATTATTCGTCTCTTAAGGCATCTATTGGTTTTACTAATGTAGCCATATAGGCTGGTATTAAGCCAATTAAAGTTCCAAGTAC
>Ga0208971_1000963_pt1 | contig 18321 bp, 14 predicted proteins | sample AOAMet1_18_M0_10_2_FD_188229 | JGI IMG/M metagenome (GOLD analysis project Ga0208971, IMG submission 188229) | Ammonia-oxidizing marine microbial communities from Monterey Bay, California, USA - CAN11_18_M0_10 (SPAdes) | ecosystem: Environmental > Aquatic > Marine > Intertidal zone | place... | reverse complement strand
AGTTTTTTTTATATTGCCCCGACTGACCCACCTACTCCGTCATTCCAACATATCTTACTAACCTGTCATCCCGACAGAGCGAAGCGACGAGGGATCTCCCACTCCCAGCCCATCAGGTCTCTCACCTTCGTTCGAGATAACAAATGGTTTTTTACGTTGTCCCGACTGACCCACCTAAAACTCAAGAACTGGATAACCAGACTTGATCTAGCGACTATACTGACAAGCTGACAACCACCAACACAGTTAATTATAAATCTATGGACTATCTCTGGATCTTTATCGCATTTGTTTGCGGTTTTTTGGTTAAACAAATCAATCTACCTCCCCTAGTGGGTTATCTCGCTGCCGGTTTCGGGCTCCATGCTATGGGCGTTCAACCGGACGCCTCCCTGCAAACTCTCGGTGACCTCGGGGTGATCCTACTGCTGTTCACAATTGGCTTAAAGCTCAATATTAGCAGCCTGTTTAAAACCGAAATTTGGGCTGGTGCCATCGGCCATATGAGCGTGATTGTGCTGCTCACCATTATCAACTGTGCCCTACTCGGCGCTGTTGGACTACTGCATTTCTCCGGACTAAATCTCTCCGGCGCTGCACTGATCGGTTTTGCTGTGAGCTTTAGCAGCACGGTAATTGCGGTAAAAGTGCTCGAAGAGAATGGCGAGATGCGCTCCCGTCACGGTCAGGTAGCTATTGGCATCTTGATTATTCAAGATATAGCCGCGGTAGTATTTGTCACTCTGGCCTCAGATATGTCCCCTTCCTGGTGGGCCCTCGGCTTACTGTTTCTGCCACTACTGCGCCCGGCACTGGATTATTTGATGGAGCGCTGTGGTCACGGTGAACTGTTACCCCTGGCAGGAATATTTCTCGCCTTTAGTGGCGGTGAGCTTTTCGAACTACTCGGTTTAAAGGCTCATCTTGGGGCGCTGGTTATGGCGGTTTTAGTGAGCAGCCACCCAAAAGCGGCAGAACTGTCTAAGTCACTACTGAGTTTTAAAGATATTTTTCTGATTGGTTTTTTCCTATCCATTGGCTTTACCGCACTGCCAACCATAGACATGCTCGGAGTGGCCTTAATAATGGCCGTTGCCCTGCCGATTAAAGCCGGCCTATTTTTCTTCTGGCTAACTCGCTTAAAGCTGCGGGCGCGAACGTCATTTCTAGCCGCCCTAAGTCTGGCCAACTACAGTGAGTTTGGTTTAATTGTCTGTTCCATCAGTGTCACTCAGGGACTCTTGGGGAAAGAATGGCTGGTTATTATGGCCCTTAGCGTTGCACTCTCCTTTGTTTTTTCCAGCGGGGCGAACACTATTTCTCACCGGCTATATGGCCGCTGGGCAATGCAGATAAAAACCTTCGAAAACTCCCAGCGCCTGCCTGAAGATAGATTTGACCAGCCGGGAGAGGTCGCGGTTTTGGTGGTGGGCATGGGCCGTGTGGGCAGCGGCGCATACGACATATTACAAAACGAAATGACGCAAGCTGTATGCGGCATTGATATGGATCGAGCCCGCACCATTTCCCATGCAGAGGCGGGACGTAATGTCATCTATGGCGATGCTGAGGATCCCGGTTTCTGGTCTGATATCAGTTTCAAGGGTATTAAACTAATTATGTTTGCGATGCCCAATTTCCTCGACATTCAAGAAGCGCAAAACCAAATTCAACTCGCGGGTTTTAAAGGCAAAACAGCAGGCATTGCCCGCTATGATGATGAGAAAGAAAAATTACTCGCTGCCGGCGTCAATGAGGTATTTAACTTTTACGCTGAGGCCGGAGCCGGATTTGCCGAACAAAGCATTCACCTCTTAGCTGAGAAATAAATTTTATAGCTTAGATCTCTGCGACTTCTTAGGCTAATACATCGTCTTGTTGAAAAGGGGAATTTGCTAAGCGACCCCGCAAAAAATTTACTTATCTTTTCTGGTAAAGCTTATAAACGCTGGAGAAATCCAATACACCATTGCCTTGCGACTGATGCAGATTGAATAGACCCCGTGCAGCTGAACCCATAGGTACCGGCGAACGGCTGGCTTGACTGGCGTCCATAGCTAATCCCAAATCCTTACACATCAGATCGATCATAAAGCCACCCTGATAATCATTTGACGAAGGCACAGCTTTCTGGACACCGGGAACTGGGTTGTACATTTCCAATGACCAGTTACGACCCGAACTGTTAAGCATAATTTCGGATAATACTTTAGGGTCGAGGCCATTGTTAACTCCCATATTTAGCGCCTCGGCGGTACCCGCCATATGGATTGCCAGCAGCATATTGTTACAGGCTTTCGCCACCTGTCCAGCGCCGGCGTCACCCGCATGAAAAATGTTCTTTCCCATACAGGCCAAGATCGGCTGTGCCTTGGCAAAACCATCGGTGCTACCACCGACCATAAATGCCAAGGTACCAGCGGCAGCCCCGGCAGTACCGCCAGAAACCGGTGCGTCGACAAATTCGATGCCACGATCAGCCGCTGCTTTGCTGAGCTCACGAGCACTGCCAGCGTCGATGGTGCTGCAGTCAATCACTAGGCACGACTTGGCAATCTCATCGAGCAGCGCATCACCTGTTACCAATACCGACGTTACCTGTATACCGGCAGGTAGCATAGTGATCATTATGTCAGCACCCTTAGCGGCTTCCTTTGCGCTGGGTGCAGCTATCGCGCCGGCATCAACTGCCTGTTTTAGCGCCGCCTCGGATAGATAAAAAACATAAACCTCATGGCCGGCTCTGACTAGATTAGCAGCCATTGGTCCGCCCATATTTCCTAGTCCTACAAATGCAATTTTTGACATATTCATCATCCCTGCTATCGATTAGATCACTTCAAATTAATTGTCATATTAGCGCCAGTGTCGATATCGTCTTCGAACCAACGGGCAGTGACCGTCTTGGTCTCGGTATAGAATTTGATCGCTTGTTTACCGTAAGCGTGCTGATCACCGTAGAACGATTTTCGCCAGCCCGTGAACGAGAAAAACGGCAGCGGTACAGGAACCGGTATATTGATACCCACCTGGCCAACCTTGATCTCATGTTGATATTTGCGCGCAGCAGCTCCAGAGGCGGTAAACATAGAGGTACCGTTGCCATAGGGGTTGGCATTGACCAAGGCGATCGCCTCTTCCAACGTGTCCACTTCGATACAGCACAGCACCGGCCCAAAGATCTCCTCTTTGTAGATCATCATGTCGGTAGTGACGTTGCTAAACAGAGTTGGACCAACCCAGTTGCCCTTAGGGAACCCCTCAACGGTGCAGTTAGAACCGCCTAATTCGCAGGTGGCGCCTTCACGTTTGCCCTCTTCGATAAAACTGAGGATGCGCTGTTTAGCCGCAGGATTGATCTGCGGACCATAACCCGCTTGCTTGTCATCCCAGGCACCCGGACGGACTTTGGCCAATGCCTCTTTAAGTTCGGGGATCCAGCGTCGTGACTCACCGACAAACACCGCCACTGAAATCGCCATGCAGCGTTGACCGCCAGCACCTACCGAAGCGCCGACCAGATTATTGATCAGTTGATTCTTTTGCGCATCGGGCATAATCACCATGTGATTCTTGGCACCCGCAAATGCCTGTACCCGTTTGAGGTGGTTACTACCGGTCTTGTAGATATGCTCGGCAACAGCTACTGAGCCCACAAACGAAATCGCCTGGGTCTCAGGATGGGTCAGTAGGGTCTCTACCTGATCCTTACCCCCATGAACCACCTGCAGCACTCCAGCAGGTGCGCCAGCTTCAACAAATAGTTCAACCAGACGGGTGGGTGTATTAGGATCTTGCTCAGAGGGCTTGAGAATAAAGCTGTTACCGCAAGCAATCGCCATCGGAAACATCCATAGAGGAATCATCGCCGGAAAGTTGAACGGCGTAATACCAACACAAACGCCTAAGGGCTGCGTATAGCTGTAGCTGTCAATCTTGCGAGCAACATTTTCAACTGTTTCGCCCATGCTCAGGCTGGCAACATTACAGGCGTGCTCAACCACCTCGATACCGCGCCAGACATCACCCATACCGTCCTCAAATGTCTTGCCGGTCTCTTCGCACAAAATTGTCGCGATCTCTTCCTGATGCTCTTTCAAAAGAGCCTGATAACGCAGCATGACTCGGGCACGTTCGGAGATAGCAACCTCTTTCCAAACTTCAAAGGCCGCTGCTGCACTGGCGATTGCTGCTTGCATCTCGGCATCAGTAGCGCAGGGAACCTGTGCAATCACTTCTTGGGTAGCTGGATTAGTAACCGGGAGCCATTGCTGAGTCTGACTCTGGACGAACTCACCATTGATAAAAAGAGGGACTTTCTTGCTCATATGATTTACCTTTTTGTTGCTGGCTGCCTATACAGAACTGGAACAATAGTCTGTGTTTTAAAGATAATTTAATCATAGTCGGGCAATCGCAAAAATTGATAAAATTGTTCTTCTAATGGACTATATTGTTATTAAGCATCTGATACACATCACCGCTAACACATTAGTCTTATGAGCAAACTTTCCAGCTGGCCGCTGTCCCCAGACAGTTCTCGATACGTCATCCCTCACTCACTGCTGGAACAACTCAGCCAGCATGTCCTGACACAAGATCTCTACCCCTTGGGGCTAGGTTATTATGCTGCAGCACTGGGCCATGCTATGACTCGAGAATTCCATGATGACCACCTTTTGATCTACTACGTCAAAGGACGCGGATTACTCAAAGTTGGACCGCGCCGGGGATATCTTAAGGCTGGACAATTAGTGCTATTACCCCGCGGTTTGGCCCACAACTACGCCTCCGATGCCGCCGACCCCTGGACTATCTACTGGGTTCATTTCGATGGCAAAACTGCACTGGATTTTTTTAATAATCTACCTTTGGATCGGGGTTTTGCTGTGCTTAATGTCGGCTACAATGCAAAACTCATCGCCGATTTTGAAACCTTATTACAGGTCAGACAGAGTGGTTACCAGTTAAAGCATGTCTTCCATGCAGCGAACCAATTGCGGCAGATTTTGAGCTATCTGGCACTGCTGCACTACAGCGATAAGAGCGCGTCGGGTTTTGATCTGGAACGTATTCATAGCTATATGCAAGCCCACATTCACCAGCCCCTGGCATTGGACGCCCTGGCGCAACAACTGAGTCTATCCAAGTACCACTTCGCCAAACGTTATAAAAAATTGACCGGCACCAGTGCGATCAACCATTTTATTAATCTAAAGATTGAGCACGCCTGCCAACAGCTCGATACTGGAAGCCAAAATATCAATGAGATCGGATATGCTCTGGGTTATGACGACGCTTACTACTTTTCGCGCATATTCAAAAAGGTGATGGGAATGTCGCCGACTCAATACCGCAAAATGCGACTAGGATCATGGCCGATTGCCTGATCCGGACTAGCATTAGACTTTTGCGAAATTCTCAGTAATGAATTCTTGCCCTTTGCTACAGGGTTAGGGGGCCTGATGCAGAGAAATCAGGAATGCTTTTAAATTGGAGAAGCCAACCCTGATCAATAGCGACCAAAAGTAGTTAACTTTTGGTCGGTTTCTAATCAAGCTGCCAATTAATTTTGCAGCTTAGCTTAAATCAGCGATTGCGACCTAGAGCATCGTGGCTGGTGACCCAGTCGCCAGCGAGCACTGCACTCATCAGCGACACTTCCCCTGCAAGCACGGTGGCACCGATAATTTCAGCCAGCTTATGGACTTTTCCGGCACCGTTACAGTCGAGTATATTAAGACATTCTTGTTGAGTTGCCAGACCGGTTCCACCGCCGTAGGTGGCAATAATCAGTGATGGCAGAGTAACCGATAAATAGTAGTTACCAGCCTCATCGATATCCGCATAAATAATCGATGCGGAGGACTCAGCCACATTGGCAGCGTCTTGACCTGTGGCGATAAATACCGCGGCTATACCATTGGCAGCATGAGCACCAGTGCTCGATGTACCAGCCATAAAACTGCCCACCTGATTGATCTGTCGCGCCTTAAATAGCACTTCTGCTGTGACCCCCATAGTCTTTTCCAGCAGCTCTCCGGGAATCAATACTTCTGCAATAACGCGCTTGCCGCGACTGTGCAATGTGTTGATTTGAGAATGCTTTTTATCCGTATCCATAGCCCCAGAAAGCATGTAACGCTGAATGCCAGGGTAGGTTTTCATAATCCATTCACAGGCGACAAAAGTTGCCTTGCCAACCATATTTTGGCCCGCGGCATCACCGGTAGTAAAGTTGAAACGCAGATAGCGCATGCGCGCTGCAGCATACTGTTCAATATTGCGCAGCTTGCCCGATGAGGTTGTAGTCTCCGCCTGCGCGGCAATCTGATCAAAGTTCTGCTCCACCCAGACACCGAACTCACGGGCTTCTCGGGCATCATTAAAAACAAACACTGGGGCGCGCTGCATAGCGTCATCGACCACCGAAACTTTGACGCCGCCAGAGTCACGCAGCAATCGTGCGCCTCGGTTATAACTGGCAATCAATGTGCCTTCACTGGTGGCCATAGGAACATAGAAATCTCCAGAGGCATGCTCGCCGTTTACCCGCAGTGGTCCAATAAGACCCAGAGGCACTTGGGCAACACCAATAAAGTTTTCGATATTGCCGGCGGTGGTGGCGGGGTCAACTGAGTAATGGCCGATATGATCTAATTTGGCTGAGCTTTTTTCTGCGGCGAAATCCCGCCGAGTTTTAGCCATCACTTCGCTGTAATCGTTATCACTGTCTCTGGGAATTCGGTCTGACATATTATTATTCTCGTTGTTGTCATAGTCTGGGATTGTTAGGCCTGAGTATGCGGCGGCTCGGCCATTTTAATGCGCGGTGTAGACTACATTATTATTGGCCGATTCAAAACAGCTGCAGGGTTATTGTGCAGCTTTGGCAGCGATGCATTTACCTCCAGCTATTGAATTTCGGCGATCTAGTTATTAAGCAATTTTTTGCCCGGATACAGTTGTTCCCTATGAGTCCCACCCTTAACCACCTGCTGACCAGCCACCAGAACATGCTGAATACCGCTGGAGGGCTGATAGGGATCGCCATAGTCCGCATTGGCAGCCACTGTGGTGGCATCAAAGATCACAATATCCGCATCCGCGCCAAGCTGAATGCGCCCCTTGCGCTTAAATAACGGCGCCGCCTGTTCCATCCACTGGGCCTGGTGGAGGCTGATTTTGGCCAGGGCTTCGGTGAGACTAAGAACCTTTTGCTCGCGCACATAATGCCCCAGCAGCCGCGCAAAGGTGCCGGCTATATTGGGGTTGGTGGCAATGCGGGTATCCACAGCGGGCAGTGCGTCAGTAGAGACCATCATCCGCGGCCACTGCAGTGCCGTCTCCACCCATTGTTCTTTAACATAATGGTGATTGACCGCCCCCGCCGGTTGCTCTTTTGAATATTTCTCCCAGCTCTCTTTGGTCAACCATTCACCGGTGGCAACCCACTGCACATCTTCATAGCTGATATCGAAAATTCCCTGCCAGTCACGACGTCGAAAAACATCGGCGCCAATACTGGTGCCGCCGGCGGCATAGGATAATGTCTCGGTGGTGATATTGGCGCCGGCGCTATTAGCCTCGTCTATCATTGCCAGCCAATCACCGATGCGACCCATAGCGTTGTGGCTAATATGACAGACAAATAGTGCTGCCTTGGTGCTCTTGGCCAGTTCGATCACTTCAATAAGACCTGCCGGATCACCGGTGTAACCACGGCGCACATGAACATAAATCGGCACTTCTCGTGCGGCAGCCACCTCGAATAACATGGCCAGTTCAGCAGCGGAGACCGCCTCGGTCATATAGTCCAACAGCACTCCAATACCCAAACCACCCTCATCTAGGCCTTTGTGCAAGAGCAGACGCATCTCTTCTATCTGTTCTGCCGTAGCTTCTTGCATCCACGCTGGGCTACCAATAACAACGGTTTTCTCACCGGCAAAAATATAGGGTTGATCAATGCCCTCGAGGACTTTGATACGCACCGCAAAATGACCCACGGAGGAACCATAGTTAATCGCCGCGCCAGCGCGAAGATGTTCACCGTAAAAACTCACAGGAAAGGATCCAGCTTCGAGATCGAGCTGGGTGGTGACACCATCTAGAACATTAAAGTGCTGACCGAGAACCGTGGGGCTGTGGCTGTGAACATCGATAAAGCCGGGGGCAACGATTAGACCCCTGGCGTCGATTATCACATCACTCTCTAGAGGTTGCTCAGAGATAGCGACAATACTGCCATCGCGAATACCTATATGTCGGGGCCCATCGAGATCGGTTTCTGGGTCGATTACACGACCATTATTGATCACCAGATCGTAGTTTTCCGGCTCACTTAAAAACACTGTATAAATAAGCGAAGCGGTAATAAATGTGGCAACAAATAGTATTTGTAAACCCACTACTATTTGACTGATTCCTAAGGCTTTCTTCCCCTGCATATGACCACCCTTTATTTTTTATTGGTCAATATACACCCAAGGGCAAGTGGAGATCATCCGTAAATTAGGCGGCGTTCCAATCAGGGGCGATTAAACGGCGTTTGCCATCATGGCTTTTCACCACTCCCGCCTGATCCAGCTCTTCTCGATCCCAGAGTTCGCAGGTGACCTGCTTATGTTTTTGATCTAGCCCTTCACAGTAATTGCTGTAGCGACAGAGACGCACTTCGTCGCCGCGGCCTAGGCGCACCTTTTCAAACCAGTCTGGATCTGCCAAGGCCTGCCGCGCAAAGCCAATAATATCAGCCTTGTCCTGTTGCAGAACCGCCTCGCCCTGCTCGTAGCTGTAGATTCCACCGGCCACAACAAAAGGCGTTTGATAACCGCTGGCGCGATTGCGACGGCGCATCTCGGCCACCGGATCTATATTGCGGCCAAAGGGGCCCTGCTTGTCAGAGATATAGCTGGGCATGCATTCATAGCCACTGCGGCCAGTGTAGGGATAGGCTGCCCAGCCCACTTTTGGCTGCTTGGCATCATCAAACTTGCCACCTCGGGACAGAGACAGAAAATCCATACCGGCTTCGGCAAAGCGCTGGGCAAAATAACAGGCGTCTTCAAGACCGCTGCCATCGGCAACAATTTCATCGGCGAGAAACCGACAGCCCACCGCAAACTGCTCCTCGGTTGCATCTTGCACCGCCTGCAAAACCTCCAGAGGCAAACGCACTCTGGACTGCACATCGCCACCGTAACCATCGCTGCGACTGTTGGTCGCAGACAAAAATGAGGCCATAGTGTAGGCATGGGCATAGTGCAGTTCCACACCATCAAAGCCCGCTACCTGTGCCCGGAGTGCCGCATCGGCAAACAGGCTCGGCAAAGTTTCAGGCAACGCTGCTATATCAGGGATATGGGTGTCGGTGACCCGCTGACGATTGCCAAAGCTGCGGTCTTCCCACTCTTTGGCGCTGAGCGCCGCTTCTAGCTCCTCAATATCAAGCTCGGCGAGCCGCACACGTATCTGGTCATCGGAGCAATCGGTCATGCCCAGATGTTGTCTGTGTTGATCGGTAATTTTGAGAAAGCGCTCGAGATATTTAATCGGATCTGGGCGTCTGCGGATGGGTAAGAAATCAATCAGCTGAATCAATAATCGAGTTTGACCCTGACTGGCCTCGCGCACGCAGTCAACCAGTTTGCGCAACCCTTCTATATATCGATCATCGCCTATTCGAAGCAGCGGCCCACTGGGTATATCCCTTATGCCCGTGGCTTCAACTACCAATACGCCGGGTTTACCTTGGGCAAAACGGCGATACCACTGCAGCACATCTTCGGTGACTTCCCCCTCTTCGTTAGAGCGCCATGGAACCATGGCCGGAATCCAAGTTCGCTGCTCTAGTGACAGGGGGCCAATATGGATTGGTGAAAATAATTTAGACTGAGAAATCTCGGAGTGGGTGGGCCAATCAGTTGCAATTACATCGTACTTAATTCGTTCTGAAGGCTTCCACATGATATTTTTTCTCTCTTGTTTGCTCTATTGATCGCTCTCACTTTCTGCGGCAAGAGTGGTTCGTTTAAGTTCGCCGAGCAGGCTGGTTAGCTGTTCAATATTGTCATTGCCCAGTGGACCTATGGTTTCTATAACCCACTCTTCATGTCTGGCAGCCATCTTATTAAAGGATCTCAGTCCCTTGGGTGTCAGCTTTACTACAAAGGTTCGGCGATCGGTCTTTAATGATTCTCGACTAATTAATCCATCTTTAACCAGCTGCGTGGCAATACCTGAGACATTGCCACCTGACACCATCATGCGCTTGGACAGTGTACCCATCATCAAACCTTCCGGCTTGCGCTGCAGCTGCGCCATAAAATCAAAACGCGGCAACGTGGTATTAAATTCCTGACGCAGAGACTCACGAATTTTGTTTTCCACCAAACTTGAGCAGGTCAATAACCTGAGCCACAACTTTAGGGAATGATGGTCGTCCTCGACTAATCGCGCTTCGTGATCAATTTGTTCTGCACTCATCTTTTCAATCCTTATTTCAAGCTGGAAAACTGTCTTTTCGAGATACCGGAAGTATACCAAAAGTACGCTTGATTACGGTGCTAATGCGATTCTAAAAATATATTTTAAGTTTAAAATAGTTTGCTGTATAGTGCAAATATTGTTTATCCTTAAAGCAATTATTAAAAGAAGTCTAATAGAGCCTTTTCAAGTAGCTCTGCGAGCAGACCAACCCATAGCTCAAGGCGCTCTTTTAGATCCATAATCGACACAAGAAGACCCTATCAAAGGCGGAAAATAATGAAGATAGTATGTTTAGGTGGAGGCCCTGCTGGGCTGTACTTGGCAATCTCAATGAAACTCAAGGATCCGTCCCATCAGATCGATCTCTATGAGCGCAACAAGCCTGACGATACCTTTGGCTGGGGTGTAGTGTTTTCAGATCAAACCGTGGAGAACCTTACACTGAATGATCCGGTCAGTGCCGAGACCCTAACCAGTGAATTTATTCACTGGGATATGATCGACTGTGTGGTCAATGGTGAGATTGAACGCTCAGATGGCCACGGCTTTATCGGCCTCGGGCGCAAGCGTATGTTACAAATCCTCCATGCCAGAGCAACGGATCTTGGGGTCAACCTCCATTTCCAGAGTGAGTTCTCGGTAGACGATATAGATACGCGCTTTGCGGATGCGGATTTGGTGGTCGCCGCCGATGGCCTCAACTCAAAAATCCGCAATTCCGATCTCGAAGCGTTTGAGTGCACCGTTGATGTGCGCAGCAATCACTTTGTCTGGTTGGGCACTAAGCAACGCTTTCGCGATGCCTTTACCTTTATTTTTGAAAAGACTCAGCACGGTTGGATCTGGGCTCACGCCTATCAGTTTGATGAAGACACTTCGACCTTTATTGTCGAGTGTAATCCCGATGTCTATGAGGCCTTTGGCTTCCATAAGATGACCCATGCCGAGAGCGCCGAGACCTGCCGCAAGATCTTTGAAAAATCCTTAGGCGGTCACGAGCTATTAACCAACTCTGCGCACATTCGCGGATCCGCTTGGATTAACTTCCCCCAGGTACTGTGCCGCAACTGGATTAAAAATGATCGCTTGGTACTGATTGGCGATGCCGCGCATACCGCTCACTACTCCATTGGTTCCGGTACCAAGCTCGGCCTAGAAGACGCCATATCCCTGGCCAAGCACCTGAGCAGCGAACTGCCGGTGCGCGATGCACTTCAGGCCTATCAGGACGAGCGTGAGTTGGAAGCGCTAAAACTTCAGAACGCCGCGCTTAACGCGATGATCTGGTTTGAGAACACGCCACGTTATTTAGAGGCCTTTGACCTCAAGCAGTTTAACTATTCAATGCTCACGCGAAGCCAGCGTGTCAGTCATGAAAATCTGCGCCTACGGGATGAAAGTTGGCTTCAGGGCATGGAAAAACATCTGGCTAAAATCTCTCTCGGTGAGAATTTTGATGAAGCGGTTCCACCGATGTTTTTGCCCTATAAACTGGGTAACTTAGAACTGGAAAACCGCGTCGTGGTCTCCCCCATGTCAATGTACAGCGCCACCGACGGTCTACCCGATGACTGGCATCTGGTGCACTATGGCAATATGGCTAAAGGCGGCGCTGGTCTGATCTTTACCGAGATGACCGATATCTCCGCTGATGCCCGAATTACGCCGGGATGCACAGGCCTGTGGAACGATGAACAGGAAGCCAGTTGGAAACGCATTGTCGATTTCGTTCATGGTCACACCCAATCTAAAATCGCCATGCAGTTGGGTCACGCTGGCCCCAAGGGTTCAACTAAGGCGCCCTGGGATTGGCATCCGGACCGCTTGGATGATCCACTGGATGATGCCAATGGCTGGCCTCTACTGTCTGCCAGTGAGCAGCCCTTTGACAGTTATAGCCCAGTACCCAAGGCCATGACCCGCGCCGATATGAATGAGATCAAACAGCAGTTTGTCGACTCCACCCACAGAGCGGCTCGCGCCGGTTTTGATCTGCTGGAACTGCACGGCGCCCACGGCTATTTGCTGGCCGCCTTTATTACGCCAATTCTCAATAAGCGTGAAGATGAATACGGTGGCTCCCTGGAAAATCGCCTGCGCTATCCAGTAGAAGTCTTCCGCGCCATGCGCGCTGCCTGGCCCGCCGAGCGCCCTATGTCCGTGCGTATTTCCGCACACGACTGGATGGGTGATCTGGGTATCAGTGAAGCCGACTGCGTTGAATTGGCTAAAGCCTTTTCCGATGCCGGCGCTGATATTATCGATGTTTCCAGTGGCCAGACCTCTCATCAGGCGAAACCGCGTCCGGGGCGTATGTTTCAGACGCCGCTCTCGGATCAGATTAGAAATGAAGCCGGTATTGCCACTATGGCCGTGGGCAACATCTTCGAGCTCGATCATGTGAATAGTATTATTGCCGCGGGACGGGCAGACCTAGTTTGTCTGGGTCGCGCTCATCTGGCCGATCCCAACTGGACATTGCGCGCCGCGGCTGAAAGCGGCCATACTGGTGTCGGCGTCCACGAACAAAAACAATATTATATGGGCTTCCGCCAATTGCACACCAATCTGCGTCGCGCCGCCGAACAGGCCGCCGCTGATTTGCGCGCGCTAAAATAGCGGCTTTACTGAATTGCAGCCCGATAAACAAAGGACAGGTAAATACCGATCATGAAACTCGATAATGCACATGCTGTTATCACCGGCGCTGGCAGCGGAATAGGCGCGGCCATCGCGCTGAAATTTGCCGCCGCCGGAGTCAAAGTGAGCCTCATGGGCCGTCGCCATGAAAAGCTTTTGGATACCGCGGCGCTGTTCTCCGAGGGTCAACAATCTGCCTGTATAGTCTGTGATGTTACCGACCACAGCAGTGTCGAGCAGGCCTTTGCCAGTGCCACAGCGCACTTTGGTGCAATCGATATACTGGTCAACTGTGCCGGTGCGGCACCCACCAATGCCTTTCATAAGATTGGCATCGATGAGTGGAAAAGTATTATCGACGTCAATCTCCACGGCGTCTTTAGCTGTACCTCTCAGGTGATTAACCCCATGCGCGAGCGTAAATCTGGACGCATTATTAATATTGCCAGTACCTCTGCTCTCAAAGGGTATGCCTATGTCAGCGCCTACACCACCGCCAAACATGGGGTGCTGGGTTTAACCCGTTCACTGGCATTGGAAACCGCCAAACAGGGCATCACCGTCAACGCCATCTGCCCCGGCTTTACCGATACCGATATTATCCGCGACAGTGTCGCCAAGATTGTTGAGACTACCGGACGCACAGAAGAGCAGGCTCTAAAACAATTTGTTAGCAGCAATCCTCAAGGACGTTTAATCACGCCAGAGGAAATTGCCGAGACCAGCCTGTGGCTGTGTCTTGACGGCAGTGACTCAATCACCGGTCAAGCGATCTCAGTGAGCGGCGGCGAAGTGATGTAAAACGCTGCTAGTGCAGTGTCATTAGAGCAGTAATAACCGATTAGGAAGAAACCATGCAATTGACCGAACTGAAAGATTACCAAGCCACGCACTTTCTCTGGGAGACCGATGGCACGGTGGGCACCATTACCCTAAACCGTCCCGAGCGCAAAAATCCTCTGACCTTTGAATCCTATGTGGAATTGCGCGATCTGTTTCGCGACTTGGTTTACGCTGCGGATATCAATGCCATCGTCATCCGCGGTGCCGGTGGCAACTTCTGCTCTGGTGGTGATGTTCATGAAATTATTGGCCCACTGACCAAAATGTCGATGAAAGAGTTATTGGCCTTTACCCGTATGACCGGAGATCTGGTCAAAGCCATGCGCGCCTGTCGCCAGCCAATTATCAGTGTGGTGGAAGGTGTCTGTGCCGGCGCCGGTGCAATTATCGCCATGAGCAGTGATCTGCGTTATGCCTCGCCAGATGCCGGTGTCGCCTTTCTGTTTAACCGCGTCGGTTTAGCCGGTTGCGATATGGGCGCCTGTGCGATTTTGCCAAGAATTATCGGTCAGGGCCGAGCCAGCGATTTGCTCTACAGCGGCCGCTCATTAAAAGCCGAAGAAGGCGAGCGCTGGGGATTCTTTAATCGTGTCTCAGACGCCCCTCTTGAGGAGGCGATGAAAACTGCCCAGCGGATTGCCAGCGGCCCCACCTTTGCCAATGGCATCACTAAAAACCAGCTGCATCAGGAATGGAATATGTCGGTTGATCAGGCCATTGAAGCTGAAGCTCAGGCTCAGGCCATCTGTATGCAGACCGAAGACTTTACCCGTGCGTACAATGCTTTTGTGGGCAAAGAGACTCCCGCTTTTAAAGGCGACTAAACGCTAAAGCTGACGAAAACGCGCTTTATTAATGCGCTAAAAAATATGTGAGAGGACAAGCTGTGACCGACAAGACTTTTCTTAACTGGCCTTTTTTCGAACCCCAACACCGTGAACTGGCGGAAAAAGTTCAGGCCTGGGCGACAGACAATATCCCTGCCCTAGTGGCCAATGAGCACGAGGCACTGGATCAGACCTGTATTGATCTGATGCGCGGCATGGCCAAGGCTGGCATTACCGGTTATGCGGTGCCCGCCAGTTGTGGTGGCGTTCTTGAAAAACTCGATGTACGCAGCCTCAGCATTATTCGCGAAGTACTCGGTGAGCACCACGCCCTGGCTGATTTTGCCTTCGCCATGCAGGGGCTCGGCAGCGGCCCAATCTCACTGTTTGGCAATACCGATCAGCAGGCCCGCTACCTTAATAAAGTGGTTTCCGGCGAGTCTATGGCGGCCTTTGCCCTATCGGAAGCCGAAGCTGGCAGCGATGTTGCCGCCATGAGCACCAACGCAGTAAAAACCGATGCGGGCTATATTCTGAATGGCGAAAAGACCTGGATCTCCAATGCCGGTATTGCTAACTTTTATACTGTTTTTGCACGCACCGGTGAGGCACCGGGGGCGAAAGGTCTCAGCTGCTTTATTGTTGACGCCGACACTGCTGGATTTTCAGTCCCCGAACGCATTGACTTGGTAGCGCCCCACCCTCTGGGTACTCTGCGTTTTGAAAACTGTCTAATTCCCCATGAAAATTTAGTCGGCGAAGCTGGGCGTGGTTTTGGTATTGCTATGGCGACCTTGGATGTGTTCCGCACCACAGTGGCCGCTGCGGCACTGGGCATGGCACGCCGGGCAATGGATGAGACCTTGGGTCATGTATCCCAGCGTAAACTGTTTGGCGGGGTACTCTCCGATTTACAGCTAGTTCAGGGCAAGCTTTCGGATATGGCTCTGGCCATCGATAGCAGTGCGCTGCTGGTTTATCGCTCCGCTTGGACCAAAGACTGTGTTGCCGACCGAGTTACTCGCGAAGCGGCTATGGCCAAATTACAAGCCACTGAATCGGCGCAGCTAGTAATCGATGCGGCGGTGCAACTGCACGGCGGTAAAGGTGTTACCCGGGGACATATTATTGAATCTCTTTATCGCGATGTCCGTGCTCTGCGAATCTATGAGGGCGCATCTGAAGTGCAACAGGTGATTATCGCTCGTCAGGCGCTGGCCAATTTCAGTGGCCGTGGTTAATCCCATCCGCTGATTTGATTGGCTGTACTCCGACAATCATTCTCCCCCGCTCTGCCAGAAAATGCCGCCCCTAGGTTATAAGGTTACAGGACTAAGGGCGGCACAGCTCATAACCCCTGATCAGCCCGCGCCCTTGACCATAGGGTTATTGACATCATATAGTCCGCGCCACGAAATAGCGCTGAGAGACAGTATGGACGAGTGGCAGAATCTAGAAGTGGGCCAAGAATTTGAAACCGGCACCCTTACCCTGAGCAAACGCGATATTCTTGAATTTGCCGCGGAGTTCGACCCCCAGCCCTATCACCTGGAAGCGGAAGCCGCGGAGGCGTCTATATTTGGTGGTCTCTGCGCCAGTGGCTGGCAGGTCTGTGCGCTGATGACGAGACTGGTATCCGATACCTTTAAAGACCAAGGCATTGCCATTCAGGGCATTCAAACCATTCCTAATATGCAGTGGAAGATTCCGGTGTTTGCCGAAGATATTCTTTGCGCTACAGTCGCTATCGCCGACTGCAATAGGGACTCCCAATTATTAGTCTGTGATATTCGCGTTAGAAATCAGCATCAGAAAATCGCTTTGACGCTGAGTATGACTCTGCGTATAGCTGCACCTCAGTCAGCACCTCAGTCAGCACCTCAGTCGGCAGTTCGGAGCACAGACTTATGAAAAACTCAGAGTTTATTCGCAGCCGCTGGTTTGAAGATATTCCCGTCGGAGAATTTCATGTCTTTGGCTCACACAGTTTTACCGAAAAAGAGATTATTGAATTTGGTAAAAAATATTCGCCGGAAACCTTTCACACTTCACCTGAAGCGGCATTCGACAGCGAGTACCGCGGGCTGGTGGCCGCAGAATTACATCTAGCGGCAATCTGGATGAAGTTGATGGTCGACTATATGGAGCGTTTTGCCACCGGCGTTCAGGATGGTCGGCGCAATGGTGCCGGGGTCAGTGTTCGAGATATGCAGTGGTTTAAACCTGTGCGCCCAGGACACACGATTACCTTTACCTATGAGATCTGTGAAAAACTTGACCGCAGAGTGCGCGACAAGTGGGGCATTATCCGCAGCCGCAACGAGGGTTTTAATCAAAATAACGAGCGCGTATTTAGCTTCGAAATTGATATTCTTGCCGAGCTAGCGCCCACTGTGAAACCAACAGCAGAACGCTAAAAAAATAGCCACTTACTAAGAAGCGGCTAACATTTTTTCCACCGTGCGCAGCGCCAGAGCATGTACTGTAAAGGTGGGATTTACCGCTCCGCTTGAAGGGAATAAACCGGGGCCGGCAATATACAGATTATCCAGATCGTGGCAGCGGCCATACTGATCACAGACAGATTCTTTGGCATCAGCCCCCATCACCGTGCCACCCATTAGATGCATAGCCACAGTGGGTCCGGTCCAGGTCTCAGTGGCGCCAGCGGCTTTAAATACCTCAACGCCTTTATTAACACCCTCAGTCACCAGTGCTCGCGTGCGTTCATTGATACTGTGATGGGTGGCCGCCAGGGGCAAACCAAACTGATCACTGCGCTCGCTTAGAGTAATGCGATTATCCTCGAGGGGGATATCTTCACCGACAAAATTCATCTGGCCAAAATGCTTCGCTGCTTTACGCATAAAGGGATCCAGTGCGGCACCGTAAATATCCGCTCTGCCGGTGGCGATACCCAGCAGATCGTTGGGCTTGGTGGCATTGGCAATCAGCCACTGATAGGAGCCAAAGGCCTCGCCCTTATCTTTATTGGCATAGTCGTCCTGACACAGTAGCTGGCCACCAGTGGCGCCAAGATGACAGTCAGTCTGTTGATCAAACAGGCCAAGCACTAGCTGCGCCGGATGGGTCATTAGATAGCGCCCCACTTTGTCGCTGCTATTAGCCATGCCCGCTGGATGTTTAGTGCTCTTGGAATTTAATAAAATACGCGCGTTTTGCACCGCAAAAGCGCTGAGCACAACCTGTTCAGCCAATACCTGATGCACAGCACCATCGGCATCAAAATACTCTACGCCAGTAGCTTTTCTGCCCGATGCGTCATGGAGCACACGACTCACCGTACTGTTGTGGCGAATGCTTGCGCCTCCAGCAAAGGCTTGCGGCAAATAGGTCACCAGAGGATTGGCCAGTGCAGCAATGGGACAGCCGGCGTCACACCAGCCATCATAGAGGCAGGAACTGCGACCTTTAAAGGGCTGGCTATTGATCGCCAAGGGCAGCGGTGACACCGCCATACCGAGCTTATTAAAGCCCTTTGCAATCACCTGGCCCTGAG
>Ga0208971_1000957_pt1 | contig 18377 bp, 15 predicted proteins | sample AOAMet1_18_M0_10_2_FD_188229 | JGI IMG/M metagenome (GOLD analysis project Ga0208971, IMG submission 188229) | Ammonia-oxidizing marine microbial communities from Monterey Bay, California, USA - CAN11_18_M0_10 (SPAdes) | ecosystem: Environmental > Aquatic > Marine > Intertidal zone | place... | reverse complement strand
AAATAAAGAAAAAAAGAATGCAATTAATTTTTTTTAGGCAGAATTTCTACTTGCGTTGATATTCCCAAATAAAGAACGCATGACCATTTTTTCATACACTTCAATTTCTTTTCTTCATCATCAGAATACTAAAAAACTCAACCTTAAAAAAAGACTCTACTTAAAACAGTCTTTTCGTGTATTCAATTATTTCAACCAAATTTCATTGGCTTTATCAAGTCTCCCAGATACTAATGAGTGTTTCGTTAAAACGACTGGACATTTTTTGATATTTATTAAACCTCAACTGTATAAATTACTCCTATTTTACTATTTAGACCTAAAACTAAACACTTCAAAACTTATTCAACTAAAACAAAATTTAGTAAAGCATCACAGATCCTAGTTATATGTCACAGGCACTTGTAAATACAGTCTAAGTCATTGTAATATTGTATCAGATAACTTAAAAATAACGATAAGTATGAATAAGCTTTTTATTATAATTTTCTTTTTTACTTTGGCAAATTTACATTCACAAAATTCTATTTATGGAGAGGTGAAAGATACTAAAGGAATGCCTCTTGAAGGTGTAAATATTTACTTAGAAGGAACAGTTGAAGGTTCAACAAGTAATTCTGACGGAATGTTTTCTTTTAAAACTAATAAAATAGGTAATGTTACTTTAATTGCCAGTTTTATCGGTTATAAAGATTTTTTAAAAACTGTAAACGTCAATGATTTAAAAAACATCAAAATTGTTTTATATGAGGATGATACAAATCTAGATGAAATAATCATCTCAGCGAGTTCTTTTAGTATAGGTAAAAGCAGAACACTGGAGAAAATGAACTCTCTTGATATTGTCATGACTGGAAGTTCTAATGGGGATATTTTTGCAGCTCTTCAATCTTTGCCTGGCACCCAAAAAGTTGGAGAGGATGGGAGGCTATATATAAGAGGAGGAGAAGATAGAGAAACACAAACATTTATTGATGGAATGCATGTATTAGTTCCATATACTAGTCCTGCTCAAAACATATCAGCAAGAAGTCGATTTTCTCCATTTTTGTTTAAAGGAATTAATTTTTCTCTTGGAGGATATGAATTAGAGTATGGTCAAGCACTATCATCTGTTTTACCTATGGAAACGAAAGATGTTTCATCTGGCACAAAGTTAGGAGTAAATTTTTCCCCATTGAGTATTGGTGCTGGGGGAACTTATTCTTTTGGAAAAGAATCTATATCTGCTAATCTAGATTATACAAACCTTGGTTTTTACAATTCAATATTTCCTGATCGATTTGACTGGAAAAAAGATTATTCTAAATTATCTGGGGAACTTCAATATAAAAAAGAAATTGGAAAATCTGGGTTATTTAAAATATACACAGGGTATGATAAAACTGGGTTTGTACAAAATATATCTGATGAATTAAATAATCTGCCTGAAAGGAGTTTTGACTTAAAACAGAATAATTATTATATTAACTCTACTTATTCAACAAAAACAAAGTCTGGATTTAATTTGTTTTTTGGATCAGCTTTTTCTCAAGTAAAGAATGATTATAAAAACGCAACCATACAAGGAGATCTTTATGAAGAAGATTTACAAGAACTCCATCTTAAATCAAAACTCAAAAAGAGCTTTTCTTCAAAATATAAAATTAACACAGGTGTTGAAGCTTATTTAAAAAAATACGAAAATAGATATACTGATACATCAAACATTATTCGACAAAATCAAAATGTAGATCAGAATATTTATGCAGCTTTTTTAGATAATCAATTTAAATTAACAAAAGGGGTCTATGCTAATGCTTCAGGTAGAGTAGAATATTCAACTTATAATGACGAATTCGCCTTTTCTCCAAGAGCTTCTATCAATTACATAAATGGTGATTTTCAGTTATCTGGAGTCTTTGGAAAATACTATCAAACTCCAGGGAATATAATTATTGCTTCTAATCAAATTAAGCTAAAGCAAGAGTCTGCATCCCACTATATATTAGGATCTTCGTATAATTTTAATAATAGATTATTACGATTAGAATTATATTATAAAAATTATAAAAACTTAAGTTTATTAGAAAATGATATTTATACATCTAATGGCTTTGGCAAAAGTAACGGCTTAGATATTTACTTTGCAGATGATAAAACATTTAAAAAATTAGAGTATACTTTTTCGTTTTCTTATAATGATTCTAAAAGATTATATAAAGATTATCCCGTAAAATCAACTCCTCTATTTTCAACAGATATTAACACTTCTTTAAATGTTAAATATTTAATATCACCTATTAAAACTTATTTAGGAATCTCTAACACTTATGCTAGTGGAAGACCATATAACAACCCTAACGAATCAGGTTTTGTTAATAGTAAGGCCAAAAGTTTTCATAGCTTAGATATGAATCTAACTTTTTTATTAAGTGAAAAAATAATTTTATACACTTCTTTAACCAACGTCTTAGGAAGAGAAAATATATTTGGATATAATTATTCTGACTCTCCCAATAGTAGTGGAGCTTATAAAAGTAGTCCGATTAATGTGTCTAGAGACCGTTTCTTTTTTGTAGGACTTTTTATCTCACTTAAAAACAATGCAGCTTATGATGTATCAAGCTTTTAAATTATTATGCACTTGTTGCATAGCTATTGGAATTTTCAATTCAAAAATTCAAAAATTAAATTAAATAAAAATGAGCGTATTAAAATTAAAAACTAATATTATGAGAAATTCAATCACAATTTTAACTATTGCCTTATTCTTTGTGGCTTGTAGTTCTTCAAAATCACAAACCGCAAAAGAGACAAATGTCACTTTTGAAGATCAATTAAGTAAAACCTTAACAGCAATCAATGGAGCTAAAAGCGTTAAAGGGCTTTTTGAAAATAGTAATAAATTAAAAAGATTAAGTGCTATTTATCCAAATGAATGGCTATCTGATTATTATGTAACGCTTTTAGATATTAAATTATCGATAGGAGCTAAAGATGAAAAAAAGAAAGAGTCATTATTAAATGAAGCAAAGGAGTTTTTAGCAAGTTTAAAAGAGAAAGAGAACACTATTGAATCAGAAATATTGACTTTAAATGGTTATTATTACTACGCATTAATTGCTCAAAACCCACAAAAAAATGGGCAACTATATTATAAAGATGTTATTGGAGCATATCAAAAGGCAATAGCGATAGATAAAACTAATCCTCGCCCAGTTTTGATGTTAACTATTTTCAAAAAAAAGATGTCAAAATTTGTTGGAGGAGACTTATCAAACTTATGTGCTAAGTTATCACAAATTGAACAATTATTAGAGAGTTCAAAACCTAAAAATGAAGTATATCCTAGATGGGGTATTAAAGAACTCAAAAAAGAACAACAAGAAAGTTGTAATAAATTATAAAGAAACAGAATAACATTATACTCTTCAGAAAAATCATCCTATACATTTAATTATGAATAGGATGATTTTTTAAACTAATATATTAAGCTTTGAAATGCTTTTGTATAACTTCTTGAAACTGGAATAAAGTGATTATAATTATTAAAATAAATTTTATAGCTATTAGAATTCCCTTTAGCTGTTTTAATATTATTTGTATTTACAATAAATGAACGATGACACCTGAAAAAGGTCTTGTCTTGGCACTGATTTTCAATATTTTTTAATGTATTTCTTATGCTTATTGTTTTAACCAACTCATTATCATAATAATAGATATGTACATTATTTTTTATTGCTTCCACATATAAAAAGTCAACTTTATTAATTATAACTTCTTTATCAGTCTTGTTTAAAGATATAAATTCTATAATTTCATTACCATCATTACCATCATTACCATCATTACCATCATTAATCAACACTCCTAATTTATTGTTTTTAAATCTGTTATACCTAAAAAGTGTAACAAATCCTACAGGGAAAATTCCGACACTGAAGGTTAAAAACAGAGTGTAAATAAAATAAAATAAAGACAATTGGAAATCTCCCATTATTAATGATAGATAAAAATAATTCCCAAGAGTAATTAGAAGTAATACAAGGTTTAAGAAAATGAATTCTTTGAATATTGTCCATTTAACAATTGTATTTTTTATAAATCTTTTTTTTATAAAATTTACTATAAATAATGAGATCAAAGTTACTAAGGAAAACCCTAAACATGCAATAATTTTATTACCCTCATAATTTACAAATCCAAAAGGTCTTAAAACAAAAATAAAAAAACCTACACAAAAGCTAATTATAAAAATACTCCCTATACTCGTGTAAAGGAAAGGGTATTTTCTTTTAAAAAATTGTATAAATTTTAATGCAGCCATGTTTTGTTTTTCTTCAATTTTTTTTTTGATAGATTTCTATTTTTAATAATTCATTGTACAATCTTATTTTTTTCCCCAATGGAATCGGTTTTATAAATTCATCAATAAATAAATTTATAATTTTGTTTCAAAAGTACGTGGTTTAAAATGATGATAAATTGCAAATTCCAGTTCACGTTCAAGCCATAAACTCACAGAAATTATTTTGCCTCTAATTTTAATTTCATTTTTTCTTCATAATAGGTTTTTTCAAAATCTTATATAATTTTTAGCAGTTAAAACTTACGCAACTCTTTTTCTAATTATACGACCCTCTGAATCCCTCTTTACGGTTTCGGCTATAGTGCAACTACCTCCATTTCTACAGAACTTCTTAAATCACCTATACTTAGCTCTTTCTAAATTTGATTGGATGCGGCCAGGATTCCTATGGCTATCGTTAAATCATAGGCAGCCCCTTCTTTTCTAATATCGGCGGGTGCCATATTGATAATAATCTTTTTTCCAGGAAGTTTGAAGTTATTGTTATTGAGTGCAGCTGAGATTCTGTAGGAACTTTCTCGAACAGCGTTATCTGGTAAGCCTACCAAATGATACCCAATTCCTTTGTCAATATTAACTTCTACGGTAATCGTAGTGGCTTCAATACCTAAAACGGCAGAACCATGGACTTTAACAAGCATTCTTTTTTCTTTAAAAATAAAGAAAAAAAGAATGCAATTAAACTTTTTTAGGCAGAATTTCTACTTGCGTTGATATTTCCAAATAAAGAACGCATGACCATTTTTTCATACACTTCAATTTCTTGTTGGCTTCCCTCAGATTTTTGAAGTTCTTGAATTTTCTTTAAAGCAAACTGCTGAATTGTTAACAGAGGCAATACAATATCCTCTCTAACTTCGATAGATGCTTTTCCTACAGGAAAATTCTCCATCAATTCGCTGTGCCCTGTAAGTTTTAAAAGGAGTCTTTTGGTAGTTTGATATTCTGCATAAATCAATTTCCAAAATTCTCCAAATTCTGGGTCTTCAGCCATGTAAGAAGTCAATCCAAAGAAAGATTTTGTCAAACTCATCATGCTGTTTTCTAAGAGTGTTTTGAAGAAGTCTGAGGAGTTGTAAAACTCAATAATTTCGTCAAATCTATTTGCATCTTCATATTTTTTGAGGGCAGTTCCAACACCAAAGAAACCAGGAACATTTTGTTTTAATTGACTCCAACTTCCTACAAAAGGAATGGCTCTCAATGCAGAAAAATCTAGGGTCTCAGAATTAGAACGCTTACTAGGTCTACTCCCAATATTAGTTTTAGCATAGTATTTTAACGTACTCATTTTTTCTAAATACGGCAAAAACTGTGGATGATTTTTAAAATTGACATAGGTTTGATAGCTTGTATCCGCCATGTCATTGATCAGCTCTCTGTGGGTGTCATTTAGTTGATCTTTTGTAAACACATCATTTTTAATCCCAGAGCTTAATAATTGTTCTAAGTTATATTGAGAGGAATTTAAGGTACCAAAATTAGAGCTAATTGTTTGTCCTTGAATCGTTAATTGAATTTCTTTATCTTCTATTGTTGGTCCCAATGAAGCATAAAATTGATGTGTTTTTCCTCCTCCACGTGCAGGGGGTCCTCCACGTCCATCAAAGAAAATTACTTCAATATCATATTCTTTTGAAATTCTTGTCAATGCTTCTTTTGCTTTAAAAATACCCCAATTTGCCATTAAATACCCACCATCTTTTGTTCCATCAGAAAACCCAAGCATGATCGTTTGTTTGTTTTTTCTTTTAGAGACATGATGTCTGTAGGTCTTGTTAGAATATAAGGTACGCATTACTTCCTCTGAATTCTCTAAATCTTCTACGGTTTCAAAAAGCGGAATCACATCTACTGGTAATTCATTTTCAAAACCACATAAATTTAACATTGCGAAAGTTTCCATCACATTCAAAGCAGTTTGATTGTTGCTAATAATGTAACGATTTGCTCCGCGTTCACCATTTCTATGCTGAATTTCTTTTAAAGCATAAATGGATTCGATGGTTTTAACAGATGTTTCATCCGTTAAGATGTTGGTGTCAATTTCACCTTTTACAACCGATAAAATATCAATTTGTTCTTTTTCAGAAAGCGTTAAATAATTTTTTGGAAAGGTAGTGTCTCCAATTTTGTGTAAGTCTTCAACAATTTGCGTAAATGCTTTGTGATGAACTCGACTATCTTGTCTAATGTCTAAAGTAGCAAAGTGGAATCCGAAAATTCTAACTTTATTGATCACATCGTTTAGTTCTTCAACAAACAATGATTGGTGTTCATTTACAATAATTTCTCTTGCAGCATATAATTCTTCTAGAAGGATCTTTTGAGAGAAATTCACTTTAGCATAACTTCTAACCACATGCTTGTAAAGTCTTTTTTCTACTTTAGATAAAATATTTTGAACACCATCAAAAGTAAAACGTCTTTTTAAACGTCTAATATCTCTATAGTAACTTCTTAAAATGGTTTGACGCAATCTTTCTGCAACATTTAAGGTTATTTTTGTCGTTACAAAAGGATTTCCATCTCTATCTCCTCCGGGCCAAAAGCCTAGATCTATGATTTCGTTTTCGATAGGTTCTCCATCGTAAACATGTTGTTGTATATAATTATAGATTTTAGGAACAGAGTGGTAAAATACATGCTCTAAATACCAAATTAAGCTTACCGCTTCATCAAAAGGGGAAGGTTTTTCTTTTTTGTAGAAAGGAGTTTTCCCAAGTTGCGCCAATAATTTTTTTATTAATAACAAATCATCCTCTTGAATTGCTTTGTCTAAATCTGTAATAATTCCTAAAACACTTCCTGGATAAAATTGAGTGGGATGAGCAGTTAATACAATACGCACCTTGAAGTCCTCCAAATAAGCTTTTAATTTGTCTTTTTTATCACTAAGAAATGCCGATTCTTTGGAGTTTCTCAATGTACCAAATCCATTCATGTTATTTACCACGGGAAACGCTGCATCTTCAACAGCATCAAATAAAACAACCTGACGTTCTATGAATTGAATAAAAAGAAAAAGCAAGTCTATTTTTTCCTTTTCAGTTGGATTGTCTTGGTATTTTTCAAAAAAATGATCAACAATTTCTGTTGGATTTTTTTCTAGTTGAAATCCTTTTTTACAGACTTTATGTAAAAGAGGCAACAAAACTCCAGTATTGTCTATCGTGTCAAAAGGAAGGGTGGTAAAAATACTGTTGTATATTTGATATTTAGACAGCACGTTTTCATTAAATCTTTCTAACTTAGGTAAGTTGTTCATTTTTGGTATAATTTTACGGAATAAAATTACAAAAAACAGCAATCATTGAACCTACCTTTTTGTCAATAATCACTTGTTTTTTTACGAAAACGATATAAATTCCGAGATTCTAGTACTTAAATGTTTAATTTGTATCAGTCTAAGTGAGTTTTGTTTTGTTTCAAACGGAAGAATTTTAGAATAAAGATATTTTGATCAAAGAAGTTGTTTGTTCAGTAACCTGAAAACGCGAATCTTGGCGATGATTTATAATTAAAATAACACGATCATCATTATTACAAAGTAACCAAGTAGTTTGTTTTTCTAAAAGTGAAAATTTTTCATCTTTAAAATACTTACTAAGTTTCTTTTTTCCTTTCATTCCCCTAGGATAAAAGAAATCTCCTTTTTTCCATTTTCTGAGTTTTAATGGGAACAATATTTTTTCTTTGTCAATAAAAACCGTTTGTCTGTTTTCTTCCGACTTTTGTTGAGTAGCTTCTATTTTTAAGTGAATTGGAGTGGTTATTTCTTGTTGCTGTTCCGTAATAAAAATTGTTTTGATATCCTTTGAAACACTGTTTTTAAACAAGAACAAATACGCCCTATCTTTTAATAGTGTATTTGTTTTAGAAAATACTTGTTTGCCAGACTGAGCGGTAAGTAGGGTATACACATTGTCCCATTCGGTAAAGTTATATTGTTTTAAAAGTTGGTATAAGTATGCTTTTGGATTCGATAATTTTTCTAATTTTTTAATGCTAATTTTAATAGCATCTTCTTCTACGGTAACAATGTTTGATTTAATATTTTCAATTCGATCCTCAATAATTTCTTGACTTTCTCTTAAGTTATTGGTCGTCTTTGCAAAGGTGTCGACTAAACTAGGATTTATTTCTTTTAAATAAGGAACAACTTGATGTCTAATTTTATTTCGAATGTATTTTGTTGTTGCATTGCTTTTGTCTTCCCTCCATTCAATGGCGTTTTCTTTTATAAACGTTGAAATTTCTTTTTGAGAAAAGGGTAAAAGTGGACGCACAATATTTCCATTAATTTGAGGGATTCCAGTAAGCCCATCTAACCCAGTTCCACGAGTTAAATTAATTAAAAAAGTCTCTATGTTGTCATCTGCATGATGCGCTGTTACTACATAATCAAAAGAATTTTGTTCAACCAGTTCTGAAAACCAATGGTACCGTAAGTTTCTTGCAGTGATTTGAGTAGATTGCTTATTCTCTTGGGCGATTTCTTTGGTTTTAAATTGTTTGGTATGTACTCGAGCATTTAATTTTTCACCTAATTTTTTTACAAACTCTTCGTCTAAATCACTCTCTTTTCCTCGCAAATTAAAGTTGCAGTGTGCCAATGAAATCGCAAACCCTAATTTTGAAAGTAGGGTCGTTAAAGCTACGGAATCAATACCCCCAGAAATTGCAACTAAAAGCTTTTTATCCTTTAAAAAAGGAAGGTTTTGTTGAATATAATTTGAGAATTTTTGTAGCATTATTTATCAAAAGTACGTAAATTAAACTTGAGATTTTAACCAAATACGAATCTCTTTTCTCAGAGAAACCTCTGGCTTTGGAAGGGGAATTGTTGTACCATATTGTTTGCTCCTGTTGAATTTCGAAAAAGTGATTTTTAGTTGTTTCCATTCTTTTGGATTGACTTCTAAAAACTTGGCAAACATATTCTGTTCAGTTGGTTTTTCTTCTAATTGATTTAAGGTTTTTTTAAAAAGCTCCTCTTGATGTAACATCATCTTCATTATTTTGGTTTAATAAAACATATTTCATTGCTTTTGCTTTCAGTAAGCATTCCTCATATTCTTTATCCGGAATAGATTTAGCGGTAATAGCACCTCCAACAGAGTAAGAAACATACTTTTTTGATGCATTGTACAAAATGCTTCTAATGATCACATTAAAATTAAAATCATTCTCGGGGGTAAAGTAACCAACAGTTCCTGAATATAAGCCCCGTTTAGATTCCTCAAATTTTTCTATAATTTTCATGGCCGCAACTTTTGGAGCACCAGTCATGCTTCCCATTGGGAATGTGTCTCTAATTACATCTACAGGATGTGTGTTTTCTTTAACTTCGGAAACTACGGTAGAAATTAATTGATGTACTTGTTTAAATGAATATACTTTACACAACTCTTCTACTTTGACACTTCCTTTTTTAGCTGTTTTAGAGAGGTCATTCCTAACCAAATCTACAATCATTACATTTTCTGCACGTTCTTTTTCATTTTGCATTAAATTCGCTGCTAGTTGTGTGTCATCAAGTTTACTTTGGACTCTTTTAGCGGTTCCTTTTATAGGTTGAGAAATTATTTTTAAACCTTCCTTTTTAATGTATCGTTCAGGAGAGGCACACATCGCGATTTTGTTATCCAATTTTAAAAAAGAAGCAAAAGGGGGCGCTGATATTTCATTGAGATGCCTGTATACTTCAACCGGGTTTATGGTGGTGTTTTCTGCATAGAATTCCTGGCAAAAATTAACTTCATAGATGTCTCCTCTTTGAATATGAGCTAAAATTTCATCTATTTTAGAATGGTATTCTCTTTGAGGTATTCTGAGTTTTATATTGATGTCTGAATTTATTATTTCAATTTTTGGAGCTTTCGCTTTTTTGATTTCTTCAAAATCACTTTCAATCTCATCATCGATCATTTTTAAATAGTGAAACTCAATAGCTTCCTTTTTGACGAAAATAAGTTTTTTAGGCTGAAAGAAATATAAGTCTGCAAAATGTAAACCATCAAAATTAGACGAAGAAAGCTGTTCAACGTCATTTTTAACATCATACGTTAGGTATCCGAAAATATAATCTTTGGTGAGGGTTTGATATTCTTTTAGCTTTTCAAAAGCATTGTAATAATCGGTCTTTATAGATGTAAATTCATCTGCAGCCAACGCACAATCGAAGCTATTATATTGTTGGTTATGATTGTTCGAATCTAACCAAATGAGAGTTTCAAACTGCTGAGACCAATTCAGTAAATTCGATTTGAATTCACTAATATCAACTGTTTTAAAGATTCGAATTGTTCTTTGCATATCTTTTGTAAAAATACGAATTATACCCACAAAAAAAGCAACCAATTTGGTTGCTTTTGAGAATAAATATAATGTATTTATGCGTTTAATGGTTTTCCATCCCAAGCAGCTTTTGCAGCCTCTTTTACAGCTTCAGAGTAGGTTGGGTGCCCATGACAAATTCTTGCTAAATCTTCAGCAGAAGCTCTGAATTCCATCGCAACAGCAGCCTCCATGATTAAATCTGCAACTCGTGCTCCAACCATGTGAACTCCTAAAATTTCGTCCGTATTTTTGTCAGCTAAAACTTTTACAAAACCATCAATATCTCCACTTGCACGAGATCTTCCTAAAGCTCTCATAGAAAACTTACCAGCTTTGTATTCAATTTTTTCGGTCTTTAATTCGTCTTCAGTTTTACCAACTGCAGCAGCTTCTGGCCAAGTGTAAACAATACCAGGAATTAAATTATAATTAATATGTGGCTTTTCACCAGCTAAATATTCAGCAACAACGACTCCTTCTTCCTCTGCTTTGTGAGCTAACATTGCACCTTTTACAACATCGCCAATTGCATATATATTTGAGATATTTGTTTGTAAATGGTCGTTTACAGAAACTTGACCACGTTCATTTACATCGACACCAATTTTTTCTAAACCTAAGCCTTTTGTGTAGGCTTTTCTTCCTACAGAAACCAGACAATAATCACCAGAGAATTCGATTTCTCTATTTTTTTTATCAGTAGCTTTCACAACTACGGTACCTCCATTTCTTTGAACAGAAGTAACTTTATGACTGGTTGCAAACTTGATTCCTTGTTTTTTGAATACTTTTTGCAATTCTTTAGAAACATCAGTATCCATTCCTGGAACAATTTTGTCCATGTATTCGATTACCGTAACTTCTGCTCCTAAACGCTTGTATACCGAACCTAGTTCCAAGCCAATAACACCGCCTCCAATTACGAGTAAGTGTTTAGGCACCTCAGGAAGTTTTAAGGCTTCAGTAGAAGTGATTACACGTTCCTTATCTATGGAAATAAAAGGGAGTGTTGAAGGTTTTGACCCTGTTGCAATAATGATATTTACCCCTTCAATAACTTCTTCTGAACCATCACTTTTAGACACTTTTACATGGGTAGCATCTTTAAAAGAACCGACACCTTCAAAAACATCAATATTGTTTTTATCCATTAGATATTTAATACCACCTGTTGTAGTTTCTACAACCTTCGCTTTTCTTTCCACCATTTTACCAAAATCGAAAGAAGGCTGTTTCACTGAAATTCCATGCTCTTCAAAATGATGTACAGCATCGTAGTAGTGGTGTGAAGAATCTAGCAACGCTTTGGATGGAATACAACCAACATTTAAACAGGTTCCCCCTAAAGTTGAATATTTTTCAACAAGCGCTACTTTTTTTCCTAATTGGGACGCTCTAACTGCAGAGATATATCCTCCAGGACCAGAACCAATTACAATAATATCATATTTCATGAGTGTCTTTTTTTTTTATAAAACAGAACCGTTAAGGTTGTTATTTTGTAACAGATCACAAAAATAGGGATATTTTAATAAAATAAAGGGAGAATTTAGTAGTTTTACTTTTAAAATATAGACAATGAGCATTCTAAAAAAAATAGGGATTTTTTTGGTATTAATCCTACTTATCTCTCAATTCTTTGCCCCTGAAAAAAATGAAGGAAATATCGATTCTGTATCGACTTTTATTGCAGAAACTAATCCACCAGAAGAGGTCATGAAAATTTTACAAACGAGTTGTTATGACTGCCACTCAAGTAAAACAACATACCCTTGGTATAATAATATTACTCCAATAAACTATTGGTTGGCCCATCATGTTAAAGAAGGGAAACAACATTTAAACTTCTCTAAATGGAACGAATATTCCATAAAAAAGAAAGCTCATAAGATCGATGAACTATATGAAGAAGTTGAAGAGGGTGAAATGCCGTTAAAATCTTACACATGGACCCATTCTGAAGCCAACTTAACAGCACAACAAATTAATGCTGTTGTAAATTGGGGTCAAAAAGTACAGGCAGATTATTTACAACAAATCAATTTAAAATAATTGAGACAACAACAAGTTTTAATTATTGGATCCGTTTGGGTCGAACCCAACTCTTCTGCTGCAGGAAAGAGAATGTTACAGTTGATTACTCAATTTTTAGAAAGAGGGTATGAAGTAACTTTTGTCTCTGCGGCACAAAAAAGTGAGAAAGCTGTTGATTTAATTTCCATGGGGGTTCATGAATCTTTTATTGAATTAAATAATATTTCTTTTGATCATTTTATAAAGAAATTACAACCACAAATTGTGCTCTTTGATCGTTTTATAATGGAAGAGCAATTTGGTTGGCGGGTGGCAGAATATTGCCCCAAAGCAATTAGAATTTTAGATACTGAAGATTTACATTGTTTAAGAAAAACAAGAGAAATATGTCTAAAAAATAATATTGATTTTTCTCAAGAAGAGCTTCTCAAACAAGATATTTCTAAACGAGAAATAGCGGCAATTTTAAGATGTGATTTATCGTTGATTATTTCTGTTTTTGAGATTGAAATATTAAAGAAGATCTTTAAAATAGAGGAATCTATTTTAATGTATTTGCCTTTTCTATTTGATGAAATTGATATACATCAGCAACAAAAGTGGAAATATTTTGAAAAAAGAGAGCACTTTATTTTTATTGGAAATTTTATGCACAAGCCGAATGTCGATGCTGTACGCTCTTTAAAAAATGAGATTTGGAGCAAGATAAGAAAAGGGCTTCCAAAGGCAGAAATTCATGTGTACGGTGCTTATATGAATCAGCAAATAGAGCAACTTCACAATGAAAAGGAAGGTTTTATCATTAAAGGTTTTGTGGAGGATGCAGCTCAAGTCGTTGGAAATGCCAAAGTAGTTTTAGCGCCTTTAAGTTTTGGTGCAGGAATTAAAGGGAAACTAACAGAAGCAATGCTTTGTGGAACTCCAAGTATTACGACTTCAATTGGAGCAGAAGGAATGTATGATGAATTTCCTTGGAATGGTTTTATCGAAGATAATTTTGCCGATTTTGCCATAAAGGCAAAAGAATTATACCTTAATAAACCCATCTGGAAACAGGCCCAATTAAATGGCGTAACCATTATTAATAGCATCTACAATAAAGAAAAGAACGGAAAATTGTTATTCAATAAAATTCATCAAATTGAACAAAACATCGAGAAACATCGAGTTTCTAATTTTCTAGGAAGTTTATTGCAATATAAAACCCTTCAAGCCTCTAAGTACATGAGTAAATGGATTGAACAAAAGAATCGTCTTATTCATTAAATTGCGTTTAAATAAAGCCATCTGTTTTTTATCATGAATCGTTTTTTTTGAGTTTATAAAGAAAGCTTTACTCCAAAAAAACCGCTAATTAAAAACGTCTTTTTACTGTTGTATAGTGTCTTTAGGTCTTTTCTTTGAGTTATTTGTTGTGAGCCGATAAGTTGTATCCAATTGTTAATTGTGTAACTCAATTCACCGGTCATACTATAACTTAAGAAAGACCTGTTTTTTCTGTAAATATTCCCAATATCAATAAATGCAGTAGCTCCAATGTTACGATAAATTGTATTCAGATGATAGGATCCTCCAATTGCATAACGTTGAAAATTCCCCCCTGTTAAATCTGCATATTCAATTGAGGGGTATACTGCAATGTAATTATTCTTTAACTGGATAATAGGGATTTCTACTTTCGTTAGTATATTTAATGTTATTGCGCTATTGTTTTTACCATCACCTATAAGTAATAGCCTGGCATCTTGCTGTAAAGAAAGTTCTATATTTTGACTGTAGTTAAAAAAAGGGGATAGGATACAACTACAGATTAATAATATTTTTTTCATAAAACGGTGTTTTTAAAAAATATTAATAAAATGCTCGTACCTTAAGATAAGGGTTTTAAAGTAAAAAAAACCTTTTTCATCGAATAAAGTTCTTTTTAAGACGGTTTATTCACATGGGTTGACTCTTTTGAAAAGAGTAATTAAAAAAAGTATTTGTTGTTATATTTGAAATAGTTCTCTAAATAAGACCTGCTCTTCTTAACAAAGCATCAGGTTTTGGTTCTTTTCCTCTAAATCGCTTGTATAGCTCCATCGGTTTTTCTGTACCTCCCATAGAAAGTATATGTTCTTTAAATTTAGTGGCGACCTCTTTGTTAAAAATTCCTTTTTCTAAAAAGTACTCAAAAGCATCAGCATCTAATACCTCTGCCCATTTATACGAATAATATCCTGCTGCATATCCTCCTTGAAAAATATGAGAAAAAGCGGTACTCATACAATTTTCGGGAACATCAGGATATAGTTTTGTGTGGGTAAAAGCACTGTTTTCAAATGCTTTGATCGTTTCTATTTCTTCAGGGTTTGTGCCATGCCATTTCATGTCTAAAAGCCCAAAACTTAACTGTCTTAAAGTCTGCATTCCTTCGTGAAAACTTGCAGATTCTTTGATTTTTTCTATGTATTTCATTGGAAGAACTTCACCCGTTTTGTAATGTTTGGCAAAAAGTTCTAATGCTTCTTTTTCATAACACCAATTTTCTAAAATTTGACTTGGTAATTCAACAAAATCCCAAGACACAGAGGTTCCAGATAAACTACTGTAGTTTGTGTTTGCTAACATTCCATGAAGTGCGTGGCCAAACTCATGAAATAAGGTAGTTACCTCGTTAAAGGTTAACAAAGAGGGCGTTGTTTTTGTTGGTTTTGTAAAATTACAAACAATAGAAACTTGCGGACGCTCATTTATACCATCTTTAATTTGTTGCGATTTATAAGAAGTCATCCATGCTCCATTTCTTTTCCCTTTTCTAGGATGAAAATCGGCATAAAAAACCGATATAAAATCACCTTTCGTATTAGTTACCTGGTATGTTTTTACATCTTCATGATATTTGTCAATATTGAATACTTGTTCAAATTGAAGGTCGTATAATTTTTTTACAATCATAAAAACACCCTCAATTACATTTTCTAATTTAAAATAGGGCTTTAATATTTCTTGATCTAAATCAAATAATTCTTTTTTTAATTTTTCTGAATAGTAGGCGCCATCCCATTTTTGAAGCAGGTCAATTTTACCTATTTTTTTTGCATACTTTTCTAATTCTTCAAATTCCTTTTCTGCAGCAGGTTTTGCTTTTTTTAGCAAGGTATTCGAAAATTCAATTACATTTTCGGGAGTTTCTGCCATTCTTTCTTCTAAAACAAAATGAGCATGTGATTTATATCCTAACAGATTGGCTCTTTGATAGCGAAGTTTTACAATATCTAGGACATTTTTTTCATTATTAAAATCATTGTTTTGAAATGCTTTTTTTCCTGCAGCAATTGCCATTTTTTTTCTTAATTCTCTGCTGTCTGCATACGTTAAAAATGGAATGTAGCTGGGGTAGTCTAAAGTGAAAATCCAACCCTTTTTTTCTTTCTCTTTCGCCAACTGGTGTGCTGCCTCTTTTACTGATTCTGGCAGGCCTGCAACTTCTATTTCTTTGGTTAAATGCATTTCGAAAGCATTTGTTTCAGCCAATACATTTTCGCCAAATTTTAGAGATAATTTAGAAAGTTGAGCGTCAATTTTCCGCAATTCGGTTTTCCCCGTTTCATTTAAATTCGCTCCGTTTCGTGCAAAACTTTTGTATCGTTTATTCAACAACATTTCTTGTTCAGGAGTTAAATCTAGATTTTTTTTATCATCAAAAACTGATTTTACTCTTTTGAATAAAGACTCATTCAAAGTAATGTCATTGCTAAATTCACTCAATAAAGGTGAAACCTCTTGTGCTATTCTTTGGAGTTCATCATCTGTTTCAGCAGCATTTAAATTAAAAAAAATACTGGTAATTCGATTTAATTTTTTTCCAGAAAAATCGAGGGCTACAATTGTATTATCAAAAGTCGCTTTGTCCGAATTTAGTGCAATGATATTGATTTCTTCTTTGGCAATTTCAATTCCTTTTTTGATGGCAGGTTCGAAGTCTGTATTAGAAATTTTAGAAAAAGGCGGGGTATTGAAATCTTGTAAAAGTGGATTCATGTTTTCAATGAATTGTTGTAAAAATTAGTCGTTGATTCTATTATTTTCTAATTCTTTTAGATGCTTTTTCAACTTTCAGCTTTAAACCATCCTTATAGGCAATAACTTTATCAAGAACACATTTGTCTGAAGCACCAATAATCTGTGCGGCTAAAATTCCAGCATTTTTCGCACCATTTAGTGCAACTGTAGCGACAGGTACACCACCTGGCATTTGTAAAATTGATAAAATTGAATCCCAGCCATCTATAGAGTTGCTACTTTTAACAGGAACTCCTATTATAGGGAGAGGGCTCATTGAAGCCACCATTCCTGGTAAATGTGCCGCACCACCTGCCCCTGCAATAATTGCTTTTATTCCTCTATTGTGTGCGTTTAAGGCATAATCAAAGAGTTTTTCAGGAGTTCTGTGAGCTGAGACAATATCTACTTCTATTTGAATGTCAAAACTTTCTAAAATGTCTATTGCTTCTTGCATGATTGGAAGATCAGAATCACTTCCCATTATTATTCCTACCATAATTATTTGCTTATAACTCTAATTGTTTCTTTTACTTTTTGCGCTATTTTCCTTGCGACGTCGATGTCAGAATTTACGATGGTAACATGTCCCATTTTCCTAAACGGACGTGTTTCTTTTTTTCCATAAATATGAGGTGTAACTCCCTCTATCTTTATGATTTTTTCTATGTTTTGATAAATCACTTGACCAGAAAAGCCTTCTTCACCAACCAAATTCACCATAATTCCTGCAACTTTACTCGTGGTGCTTCCTAGAGGAAGATTTAAAACACTTCGTAAATGTTGTTCAAATTGATTCGTATAACTAGCTTCAATAGAATAATGTCCTGAATTATGAGGTCGAGGAGCAACTTCATTCACTAAGATTTCATCCTCTTTAGTTTGAAACATTTCAACAGCTAACAAGCCTATAAAATCTAGGTCATTGACTACTTTTAGGGCAACTTCTCTCGCTTTTTCTGCAATCTCTGAGTCGATTCTTGCTGGGCAAATTACATATTCTACTTGGTTGGCTTCGGGGTGAAATTCCATCTCAACAACAGGATATGTTTTAGTTTCTCCATCTTCATTTCTAGCAACAATTACTGCCAATTCATTTTTAAAAGGAATCAATTCTTCAGTAATACATTCTTCATTTGGTAGCCTGTTTAAATCTTCAATATTTCTAACAACTTTAACTCCATTACCGTCATATCCAAAACGTGCCGCTTTCCAAACAAAAGGAAACGTGATGCTCTTGTTTTCATAGGATTGTTTTAGTTCTTTAAAATACTCAAAATGATGAAAAGCAGCTGTAGGAATTTGATGATTTAGATAAAATTTTTTTTGTATTGCTTTACTTTGAATGATTCTTAAATCTTTTGGTTTTGGAAAGATTTTCAAACCTTCCGCTTCTAATCTGTCTAAGGCATCAAGATTTATATTTTCAATTTCAATAGTTAGCAGATCTACTTTTTTCCCGAAGTTATATACTGCATCGAAATCTAATAAGTTGCCAACTACAAATTCATTGCAAATAGCTGCACAAGGAGCATTTTTATTACTTTCTAAAACAGCGGTATGAATGTCGAATTTTTGAGTTTCTGCCAAAAGCATTCTTCCT
>Ga0208971_1000955_pt1 | contig 18383 bp, 16 predicted proteins | sample AOAMet1_18_M0_10_2_FD_188229 | JGI IMG/M metagenome (GOLD analysis project Ga0208971, IMG submission 188229) | Ammonia-oxidizing marine microbial communities from Monterey Bay, California, USA - CAN11_18_M0_10 (SPAdes) | ecosystem: Environmental > Aquatic > Marine > Intertidal zone | place... | reverse complement strand
GTCTGTTATCAGACTTGTTAAAAGGGCCAGAGTATTTTTTACTTGATGTCATAGTTTAACGCGAAAATGTCCAATTGTGAAAGACCCTTTGGCTGATTTTCGCTGATCAGAAGTGGAAACGACAATGGCAAGTGCAGAACCTTTAGCAGAAGTATGGCGCAATGACGTTTTAGAAAGCGTTCATATGGGGCACGCTGTTGTTGTTGATGAGACGGGCCAAGTGCTTCGTTCATGGGGAAATCCTGATCAAATCATCTTTCCAAGGTCATCCTCAAAAATGATCCAAGCTCTGCCGTTGATTGAAAGTGGTGCTGCGGCCAATGCTGGATTGAACACTGAACAATTGGCTTTGTTGTGCGCATCCCATCAAGGTGCGGCCATTCATTCAACGCGGGTTTTGTCTTGGTTGGATAACTTGGGTCTATCGGATGATGATCTGCGATGTGGTTCAGAACCCATTCGCGACACAGACGAACTTCATGCAATGATAAGTGCGGGTGACGTGCCCTGTCAGTGTCACAACAATTGTTCTGGTAAGCATTGCGGATTTTTAACTTTGAACAAACATTTGGGCGGTGGTTCTGAATACATCGAGATTGATCATCCTGTGCAAGTGGCGGTGCGTGCTGCTTATGAAGAGGCGTGCGGGGAGGCAAGCACAGGTTATGGTATCGACGGTTGTTCGGCACCGAATTTCACCACAAGCGTCACTGGTTTGGGCCGAGCGGTGGCCGCCTTTGCTAGTGCTGATGTAAAATCAGACACGCGCAGCAAGGCAATGGTTTCCTTGCGTGATGCCATGCGAAAGCATCCTGAACTGGTGGCGGGGGAGGGGCGTGCTTGCACAGAACTTATGCGCGCATCAGAAGGGCGTTTGGCGCTTAAAACGGGTGCAGAAGGTGTATTTGTAGCTATAGCCCCAGAGCGTAAATTGGGTATTGCGTTGAAGGTGTCCGATGGCGCGACACGCGCATCAGAAGCGGCGATTGCCGCGATTTTAGTAGGGTTGGATTTGTTGCCGCGCAATCATCCTATGGTGCAAAAACGCATGAATGCTGGATTGTACAACCGCCGCAACATTAGGGCAGCAGAAATTCGGCCCGCTGCTGGTTTGGCCCGCATATAGTTCTGAATTTAGGGCGTGACGAATTCGTCTTTGGTATAACCCTGTAAATACAGCAACGCGGTCAGATCACCATGGTTGATCCGGATATCACATTCGGCGGCAACGGTAGGTTTGGCATGCAGGGCAACGCCTGATCCGGCTAAATGCAGCATGCCCAGATCGTTGGCACCGTCACCGACGGCCATTACGTTCTGCGCGGTCATACCTTGTTTTGCGGATATTTCGTTCAGCGCATTGATCTTGGCTTCGCGACCCAAAATCGGGCGACCAACATCGCCGGTTAATTTGTTGTTTTCAACGATAAGGGTATTGGCACGGTTTTCGTCAAACCCCAGATGGGCGGATACTTTGGCGGTAAATGCAGTGAAACCACCAGACACCAAGGCCGCATGCGCGCCATTAGCTTTCATCGTCGCCAAAAGCACCGCACCACCCGGCATATAGGTGATCCGTTCGGCCAAAACTTTGTCTATGATGCTGACAGGCAAGTCTTTCAACAATCCAACTCGCTCAATGAGCGCCTCTTCAAAATCAAGCTCGCCATTCATAGCACGCGCCGTGATGTCGGCCACGCGGGGACCAACCCCTGCCTTGGCGGCTAATTCGTCAATACATTCCTGACAGATCATCGTGCTGTCCATATCGGCCAGCAACATCTTTTTGCGACGCCCTTCTGCGGGTTGCATTACCAAGTCAACGCCAAGGGTTTGCAATTCGGCCCACACATCCCACAAATTGGCAGGGGCTTTCATGACATGAAATTCCGCCGCTTGATCTGCCGCCAGCCACAAAATGTCACCACCGCCCCATGCGTTACGCAAACTGTCCAGCAATGTGCCCTCAAGATAGGCGCCAGATGGGTTCGTCATCAAGGTAAGCGTGAACATGGCTATGTTTCCGATCGTAAATTTTTGTGTCGTTACTTGTATTTTATGCGGCGCTATAAGCCTATTTTCACGGTTGTGAAAGCCCTCAAGACCCCACACCCCCGTGTGTGGGACACCCTTCCCTAACGAAGGGTCATGTCATATTGATTTTATCCTTTTATTTTGAATGACCGCTCCGCATGGCAGCTGTCGAGACGTCCATCGGCCAACGTCAGCTTAGTCCGCATGGCGATCATTAGTTCAGGCCGCAGCTAACAGCAGGAAAAGGCCCAGACCCCCGTTTTTCTGTAGTGCAGTGAATGTCTGCAACGCAGAAATTTGAATTTCACCCAAGGTAAGTCGATAATCTGACGGTTAGGCATGTGATCACCTTGGCAAGATGTCACCAGATGCGCCAACTCATCGTACAGTGACTGCAGCTCTCGCTGCTACTTTTTGATTCATTCCAATCGCTGGGACGCGATGCGCTTTACTTCCGAACTTGTACGGTCCTGATTTTGATAAAGGCTCAGAAGTTCGTGGCATGCTTCGATACTGAACCCGAACGCACGTGATCATCTAACAAACACCAGCTTGCGAACAGCCACCTTGTCAACGGTGCGGTATACTGAATTCCTAATGACTCATGTTGCTTGTATTTTTTGGGCAAGTATAGCGTGACCACTAAAGTGCTTTGATATGCTTATATATAGTGTTCCTTGATACTCCGAGACGACGAGATACTAGGCTTATGTTACTCCCAGAATCTAAAAAAGTTTTCTTGATGAGAATGCAATTTTCTTTTTTTATTGGTGACTTAGCGCAGGAAATGCATGGGACAACTTGGTCTAAGTTAAAATTTTGATCACCCTCAATAAGCTCAGCGTGCAAAGTTAAACCATCTGATTTAGCTACCATTAATTTTATTGTATTTTTCAATTGCTTGATTTGACCTGGCCAATCCATTTCTTTTAAGACGTCTAACGCCATCCGGGAAAATTTGTGTTCGCTTGAGATTTGCCTAAGGATTTCTATTGCTATTTTTTTGAATTCTATTCTTTGATTTATGCTGGGCACTACAACCTTGGCACCACATATATTTTCTAAAAAAATGGGATCCATGTCTTTTGATGCATGCAGATCTGCAATGGATATTTGGCTGGAAACGAAGGTAGCTCTAACCTTATTTTCTTCCGTTTCAACTTCTTGGTTTGCTTCAAGAACTTGAGCTAATACCTGCTGAATTTTTAGAGGAGTGTGCTCTACATTGTTCAAAAATAAGCTTCCACCTATAGCCTTATATAATGTGCCTTTTGGAATGGCTGGTTGATTTTGGCGAAAGAAGGCTAGCTTGCCTTCCTCACCAAAGAGCTCGTTTTCGAAGTTGTCTTCAGACAATAAATCACACTTTATTTCTATAATTTTTTTTGAGTTAAGAAATCTTCTATGTAATTCGATAGCGGTTGTTTTTTTCCCAGATCCTCTTGGACCCTCTATGAATATACACAGATTTTGTTTAAGAGCTTTACTCGCAACATTTAGATGTTTTTTTAGACTGCTATCTTCAATAATATAATTAAAATTAGATTTGTTTTTTTTCTCTTCGTTAACACCTTTTTGTTCTGGATGGCTTTGGATATTAGCCATCAAACTGTTTTTCCTTTTGTTTGAGTTTAATTCAACTATTCGTTTATTTGTCGACTCACTTAACTCCATAAACACAGCAGACCCCATAACGTCGTGTATTCTGATAATCTCGTTAGAGCCAAGCCGAGTAATTGCGTTTGAAAAGGGTATTTCAAAAATGTCCCCAAAGTGACGTTTTTGTGAAATATGCAAACCGTTCAACATTATTTGTGCATTTGTATTAGCGCCTTCAATAAAACCAAGTTCGTCAACTGCTAAAAGTGCTACGCTGGTGGTCGAAAGGTATTCGTGCCGAGCGTGGAAACTAATCACTGAATGACCTTGAAATTCATCGATGAATAAGCGATTTTCAACATTCATGCAGGCCAGTTTTACTAATGCTAAGGTATGATGCTGCCGAGAAGATGCATCTGATGTTGCATCAATCATTCCTACAATTTCGTTTCTTGGATTGTAAATTGGTGCAGCGAAGCAAGACAATCCTCCAAGTTTTCGAAAAAAATGGTCCTTGCCTGCTACTATTTGAGATGAACCCGTATGCAAGCAGAGGCCTAAAGCGTTGGTGCCGCGATATTGTTCTGTCCATATTGACCCAGGAACTACTGCGCGACCAGCGTCGCTATTTTTAAATTCTTCATCTCGGAGTGCGTCTATCACGATGCCTGAGCTGTCTGCGTAGGCAACCATGAAGTTAGTACCCGCGATTTGGTTATAGAGTAGTTCTAATTCAGGCATTACAAATTGCTTAATGCATTCATTCTTTTGATTGACCTGATACAAATCTTCTTGGGATATCACTGCATCGACAGGTTTCCCATTGGGGTCCAAACCATACGATGAGCTGCGCTGCCAACTGTCATCAAGTGACGCTTTAGATATTTTGATCTCTGTTCCTAAAGCGGTCCGTGCTTCAAACTCATCGATATTTGTGGCGGAATTTTCATTCATATTCAGCTCCAATTGCCACCGTCATATACTATTTTACTCAAGTGGTAAATTTAGCATATGTTCATTAATTGAACAATTATTAGATACTTATGATCAGAAGTGAACACTAATGAGCGTTGTTTGATTTTGAAATGCGTGTTCCCAATGTCCAACCCGTATCGAAAGGCAGAACATGAAAGCGCAAGTTTTAAAATATTATGATGACCATTTGACGGCACCATCGTGGGTAGATTTAGAAAACGTTGCCGACCCTAAAATTGAAAAAGCCAGTGATGTTATCGTTAGAATTGGTGGTGCGGGGGTTTGTCGAACAGACCTTCACATAATCGAGGGCGTTTGGCGTGAAGCGACAGACCCAGACCGCAAATTATTGCCACTAATAATGGGGCATGAAAATGCTGGTTGGATTGAAGATGTAGGTAGTGAAGTCGAAGGCCTCAAGAAAGGTGACCCAGTTATTGTTCATCCTAAAATTACAGGTGGTACGTGTTTGGCGTGTCGCCGCGGACATGACATGCATGGAGAAAATGGATCGTTCCCAGGCGTTGATTGTGATGGTGGTTATGCAGAAGCACTCAAAACCTCTGTTCGAAATATTGTGAAATTGCCTAAAACTCTAATCCCTAAAGAGGTGGCGGCCTATTCAGATGCTGGGCTAACTGCATACCGCGCCGCTAAAAAAGCATCTCGCCATCTATTGCCTGGTCAAACATGTGTTGTGATTGGCTCCGGTGGCCTTGGCCATATTGGCATACAAGTTCTCAGGGCAATGTGCGCAGCTGAAATCATTGTCGTAGACCCATCGGAGATGGCACTGAAGCTTGCAGAAAGCTGTGGAGCTGATGAGCTTGTCAAAGCTGATGGAAATGAAGTCCAGCGGGTTCTTGAGCTGACCAAAGGCAAAGGAGCTGAAGCGGTTTTGGATTTTGTAGCTGAGAGGGGGACAACCTCGAAGGGACTCGCAATGACTCGTGAGATGGGAAGTTATTACGTTGTCGGATATGGTGAAGATATCAACGTAAGCGCCTTCGAAATGGTCACAACAGAAAAAAATATTATCGGAAACCTGGTTGGAACGTGGGCGGAACTGACTGAATTAATGTCTTTGGCCGATAAAGGTAAAGTTAATCTAGCGACAAAAGAATATAGTCTGGCAAATGCGAATTTGGCTTTGCAGGATTTAAACAACGGAAAAGTAAAAGGCCGTGCTGTACTCGTGCCTTAAAAAAATTGTAACCGGGAGGAACTAAAATGAAAATAACATCAAGTGTAAGTTTGTTAGCTATTGGCGCTGTCCTGCTAGCAGGCACTGCTCAGGCTGATAAATGGAGTGATCAGTTTCCGCATATTAAAAATTCAGGAGACATTCCAGGTCAGTGCTCTTACGAGGCTATGTCTGAGAAAGATTATTCAGGTCAAAAGTTGACTATTAATACCCATGCAGTGCCTGTCATGGGTGAGCCTACAGCACTCCACGCTGAACAGTTCAGTGCTCTAACTGGAGCAGAAGTGAAGGTGATCCATACGCCAGCTGGTGACCTCTACTCCAAAGCAATGATCCCGTTTCAAGCGGGGCAAACCCCTTATGATATTGTGTTTGGCTTCTCAAACTTTCTTCGAGATTGGAAGCAGTATCTTCAGCCTATTCCTGCCAAGTATGTGAATATGAAGCAAATGAAAGATGTTACTCAGGGTCACATTGATGTGAACTCGTGGGGTGGCGAGATGATACAGTTTCCAATTGATGGAGATCGTCATTACCTGAAATATCGTAGAGATGTGATTGATAATCCCGAGTATAAAGCTAAGTATAAGGCTGAGACTGGTAATGAGCTGCGCATCCCACAAACGTGGAAAGAATATGCTGAAATGGCAGAGTTCTTTAACGGATGGGATTGGGATAATGATGGTGAGCTAGAATATGGCTCTGCTGAAGTCATGAAAAAAGATGACCTGATGTATGCTGCGTTTTTTAGTCGGTCGGTAGCTTATTCAAAAAACCCACGCGTGAAGGGTGGTTTCTTCTTCGATCTGGAAACTATGGAACCGTTGATTAATGGACCAGGTTTTGTGGCGGCACTCACAGACTGGGTTGAGGCAACAAAATACGTACCACCTGGTGGTATGAACTTTGGACTAGGCGATGAAATCAACTCATTTGGTGGAGGTCAAACTTTATTTAGTTATTCATGGGATGATGCTTTTGTGGCTGCAATGCAAGACGATAGCCCAATCAAGAATAAAGTCGGTGCGGCACCCTTACCTGGCTCGGACAGAGTCTGGAACAGATTGAGTGGAGCGTGGGAAGATACATACAACCAAGCACCATATATAGTATGGGGTTGGACTGCTGCGGTCGCCAAGGAAAGCAAAAACCACGACATGGCTTTTGACTATCTTTGCTTCTTCGCAAATGATGCTAACCACCAAGCTGATATTGCGATTGGTCGTTTTGGAGTAAATCCATTCAGAAAATCGGATTTTCTTCCTGAGATTTACATCAAAAATCAAGGTTGGGAGCCAGAAATTGCGCAGCAGTATTCTGAGACATTACTCAAAATGGAAGAAGGAAGCTCAAATCTCGTATTCCCCTTACGTGTGCCAGGTGTGTTCCAGTTTAACAGTGCGGTTGCAACGGGAACAGCTAAGGCCTTAGCAGGTCAGCTTTCACCACAGGAAGCATTAGACGAAGTCGCTGTTGAGTGGAAAAAAATAGTGAAGCGTATTGGAGCTGATACAATTCGCGAAGCTTATGCTATCGGTGTTGCTCTGGAAGATGCAGAGTAAAGCTATCTAAAAAGTGGAAAAATTGGAGTGTCCCGTTTGGGGCGCTCCGTAAACAAAGGAAAGACGATCAATGAATTTTAAACATAAATATATGTTTTTACTTCCTGGACTTCTCGTTCTGCTAGCAATTTTGATTTTCCCGATTGGCTTTACGGTTCGGTTAAGTCTGTCGAGCTGGGACAGCTTTTACCCTGGCCTGGACTTCATTGGTTTGGAAAACTATATCAGACTGTTTACTGATGATTCACGCTTTTGGGAGGCATTTGGTCGTCTAAGTTTACTTTCTCTAACTACGGTATTTCTCCAATATATTATAGGGTTCTCTTTAGCTCTTTTGGTATGGAAAGAGATCAGATTTCAGAGATTATTTAGAGTTCTGTTCTTGATACCAATGATGACCACACCGGTCATAATGACAGTTGTTTGGAGAACCTTTTTCAATGAATCTTTGGGCCCAGTGAACGATTTTTTTAATCTTTTTGGAATGCAACCACTTTGGCTTAGCAGTGAGATTTTATCCAAATTCACAGTGGTATTAGTAGAAGTTTGGCAGTGGACGCCATTTATGTTCTTGCTATTGCTTGCCGGTCTTTTATCACTGCCAAAAGAGCCCTATTTAGCAGCTTCTATTGATGGAGCAGGTCCCGTCCGAACTTTTGTCTATGTAACATTTCCATTGATGGCACCGATTTCAATTGGTGCAATCATTATTCGTTTAATCGAAGCATCAAAAATTATGGACACAGTCTACGTGCTGACTTCGGGCGGCCCCGGCACTTCTACGGAAACATCAAGTTTTTATATATTTATAAAGGGATTGCGTGAATTCCAGTTTGGGTATTCAGCGGCACTCTCCATAACGTACTTAGTTGTAATGATTATCAGTTTCACTGTAATTGCAAAAATTCTAGTAAAAATGATGGTACGAGGTGAATGACATGAGCTTGTTCTATTCCACGCTAAAATATCTTGTGGTCACACTTTGGAGTATTTTCGTGATTGCTCCATTTCTCTGGGCACTTACAACATCGTTCAAAGACTTTCAGTCAGTGACGAATGGTGCAACGTATATTCCTTGGGTTGATTTTGAACCAACGCTTGATGGTTGGCGATCGCTTTTCAAGTCACCGGCACAAGGTGGTGTCGCCATCGTTGAGCCGTTTTTTAATAGTGTCATTGTGACAGCTGCGGGTAGTGGCATAAGCATTATTCTTGGAACTTTAGCGGCCTATTCTTTATCGAGGTTTACTTTTCGGGTAGGTCCCATCCGCAACGGTGATATTACCTTCTTCTTTATTTCGCAGCGGATTATGCCACCGGTTGTTTTGTCTATACCGTTTTTCATCATGCTAGGTAAATTAGGTTTGCTCGACACGTTGTTTGGATTGATTTTGGTTTACGTAGTATTGTTGATGCCAATTGCGGTTTGGATCATGGTGGATTTTTTCAATAAAGTACCGATCGAAATTGACGAAACTGCTCTGATTGATGGGTGCAATCCCTATCAGGCGTTTTTCAAGGTGGTTTTGCCAAATTCAGTACCAGGTATCATTGTGGCTGGAATGTTTTGTATGATCTTCGGTTGGACCGACTTTTTCTTCGCCTTTATTTTGACGTTTACTGAAGTACAACTTCTGCCTGTAGCTATTGTAGCTTTGAACTCCTCCATCACACCATGGTGGAGCCTGTCAGCCGCAGCCTTGGTCAGTGTTGCTCCACTAGTTGTGGTCGCGTTTATCGTAGAACGTTACTTGTCTAAAGGTAACCTATCGGGAGCTCTTAAATAGATGACACTTATCGCTTCAAATTTAAGTATAAAATCTGAGAAAAATTACCATCTAAATGACGTTAGTTTTACAATGTCGAAAGGTGAAATTTATACAATTATTGGCCGTACATTGGCGGGTAAAACCACACTATTGAAAACTATAGCTGGTCTAATTTCTCCAGATAGTGGGGGATTAGCTTTTGATGGTCACGATTTTGGAAGTATCCCTGTTTGGAAGCGTGAAATTGCGATGGTTTATCAACAATTTATTAACTATCCGCACCTGACAGTTTATCAAAATGTTGCTTTCCCCTTGAAACAGCGTGGTATCCAAAAAACAGAAATTCATCGTCGTGTAAAGGCTGCGTTGTCCCAGGTGGGACTTGGAGGTTTTGGAGATCGAAAAATTCAGGCCTTGTCTGGTGGGCAGCAACAAAGAGTCGCTTTAGCGCGATCACTTGTCAAAGAAGCAAAGATTGTTTTGTTAGATGAACCACTTGTCAATCTTGATTATAAATTGCGCGAACAATTGCGCGAAGAGTTTCGAGGAATTTTTGATACCAAGGCTTCAGAGGATTCAATATTAATTTATTCTTCGACTGATCCTGTGGAAGCCATGCAGTTAGGTGGTCAAATTTTAGTAATGGATGAGGGACGTATTCTTCAGCAGGCCAGTGCTAAAGAAATCTATGAAAACCCAATCTCTGCGAAGGTTTCCCAAATTACAAATGATCCTGCGATGAATTTGTTTGATGGAAGGATTGAGGACGGTTGTATTGTTTTGAGCCCAGAAATTAAGTTTAATTTACCGTCACATTTTAATGGATTGCCGCAAGGTGACTTTACTTTTGGCTTACGGGCTGCAGCCATTAGCTTAGATGATAATGGATTTCCGTTTTCAGTTGAGTTGTCTGAAATTAGTGGCTCGGAAACCTTTCTCCATGTGAGACATGAAGGCTTGAAAATTGTTGGTTTGTTGAATTTGGTTCAGAATTTTCCAGTTGGGGGCAAAGTGTCAATAAGGTTTGATACAAAACATTTGTACGCGTTTGCGCGAGATGGACGTTTAAAGTCTTCTCCATACGGTGGGTTACAATAATGGCTAAAATTACGCTTCAAAATATAGCTCATTCGTACAATCCGGGAGCAGCAGAAAAAATATATGCTTTAAACTCTTTTGACATGACCTGGGTTGATGGTGGACGTTATGCAATCCTTGGTCCATCAGGGTGTGGCAAAAGTACGATGTTGAACATTATGTCGGGTATTGTGACGCCGTCTGAAGGCAAACTATTGTTTGATGGCGTGGACGTCACAAACGTATCAACCTCGGAGCGTAACATTGCCCAGGTTTTCCAGTTTCCAGTGATTTATGGGACTATGACGGTTGAACAGAATTTGGCATTTCCATTGGTGTGTCGGAATTATGACAAGCCTGTGATTGCTGCCAAAGTTCAGGAGGTGGCAGAAGCATTGAGTTTGGAAAAGTTGCTGAAGAAATCTGCAAGTAAACTAACTGCCGATCAAAAACAGCTAATTTCACTGGGTCGTGGATTAGTCCGTGACGACGTTTCTGCAGTCCTGATGGATGAACCTCTAACTGTTATCGATCCTGATCTGAAATTCCGGCTCCGTAGGCAACTCAAAGAAATTAACCATAAATATAGTTCAACTCTGATCTACGTTACTCACGATCAGAATGAGGCGATGACTTTTGCAGAAAATATTATTGTTATGGATGAAGGTAATATTGTTCAGGTCGGTACGCCAGCTGAGCTATTTGAGAGGCCTAAAACGACTTTTGTTGGGTATTTCATAGGTGCTCCAGCGATGAATTTTATTGATTGTGAAGCTTATGAAAATAAAACTGTTCGCCTGGGAGATGTAATGATCACCACAGACACAGATATGTCTAGTGTTAAGTCCAAGAGGTTGAAGTTGGGTATTCGGGCTGAGTACATTAAAATTGCGGATAAGATGGGTACCAATAGAATACCAGTAAGTATTCAACGTGTTGAAGATTTGGGTAGTCACAAGTTGGTTACAGCAGTATTTAACGGGCTTAACCTAAAAGTTAAGGCGGATCGAGACAAATTGATCTTGAGTGAAGATGTATATCTTGAACTGCCCCCAGAAAATTGCTGCCTGTATGTAGATGATACCCTTATTTAGTTACTTTAAAAACAATATTCAAAATGTTGGGTAAAGCTCACGAAATAATGTCAAGTGTATGCTGCCAGAAAGTATCAGAGGCCGAAGTCTTTGCGCGTGGCGGTCCCAAAGACGTTATGGTCTAAAACCAAGTCAACGAATCTGCTAAGATCAAGTGGCTGGCCGAAGCTTAAGTTTGGCTGCCGTGCCCTGGTTTGTGTCGACGATCCAGAGAACGCAGATCCGCAACAGAAAACTCTGCATATGCGGTCCCCGGCGCTCATTTAGAAACCCACTTCCATGCCAACGCCTTTGGTCTTGGCAATTTCAACAGTGCTCGCAGAAACTGCGAGGTCTTGAAGGCCGACCCCTGTGCCATTAATCAAAGTGATCTCATTGTCATTTGTGCGGACTGCGTGGATGCCATTGATATCTGCGCCCAGTTTATGGATGTTGTCGCGTGATTTGAGGCCATTGGAAACTGCATGTTGTGCTTCGCCCAAAGTCACCAATTGTGCGATCTCATCGGTGAACACGGTCGCTTTGACGATCAGATCGATTTCGCACCCTTGCTTACCAATGGTGTCAGTACCGATGCACGCGATGTGTGTGCTGTCACTGATGTGAGCGGCGCCAAAGATCGGGTTGAATGAGGATATCATGGAAATCACCACATCTGTGGCGTTCATACCTTCAAGCGGAACAGCCTCGAATGGCAAATAAAATTCCACAGCAACCTCTGTGAGGCTTGTTAGCATTTCGGAATGGTAATTCCAGCCAATTACCCGCTTGAAGATGTTAGTTTCAAGGGCGTGACGCAGTTGGAATTTTGCCTGATGGCCTGCACCGATCATGCAAATCACTTTGCTATCCTTACGCGCAAGATGCTTGATGGACACTTAGAAAGCAGCAGCCGTGCACAGGTGTGTCAACAAATTGCCGCCAACTATTGCCGCGATATTGTCGGTATCTGGATCAAACAGGAATACGGTAGACTGATGGTAGATCAATCTCCGCCCTTTGCAGTTTTGCTTGGGTGCAGCCCCCTGACTGTGCAGGTGTGCGATGCTGGTCCACCAATGGGCCTCATCCTTGCCAGCTAGAAACGGGGGCAATGGCTAACGCACAGGTTTCAGTACCTTGGCCGCAACCAGTTCGGCCTGCAATGGTTCAAGGTCGCCAAGGGCGTCACCAGTACGTTGAACGTGGGATTGCAGATCATTGGGGATAAGCAGTGCGATGTTCATGCCGCGAGCCCCCAATGCGTCGCAATTATGTGGTGAGGTGACTCCCGACCTGGAAGAATGTCTTTGAGTGAGTTTTTGATAGATTCACAGTTTTTAGCGCTGTTGACCTTTGCAGAGGTCGTGGCGTTTTCTTTTTGCATCATTGAACTGATGGGCAAAGTGAGAACGGGTGATGAATGGCGTTGTGTCAGATTTGTGCCAATAGGAAACATGTGTTCCTTCTTCGTTCTGCAAAAGGCTACATTTATCTTCATAACAAGTATCTTTGCTTGTTGCTGTTTTTACTGCGGTTCCGTATGTCTGGCGGTGGGACACCCTTCCCCAACGAAGGGCATATATCTGTGAGGATAACATTTATGACTATACAACCGGTCGCGCGGCCTAATAACGCGCGTTTTTCTTCTGGCCCCTGTGCCAAACCCCCTACATGGACAGTAAACGCATTGGTCAATGCCCCTTTGGGTAGATCGCACCGTGCCGCCATTGGTAAAAGCAAACTTGCAACAGCCATCGATTCCACTCGTGCACTTCTGGGCGTACCGGATGATTACCGCATTGGTATTGTGCCTGCATCCGATACGGGTGCTGTTGAAATGGCGTTGTGGAACCTGCTTGGCGAACGGCATGTTGAGATGCTGGCCTGGGAAAGCTTTGGCGCAGGTTGGATAACGGATGTGGTTAAACAGCTGAAAATCGAAGCGACAGCAAAAACCGCCGATTATGGTCAGATCGTGGATTTGGCTTCTGTTAATTTTGACAACGACGTTGTGTTTACATGGAATGGCACAACATCCGGCGTTTGCGTGCCAAACGGTGATTTTATCCCAGCTGACCGTGATGGTTTGACGATTTGTGATGCCACTTCTGCGGTGTTCGCGATGGATTTACCTTGGGATAAATTGGATGTGACAACATTCAGCTGGCAAAAGGTTCTGGGTGGTGAGGGTGCACATGGCGTGATTATCCTTTCACCGCGTGCTGTGGCACGTCTTGAAAACTATACGCCAGCATGGCCCTTGCCCAAAATCTTTCGCATGACCAAAGGCGGTAAATTGATCGAGGGGATATTTACCGGTGCCACGATCAACACGCCATCCATGTTGTGTGTCGAGGATTACCTGTTCGCGCTGGATTGGGCGCGCTCTGTCGGTGGGTTGAAGGGCCTGATTGCGCGTGCAGATGCAAATGCTGCGGCGGTTGCCGAACTGGTTGATGCCGAGGACTGGATCGATTTCCTAGCCGAAGATCCAGCAACGCGTTCTTGCACATCGGTTTGTGTGAAATTCACGGATGATCGCATCAAAGATGGTGCCGCTTTCGCCAAAGCCATTGCAAAGCGTTTGGATACCGAAGGCGTTGCCTTTGATATCGGTGCTTATCGCGACGCACCTGCTGGCTTGCGTATTTGGTGTGGTGCAACGGTGGAAACTGCTGACGTTGCCGCCCTAATGCCGTGGATCAAATGGGCCTTTGAGGCCGAGATCGCCGCCCAATAATTTTTCGGTGTGCGGGCAACCCTCGCACGCCCATTCCCAACATTCTTAAAGGAGAGGCATCATGGCCCCCAAAGTACTCGTATCTGACAAACTATCCCCAACCGCCGTTCAAATTTTCCGCGACCGCGGCATTGACGTGGATTTCCAACCTGATCTGGGCAAAGACAAAGCAAAATTGCTGGAAGTGATCGGACAGTATGATGGTCTTGCGATCCGTTCTGCCACCAAAGTTACCGAAAAGATTTTGGCGGCCGCGACAAATCTAAAAGTGATTGGCCGCGCGGGCATCGGTGTGGACAATGTAGATCGCGAAGCGGCATCAAAAAACGGTGTGATCGTAATGAACACGCCATTTGGTAACATGATCACAACAGCAGAACACGCCATCGCAATGATGTTTGCTGTGGCGCGTCAAATCCCAGAAGCCAGTGCAAGTACACATGCCGGTAAATGGGAAAAATCAAAATTCATGGGCGTTGAGCTTACCAGCAAAACCCTTGGTGTGATTGGTGCGGGTAACATTGGCGGTATTGTTTGTGACCGCGCGCTGGGCCTAAAGATGAAAGTGGTCGCGTATGACCCCTATCTAAGCCAAGAACGCGCCGATAAATTGGGCATTCAAAAGGTGGAATTGGATGAATTGCTGGCGCGTGCTGATTTCATCACGTTGCACGTTCCGTTTACCGATCAAACAGCCAACATTCTAAGTGCGGAAAATATCGCGAAAACCAAAAAAGGCGTGCGCATTGTGAACTGTGCCCGTGGTGGTTTGGTGGATGAGGCGGCATTAGCCGAAGCGTTGAAATCTGGCCATGTTGCCGGTGCCGCGTTTGATGTATTTGCGGTTGAACCGGCCACAGACAGCCCCTTGTTTAACCTGCCAAACGTAGTCTGTACGCCGCACTTGGGTGCAGCAACAACCGAGGCACAAGAAAACGTGGCACTGCAGGTTGCTGAACAAATCAGCGATTATTTGTTGACGGGTGCTGTGACCAACGCCTTGAACATGCCGTCTGTTACGGCAGAAGAAGCCAAGGTTATGGGCCCATGGATCAAATTGGCCGATCACCTGGGTGCTTTCATTGGGCAAATGACCGATGAGCCGATCAAAGCGATTAACATCCTTTATGATGGGTCGGTTTCTGAAATGAATTTGGCGGCTTTAAATTGTTCGGCTGTTGCGGGCATCATGAAAGCCGCAAATCCTGATGTGAATATGGTTTCAGCACCAATCATTGCCAAAGATCGTGGCATCAAAATCTCAACCACCAATCAGGCGAAATCTGGTGCTTTTGATGGATACGTAAAAGTAACTGTTGTGACGGATAAACGCGAACGTTCGATCGCGGGTACTGTGTTCTCTGATGGCAAGCCACGCTTTATCCAAATCAAAGGCATTAACATCGATGCAGAAATCGGTGCACACATGCTTTACACAACAAACGAGGATGTGCCCGGTATCATCGGTACGCTGGGTCAAACCATGGGTGGCAATGGCGTGAATATCGCCAACTTTACCCTTGGTCGTTCCGAGGTTGGTGGTGAGGCAATAGCGTTGCTTTATGTTGACAGTGCAATTCCAGCGCCAATTTTGGCAGAACTGAAAACAACTGGCATGTTCCAATCAGTGAACCCATTGCGTTTCGACGTTTAAGTACAACCAATCCGTTTTGGGGCGCGTATCAAATTCGATGCGCGCCCCTTTTCTTTTGGTCATTAGGTTTTTATGGATATGCCAAAGGCAGGACATCATGAGCATTTACGCAATAGGCGATATTCACGGGCATTTGGAAAAACTAAAGGATGTCCTTGATCTGATTACCGCGGATCAGGCAAAATATGGCTTGCAAAACGCAAGCGTGGTGTTTCTGGGTGACCTAACAGATCGTGGACCCGACAGTCGGGGCGTCATGGATTTTGTGATTGATGGAATTGCTGCTGGAAAACCTTGGATCGTGATCAAAGGCAACCATGACAGGATGTTTCAATTCTATCTTGATGACCCATCTCGTGCCGATCCCAAATTGCGTGTTGATCTGACTTGGATGAATCCACGTTTGGGCGGGGACACAACCTTGGCCAGCTATGGTGTTAAGGTTGGCGAAGATGGGCCTGAACAACAAGCAGCGGCACGCGCCGCTGTGCCGCAATCACATGTTGAATTTTTGCAGAACTTGCCGTTTTTTCACGCACATGAAGGCGTATTCTTTGCTCATGCGGGCGTGCAACCGGGTATTGCCCTAGCGGATCAGGTTGAGGATGATTTGTTGTGGATCCGCAAAGAATTCCATGACAGCGACTTGGATCATGGGGCGTTGATTGTGCATGGCCACACCCCCGTTGAGGCGGCCACGCATTATGGCAATCGAGTGAATTTGGATACAGGTGCCGGATACGGCAAGGCAATTTCGGTCGCGGTTTTTGAAGGACGGGATGTTGCTTTGTTAACGGATACTGGCCGCGTAACCTTGGACCCTAGCGCCTAAGGGCAATCATCCCAGCCACCGCGATAAATCCGATACCAATTAGCGACACAGCATCAGGAAATTCGCCGAAAAACATCATACCCCAAATGACGGCAAAAACCAGATACGAGTAATCGAATGTGGATACGGTGACCGCGCGCGCGGATTGATAGGCGACAACGGTATAATAACTGCCGATTAACATAGCCAATGCCAACGCAATCAGCGCCAATATGTGCATGGTGCCAAGGGACAACCAAGGTCCCCAAACAAACCCAACACCGTCGGTCGGCGTAACAAACAATAAAAAACTAACGATACCGCCGACGACCAAATGGGCAATGGCAGATGCAATTGACATAACCAATGTGTCTTCTTGTTGGCATTTGGTACCCGTAAGAAGCATCGCAACTGCATATAAAAAGGCCGACAATAGCGGCAAAAGGGCATAGGCGTTGAAACCTGAAGCCTCTGGTTTAAGCATGATCAGCACACCGATGAAACCAAGGGTGACAGCAATCCAACCTTTTATGCCAACGGGAACACCTGCAAATAAAGCCGACAAAAGCGCGATAAACAAAGGCAGCGTGTAAAATGCAGCGGCTGCATTTGACAGCGGTACATGGGGCAGGGCGATATAATAAGCGACCCACATCAAAGCCAGCAACAAGCTGCGCAAAGCGGTCCAATAGGGCGCAATAGGCCACCAGTTTTGAACGCGTTGGCGACGCATCATCAACAGAAATACAGGAATGATTAAAAGTGACCGAAGGACGAAGAGTTGCCAAACCTGAAACCCGACACTCATCAGTTTTATGATCGCATCACCTAGCGATAAGGCGAACACAGCAAAAACAATGGCGGCGATTGCACGGGGTACATTTTGTTCAGTCATGGCCAACTCCTAACTTACAGCCATTGCATTGCAATCAGTTTTTCGCTCATGATGTTTTTACAGGAGAATTCAGTTGCCGCATCTTGCCCCAGAAAATACCGACATCAATTTGGCCCAACTTAAATCGGATCCTTATTCGGTTTACAAATACTTGCGGGCAAACGCGCCGGTTTGTCGGGTAAAGGCAACTGGGCGCACGATGTTGACCAAGGCGGCGGATATCAAGGCCGCCAAAGATAATCCAAAAGTGTTTAGTTCCAATGATCCAAACACACCTATGGCGCGCGCATTTCAGGCCCATACATTGATGCGCAAAGATGGTGATGAACATCGCAGCGAACGTATGGCAATGGCCCCCGCCTTTAGCCCGCGATTGATCCGTGACCATTGGCAACCGCTTTACCAAAAATTAGCGGAAGATTACGTTTCAAAATTGCCCCGTGGTGAGGTCGTCGATCTTTTCCCTAATTTGGCGGGGCCATTTGCGGCAAGAACACTTGCCTCTCAAATGGGTATGGCCGAGGCGTCGGATGCGGACATGCAGCGTTGGTCCCAGACCTTGATTGATGGTGCAGGTAATTTTGGTTTTGCGGAAAAGCTTTTTGATGACAGCGATCTTGCAAATGCCGAGATGAACGCGCTTTTTGAAACCATTTTAGAGCGTGTCAAAAAAACACCGGACAACAGCGCCTTTTCCGCCATGGTGAATGCGGAAATCCCTATTGCGCAAAGTCAGATGTATTCTAACGTCAAAATCGCCATTGGCGGCGGCATCAATGAACCACGTGATGCCCTATGTACAATCTTGTTTGGATTGCTGGACAACCCTGCACATATAGCTGCGGTAAAAGACGATCCAAAGTGGTTTAGCGAAGCGTTTGAGGAAGGCATTCGTTGGGTTGCCCCGATCCAAGTGTCATCACGTTTGGTGACCGAGGATATCGTGGTGCGCGATTGTCTTCTTCAACAAGGTGACACTGTTATGAC
>Ga0208971_1000949_pt1 | contig 18409 bp, 19 predicted proteins | sample AOAMet1_18_M0_10_2_FD_188229 | JGI IMG/M metagenome (GOLD analysis project Ga0208971, IMG submission 188229) | Ammonia-oxidizing marine microbial communities from Monterey Bay, California, USA - CAN11_18_M0_10 (SPAdes) | ecosystem: Environmental > Aquatic > Marine > Intertidal zone | place... | reverse complement strand
AATAAACTTAATGACAAAAATAAGAAAGGAAATAGACAAGTGAAAAAAGTCATAACAGTTAACGCTTCTGAAAAAGATTTTATAGTAGCTAATCTGGATAGCATTGTTATTAAATCATGACCAGAAAAGTATAATCCAATCGAAGTAACTGCAAGTAATACTATTTTTTTTAATATATTTTTTGACATATTATGGGGGGGTTAATAAGTTAATATTATTAAAAGTAATACTCATTTATTTTTAGACTTTGAATAAATTTTTTGTCTAAGCATATTTAACAAATACTACTCAACAAATATATTTAGTGATACCCTGTGTATCAATAGGTAATATTCTTAATTACGAATACTAAGACCCAAGTACAATCAAATACCAAAATAATTAAGATAAATTATAGTTGCTAAAAACCAGTATTTGCGTTTAATAACTATTTAAAACCAACTAAAAAAGAGTTTATTTTTTTGTTTTTATAAACTTATCTATCTTGAAAAAACGACTAAATTCCTTTAACTTCCTTTATAAAACATTAAAAAAAAACACCTATAAGAGACTACGTGAAATATAATTTGAAAAATGAAAAACACTACCAAAAAAACAGGAACAATTAGGTCATCCCATAGAACGGATTCAGTATGCAAATGAACTTTTTGATGCAAGTGAAATTTGAGATAAGGAAATAGATAATAGTATTTTAACTAAAACCATTAGAATCCACTAACCCTGAAATTGAATTACTAAAAAATTTGTCTGAAGGAATTTCATATTAAACACGTTACCCAATTCCTAAAAGATTTGAAAACATAACGAATGAAAAAAAAGGCTAGTTTTGGGTTGCTAACAAAAATACTCGCGAATATTCTATTTGGCTTTTATTTGCTAAATTAGGGACTTAAAACACTTAGCTTTCAATACATCAAAGTTATACAAACTACTCTAAAACCTCAATAAAATTTTCAAAAGCCACATAATAAGGTTGGTTTTTAAAAACAGGATTTTCTACACTTTCTGCATTTGCAATTCCAACTCCTGCAAACCAAACTTTAGCATTTTGTTTTTTCGCATGGTTTATAAAAGTTTCCATCCAAACAACATCATAATCATTTGGATTCTGTAAATTTTTTGATGCCTTTACCAATACAAAAATAGTCGGTTCTCCTTTTTTGAACAAGACATACTGTGGATGTCTTTTTAATTGGCTATTTATTGCCTGAAATTCATATCCCATTTTCTGCAACTTTTTCCCAACAATGTTCATTGCCAAATTATGCAATTCTTGTTCCGTTAAAATCTGCATTACTTTTTCTTATTATGTTTGTTGTAGTTTTTATCTCCCCTAGTTTTTGGCTTCTTATATTTCTTCGCAATCTCCCTTCTATAAGACCCTCCTCGATTAACTTGACTATTTTTTTCGCTCTTTTCATGAAAAGCTGGACCAGGAACATATTCTAGTGAAGTTCTATTTTTAGAAATCCCTTGATCTTCTCTTGGACGTTCATCTTCCGTTAACATTGTAGCAATTTCTACTTCCTCAGGAAGTTCTAGAACCGGAATTTCATAATTCATCAATGCTTCGATACCCTTTTTAGCTTCTTGCTCTTTTTCGGTTGAAAATAACATTGTTTTTCCAGCTTTCTCAGCACGTCCAGTTCTACCAATTCTGTGCATATAATTTTCAGGGAAATCTGGCGTGTCAAAATTGATAACATGAGAAACTTTATCAAAGTCTAAACCACGCGCCATAACATCTGTAGCTAACAAAATTCGATTCTTTCCTTCATCGAATTGTCGTATCGAACGAATTCTGTAATTCTGAGTTTTATTCGAATGTATTACGCACATTTCGTCATTAAAAACTTCTTCTAAATGTTTAAATAACAAATCTGCAGTTCTTTTAAAACCAACAAAAATTAAAACTTTATTGAACGTTTCTTGGTCCCTTAAAAGGTGGTTTAACAAATTTACTTTCGTAAAAAAGTTAGGAATATTATAAGAAACTTGTTCAATATTGTCCAATGGAGTTCCGCTAACTGCCACCGAAATTTTTTCCGGATTTTTAAAAAAATCATAAATTAATTTATCAACATCTTCAGTCATGGTTGCGGAAAACAAAACATTTTGTCTTCTTTCTGGAATGACATCAAAAATATTCATCAACTGAAATCGGAATCCTAAATCTAACATTACATCTACCTCATCTATTACCAATTTCTGAATAGACTTCATCTTTAAAGAATTGCTTAAAACCAAATCATACAAACGCCCTGGAGTTGCTACAATAATATCCTGACCCTGCAGAATAGCTTGTCTTTGGGTGTTGATATTTGTACCACCATAAACACCTAAAACACGTGTATTGATATATTTTGATAATTGCTCAATCTGTTCAACAACCTGTAAAACCAATTCACGAGTTGGCACCAAAACTAAAATACGAGGATGTTGTTGTTTAGAAAATTTTAAATCTCTAAGAATTGGTAACATATAGGCAAACGTTTTCCCTGTTCCAGTTTGTGCTATTCCAACTACATCTTTACCCGATCTAACTACAGAAAATGCTTGCTCTTGAATTGGAGTTGGATTCTCAAAACCCAAATCATCAATTGCGTATTGCAGCTGATTTGATAAATCTAATTCTTTAAAAGTCATGTCTTTTAATTTTTGGCAAAGGTACATTTTATAAAACGAGAAGCAATAACAGTTTACAGAAGGAATATTTAGTAATTTTGTGTTTGAAATTTTTACATCAAATGATTACAGATACACATACACACCTTTATTCCGAGCAGTTTAATGAAGATAGAGAAGCCATGATTCAAAGAGCAAAAGATGCTGGGGTTTCACGATTTTTTATACCTGCTATTGATTCTTCTTACACAAAAAGCATGTTAGACCTGGAAAAGGAAAACCCAAATGATGTATTTTTAATGATGGGTTTACATCCAACTTCTGTCAAAGAAAATTATTTAGAAGAATTAGCACATGTTAAAAACTGGATTGATAAAAGAAATTTTTACGCAATCGGTGAAATTGGTATTGACTTATTTTGGGATAAGAGTTTTTTAGCACAACAACAAGAGACTTTTAAAACTCAAATTCGCTGGGCCAAAGAAAAAAAATTACCAATTGTTATTCATTGCAGAAATGCTTTTGATGAAATTTTTGAAATATTAGAAACTGAAAAAAGTGATGATTTAAGAGGCGTTTTTCATTGTTTTACGGGTACTTTAGAACAAGCAAAACAAGCTATTTCTTACAATATGAAATTAGGAATTGGTGGTGTTGCAACTTTTAAAAATGGTAAGATTGATACTTTTTTAAATGAAATAGGTTTACAGCACATTGTTTTAGAAACAGATGCTCCCTACCTAGCTCCTGTACCTTACAGAGGAAAAAGAAATGAAAGTTCATATATTACGAATGTTATTGATAAATTAGTAGATATTTATGGCGTTTCGTTTGAAGAAATCGCAAAAATTACCACTCAAAACTCGAAAGATATTTTTAGCATATAATGTACTCAACCGAAACTACATATTACAAAACACCCATAGGAACTGCCAAAATTGTTGGAGATAAAAACGGAATACAAGCTGTTTCTATCTTGGATGATGATCTAGAAACATCCTCAAAAACTCCATATTGCCTGCAAGATTGTGTAGTGCAATTAGAAGAATACTTTCAGGGAAAAAGGGAAAGCTTTAACCTAACTGTAAATCCAAAAGGAACACCATTTCAAATAAAAGTATGGAAAAAATTACTTAAAATTCCATATGGTAAAACAAGAACTTATTTAGAACAAAGCAAGGCTTTAGGCGATGTAAAAGCAATAAGAGCTGTTGCTTCAGCGAATGGGAAAAACCCACTTTGGATTATTATTCCTTGTCACAGAGTAATTGGTTCTGACGGCTCTTTAACGGGCTATGCAGGCGGAATATGGCGTAAAAAATGGTTATTGGCTCATGAAAACCCTGTAAAACAGCAATCTCTCTTCTAGTATTATAATAAAGTATATTAAAAAAACAATTTTAGCGTTCTTTACATATCGTACATATGCATAAAAATACCCTTTTTTTAATATTGCTTTTCGTTGGATATTCAATCCAATCTCAAATAATATCTAAAGATTTTAGGTCAAAAATTATTGAAGTAAAAAAAGATACTATTCAATTAGATTCTGTTGCTATTAATTCACAAGAATTTAAAATTTTTGATATTTCAAAAAAACGTATTTCTTCAACCGAATTTAAAGTAGACTTTAGCAAAGCAGTGCTAATAATCGATTCTAATAAATATAAAAATATTACCATTGAATATTTTAGATTTCCCGATTTTATAACCAAAATATATACTCCTTTTAATGAAAATCTCATTATAAACAACAACACAAACAATGGCGTTTTATACAGTTTAACCACCAACAAAAAAGCATCGGATGTCAAACTTTTTGAAGGGTTGCAAACACGCGGTTTTATTAGCAGAGGAATTACCACTGGAAACAATCAAAATGCAGTTACCAATTCTGCTTTGGATTTAGAAATTTCAGGAAAATTATCTAAAGATGTTACATTAAGAGCTAATATTTTTGATACCAATATTCCGATTCAAGAAAATGGATACTCTCAAAATATAACAGATTTTGATAGAATATTTATTGAAATGTTTAGTGATAATTGGCGTGTAAAAGCAGGCGATATTTCATTAAAAAACAACAAAAGCTACTTTTTAACTTTTACAAAACAAGTTGCTGGTTTAGAGGCAGCAGCAACTATAAATGACAATTTAAAAGTCGCTGCCTCTGGGGCTGTTGTTAGAGGTAAATTTAATACGTTTAATTTTACAGCCTCCGAAGGAAATCAAGGACCTTACAAAATTTATGGTGCTAATAATGAAGCCGCTATTTTAATGATTGAAGGCAGTGAGAGTGTTTACGTGAATGGAGTTCAAATTAATCGTGGAGAAAATGCAGATTATACCATTAACTATAATTTAAGTGAAATTTCATTTAATACGACTTTCCCGATTACAAATGATATGAGAATCTGGATTGAGTTTCAATATTCAGACAGAAATTACACACGATTTATATCGTATAACGAAGTATCTTATGACAGTGAAAAAATGAATATTGCTGCTTATTTCTATTCTGAAAACGATGCAAAAAACCAACCTCTACAACAAATTTTATCTACTGAACAAAAACAAATCCTTGCAAATGCAGGCAATAATTCTGCTGCCATGATTGCAGAAAGTGCTTTTTTAGATACATTTAATGAGAACAAAATACTCTATAAAAAAGTTACAAATGGGGCGGTAGAAACTTTTGAGTATTCTACCACTAAAACAGATGAATTGTACAATGTAACATTTACAAATCGTGGTGCAAATAATGGCGATTATATTTTAGATAGAACCATTGCTATTGGAAATATATTTGTCTTTGTAGGCATTAATCAAGGAGATTATCAGCCCGTTATAAATTTAATTCCGCCTACAAAAAGTCAAATTTTTGTAGTTCAATCTGATTATAATCCTACCAAAAAAACAGAGATTAATTCAGAAATTGCTATTAGTAATAATGATGCAAATTTGTTTTCAAATTTAGATGATAATCAAAATAAAGCAGTAGCCGCAAAAGTTAGCTGGCAACAAATTTTAATTGATAAAAAATGGCAATTAAAAAGTAATATTAATCATGAGTTTGTGCAACAAAACTTTCAATCAGAGCAAGGTTGGGAACCTGTAGAGTTTAACCGAGATTGGAATTTATTAACCAATAACGCTACGAAAAACTTTTTTCAATCCGAATTAAGTTTACAAAATAAAACAGATGATTTTGTTTTGTACCGATTCAACAGCTTAAATTATACTGATACATTTAAAGGAATAAAACACGAACTTCAATCTAAATTGAATATTAAAAATACTTCATTTTTTATGAATGGAAGTTTGCTTGAAAACACATCAATCTTAGAAAATAATTCTTTTTTTAGGGCGAAAGCAAAAGTAGAACATAGTCTTAAAAAAGTTTGGCTTGGAGCCTTCATTAACTTTGAAACGAATAACCGAAAAGATATAAATACTAAACAATTCGTCAATACAAGTCATCGTTTTAAAGAATACGAAGGCTATGTTGGTATTGGAGATTCTACAAAAATATTTGCAAAAATCGGATTTAATTACAGAAATAATGACAGCATCAAATTAAATCAATTTACTGAAATTAATAACCGAAAAACACTTTATATTCAAAGTAAACTAGTAAAAAATAAAAACACGAATTTAAATGTGTTTGCCAATTACAGAATCACAACAAATAATTTTTATGAGGATGAAAAAGCACTAAATTCTAGAATTGTTTTCAATCAGAAAATATTTAACAATTTCATTAATTTAAGCACTATCTACGAAACTTCTTCCGGCAACGTTGCGCGACAAGATTATATTTATGTAAAAACAGAACCGGGCTTTGGGTTTTATACTTGGATTGATTACAATAATGATGGCGTTAAAGATTTTAACGAATTTGAAATTGCACAATTTAAAGACCAAGCAAACTATTTAAGAGTGCCAAAACCAAACTTAAGTTATCTTTCTACACAAAGAGCGAAGTGGCAGCAAAACCTGACTTTAAACCCAAGAAATTGGTCTTCTAAAACTGGTTATAAAAAACTAATTTCTCACTTTTACAATCAGAGTTTTTTATCTGTTGAAAACGAACAGGAAAGAACAGGAAATTCGTTTCAATTAAATCCTTTTGACCTTAATAAAAGCTCTTTAATTGGCTTAAATTTAAACTTTAGAAACAGTTTCTATTTCAATAAAGATTTACAAAAAAACAGCATCACTTTTACGTATGGAGATTCTAAAATTAAACAACAATATTTTATTGGAAATCAGGAAAATAAAATCAAAATTCATCAAATAGATTATGCTCATAAATTCAGAACTTTTTGGCTGATTGATTTAATGGGAAAAACATCCAACAATACCTTAGAAACAGACAATTTTATCAGTAGAAATTATAAAATTAATGCTGCAGAAGTTGAACCAAAAATTAGTTTTTTATATGATGATAACAATCGTTTTTCTGTTTTCTATCATTACAAAAACAAGAAAAATAGGTTAGAGAGTTTTGAAACTTTACAGCAACAAAAAATAGGTGTTGACTATTATTATATCAGCAAAACTAAAAATCAGATTTCTGCAAATATAAATATGTTTATAAATGATTTTACTGGAGATACGAATACACCTGTTGCCTATCAAATGTTAGAAGGTTTGCAGGCAGGGAAAAATTTCACTTGGAGCTTGCTGTTTAACAAAAAGTTGAATTCTTATTTAAACCTAAACCTAAATTACTTAGGCAGAAAAAGCGAGAACTCAAAAACTATTCATACCGGGAATGTGCAATTAAAAGCTATTTTTTAATATTCTTGGTACACTTTTTAGTTATTTTTGTTGCATTAAAGAAGACTCCAATGAAAAAAATTACTTTCCTTATTCTATTATTTGTGTCGACAATATCTCTTTCTCAAGAGAATAAAGACAGATTTCCGCAAGACAATAATAAACACCATGAATTAAAGTTGAATGCATTTAGCTTAATTGCACTCTCCTCTTTTAATGTTAGTTATGAATACTTAATTAATAATGATTCTTCTTTTGGGGTAGACTTATTTTTAACTGTTAACATGAATGAAAATTCAGAGTTTCCTAAAAAATTTTCTTTAACACCTTATTATAGATGGTTTTTTTCTGAAAAGTTTGCCGCTAGAGGTTTTTTTGTGGAAGCTTTCGGTATGTTAAATACCAGAAAGAATCGAGATAATGATGGTTACTATGATTCAAACGGAACTTACGTTTACAACTCAAACAATACGAATGTAACTGATTTCGCTCTTGGTATTTCTGTTGGCGGCAAATTTATTACCAGAAAAAACTTTGTTGCAGAAGTGTATTTAGGAATTGGAAGAAACCTTCTTAATGAGAAAACTAACATTTTTGAAACAAATATTATTTCAAGGGGTGGAATCTCTTTAGGATATCGGTTTTAATCTATTTAAATTACACTAATAAAAAATAAAAATCCATGAAAAAATTAGTTTTACTTTTTACATTATTTACAGGTTCTTTAAGTTACGCTCAGCAAGAAATTAAATTAGACATTGCTGATGCGTTAGTAATTAGAAGCTTAGAGTTCTCTTATGAAAGTTATTTAACCGATGAATCTTCTTTTGGAATTTCTGCGCTATTTAATTTAGCAAAACAATCTACAAATTTTAGATACAATGAAAATATGATGATTACTCCTTTTTATCGTCATTATTTTACAACAGATAAACAATGGAATTTTTTTGGTGAAGGTTTTTTGGGTATCAATTCAGGAAAAAATGAAACTGTTGAAGATTCTGGAAATTATGATGAAAAATATACAGATGGCGCTTTAGGTGTTGCCGTAGGCACAAAATATGTTGCAAGTGGTGGTTTAGTAATTGATTTATATGGTGGAGTCGGACGGAATTTATTTGGTTCTAATTCTCCTGTTTTAGTTCCTAGAGTTGGCTTCAATATTGGTTGGCGGTTTTAAAACTTAAAGCTTTTAACTTTTTAAAATACTTAAGAATGTCTTTCTATCAATTTCTCTAGCCCCTAAACTGGCTAAATGAGCATTATAAACTTGGCAATCTATAAGTTCGTAGTTATTACTTTTAACCAAATGAATAAAGGCTAATTTTGAGGCATTAGAGACTTTACTAAACATACTTTCTCCACAAAAAATATTATGAGCCTCTACTCCATATAAACCACCTACTAATTCATTATTCAACCAAATCTCTATAGATTTCGCTATTCCTCTTTTGTATAAATTAATGTACGCTTGTTCCATATCATCCGTAATCCAAGTTCCAAAACCATCACCCCTATCAATGTTTTTACAATTATAAATCACTTCCTTAAAAGCTTTGTTTTCCGTAATTACAAACTTATTTTTATGGATGATTTTTTGCATCGATTTTGACACTTTTATTTCATTGGGAAACAAAACCATTCTTTCATGAGGACAATACCAAACAATGGGATCTCCCTCTGAAAACCAAGGAAAAATGCCATTTTTGTATGCGTAAATTAATCTTTCTTCAGACAAATCGCCACCTAAAGCTATAATACCATCTTTAGTTGTAAATTTATAATCAGGAAAAACGATTATATCTGTGAGCCACATCATTATTAACTAATTCATTTTAGCGAATTTAGTCAATTCTTAAAAAAAATGTTAATATTAATTAAACTGAAATTTATAAAGATTTTGTCACTATTTTTGTAAGCCGTTTTAATTTTATTAAAACCCGAAAAATGCCAAAGCTAAAAAGAAAAAAAACTAAAAAAGAAACAGCCAAGTTAGTGCATCACTATTATGCAAGAACTGGCTTTTATCTATTTGTTTGGAAAAATTTAAAGAAAGCAATCCTACCAATTACTGGTGTTATTTTAGCTATTTTTCTATTTAATAAATATCTATATAATATCAATGATGGTTTGCATCATTTTACAGAAACCTTTTCAAGATTTGCTATTTTAATCACTTTCTTTATTTCTGAAACCTTTTTAGGATTAATTCCTCCTGAAATTTTTATTGCCTGGTCTAAAAAAACAAATGAACCAATATTAAATTTAGCAATTTTAGCAACACTGTCTTACTGTGGTGGTTTAATATCTTATTTTCTGGGAAAAACAACTTTAAAAATAAAATCTTTAAAAGAGTATTTAGAAGTTAAAATGCGGGAAAATTTAAAAAACACGCGTAAATGGGGAGGTATTTTAATTTTAGTTGGAGCTTTATTGCCGTTGCCATTTTCTATTGCTTGCATCGCTGCAGGTATGATTAAATACCCTTTTAAAAATGTTGTATTTTTTGGATTATTTAGATTTGTAAGATTTGCAATTTATGCATGGGCAATTTTTAAAGTAGTAAATTAATTCACTTACCTTTGCATTATGGGATTATCGAATAACGACATTTTAAAAAAACTACGTGTAGCTCATAAACTGCGCGATACAGATATTGTAGAAATTTGCGCTTTAGTAGATTTTAAAGTAAGTAAAGGAGAACTAGGTGCTTTATTTAGAAATGAAGAACATCCAAAGTATGTAGAATGTGGAGATCAAATTTTACGTAATTTTTTAAATGGATTGGTAATTCATCTGCGAGGGCCAATGCCTAAAAGAGAAGAAAAGAAAAAATAGGTTATCGGATTTGTTAATTATTTTAATCCAAATACAAAAAAAGAGTGCTAATTAAAATTAGCACTCTTTTTTTGTATCTCTAAAGATTTAAATTTCTAATAGTTTTAGAAAGGTAAATCATCTGGCTCTTCGTTAGAAACATTAGATGCAGGTTGAAACTGATCTACTGGAGGCAAATTACTTGGTGCAGCTTGAGATAAACTCTCTATTCTCCATCCTTGAATAGAGTTGAAATATTTAGCTTCTCCTTGTGGATTAATCCACTCTCTACCTCTTAAGTTAATAGATACCTTTACATCTTGCCCAACTTTATAGTTGTTTAACAAATCACATTTGTCCTGTACAAACTCGATCATTATCATTTGAGGATATTGATCATCCGTTGTAACTACTAATTCTCTTTTTTGAAATCCGTTAGCACCAAAAGTCTGAACGTCTCCAATGATTTTTACTTTACCAATAACTTCCATAATTTCTATTTTAATAAAAGTACTTTCCAAGCACTTTCGACATCGTTTTTACTTAAATACTCTTGAGCAAATGTATGTTTTTTTACCATTTCCAACCCAATAAATTGGGAATGTTCTTTTCCAAAGTTATTAACAGTATCTTCTGTTGGGAGTTGCTCTACATTACCTAACATCCCTAAATTATTCCCTGTTAAAATTGGACTGTTTCTAATTTCTAATGGAATTGCGTCTACTCCAATTCCTAAAGTAGCAATTGGTTTCGGAATTTCGAAAAAACCATCTCTTGCTCTTGTATAATAACTACCTCCTGCTCTCGCTACCAAATCAATTTTATGTTGATCAATGCTTCCATCATCTGCTAAAACATCTTCTGAAATATGAATTTTTACAACTTCACAAACTATTAAATTACCTGCACCTCCTTCGTTACCAGTAAAAATAACATCTTTTACCTTGCACTCAAATTGCACAGGAGATTCTGCTACTCTAAAAGGCTTAATTTCGTCAGAAGGCAACATAGTAAATCCTGCTTTTTCAAACTCATTTACACCTTCTGGATATTCTGTACTGCTTAAAGACATTTGCTGCACAATATCATAATTTACGACATTTATAACAACTTCTTTTGTGGCTAAAGAATTTTCTAAAGTATGTTTTGTTGTATTATCTCTAACTCTTCTTGCTGGTGAAAATATTAAAACAGGTGGATTAGAACCGAACACATTAAAAAAACTAAAAGGTGATAAATTAGGATTCCCATCAGCATCAATAGTACTTGCAAACGCAATTGGCCTTGGTGCAATTGCGCCTAATAAATAACCATGTAATTTGCCAGTAGAAATTTCTTTTGGGTTGATAGATAACATTTTCAAAAATTTAGTTACGTAAAGATACTATCAAATCTTGAAATGAGTTATATACAAGAAACCTTTATATTTGTTTTAATGAAAATTTTATCAAACACTTTCTTGTTTAAACGAATCACCATTCTTGTATCATTTGTAATAGTAACTTTAATTCTTTGGAATACCTTTACTATTTTTCAAAAATTTAAATACGAGGAAAGAATAAGGATGGAAATTCTTGGGGAAGCTCAAAAGGAATTATCGAATGCAAATTTAAACTCAAACATTGCATTACCAGATAAAATTATTACCACAAACAAAAGTATTCCTCTAATTCTTGTAGATGATAAAGGTGAAATAATTTATGCCAATAACTTAGATTCCATTAAATCTTTAAACCCAAAGTATTTGCAAAAACAGCTGGCTATAATGAAAGTACAAAACCAGCCAATAGAAATAATTTATAATGGAAAAAACAAACAATTTATCTATTACAAAAATTCTGATTTACTAAATAAATTAACCTATTACCCTTTAGCTTTAATTTTAATTTTAATCTTGTTTTTAGGCGTAATTTATTTGTTTTTCAGTTCAAATAAAGCTGCTGAAACCAATAAACTTTGGACAGGTATGGCTAAAGAAACGGCGCATCAAATTGGCACGCCTTTATCTTCTCTTTTAGGATGGATTGCTATTTTAAAAATGGAAAAAGTTGATGAAACTTATATTCATGAAATTGAAAAAGATGTTCATCGGTTAAACACCATTGCAAATCGTTTTTCTAAGATTGGTTCAACACCAGAATTGAAAAAAGAAAATATTGTAGAAATTACAAAACAAGCTTTTGATTATTTGGAATCTAGAAGTTCTAAACAAATTGCATTTTCTTTTTATAGTTCTGATAATAATATTTATACAAAAGTAAATGAAGAACTATTTGGTTGGGTCATTGAAAACTTAATTAAAAACGCCATTGATGCAATGTTAAGAAAAGGAGAATTAATTTTAACGATTGAAAATACTCCTAAAAAAGTAAAAATTACAGTTTCTGACACCGGAAAAGGCATCCCTAAAAAACTATTTAAACAAATATTCAAGCCAGGTTTTACAACAAAAAAACGTGGTTGGGGATTAGGATTATCACTCTCAAAAAGAATTGTAGAAGATTATCATAATGGAAAGATATTCGTAAAAAAATCTGAACTTGGAAAAGGAACTTCTTTTCAAATTTTGTTAGATAAAATATAATTACTCAAATTTACCTGAAATACTTTCAGCTAAAGAAACGAATTCATCACTCGTCAACTTTACCTTTTCTGTAAATTGCATATCCACCATAGCATTTATTGGTATTAAATGCACATGCACATGCGGCACTTCTAAACCGATAACACTCATTCCAACTCTTTTACAAGGCACTGCTTCTTCAAGGGCTTTCGCAACTCTGTAAGAAAAATTCATTAAGTCGTTGTATTCCTCTTTTGATAAATCAAAAATTTTATTTTCTTCTATTTTAGGAACGACCAAAGTATGTCCCTTTGCATTCGGATTGATGTCTAAAAAAGCTATAAAATTTTCATCTTCAGCAACTTTGTAACTTGGTATTTCTCCTGTGATTATTTTTGTGAATATGCTCATTTTTTAGTGTTTAGTTCTTAATCCGTTTAAATATAAGAATTCGAATTTTAGCATCGCTAAAACCCGAATTTATGATAAAGTCCGATAAATGTTAGTGTCAAAAAAAATATTACCTCGTGATCTCTAAAATCTCAAATTTCATGATTCCGTTTGGAACTTTAATTTCTGCAACATCCCCTACTTCCTTTCCCAATAAACCTTTCCCTATTGGTGAGTTTACAGATAATTTTCCGTTTCTAACATCTGTTTCAGAATCTGCAACTAAGGTATACGAAAACTCCATTCCATTAGTCATATTTTTAATTTTCACTATTGAATGGATCAATATTTTGGAAGTATCTAGCTGAGATTCATCAATAATTCTAGCATTTGAAACTACATTTTTTAACTTTGCAATCTTAAATTCTAAATGAGATTGCTCTTCTTTAGCTGCATGATACTCTGCATTCTCACTCAAATCTCCTTTATCTCTTGCGTCTGCAATTTCTTGGGTTACTCTTGGACGTTCAAACTGCTCTAACTGCAGCAGTTCATCCTTCAATTTCTTTAATCCTTCTTCTGAATAATAAGATATGTCACTCATAGTATTTTAAATTTAAAAATCCCATTACCTAAACAGGTATGAGATTGGCCTACAAATGTACAAAATATTTGTAACTTGTCATCGTTTTAGTTTGAAACTCAAATGCCAAATGTTTAAAAAAATATTATTTTTATTGAGCTGTTATTTGTTTGTAAATTGTTCTGACACAACCAATTTAGCAAATTGCATACGCATATTACCAATATCAAGTGTAGTTTCTGATTTAAACAATCCAGAGATGATAAACGCACAAACTCCTGGAGGGGTTGCAGAACTTTCTGGAGGCAGAAAAGGCATTCTATTATTTAATAAAAATGGAACTGATTTTGTAGCTTTCGATAAACTTTGCCCAAATAACGACTGTACATCTGCCATGACTTTTAAAAACAGGCTTTTACACTGTAGTTGTGATGAGAGCGAGTATAGTGTAGATTTTGGTGGCGCACCGCAAACAGAAGGTTTTGAATGTCCAGCAATTGAATATAGGGTTACCAAAATCGGAACTACAATTCGAATCAGCAATTTTTAGTAGTTTACTATCAAATAGATGTTTATTTTTGCTCAAACACAACACTATTAAACGTGAAAAATTATTTTTCTTCTACTTTTAGATTAGGCATTTTAGGGGGCGGGCAATTAGGAAGAATGCTTCTTGCCGAAACACAAAAATTTGATATTTACACTTCAATTTTAGATGCTAATAAAAACGCACCATGTGCAGAAATTTGCAACCATTTTGAGGTTGGAGATTTACTGGATTTTAATGCTGTATATAACTTTGGTAAAACGGTCGATCTTCTTACAATAGAAATTGAAAATGTAAATATTGATGCTTTAGACAAATTACAAGAAGAAGGGTTAACCATTTATCCAAAACCAAAAGATTTAAGAATTATTCAAAGTAAGGCGAGGCAAAAACATTTTTATTTTGATCATCAAATACCTACGGCACCATTTTCTCATTTTGCTTTTTTAGAGGAATTAGTGCATTGTTTAGAAAATGATATCATCAAATTCCCTTTTGTTTGGAAAGCTGCACGTTTTGGGTACGACGGAAATGGCGTTAAAATTGTAAGAAATTTTGCTGATTTAGAATCGTTACCTAGCGTTGAGTGTATTACAGAACAATTGATTCCGTTTAAAAATGAATTAGCGGTCATTGTTGCAAGAAATGCTGATGGTGAAACAAAAACATATCCTGTTGTTGAAATGGAATTTCATCCAGAAGCTAACCAAGTAGAATATGTGATTTGTCCAGCAAGAATTGAAGAATCTGTCGTGAAAAAAGCACAAGAAGTTGCTTTAAATGTTGTGAACAAACTAGATTTTGTTGGCTTGTTAGCCGTAGAAATGTTTCAAACAGAAACAAATGAAATTTTGGTCAATGAAGTGGCTCCAAGACCACACAATTCTGGGCATTATTCAATTGAAGCAAGCTACACCAATCAATTTGAACAACATTTAAGATCTATATTAAATCTTCCTTTAGGAAATACCGACAGTAAAGTTGCCGGAATTATGGTAAATTTAGTTGGTGAAGAAGGCTTTTCTGGTGATGTAATTTATGAGAATATAGAAGAAATTTTAAAAATTAATGGCGTAACACCGCATATTTACGGTAAAAAAGAAACACGTCCTTTTCGGAAAATGGGACATGTAACAATTGTAAATACTGATGTTGATAAAGCTAGAGAAATAGCACAAAAAGTAAAAGAAACGATTAGAGTGATAAGCAAATAATTATGGTAGGAATAATAATGGGAAGTGATTCTGATCTTCCAATCATGCAAGAAGCAATAGATATTTTAGAGAGTTTTGATATACAAATAGAAGTAGATATTGTGTCTGCCCACAGAACTCCAGAAAAATTATTTGAGTATTCTAAAAATGCTCATCTAAGAGGTGTTAAAGTAATTATTGCGGGTGCAGGAGGCGCAGCTCATTTACCTGGAATGGTAGCAAGTATGAGCCCCTTGCCTGTAATTGGCGTTCCTGTAAAAAGCAGAAATTCTATTGATGGTTGGGATTCTATTTTATCAATTTTACAAATGCCTGGAGGTGTACCTGTAGCGACCGTAGCTTTGGATGGTGCTAAAAATGCAGGGATTTTAGCTGCACAAATTATTGGCGCTTCAGATACATGTGTTTTAGATAAAATTATTACTTATAAAGAAGGATTAAAATTAAAAGTTGAACAAGCTTCTAAGCGCGTTAAAAAATAGTTTTACACACAACGAGTATTATTTTAATCAACAAATTTAAAATCAATTCATTGAAAATATGAATCCACTTTTACAAGACTTTACTACCGCTCCTTTTTCCAAAATTTCTAATAGCCATTTTCAACCGGCTATTAAAAAAGCAATAGAAATTGCAAAAGCAGAAATTGATGAAATTATAAATAATTCTGAAAAACCAAGTTTTGAAAATACAACAGTTACTTTAGATTTTACAGGTGAAAAATTAAATAGAATTACCAGTATTTTTTTTAACCTAAACTCTGCAGAAACAAATGATGAAATTCAGAAAATTGCACAAGAAGTATCTCCTCGGTTAACAGCGTTTGGAAATGACATTACTTTAAATGAAGATTTATTTAAAAGAGTAAAAGCTGTTTTTGATCAAAAAGAAACTTTAGATTTAACTGCAGAACAAGCAATGCTTCTAGATAAGCAATATAAAAGTTTTGCAAGAAATGGTGCTAATTTAAATGAGTTTGACAAAAATAAACTTCGTAAAATTGATGCACAACTTTCTACTTTTTCTCTAAAATTTGGAGAAAATGTATTGGCAGAAACCAATACTTTTGAAATGCATTTAACAAACGAAAAAGATCTATCTGGCCTGCCCGAAAGCGCAAAAGAAGCAGCGAAAGAAATGGCTAAATCTAAAGAAAAAGAAGGTTGGATTTTTACGCTAGACTACCCAAGCTATATTCCTTTTTTAACCTATGCAGACAATAGAGAATTACGCAAAAAAATGGCAATCGCTGCAGGTAAAAAAGCTTTTCAAAAAAATGAATTTAATAATGAAGCAATAGTTTTAGAAATTGTAAACCTTCGATATCAAAGAGCAAATTTACTGGGCTATAAAACACATGCTCATTTTGTTTTGGAAGAAAGAATGGCCGAAACACCAGAAAAAGTAATTGAGTTTTCGAACAACTTACTAGAAAAAGCGAAACCTGCAGCCCTAAAAGAGTTTAAAAATTTAGAAAATTACGCTAAAAAATTAGACGGAATTGACCAACTCCAAAAATGGGATGGCGCTTATTATTCAGAAAAATTAAAGAAAGAGTTGTTTGATTTAGATCAAGAGTTACTAAAACCTTATTTTGAATTAGAAAATGTAATTGGTGGTGTTTTCACAATTGCAAGTAAGTTGTATGACCTAAAATTTGAAGAAGTTTTTAATATAGACACCTATCATAAAGATGTAAAAACGTATAATGTAACGGATACAAATGGAAACTTTGTTGCTGTCTTTTATGCAGATTTTCATCCAAGAAAAGGGAAAAGAAACGGTGCATGGATGACATCCTATAAATCACAACAAATTAAAAACGGAATCAACGAACGCCCACAAATTTCTATTGTTTGTAATTTCACAAAACCAACGGAAACAAAACCCTCTTTGTTAACTTTTAACGAAGTCACAACCTTGTTTCATGAGTTTGGCCATGCATTGCATGGTATGTTAGCAAACACAACATACAATAGCTTATCTGGAACATCTGTCTCTTGGGATTTTGTAGAATTACCAAGTCAAATTTTAGAAAATTGGTGTTTTGAAAAAGAAGCTTTAGAATTATTTGCAAAACATTTCGAGACCGGTGAAGTTATCCCTATGAAATATGTAGAAAAAATCAAAGAATCTGCAAGCTTTCATGAAGGAATGCAAACTTTACGTCAATTAAGTTTTGGACTTTTAGACATGCAGTGGCATGGTCAAAATCCATCAGAAATAACATCAGTAAAAGAGTTTGAAAATGAAGCTTTTGCAGACACAAAATTATATCCGGATGTTATAAAAAACTGCATGAGTACAGCTTTTTCTCATATTTTTCAGGGAGGTTATTCTGCCGGATATTATTCTTATAAATGGGCAGAAGTTTTAGATGCAGATGCTTTTGAATATTTTTTAGAAAAAGGAATTTTCCACAAAGAAGTGGCAACAAAATTTAAAGAAAATATATTATCAAAAGGCGGAACAGAAAAACCTATGGAACTTTACAAACGCTTTAGAGGTAAAGAACCAAAACCTGATGCCTTGCTAAAACGAGCAGGATTAATTTAAAATGCTATACATAGTTTTAATCTAAAAAATACTTACTGATTTTTAGCCTCTATCCATTTACTCATGTATTTTGTGGCCTGCAGCGTCTGATGTTGTAACAAGCTCCCTAAAAAGTTAGTTGCCCTATGCTTTTCTAAATTCTCTTGAATTTCATTTATATGATTCATTAAAAGAGGACTTAACGTGTCTTTATCATAGATATAATTAATGATTTCAACACCTGATTCTTGTGCATTTTTCCAAGTTGATTTGTTTCTATAGATTTCTGCTGACATTAGCGCAAACTCAGAAAAATTATCTTCTATAAAACCATTCCAAGGAAAATCTCCACA
>Ga0208971_1000946_pt1 | contig 18445 bp, 12 predicted proteins | sample AOAMet1_18_M0_10_2_FD_188229 | JGI IMG/M metagenome (GOLD analysis project Ga0208971, IMG submission 188229) | Ammonia-oxidizing marine microbial communities from Monterey Bay, California, USA - CAN11_18_M0_10 (SPAdes) | ecosystem: Environmental > Aquatic > Marine > Intertidal zone | place... | reverse complement strand
CTGCAATCGCACGGAGAACTATTTCACGACGACAACTGCGTGGGTGGACTAGTCGAATCGTCGACACGCACAAGTTGGCAGGGCTACACTCGCCGCTCCAGCGGTTTACTCTCACCACCAAATCGAGAGTCGCACGTCGTTTTTCGTATCTCTATACCCCACGTCACCTTGGTAAGCCTGGCTGTTAACGACTGCGCAAAGTTCGTAAAGCGTCCTACGCAGCACCCTCGTTAGGAACGTGGGTGTTTGCGTCAGTACCTCTGGCGAGACTCGGAATTTGTCTCGGACTCTCGGCGGCGTGGTGGGCGAGTGGTTAACGCCAATGGACGCGGTACTCACTTTGGTTTCTACACCATTTCAAGTGGTTGGCCAGCCAGATAGGCGTCCAAACTGGATGAAATGCTGAGTCGTGAAGGTGGATGATAACCAAGACCGATCCCTAATTAGTGAGAAGGACAAAAAATCTTTCAAAGATAAGCTTCGAGCAGGAGATGATCCTCTTAGGTCTTTAGACAATGCCGTCAAGTATTGGATTGAATTGGAAAACAGAATTGTCACAGATCGGAAACGTTCTGAAGAAAAGAAAAAATCAAACCGCGAACTTGAAGAATCGGTTAAAAAAATTGAGACTTCATTGGTATCTTTAAAAAGTAAACTTGACGCGATCGAAAGCAAAAGTAAACCGATCGATGAAGAGAAACTGAAAGAGGAAGTGGAAAACTTAATTGAGACAATTAAAGATTCGATTTATTGATATTGAATCGAGTTTGGCGAAACCGAACTAAATCACTACCTCAACAAAGCGGTAGAAAACCGATTTAATTTTCTGACCAATTTGCGCTCAAAGTAACATTCTTTCCCTTGATCAAAAAGTGGTTTGTCACGGCAGCAAGATAAACGGGCGACTGTTGCTAACAAAACAAATCTCTCAGGACAACGACGCTCCGCGAGGCTGGTTAGAAATTACGCAGATCCTAATAATTGAAATAATTTAGAGTTGGGGCATTTTGACTCGCGATAAAGTTTACCACTCCATGTTTAACCGCTTTTAATTCCATTCCAACGCATTTGCCATTCGCAAGTTATTGGGATTGGTTTAGTGACTAGCTAGTGGAATGAAGCTACGTTTTTAATTTATTTCGGATTTTTAAATCCGTTTGATGCTTAAAGTGCCAGCATTATGTTTGCTTTCCTAGTGTTCTTATTACTTTATGAGACCTCGAATGAATTTGAAGGCTATGCAACTGACTGTCTATGCTCTACTCGGATGTGGCTTGATTATTAGCTTTGTTTTTGCGGCTGGTGACACCCGCTTTGTTATTCCAGTCGTTGTATACAGCTTGCTTTGCGTGTCAATTTTTCTAATCGTTGCAATACCTTCCGGTTCGCCGAATCGATTAGTAAGCTCTGCCTGATACTCATTCTTTTTCATCAGTTGCTCCCTTTGTTTTTCTAAGGCTTATGCTCTTCTTCTATGTGCTTTTTTAAACTCAGTCAGATAACAACAGCCAAGACAATCTAATTAACATCCCAATTACCAATGTTTTATGCAGTAAAAAAAATGACGGTATGAAATTCTTACTCAGAAGATCATACCGCCATCAATTCTAACTTCTTAATTGAATTTTTATTTGTTGTAGAATCCTAACACTTTATCCCAAAATTTTTGCAGAAACTCTTTATTAACATAGTTTCGATTATTTGTAGTATAGCCAAGAGTCTTAACGTCATGGCTTGGCAAGGCAGCTTCTTTGTCAGAGACGTAAGAATAAGCATCGAAATCACTCGTTATCTTGGTAGAAGGCTTCCACCGCGTCGGCCGTCTTCTTTCCGAGGAGAACGTAGCCTTCCGAATTGTAGTGAGGGTTGCCCCCTCCAATACGCGGCAAATCTCCGGGATGGAGAGTGGTCACGTTAGGCATTTCTCGACCCGCTCTATTCTGGGCCGAGATTACAGTTGCGAGGTACCGCTGTTTTTTAACTATCGGACTTTTGCTACTGAACAAACCATTCGCATCGACGTAAAATAGAACCGCGTCGAGCATCTCTTCGGTTTTTAGAGCACCTTTGCCTGCCGACTTTTTGGCTTCGAGCGCATCCTCTTTATCAATACGAGTTAAAATGCCTTGGAGCAATTCCTTGTCTGTCGCATAGTTTGGAATGAATGTCGGCAGTGCCGTGACGCCAAGGTCGGCGCTCAGATCCGAAACAAGCTGTTTAAAATTACTATAATACTCTTCGGCCAGCCCCTTTTTTCCATCGGCAGAAGCTTGCTTCCAGACGAAGCCGCAAAACTCCGGATTCGAAACTCTCCGAGCTTCCGCCACCGCATTCATCAAGTCCTGATACAAGGGCCCCTTTTTCCCATCGCCTGTGAGCTGGGCCTGCTCGTACGACCAATCTTTCGCAAAAGCACTGATGCCCGTTGCTCCAACCGCCACCTTAATGATTCCGATGGTGTCGTTCGGCCAGAATTCCGCCAACTGATGCGCAAATGATACTCCCGGACCATGCTTTTGAGTCGGTACGAAATACTCCCATCGTCCATTCGCCCAAATCCGGATACGTTGATGCGTCTCCGTGTAAGGCGCCTTGAGGTTTTTCGCTCGCCCCGCTCCTTGCATATTGGACTGTCCCATCAAGACGAATACGCGAAACTTTCCTTTGTTCGAAATCGGAGCCTGGCCCGCCCCCATGGTGTTCGCCTGCCTAAAGCCGATCGTATTCCATTTCGAAACTACCGATCGCACGAATTTGGGAAAGAACTGCATCACATGACTATTCTTCGTTTCGCTAAGGCTGTGCACCAGTTCAGCTCTGTCCCCAATGCCATGTTCTTTATATCTCTCCACGATCCCAAGGCCATGCGCAGCGTCGTGAATATCTCCCTCCGCCCCAGGCTCCTTGCGGTAGGCAAGGAAGATAGGGGGAGCGTTTTTCGTGATTGGCTCTAGCATCCGTTCATTAAAAGACTGGCCCGGGAGTGCTTGTCCCATATATATCCCTACAATGCCTGGGTCCAGACTGTGAGCGAGTTCCCAGCTTACAATGCTTCCCCGCGATTGTCCTCCGATAAGAATGCTATCGATATCGAAGTTATAGGTCGCCGCATTTTCTTTCACCCATGCGAACATCACCTTCGCATCCGCCGCGCAGGTTTGAAAATCAGCCATACCTTTAACCTTCGCAATCGATTCCCAACTGACGATCGCCGTTCCTGTGGCAACCGTAGGATCCGCCCAAGAGCTTTGAACGTCATCTGCAGTCGAGCCGTTATGATGGGCATATAAAAATACAGGCGTCGGCTCGTCGCTCGACGGCAAATAGAGATTCAGCCATTGCCGGTCTTCCGACCCATAGGAAACTTTCGCGTGGGTCGGAGTTCTAACCTCCGTCGGTTGTGCCGCTGCGGCCGGGCGCGTATTCCTCTGTCTTGATAGGCGGAATTGTTGGATCTCCTCCGTGGTCAGTTTGCCGTCCTTATCCGTGTCCGCTTTGGGAAAACGCTTGAGTATTCGCGCCAGTTGCTCTTCGGACGGCTGTTGAGCTTGCGCATTGGAGAAGGGCGCCGTCGCCAGCAGAGCGAGGATTACAAAGAGGAGGATGGGGTGTTGTTTGTTCATGGTTTACGATTTCTTTGATCTGATATTTCCAACATACAACCGCTCGCGCCCAACGCGAGCAGATTTCAATTAGCTGACATTTCCCATATGACTTCCGCCCAGCTACATGACTGGGCATTCAAGTGGCAACTGTGCCATCGTCAACGGTTTTTAGCGTACAAATACTAGTACCGCAACTTGCAAAGAGCAGACACTTTTTTGAAGATATTCTAAAAGTCGTGAATCCCGTCCAGTCAAAAAACTGAACTGACGCTTTCACCCTGCAAAAATCGAGTTGGATCGGTTGCTTCGAATCCGATTTAGGACGAGACTCGCCCAAGCAACGACGACAGCGGCTCAGCTCACCAAGATTTCAGGTTGAGCGCATTCCGGTTGCGAGAATATGTGGCACGTTCTGAGCCGAACAAGTTTTTAACCTGCGCCACGCGCATGTTTTTTGTCCTTTTCCATGTCGAATTCTATTCAACTCGTAGTAGTTTTTCAAAAAACTAGTTTGTGACGGTTGCAGATCCATGCGCAGGTTTTGTCACCGCAATCGGAGCCAGCAAACGTTCGTTTTCCCGGACTTACTACGGAGCCCGGCAAAACCAGCCGCTTTTCCGGTTAGCACGTCCATTTTGCCATCTTGGAAATCAAAATGCCAGTTCGCCGTGGAATCGGAAGTTTTCAGGAATTGCCCGGAATCTCGCTTGCTCGTCATAACCCGGTTTGAAAACTGGCAGGTTTCGTGCAAAGCGCTTACCGAAAGCAACCCTGCCTAAAACGACCGGTCGAGAGGTCCCAACCCCTGATAACCCAAACGGTGTGAGAGTCAGAGAGTGGTGAGAGTTTGGCCAAATTTGGGACCGAGAACGGCCAGCGGTCGTGGTGAAGAATCATCGCGCGACTTTACGAGAGCGAGAGTCCGAGAGTCGGGTCGAATAGAAACAGCTCGCAAAACTCGGCGTAGAAACGCAAAAAGGCCGGCGTCGTTTGACATCGGCCTTTTGTTGAGTCAGTTATAACCCTGCGGTCTTCCAGTTTCGCGACTGGAAAAACAAGTTGCGGGGACAGGATTTGAACCTGCGACCTCGAGGTTATGAGCCTCGCGAGCTACCGGGCTGCTCCACCCCGCACCGATATAGTAGCGAAACGAAGTCCAGTGTCGAGGCCAATTTCGAATTTTCTTAAATTTCCTTGGAACCCATAAACCATTCGAAAAATTTAGGTCCAATTCCTTCTGATCACAAAGTGCAAAATCGTTAGATTGATCGCGATCGATAACCATTCTAATATCGCCAACCCACAGTAAGCACCCGATCCGAGGTAAGACTGGCCGACATCAAATCGTCGCCAACGTTAAACTCCGCCGATGTTAAACACCGCCAACGTTTAACTGTCGTACCGCCTCAAACGCAGCCACACCAACACTCGTTGCCAGATTCAAACTACGGATGTGTTCCGTCGTGTTAATTCTGAGCAAGCGATCGGCATTAACCTTGGTCAATTTTTCCGGCAAACCAGACGTTTCGCTTCCAAAAACCAGCGTGTCTCCCGCTTGATAGTCAACATCAGCGTAACTTTGGGTGGCAAATCGCGAGAAAAACCAAATCCTCGTCTCGCCGAGGCGCGCTAATAGATCGTCCCAGTGATCGGCAACTTCCCAATCAAGGTGTTGCCAATAATCGAGCCCCGCTCTCCGGAGACTTTTCTCATCTACCCGAAACCCTAAGGGGCGCACGAGCCATAATTTCGCGTTAATACCAACGCAAGTACGGCCGACTGCTCCCGTGTTCCCAGGGATTTCCGGTTGGTGCAAAACAATATTGAGACGGGGAAAGGGTGAAGTCAAAACAAGTTATTTCGGTTAAACTGAGGACTGTGGATGACAGCGGCCATCGGTTTGGCTTGGCGAAGGCTTCTTTTAATTAAGATTAACGCATGATTCCATTTTTTCCCAGCGACAGTGGCAACCTTCCTTCGGGGTAAATCCGTAATTAAGCGAATTTCATCTCCTGGCAAACTTTTCGTAGTAAGGCATTTTCGTGGTAGACATCAAACGAAATCAAACGCGTGCGGTCAAAATCGGGTCAATTGTGATAGGAAATGGCAACCGAATTGCGGTGCAATCCATGACTGCCACCAAAACGACTGATGTCGATGCTACCGTTGCACTCGTTCAGTTGATGCACGATGCCGGCGCCGATGTTGTTCGCATTGCCGTCGATAGTAAAAAAGACGCTGCCGCACTTGGTGAAATTCGGTCCCAAACGACCGCCAACCTTTCGGTCGACCTCCAGGAAAACTACCGACTTGCCGAAATTGTCGCTCCTCATGTGGACAAAATCAGATACAACCCGGGCCATCTATATCACCACGAAACTGAGAAACCGTGGCAGGACAAAGTCCGATTCCTCGCTGACATCGCCAAGCAGCACGACTGTGCGATGCGTGTTGGCGTGAACTGCGGATCAGTGGATCCCGAAAAAAAATCAAAATATGACCCCTCCGATTCAATTACACCGATGCTGGAAAGCGCACTCGAACATTGCGAATTTTTGGATTCGCTTGACTTCACTCGCTACTGCGTCTCCTTGAAAGACTCCGATCCATCGAAGGTCGTTGAGGTCAACCAACGATTTGCCGCATCGCGTCCTGAAATCCCAATTCACTTAGGGGTGACCGAGGCAGGCATCCCACCCGATGGCGTAATTAAAACCCGGATCGCTTTTGAACAACTAATCGGAAAAGGAATCGGGGACACCGTTCGCGTCTCTTTAACAGTTCCCAACGTTCGCAAAGGGGAAGAGATCGCGGCGGGGCAGGGGATCATTGACGACATTTACGCCGGACGCGTGAGGAGCGTCGTCGATTTTAACTCAAACTCTCTCAACATCATTTCGTGCCCCAGCTGCTCGCGAGTCGAAAATGAAGCCTTTGTCGATCTCGCCGAACAAGTCAAGTCAATGACCGAGTACGCCAAAGAGCATGCAATTACGATCGCGGTGATGGGGTGTCGAGTAAATGGCCCTGGTGAAACGGATGATGCTGACCTTGGGCTTTGGTGCGGTCCGAAGGTAGTCAATTTGAAAAAAGGAACCGAGGCTCTAGGTGCCTATGGCTATAACGAGATTCTCCCCAAACTGAAACACGAATTGGACTTACTCATTGCCAGTCGTTAGTACATTTCAGCACCCGTCTTAACCTGATTGGAATCCACTAATTCACAACCTTTGACTGGAACCGGTGGAATTCGATCGTATTTTAGGATCGTGAACCGCTCCCGTTTAAGCTGTTCGCGAGCGACTCACTGGCCCCTTCCCACCTTCTTTTATCGCTACATTACCACCTTTTTTGATGCCAGATGTGTATGCTGTCAAAAACGGGCATATTCAATCCGGCCGCGATTGAGCATAATTTAAGCAGGGTCCATGGTCGGCCTTAATGGTCCACTGAAAACTACTCTCCGTGGTGATCGTACAGCGACCATCCAACCCCCGTTACTTTGCTGAATTCGTATCCGTCCGACATAAAATAAATTCATGATCAACACGCTTTACTTACCTGAATTGCGCGAGATGCTTTCGGCAGACAATGCCGAAGGTTTGCGTGATTTCTGTGAAGCGATCCATCCCTCACGGGCCGCGGAGTTCATGGCAGGACTAAGCCCGAGCGAATCCTGGCAAGTAATACAGCACGGTGTTATGGAAGATCGCGTCGATATCTTTTCGTTTTTTGGCAAAGATAAACAACACGAGATTCTCGAAACCGAATCCATTGCTTCAGTTGCCGCCATGGTTGCAGAACTTGCACCGGATGATCGAGTCGATCTGCTCCAAGAGCTAGAGGATGACCGCCTGGCGGACCTGCTCAAATTGCTGCCCGTCGAGGAGCGACGCGATTTCCAGCGCCTCAGCCAGTACCCTGAAGGTACCGCTGGCGCCGTGATGACGACTGAAATTGCAAAATTGAGTGAGTCGCTGACCATTCGCGAAGCCCTCAATGAAATCGGCCGGCAGAGCGAAACCTACGAGACGATTTACTATTTGTATATCGTCGACGAAGAGGACCATCTCCGAGGCTTGGTTTCAGCCAGACAATTACTCACGGGTATGAAGCAACCCGAAACGTTGCTCCATCAAGTCATGGAAACCAATTTGGTGACCGTTGATGTACTCGACGATCAAGAAGACGTGGCCAATCAGGTGGCCAAAATGGACTTGTTGGCTATCCCGGTGGTTGACAATCAACATAAATTGCTCGGCATCATTACCCATGATGATGTGATTGACGTCGTCCAAGAAGAAGCGACCGAAGACGCTCACCGAATCGGTGCGGTGGATCCTCTCGATGAATCTTACCTTCGAACTTCAGTTTTCACCCTGACCTGGAAACGCGGGATTTGGCTGGCGATTTTATTTTTCTTCGCCTTGCTAACCGCTATCGCAATTCGCGAATATGAGACTGAAATCGAAAAATGGGTTTGGCTGGCCCTTTTCATTCCATTGATTATTAGTAGTGGTGGAAACTCAGGCAGTCAAAGTGCAACCCTGATCATCACTGCACTCTCACGTGGGCATATTTCGTTAAGTGACTGGTTACGAGTGGTATTCCGCGAATTGATCATGGGCTTATTGCTTGGTGCCGGCCTGGCCGCCATGGGACTGATCGCGTCGATCTTTTTTGTTCCACCCTCAGACACGTTCATTAATGCCTCATTATTTGTCGTTCCGCTGACGCTTTTGTTGGTCGTTATCTGCGGAACGCTGACCGGTTCCATCCTCCCGCTTCTGTTTGAAAAACTAGGCTGGGATCCTGCCATGATGAGTACTCCCTTTGTGGCAGGGATTGTGGACATTCTTGGAATCCTGATCTACTTCAAAGTCGCCTCAGTATTTATTGTTTGAGTCAACATTCAAGAAAAGATTTGAGCCAAAACGATTGAAGATTAACCCATCTCTAGGCTCGGGTCACCTACGTAGAGTCTTAACAATTGGTTTTGGACTTTGATTGATCGAACCAGTACCCAAATTTGCTCCGAAGAGAAATCTTGAGGATCCGAATTGGTAAGCGCTTCAAGCTCCTCACTCACGGCAACATGCTGATCCGTCGCGGCCTGTAAACGAAGATTGACCTCATCCCAGATCTCTAAAAACTTCTTGTCGTCTGACAGCGTTGCTATATCTCGAACTGCACCGCACATCAGCGTGCACATTCTGGCAATCTCCAACGCATCCGCGTAAGGGATTTGCTTTTCGACTCGTTTAGCAATTGCTATAAAATTCATATTTTCTGGTGTAGTAAGCTGTGGGTCTAACGAAGAGTAGCTTACAGATGACGGAATGTGCCTCCCTGCTTTAATAATCCTTAATCTGTTGAAACTGGTTCTCCCCGCACAAATTCAGTTGTGTTTTCTAACGATGGAACGCCAGTTTGTTCGCAAATTGCAACGTAGAACGGCGATGTTAACATTTTGCAACAAACCAAGTTGCAGTCCAGCTCTGCACCCCAGCCCCACTTATATTACGGCGGTAGAAACCTTACCTACTTGCAATTGGTTATTTGCACGCGGTCTTTTGCTTAGGTGTCGCAGTGGGCGTCGATGTATTTCAAAAGTCGGTGATTCGCAGTTCAGAATCATTAGAAGACGCGAACTCAATTGCAGGTAATTTAATCTTGAAATCTCTCGTACCTAATTTTCTCAGCGTTTACTCACGCGACTTACTTGGCAACCTGCAAAATGGCTTTTCCCCAACGACTCATCCAAGATCGGCAACAGGTCAACGAGCAACAATTGCGCTCGATCGCTGGAATGAAATCGCCCCCAACAATTGTTGGGCACTCCGACGAAAGTCGCATGACGTCATGATGTTTACGAACTAATCAAAAACCGTGTTGGCCACACGGGGATCTTCCATCGGCGGCATAAAAATCCCGGAAACCTGGTGGACACATCTCCTGCAATTTACCAGCGAATAATTGAATCGAGCCGAATCGTAATCGTGAAACGCGAAAAACAGGCTAGAGTCTGACTGGGAACCTCGACCGTGACACCTCCTATTTTGACAGAATCTTCATTTGCAGATAAGATTTTCCCGGGGGCTCCGGTCATTTTCTAGGTGAATCGATATGCGATTAGCGCTAGTCTTGTGTTGTGTGATTATTCCCGTCTGTAACCAAGTGTGTGGCCAGGAACAGCAAGGTGTCTTTCAGTTTTTTCCAGTTCCCAATCTTAAATTTAATTTCGATCGCGATGTGCCTTTTAAGCAGGCTGATTTCGGTGATAATTTTCTGCGACAGATAGTCGGTGATCGCGACCAGCAAAAGCAACAGTTAGCTCGGATCGAAGTTTCGGAAGCAGACGAAAGCAAACTCGGCAAGAATCAATTCAGCCTCTTTGCGAAAAAGCTAAAATCTCAACGAATCGGACTGACTGATAAAGGCAAAGATGTAGCCTACCTACATCAACTGATCAACAAACTCCGCCCCCTGATGACGAACCGGGATCGCTACAGCTCAATTTCGATTTACGTCGCAGACTCACCGCTTACCGACGCTCGGTCATTCCCCGGGGGCACGATTGTGATTTTTCGGGGGTTGCTGAAATTTGTCACCAACGAGGCAGCTTTGGTCGGAATCTTGGGGCATGAACTCAGTCACCTCGATCGCCAACATCAACTGGAACAATTTAAGAACTCGCTATTGGCCCAACAGACAATAAATGGTGGCGTCAAGGATTACGGGCAGTTCGCCGGTTTCAGCCAAGTCATGATGAATTCGTTTATGACGCCATATGCACTGGAGCAGGAGAAAGAAGCGGATTTAGATGGCTGCCGCTGGGCTTTCCAAGCAGGCTACGACCCTCGTGAATTCGCCGAAATTTTTCGTCGGTTGAATGACCGCTTTCCAGATCGACAAAACCAGGCACCAAGCTTTTTACGCAGTCATCCGTACCACATCGATCGCTTTATAGCGATCAGGGACACCAGTCGCAAACTTATCAAGACAACTCCGGATAAACAACTGATCCGTGGACGCGAGAATTTGCGACGCCGTCAGGTCCACCAGTGATCCTGATGATCTCGGCGAAGATCAAATATCATGCGTCGATTCGCAAAATCGAATCGACATTGTTTTCACCCTACAGTTTATAAAACCGAACTAAGGAAATGCACAAATACGCCCGCGGACGTTAGTTACCTTTTTCTGGCCCATCCGGGGCTGCTGGTTTTGAATCCGGTAGGGATTCGGAACTTGACTCTGCAGGCTCTTTATTCGGCGGAGCAGGAGCTTTTTTGGGATCCCCGGCCTCGTTCGTCTTTCCTGATGCTTCATCGGTTCCTTCGGTCGCATCCGAAGCAGGAGCTTCCGCGGCCTCCGCCTTGGGGGATGGACTCTCCGAAACAGACTCTTTCATGGGTGCGTCTTTAGGTGGATCTGGAGCTCCTTCCGATGGATTTTTTACTGCATCGGGAGCACCTGTTGTTGGAGCTTTCTGAGGGCTCCCGGTAGCTGGATTTGCATTTTGATTTGGCGGAATTGGTAAGTTCGGAAACGATAAATTTGGCCTTCCCGCAGGAGCGCCACCCACCGGGGCTGGTTTCGTTTTCACTAAATCACTTCGCTTTGATTGAAGTGTGCTTAGGTTTTCGCCACCAATTACATAGTACCAATCGCCGAATCTCTCGTTTAACTCCGCGACCAATTTTTCCCCCTCGGCAATTTTATCCTGAAATTCCTTCGTTTCAGTTTCAAAACGCGTCTTGGCGAGTTCGTAATCGAGTTTCAACTCTTCGAACGCAGCAAGATCGGTATCGTATTTACTGAACGCGGGGTCACGCTCCGGTTTGGTTTCACCGGGCGGCTTTTCCGCTGGATCGTCGCTAGACTCTTCCGGTTTTTTTGAATTCGTGTCAGCATCACCCTTTTCCGGAGCTGGTAAATAACCAGCTGGTTTGACGGGCGCGACTGGTTCCACCGGTGGTACTGGTTTTTGGGCGATTAAACTCTCATCAAAAGAGACCCGCACCATCATATATCTGTCCTGATTTTGAACCTCTGGTTCCTCGACCGCCTCTGTGGAATCACCACCGTCGGAATCCTTTTCAGGTGCCCCAATTTCGATCTCAGTTTCTTCGCCATCATAGGTTGCACCCACGCTGAGGGTGTACAAAACCCCTTGATCCGTACCGATTGAAATATCGCCATTCTGAGCAACTAATTCCATTTTTTCAGCCGTGCCAGCAAGGTTGAATCCCTTTTGATCCAGCTCCCCTTGTAACTGTTGAATCGCTTGAGCGAGGCCCTGCTTATCGGTTTCAAATTCAGGCTGAAGGTTTAGCTTTAATTCAGGAGTTAGCAGAAAAAACCCCTTGTATTTTGATTTAGGTCGAACACCCGCGATTTTGAGTTGATCGAACACGGCTAACATTTCAGTTATTTTACTTGTTTCCAAATCCTCAACTTCAGAAATTAACCCATCCAGCTTCCAGGCTTCTGTATTTGACTCGCGGGTCATTTGAATTTTGTCGCCTTGAGCTTTGAACAGAGCTTTATTGGGCGAGAGCGGATTGGATTGATCTTCCTCAAGAGAATAATTATCAATCGTTACGGCGGTTACTGAATTCGGATCAATTCTAAGAAGATCGGGATCTATCCAATCGGAAAATTTCGTGGAGAGATCAATTTTCAATTTCACTTTGTAGGTTTGCTGCTCTTCAGGATTTCGAACGAAGTAATACTTCTCACCTGATGAGTTTCCGAACGGAGCCTCCGCTCCAGTCAGCACAACATCACCCGCTTCTTTTCCAATAATTAAATCGACGACGACTTCGTCATCAGCGCCCTTCAAAGTAATTCGTTTACCAACACCATCGGGATCCTCAATATCATCTGCGAGTGGATCGAGCACTCCCAGTTTAGCGTGTTCATTACTCAATCGCCCCGCGAGCGACTCGCGCACGATTCCCATGACCGACGAAGCCGTAGTCGCCAGTCGATCCGCTGCTTCTGCAGGATAGTCATATTCCGAGGGAATTCGCCACAGCCCGTTTTGATTATTGACTTCGAAACGTTCAAGTCTTCCCGAGTCGTAATCGACGGCCGAAACCATTAGCGATTGGGCCTGAGATGCAGAATCAAAGTTTTCAAAAAAGGGTTCGCCGACTAGTTCGAAATCCTTGGAATCAGAGGGCTGATTCAAAAAATGACTACCTAACGCAACCGCTGCAAGAATTGCAGCAAAAACCAAAAAAGTAAACGTTGTTTTTATCTCATTCATCGTATCAACTCAAAATCAAATTTGTTTTCTAACACTGCCAAACGAAGAGGCACTCATTAAAATCAACTACCTAACAGCACCTAGACACGCCGGTTCTCAGAAATGCCTTTTTCTTCGTTCACCTTACGGAACCAAAGAACCAGGATTCCAAGGAAAAGGGCTGGAAGAGGGGCAGATAGAATCGATAAGTATCGAGCCTTGTTTTCCAACCCCGATATCTGCTGGCTTTCGCGCGTGTCCAATTTTGCGATCGTCTGCTTCAAGTCCCGATCAAGTCTTTTCTTTTTTAGATCAAAACGCCGCTGTGAATCCGAAGCCTCTTGCGAAGTTCGCTGCAGCTTTTCGAAGAAACCGATATTTGCGTCCTGCTGGATTTCTTTATTAGCGTCCTGAAGTTTTTTCTGCTCTTTTTCCAACTCAGACAGCATTTCCTTCTCAGCCGACTCCTGTTTTTGAGCTCGTTCGGCGCGAAATTCTTCAATCACGCTTTCCAGTTTTTCCAATGTTCGCGGGGTAGCGCGACGATTACGTAACGCAACAAAGTCTTCGTTCCCTGCAAGAATATCAATCGAATTTTGAAGTAATGACAAGTTGTCCAATTTCTGACCCAACGCTTCCTGTTGCGTAAAGTACAAGTCGGATACAAAATCCATATCGGCAATCAAAACCACATCAATCTGATTCTCTCCGCCGCCAGTCACTCGGGCGGCAACCACTTTCTCCTCATCATCTAATCGAGTTGAAGGGAACGGTTCCAAAACCTTTAACGGATCCATGGTGATTTGACTGGTTGCAGGTTGCGTCTGTTTTGTGATTCGTCCCGTTCGAGGATCAAGCAATTGACTCGTTTGGACGGGAGTCTTCGTCAACCGATCCCACGGAGTTGACCCCGACTGTGTTCCCAGCGAAACAAGGGGAGTAAAATCATAAGTACTATCAGCCGATTTAGAGACCGATCCCGGGTAAAACATTAATAACTCTTTGAGTCCGCTTGAGATCGCTTGATTCGCAGCAAAGGCATTATTATCGCCCCGGTTTCGAACAAACACGAACGCCTTATCTTGCGGGCCGTAATACTCTGGCCAGCGAGTCCCGATATATTCAGGCCAAGTCGGTTTAAATCCCGGATGAGGATCGTCTACGCCCCAAGCAGCAGCACCACTGTTCCATTTAACGCCAATCGCCTTCATCAATTTCGCCGCCGAGCCGCCGTCAGATTTGGGCATTTGGGAACTGGCCAAAATTTGCGAATAGGGTGACTGACTACCAACCCTCGGTTGATTCGGGGCATTCAGTACGCCAATCGAAACAGGATTCTGGAAAGTCCAAAAGAAGGGCAGGGGATCGGTCAATAAAATGGTCGGATTCCCGGCCTTGATATAGGTAATTAAATTTGCCATCGAAGGCTCGTCGAGACTACTCGGGTCGGCAACGAGCAACACATCGGGCGCCTTTTTGACCGTCTTTTTGACCCCCTTTTCCTTCTCAGTTTTTAATTCATCCTCACCCTCAGCAGGTACGTAACTCCCCAATTCATCTGCGCCAATTTGTTTCAACTTAAATTGCTTTTCAAGCTCTTCCAGTGTCCTCGCGTAAGACCACGGAATCCGTCGACCTTCAATTTCGGGTCCACCAAAATGAGCATCCGTATCCAAAATCCCAAGCGTAATTTGCTTACTTTTATCAACGGTGGAAGCTAGCGACCGACTCAGCTCATATTCGATCGAGGCGTCATCGTTAATGAACGGAAGCGTCACATCTCCGAGCGAACTAGAAACAGTAGCACCAAGATAAACCTGTTGCTCGACCGTCTTTCCTCCAATCTCCGATCGATCATCCTCCGGCTCGACCCCCAATTGCTGGGCCTCGAGAGCGGCGTCACTATCGGGTTGAACGTCGACAAACCGCACATCGACATTGTTCCCGCCATACTCACTGTACTGGCGAAGTAAGCCTTCGAGTTGTTTCTTTACGTTGACGTATTTCCTTGGAACATCTTCACTGATGAAAGCCTGCACCGTCACGAGCCGATCGTCAGCCTTCGCCTGTTCCAGAGTATCCACGGTAGCCTGGTCGAGAGTAAACAACCTTTCTGCGGTCAGATCGACCCGCGACCAAACGCTGGAAATAGCATTGTTACTGAGAAACGCGACGGATACTAAAGCGACTCCAAGTGAAGCAGCCCGCACGAAGTACTGGCCCGCCAGTCCAAACTGTTGGCCTCGACTCCAATGACGCTTACTGATGACGATTAAATTCAAATACAGCATGAAGACCGTCAACGAAACGAAATAAACGATATTGCCAAGGGGCACTAACCCGAGCGTGAAATCTCGCAAGTTCCAACTAAATCCAAACCGCTCGATTCCAACCCAGCCGGTAAAGTAATAACCAATTAAGACGGGGATCGCACAAAAAAGTGATCCCAAAACAAAGGCAACCGTCGCACTCCCGGTTAACGATGAAGCGAACATTCCAACTGAGAGCAAGGCTAACCCAGCCAACCAATAGCCGATGTAGGTTGACACAATCACACCGACATCTGGATTACCTAAAATTTCGAGCACGGCTACTTGAGTCAATGAGAATAACAGAGCCACGGTATAAACCGCTGCGACTGATAAATACTTACCCATCAAGATGTCAAAGTCAGATGCTGGTAACGTGAACAGAATCGAGTCCGTCCCTTGCCGCTTTTCATCAGACCAGACCGACATCGTAATCGCTGGAATGAAAAATAATAAAAGCAAGGGAAAGTAAAGGCTAAGCTGATCCAACGTTGCCTGATTGTCAGCAAAAAATTGCGGACTGAATGCCATTGCTGCGCATATCGTCACAAAGACAACAATGAATAGATAACCCAGAGGACCGGAAAAATATTGCTTTACGTTTCGACCAAATACAGCGGAAACAACGTGCCATCGGAACATGTCGTGTTTACACTCCAACCAAAAACATTAAACGAAAAAAACTTATCAACACCCAATTGCGGCGGCGACAAAACAATAAAAGAACATCGCTAATTCGTAGCCGTTTCCGGCTGCGACTGAAATCCTGTCAACTGATGGAACTTCTGTTCCATCGCTTCCCGTGAACCCATCTCTGCAATCGATTCATCGAATACAAGCCGGCCCTGGTCAATGAGAACAACTCGACTGCACAAGAACTCAACCTCTTGCAAAATATGAGTCGACAGGAGTACGGTTTTCGATTCTCCCAACTCCCGAATCAAATTTCTGATTCCGACGAGTTGATTGGGATCTAAACCGCTGGTCGGTTCATCAAGAATTAGCACATCCGGATCGTGCAGAAGCGCCTGTGCCATCCCCACCCGTTGTCGAAACCCGCGCGAAAGCTTACTGATCGGCTTATTCCAGACCTCGCTAAGATCACACTTCTCAGCGACAAAATCCATTCGATCCCGTTTGGCCTCAGCACTCAACCCTCGGGCTCGCCCTAAATAGGAAAGTGCGCTTCGGGGCGTCATTTCTTCGTACAACGGGCCATTCTCAGGAAGATAACCAATATGCTCGCTGCCCTGGATACGATCTTTTTGCATATCGTGGCCGGCGATTGCAACGGTACCCTTGGTGGCTGCTAAAAACCCGGTCAGCAATTTCATTGTCGTTGACTTGCCGGCACCGTTAGGACCAAGAAACGCGCACACTTGCCGACGTGGGACCGAAAACGTAACGTCATTTACCGCGGCAAACGGACCGTAAAACTTACAAAGCCCGACCGCCTCAATCATTATTTCGCTGTCCCCCACTGGCTCGGTCGGGGATGATTTATCTTTAGTCATTGCTATCGTTGATCCTGGAGTTAACTAACGATGAGGAGAGAATACAAAGTTTTGGAGCGTTAGCACGGACGCCTGCCAAGAATGTGATTTTATAAAATCCCCAGTAAATTCAAATACCAGTGTAGGGACCAAATAGCGAATCCAGTGTAAATTTTTTAGGACTCGTGCCGACGGCCTGACCCAAAATTCGAGGGTAAAGAGCCATCCGATCGATTGGCTGGATGAACAGCAGATTTGAGAGCCGGAGCATTCGCCCAAAATCAATTGCTGTTTCTTCCGTCCAAACCACAGAGGTGAATTCAGCGGTGGATGAGGTTCAACTTGGCTAAACAAGCAATTTTGACATCAACAAACCTTTGCCAACCTCTTCGAATCCGAGCTTACGAAAAACTCCGATCGCGGGCTGATCCGATTCAAGTGTTTGCGCCTCAACTAAACCCACGCCTTGCTGCATCAAATGACGCAACGCTTCCCCGACGAGGAATGTCGCGATTCCACAACGTCTCAACTCTTCAGGCACATTTAGGTCGTGCATCCCGCGAGCCATGACTCCCAATCCGCTGGCCATCGGTTGCATATCCCAGAACTGAACGCTCCCGCACACATTCTGATTGGCTTTATCATAAACGCTGAACCGATCCCGCTCAGCCATTCCCAACGTACAGCTTTCCCACCAAGAGGTCTCCATCGGATCGGCGACGGCGTTGATTTGATACCGCCGCCGAAGTGACATTTGCTCTCTATCGACAAATGTCCGAAAGCCCGTCAATCGACGCTCCATCACAATAATTTTGTCATCGACTTCGAACCCTCGACGTGACGCCGTATCGACCGCCAATTTATCGTCGACAAGTAAACCCGGGATTTGACTGCCCCCATACAACCCCATGTAAAAGGGGGCGAATGGAAAATGAGAACCAAAATGCACGCGGGTTGCCCCGGCCTGGCTTAAATATTGCATCGCTCGGTCCAGCAGTTGATCGGCGACCTCATCCTGCCACGCGCCCGGCACCACTTTTAATACGCTGACAACACCGGTTCCATGATCTAAATCGGACAAATCAGAGTTTGCAGCGAACCCGGCATGAACAAAGCCAACGGGAATCAAGTTGTCGCCTTCACGCAAGACTGCCATTATCAGACCGCGTGAATCGAAATAGGGCTTGCCAAATACCTGATGATCAAGCAGCGTTCGATTGATATTGGAGATCTGACCACGAAACGCCGGTTGCTGTCGCCAGATGTCTACAATCCAGGGAGAATCAGTATTGAGAAAGCTACGATACTCAATCACGGCAAAGTCGGTCTTCTATCTCGTTTTACAAATTTAAGTAACCCGCGTCTCACCTTAGCAAGCTTAGCCGCTTGCTTCATCAGAAGATACACAGTTCAAACATCTGACGAAATTTTTCTTCATAAAATTTAGCATCGCTGCCGCTGGGCTAAGCCGCCTTTTCCAAAGCCTCTTTTTGTTTCCTCGTCCTACGGACGGGTTTCTCCTTCCAGCGTCGATGAACCCACCAATATTGTTCAGGAAAATCATAGATCGCATCGGCAAGGCGATCATTGTACCACTGGGTTAATTGAGTGACATCTTGCAGCTCGTCCTGCATATCAAGCGGATCGGCGACCCCGGTACATCCTATTTCGTAATGCAGCGGGCGATCGGTTTGTTTGCAATACGACACCATCATCGGCGCGCTTCCAGAAAGCGTAAACAACGCCACCGCTTTGTGGCACGAGGCCGCTCTCCCTAAAAAG
>Ga0208971_1000935_pt1 | contig 18606 bp, 18 predicted proteins | sample AOAMet1_18_M0_10_2_FD_188229 | JGI IMG/M metagenome (GOLD analysis project Ga0208971, IMG submission 188229) | Ammonia-oxidizing marine microbial communities from Monterey Bay, California, USA - CAN11_18_M0_10 (SPAdes) | ecosystem: Environmental > Aquatic > Marine > Intertidal zone | place... | reverse complement strand
AGGTGCTGTTGAAGATTTCCCAAGTTCGCTGGCTGCCCAGCTGAAAGAAGGTGGTCGTGCGGTTTGTATCTTTGCCGAAGGCGCATTGGGTGTTGTACGTGTTGGTCACAAAATGGGTGACGTGATGAATTGGCGCGATGCGTTTAATGCAACTGCACCTGTTGTTAAGGGATTTGAAACAAAAAAACTATTTACACTTTAGAACGGCAACGTTTGCCAGAATGCCTCTGGGGGGGCGAGCAGGATGAATAGAGTTTTTATTAACCGCCTAACGGTTTTGTTTGCGTTTGTGTCAGGTCTTGCGATGGCTCTACCGGCGCAAGGTGAAAATTTAAGTGACGCTCTAGCAAATGCATATCGGCATTCGGATCTTTTGAACCAAAACCGTGCGTTGTTGCGTTCTGCCGACGAGGATGTGTTGATTGCTTATTCAGCCCTTCGTCCTGTTATTACCTACACAGCACGCAGCCGACTTGTTTACGCTCGTTCGGGTCTTAACACGAATTCGAGCAACCATTCTGTCAACGTAGATCTGCGTTGGTTGATTTGGGATTATGGCAGCACGAAAGCCCAAATCGAAGCGCAAAAATTGACTGTTTTAGCTACACGTCAATCCCTAATTGATATCGAGCAACGAGTACTATTGGGCGGTGTGCAAGCCTATATGCAGTATAGACAAGCTGCTGACGTACTTGCACTGCGTTCAAGCAACGTTCGATTGATTAGACAAGAGTTACAGGCCGCAAATGATCGATTTGATGTTGGTGAAATTACCCGCACTGACGTGGCTTTTGCACAATCGCGTTTAGCCTCTGCCCAAGCAGCAGAAGTGTCCGCGCAGGGTACTCTGGCCGAAGCGCGTGAGGGTTACAAGGTTGCCACGGGTCATTATCCCAGTGGCGTTATGAACCCGCCAAAGTTGCCAGTCACAGTCAGTTCTGCAGAGCAAGCACGAGCAATTGCAGTGCGGAACCACCCCGAAGTCATCGCCGCACAACATGCCGTCGCAATCGCTGAATTGGGAATAGTTCAGGCCGAAGCGTCAATGATGCCTCGTTTTACGGTTGGGGCAGGGGCGACAAAGGCCAGTAATGCCACAACATCAAATACATTGGATGTCACGATGACTGGCACTTTGTATAAGGGTGGTGAGTTGTCCGCGCGATATAACAAGGCAAAACTTAACGTTGAAGCAAAGCGTTATGCACTAAATATTGCGGTGCTGAATGTGGGGCAGAGTGCCGTCAATGCGTACAACAATTTACAAGTTCAACGTGCCCAAATTGAATCGGCTAGCCAACAAATTCGCGCCAGTACTGTTGCCTATCGTGGCGTGAAGGAAGAAGCCACTTTGGGGTCTCGTACAACCTTGGATGTGCTAGATGCAGAACAAGAGTTGTTGGACAGTCGTACAAATTTATTGGTCTCAGAAACGCAACAATACGTCGCTGCGTATTCTTTGATGGCGTCTATGGGGGTTTTGACTGTGAAAAAATTGGGTCTGAACGTCGTTACCTATGATCCCAATGATTATTACAATTCGGTTAAGTCTCGAAAACCAATATCTGTGCAAGGCACACAGCTTGATCGGGTTCTTAAGCGACTGCAAAAAAACTAAGAAATGTTTCTATTTGTTGTGTGAATGGAAACAAACCTGTACATTCTCGCTGAGGCAACAAGAGAAAAACAATGTCTAACGCAGAAAAGAGGCCGCAAATTGACGACGTTCTATCGTCGATAAAACGGCTCGTATCAGATGAAGTTTCGTCGTCAAAGCCAGAAAAACCAGTGGTTTCTTCTGCTTTTTCGGATTTTGATGCACCTGATGAAACAGCCCTTCATTCGGAAAAAGTCCCTTTTGTTGAGGCGCCAATTGAAGACAAACCAAGTGCACTAATTCTAACGCCTGCGTTGCGTGTGGTTGCCGATCCTGTGCCCGATTCTATTGAAGAGCATGGTTCTTCTGAAAATATTGATGCTTTAAATGAAGAATCTGATCAATTAACTTTGGATGAAAGCGATATTCCGGACACGGATGTAGATCGAATTCTAGATGCAATTTCTAGGGACGTGTTCCCTGAACGGCATGAAGAAGAAGCCGAGGAAACTCATCAGGAAAACGATCCATTTCTAGAAGATGATTCTCAATCCTTTGACGATGCCGTTTCAGATTTAGAATTGGAAACAGAGCAAAACATCGGCGAACAAGAACATTCAGATGATGATGCTTTTGTTGAAATTTTCAATGACGTAGAAACAAACGCCGAAGGTCATTTTGAAGTTGAAGATTCCGCTGATATGGATCCCGAAAACTTTGCTGATGGAGAAGTGTCTGAAACTGCCGAACAAAATGTAGATGTTGAGGGCGAGTTAGACCTTGAACTGAACGATGGTGAGGATCAGGTCAAGGCGCATTTTGACGATTCTGAAATCGAAGATTCCGAACATGACGAGGCGGTCGTTGATGATGTTTCTGCCGAAGTTGAAGCCGAGCATAACGAGCAGGAAGAAGTAGTTGCTGATGATATTTCAGAAGACCACGAAGCCCAGAAAATTAATGCCAACTCAAGTGAATTTTACGAAAATGAACATGTTCAGGAAGAACATGAATCGGGATCAGAAAACAGCGATGGGTTGAACATCAACCTTGATGCAATTTTGGGCCGCAAGGCCGCTATGACGCCGACAACCGAAGAAGCGGATGTTGATATTCAAGGGATGGCCGAAGAAGCAATTGAGGCTGTTGTTGTTGATGCAGTTGAAAGTGCATTTGAAGAGGCTGACTTGGACAATACTGCCGGCGTGGATGAAGACCTCGTCGAACCAGTTAGCCAAGAAGAAGTGCAAGAATGGCAAGATGAGGCTGGTCAGAACGCTGAAGCAGCCCAGCCTTTGGGTGATGACGACGATGATGATGCCAACAGCATCGAAGAAATGATGACCGCTGAAATCAACGATATTGATGATGACTATCAAGGTGGTGATGAGGACCTGATTGATGAATCGATGTTGCGCGATCTGGTGGCCCAATATGTGCGCGCTGAATTGCAAGGATCATTAGGTGAACGAATTACTCGCAATGTACGAAAGTTGGTGCGACGCGAAATTCACCGCGTTTTAGAAAGCAAAGAGTTCGAGTAAATGGACTTGGCGGTGCAATCAACTCGACCTGCGCTAAACTCATAAAATGAATACGACAGCGCATTTAATCGTAGGTGCAGCGGGCTTTGGCCGCAAACAGAAGGCAATTCTATTAGCAGCTTTGTTTGGCAGCCTGGTTCCCGACCTTTCGTTATATCTTTTGGCGGGCGTATCACTTTTCGTCCTTAACCTTGCTCCAAATTATGTTTTTGGCGAGTTGTATTATAGCGATGCATGGCAGTTCATTTTTGGCATTGATAATTCAATGGTGATTTGGGGCGTTCTTTTTGCTGGTGCGATTTTTTTTAAGAACCCAATCATTGTCGTGTTTTCAGGTGCCGGTTTACTGCATTTACTGACTGATTTCCTTTTGCATCATGATGATGGGCGTAAACAGTTCTGGCCTCTGACTGATTGGGTGTTCGAAAGCCCTGTAAGCTATTGGGACAAAGGACATAACGCCTTGCTCGTGGCCCCAATTATCGCGGCCGTTTGTGTGCTTGCGGCTTTCATTTTGCTGCGTCGGCATGAAAGCTGGCCATTAAGGGTGTTTTGGTTATCTCTGATGAGTGTTGAATTGATGATGTTATACGGTTTGCATGTTCATTTTTGATTGGCAGTAAGTATCAGACATAAAAAAACCGCGCGTTGCTGAACAACGCGCGGCCTAAATTCTAGAACGTCTTGGGTACTAGGCTGCTTCAGCCTGTTGATTGCGACGTTCGCTTTCCTCACGGGAAAGGGCAACAGATGTACGAACACCGTTTTTAACGAATTCCATCAGGCCAGCGACCACACGTTCATTTGGGTCAATACCGGCGCAAGACAAAACTTCGCGGCCATCGCGCGAACGTGCCCAGCGGGCGATTTGGTCTGGGCCGTTGCCATATTTCTTGTCATCCGCAATTGCATCGTCTAAGGCTGCCAGCACAACGGCGGCAAACAATTTGCGGGATCTTTGGCCTTGTTCAAAGTTAAAGGCAGTTCCATCAACGAAATCTCTCATCTCGTATCCTTTATTATTGCTCTTGTCTTTTTAAGTTCTAAGCCTTTATGACCTACTTTTACCGATTCGGGGTCCCTTATTAGGAATACCACCTATGCGTCTGCTGCATGGCTGTTATTAAGATGACACATGATTTAGTCGTCTTGCCAGCATGATCTAGGCAATATATAGGCACTGTCTTAGTCCGATCAAGGTTTTGACAAGGTTTCGACACAATGCCCAAAATAAACGGAAACGAAATTCGTCCCGGAAATACTCTCGAACATAACGGCTCTCTTTGGATTGCGGTTAAAGTGGATCACGTAAAACCCGGTAAGGGTGGTGCGTTCGCGCAAGTTGAAATGAAAAACTTAAGAAATGGTTCAAAACTCAATGAACGCTTCCGTTCTGCGGATAAAGTTGAGCGTGTGCGTCTTGAGCAAAAAGATCAGCAGTTCTTGTATGAGAATGCTGGCATGTTGGTTTTCATGGATATGGAAACATATGACCAGATCGAATTGCCCGCTGACATTCTGGGTGATCGTCGTCCATTTTTGCAAGACGGCATGAAGGTTGTAGTAGAATTTTACGAAGAAGAAGCGTTAAGCGCGCAGATCCCTCAGAAAGTAACCTGTGTGATTGTCGAGACTGAGCCTGTTGTTAAAGGTCAGACTGCCGCCAACAGTTTTAAGCCAGCCGTTTTGGATAATGGTGTCAAAGTCATGGTGCCGCCATTCGTTGGCCAAGACGAAAGTATTGTCGTGAACACTGAAACGATGGAATACTCAGAACGCGCCTAGTTTGCGGTTTGCGAAAATCGACTTAAAATTTTAGATGCCTCGTCGTTATCGATGAGGCATTTTTTATGGTTTCGACAACTTTGCTTATTCTTTGATAAGGGAAAGCGTGGCGCCTGTAGTTTGAATATCAGCCTTGATGCGATCGAACCGAAGATAAGCCAGTGCTTGATCACCGGCGCGCGTCAACAGTTTCCCAATGACCTTGCCGCCCGATGTGATTTCGTCACCAAAACTTGTTTCCCCGTCAACAGTCACCCGCGCCAGCCCTTTGCGCAGTTCGGTCTTATGTTTCATCCGAGCCATAATTTCTTGGCCAACGTAGCATCCTTTGCGAAAATCGATGCCGTTTAGGGCCTCAAAATTCATTTCAAGAATGTATCCTTCGCCAGAAACCAGTTCTGCACCAGTTTCAGGCACGAGGTTGGCAATGTTCAAAGCAGTCCAATCCGGCGTCTCCTGTGCTGGCTGTTCGCGATAAGCCCGCCAACCCAATGCTGCGTGTCTTGGATCAGCATAACCATCCACTGGCAAAAGGTCGTTGCCACGGTGAACATATAAATCCAATGGCTCAATCGTTACATCGGCGCGCAGCTTGTACATCATCAAACGCCCAGAAAGAGCCGCCGCTTGTTCGCCATCGCAATCGATAAGGATCCGATCACCTTGCGCAACCATAAAAAAATCAAAAAGATACTTTCCTTGAGGTGTCAGCAAGGCGGTATAAACCAGCCCGTCTTTTGCCTTTTCCACGTCGTTGGTGACGAGTGATTGCAAAAATTTCACGCGATCCGCACCGCCGACTGCGAAAACTTGACGAGAATGTCCCATTTCACTTGTCCTTTGGTTGTTCTGCTTTTCATATAGGCTGAAACCAAGCCGAGAACAGCCCCCAAACCATGCGCGCCCCAATTTCAATAATCATTCCCACATTAAACGCGGCACCTAATCTGGGACCGCTATTAGCCAGTTTGGGCGAGGGTTTGGCTGCCGGTTTGATTACAGAGGTGATATTTAGCGACGGCGGGTCAACTGATGGTATCGACCAAGTTGCCGACATTGCAGGTGCGGTTCTGATCAATGGTCCGCCCGGTCGTGGGGTTCAATTGGCAGCCGGTGCAAAGATCGCCAAAGGGCGTTGGTTGCTTTTTCTACATGCTGATAGCGAATTGGCCGAAGGTTGGGTCGAAGTGGTACAGCGCCATTTGGAACAGGGCCAAGCGCCTGCTTACTTTCGCTTAGTGTTTGATGCGCAGGGTCTTGCCCCACGTATTGTGGCAGGCTGGGCAAACCTTCGCAGCCGGATATTTAATTTGCCATATGGGGATCAAGGTTTGCTTATATCCGGCCCGGATTATGATGCTGTTGGTGGCTATCCTGAGTTGCCATTGATGGAAGACGTGGCAATGGCAAGGGCGCTTGGTAATTTGCAAGGCATAGACGTCGCTATTCATACCAGTGCGGTACGCTATCAAAAACAAGGGTGGGTGCGCCGCGGTGCACGAAATTTGTGGACATTGGCGCGATATTTCGCGGGTGTTGATCCGGAAAAATTGGCCCGTGCTTATCGACGTTGATTGACCTTTTTGAAATGGCATTCTACGCCTTGGCGTATCCGTAAATTCTAAAGGTTTATTTTGATGAGTCTTGCACAAGGTCGCCATTATCTTGCCATCCCCGGTCCTTCGGTCGTGCCCGATCGTGTTTTGAATGCGATGCACCAGCCCGCACCAAACATCTATGAAGGCGCATTGATCGATATGGTTGCAGGATTAATTCCTGACCTGAAAGCTGTAGCACGAACAAAGCACAGTGCAGCCATCTATATCGCCAATGGTCACGGCACATGGGAGGCCGCAATTTCAAATACTTTGGCGGCGGGTGACAAGGTGCTTGTTGTGGCGTCCAGCCATTTTGCTTTGGGCTGGGCTGGTCTGGCAGAAAAGCTAGGGATCAAAGTTGACGTAATTGATTTCGGCAAACAGCCCAATTTTGATCTGGGTTGCATCGAAGCCGCGCTGCGCGCTGATGTGAATCACGAAATAAAGGCGGTTCTGACAACACATGTGGATACATCGACATCTTATAAAACCGACATTGCGGCATTGCGGGGCGTGATTGACGCCGCCGACCATCCAGCGTTGTTTATGGTTGATTGCATTGCGTCCCTTGGATGTGATCGCTTTGAGATGGATGAGTGGGGCGTTGATTTGATGATCACGGCATGCCAAAAGGGTTTGATGACACCGCCAGGCATGGGTTTTGTTTTCTTTAACGGAAAAGCTGCAACAGCGCGAAAGAAACTTGATCGTGTAAGCCCTTATTGGGATTGGTCAGATCGTATCGAGCCTGAGATTTTTTCCAATTATTTTTTCGGTACTGCACCCACGCATCATTTGTTGGGATTGCGAGAAGCCCTAAATATGATCAACGAAGAAGGTCTGGAACAGGTCTGGGATCGCCACAAGCGGCTGTCAGTGGCCGTCCACGCGGCTGTTGACGCATGGGGGCAGGGCGAAGGTGCCATGAGGCTAAATATCGCTGATCCGGCGGAACGTAGCTCGGCTGTAACCTCTGTTCGAATTGGTGCACCAGATGGCACGCGTTTGCGTAAATGGGTGACGGACAATGCCGGTGTTACACTGGGAATTGGCTTGGGCATGGCCGCATCCAATGATCCGGCATGGCACGGATTTTTTCGCATTGGTCATATGGGGCATGTTAACGCCCAAATGGTTTTGGGTGTTTTAGGATCTATTGATACCGCCCTAAAGGCGCTGGATATTCCGCATGGCCCAAATGCAATGGCGAAAGCCACGCAATCCCTTTCGCTAGGCGCGTTTACGTCGGGCTAACGCCAAAGCTGGCCCAAAGGCCTTTTCAAAAATGTCCAAATCTTGGGGGCGGCCACAGCTGATCCTGATACACCGATCTTGCGGAGCAACAAAGGGCATGCGTACAAAAACGCCAGCCGCAACAACTTCGGTTAAAACTGCACGCGCAAAATCCCCGTCCTCGCCGCAATCAATTGCCACAAAATTTGTGGCAGATGGTAAACTGTTCAAGCCGTGGTTTTTGGCAATCTCTGCGATGCGTATGCGCGCTTGGTCGATGTTTTCGATGGTTTGGTTCAGGTAATCTGTATCCGCAAGCGCCGCCAAAGCGCCGGCTTGACTGATGCGGCACATTCCAAAATGATTACGAATTTTGTTAAAACCCGTGATCAAATCGGCCTCCGCCATTGCGTACCCAACCCGCGCGCCTGCCATGCCATATGCCTTGGAAAATGTGCGCATACGAATGACGTTTTCTTGTTCAATCGGAATGTTAGGGCAAGCATCGAACGGGGCGAATTCAACGTATGCTTCGTCCAAAATCAAAAGACATCCATCAGGAATGTCATCTAATGCCGCCTCGATATCTGTCCCTTTTGAAGTGGTGCCCATGGGGTTATCTGGATTGGCGAAATAGACCAATTTTGCGCCAACTTCTTTGGCCTTGGCCAATAATGCAGGCAAATCCTCGTGATCATTGTGATAGGGAATTTTCACCAGATCGCCACCAAATCCATCAACGTGATAGTTGAAGGTGGGATACGCACCTGCAGATGTCACAACCTTGTCACCCTGAGTTATGAACATTCGCACAAGATAACCCAATAGCGCATCAATTCCTTCGCCAATCATGATGTTTTCTGTGGGAATTCCGTGATGTTGTGCCAATGCATGCCGTAAATCATGGCTTTCTGGGTCACCGTACATCCAAACACCACTTGCGGCATCTGACATGGCTTTTATGGCTTTGGGCGAGGGCCCAAAAACATTTTCATTTGCCCCCAACCTTGCCGCAAACTCACCGCCACGCGTGCGTTCTTGCGCCTCTGGTCCAACAAAAGGCACCGAGGCCGGAAGCTTTTCAACTAAGTCGGTATATTTTGCGCTGGGCATATGAAAACTCCGCTAATTTGTATGTATTTAATCCGCCTGAAAGCCACTCGAAGGTCAATCGAAATCGCGAGTGTGCTGCTGAAAACTTGAAAACCGTTATCAAACACTTACGTAAAGCTCACGAAAAGAGAGGACCGATGACGAATTTTTCACGCAGAAATTTTATGGCGCTAACTGTTGCTGCTGGTGCCGCTCGGGTGATTCCCGCGGCTGTACAGGCAACCAAGTCGCGTTACATACTTCGTTTGGTTTATGACAAATCAATCGGTGCCATGCGATTGATCGACAAGCGGATCCCCTAATTTACGGATTAAGTGGCATGAATGCCGCGTCTTTCATTTGACAATCTCGACGTACGCCTGAACCACATACGCGCGGTGTTAAATCCTTGTTTAAGCAAACACGCGCCTCTTGAATTTGATTGGCTTTGCAGGTGATTGTTAACATGTCAGCCCACAAATCAGGGTTCTCTTTCAAAAAAGCTTGTTCAACGACTTTGGCCGGCAGTTTGACTGGTTTTGACAAACGACGAAAAACATCAGGGCGTGTTACAGAAAAGTAAGCTTTTGTTGCTGTTGAATAATAATCGGTGGCAGATAGACCTGCGCAACGTCCGTGTTTCTTCCATTGATACCACGCAGACCCCGAACTGCCCATGATTTGTGCCATAGCTTTGGATTGGGCGCGGCTTGGATCGCGATGTGATGTGCGGCAATAACTGGGATAACCCTGCTCAAACTGTGGCCACAAGCCATGCATAACCCATCCAAATTTGGCGTCATCGTCGCATTGTTCAGATCCCTTTGCCTTACCTTCCAAGGCACACCAATTTGGCGACCAAGACAGTGCCAAAACATAATAGTCAAAGTCGCCAGCTTTCTCGCCCTCGGCATGGGCCAGTCCAACACTTAGCAGCAGAATCATTAAAATGCGCATTTTCTCTTTTCCTTTACCAAAAGGCGGCTTATATGGGTGCTAACTTCCCCCAAATCGCTGGAAGGGTCCATACGGACCAGCCGAATTTCCGGCAAGCAAGACGGCTGCCTTAACGGCATGTAAGGAGATAGACGATGGTAAACAAACCGATTATGGCCAAAGCAACCGCTGTTTGGTTAGTGGATAACACCACGTTGACGTTTAAACAGATCGCGGATTTTGTTCAAATGCACGAACTAGAGGTCCAAGGCATTGCTGATGGCGATGTTGCCGCTGGTGTTAAAGGCTTTGATCCGATTGCCAACAATCAGTTGGAAGCGGACGAAATCAAGACTGCGGAAGGCAATCCATCTTACACGATGAAGCTAAAATTTTTGGCAGCGGCCGTTGGCGAAGAAAAACGTCGTGGCCCGCGTTATACACCTTTGTCAAAGCGTCAGGATCGTCCTGCTTCGATTTTGTGGTTGGTTAAATTCCACCCTGAATTGACAGATGGCCAGATTTCCAAATTGATCGGCACGACCAAGCCAACAATTCAAGCGCTTCGCGAGCGTACGCATTGGAATATTGCTAACATCCAACCAATTGATCCTGTTGCGTTAGGTCTGTGTAAGCAGATGGAACTTGACGCGGCTGTTCAAAAAGCAGCGGCCAAACAAGCCAAAGACGGCGTTGTTATGTCTGATGACGAGCGTCGCAAATTGGTTTCAACAGAACAATCCTTGAGCATGGACACAGAGCCAAAAATCCCAACGGCGATTTCAGGTCTTGAAACATTTTCATTGTCTGAAGACCCACGTGGTGAAGAAGAAGAAATCAGCAACGAGCCTATTTTGGACGCGGAAAGCTTTTTCAACATTCCAAGCGATCAGCCGGACCTTGAAGAAGAAAAATAGGTCTGAGCAAAACCAGATTTTGAAAAGCCGGTTCCCTTGGGACCGGCTTTTTTTGTGAGTTTTACTTGGACTCCGTAGAAATGCTGTTATTTTCCGGCTGGAACGTGATGCGGCGCGCCGGATGGTCCCACGCGTATGAATTCACGTGACAGCAAAAAGGATCAGCATTGTGTGCCGATTAACCGCCTATCGCGGCCCTAAAATTCCCCTAGAAAACATTGTGGTTGTGCCACGTCATTCGTTACTTCAACAAAGCCAATCCGCCCTTGAGGCAAAATTGCGCGTGAATGGCGATGGATTTGGTGTCGCATGGTATGGTGCGGACAAAAATCCAGGTGTGTATCGTGATGTTTTACCTGCATGGTCGGATGGTAATTTAACAAGCATCTGTCGTGTTGTTCGTTCATCATTGTTTATGGCGCACGTCCGCGCCAGCACCGTTGGTGAAACTTCGCGCACAAACTGTCATCCCTTCACGTTTGAAAATTGGTCTTTTATGCACAACGGCCAAATTGCAGATTTCGCGCGCATTAGGCGTGGGTTGGAAAATTCCTTGTCTGACACACTCTATGAGGCACGGCGTGGTACGACAGATTCAGAGATGTTGTTTCTTTTGGCATTGGCAAACGGGTTACAGGATGATCCAAAGCAGGCTATCGAGGCTACAATTGCTCAAATTTCCAAGGCACAAGGCACCATAACCTCGCCAAACAGAATGGCCTGCGTTTTTAGCAATGGCGAAAGATTGTTTGCCTTCCGGTTTTCTTCGGATTTGAGAAGTCCAACTTTGTATTATTCAGATCATTTGGAACATGGCGGTGAATGCTTTGCTTCCGAACCTTTGGATGGAAATTCAAACAATTGGAAATCTATACCGGAGGGGCATTTTGCGTGGATGTGCGATAGTGGATATTGCGAAGAGCCATTAAAAACGACAGTTTCAGTAACGAACAAAAAGCTTGCCACCGCTGTTTAGTATTGATCGTTAAAATGTTTTGCGCGCCCTTAAGGCGGCGGAGATAGTTCCGTCATCAAGATAGTCTAATTCGCCGCCAATCGGCACGCCTTGTGCAAGGGATGTGACGGTTACATGGCCTTCGATCTGGTCGGCAATGTAGTGCGCTGTTGTTTGGCCGTCGATTGTGGCGTTCAGGGCAAGGATCACTTCGGTTATGTCTTCGGCCTTGATACGGCTTAACAAACGCGGAATACCCAACTGTTCGGGGCCAATAGCATCTAATGCTGAAAGAGTTCCGCCCAAAACATGATACCGCCCTTTGAACACCCGCGCACGTTCCATGGCCCAAAGGTCGGCGACGTCTTCTACCACGCAAATTTCACCCGTGGCACGTTTGGGGGATTGGCAAATTTCGCAGGTGACGCTGGTTCCGATGTTGCCGCAAGAAACGCATTCCCGCGCTGTTGCGGTAACTTCTTGCATCGACGCAGACAACGGCGCCAGCAATTGCCCGCGTTTTTTAATCAAATGCAACACAGCACGACGCGCAGAACGAGGGCCAAGACCCGGAAGCTTGGCCATCATATCGATAAGATTTTCGATTTCTTTTGTTGCGTCGCTCATGGCTGATTTTCCGTTTTAAAACGGCAATTTCATATCAGCAGGCAAACCTAAACCTTCGGTCAATTTTGTCATTTCAGATTTTCCACGTTCTTCCGCTTTTTGTTGGGCGTCTTTGACGGCAGCGAGGATCAAATCCTCAACGACTTCTTTTTCGTCAGGGTGAAAAATTGATGGATCGATATCCAAACCAACAAGGGTTCCCTTGGCTGTTGCCGTGGCTTTGACCAAGCCAGCACCACTTTCACCGGTAACGGTGATATTGGCCAAATCTTCTTGCATTTGGCCCATTTTTTCTTGCATTTCTGTGGCCGTTTTCATCATCTTGGCCATGTCGCCAAGACCGCCCAATCCACCCAAACCTTTTAGCATCTATTTGCTCCTGCAATCACTGTGTATCTGGCATAGGTTAAGCCAAAACCTATGCCTGCTACAAGCGGGAAGACGTGCATTAAAGTTGGGTCGAAGGGGCGGTTTGCGTGTTCGTGTTAGCCTACATTATTTAGGCATGTGAACACAGCAAGGATGTCTTGCCAATCATCATCCGATCCGTCTTCGCCACCAAATGCCGTGCCAAATACAGCGGGGCCGCCATTGTCGTCTGGGATCATGTGTGCTGCGGCGCGGACATCTGCCTTACCAGTCGAGGAGGAAAAGTCGACATGAATGCCTTCTTTAACCACAAAATGTTCCAGACCTTTTGCCGCTGGCATGGGGTTGAAATCCACGCCACTTCCTTGAAACTCAGCGATCGGTGTGTCGCCATCAGTGACAATCATCGTCCACGTTGCAGAGCTGTTGGTGTAGGCGTGAACCCAACATGTTTTTCCTTGGCTTGAATCCACTTCAAACGTGCTGCCATCGGCCATTGCCGCAGTGCCTAATCCCATAGCCATAGACGCAATAATTGCAATATTTTTGATATTCATTGTTAATTCCCTTTTTGCAAATTGATTATGTTGGTGCCGAAAAAATGGCGTACTCGTACTAAATCATTCGAATTTGTTCCGTATTAGTCTTCTTCAAAAGGATCCCATTCCTCATCTACCTCGGGCAGAGCTTCGATTTCAGCCATAGCAGCGATTTCTTTTTGACTGACAATGCTGTCAATTTTGGCCTTGGGGAAAGCCAACAATACAGCTTTGACCATTGCATGATCTCGTGCTTTGTTTTCAAGCGCGATTTTGTCGGCGTCACGCAATTCAGAGATGGTTTTTGCACCGCCCTCATTGACCAACGTCACACCCCAACGCACGCCCGTCCATGCCTGAAGACGTGCTGACAAGCGTTGCGCCAAATCGGCGGGTGCGTGTTCGCTTGCCTCGAACTCTATGCGACCCGGGCTATAGTTTGCCAATCGGATACCAGTTTCAACTTCGACCAATAGTTTGACGTCGCGATGAAGACGGATCAGTTCGACCACGTCTTCAAATCGTGGAAACCTTGCCAAGGCGGGTTCATTGTCACTTACAAGGGCGACTTGCGCGGATCCTTGTGCGGTGATGGGCGTTGAAGAGCCTTGCATCGTGGGGCTGTGTACTGTGCCAGATGATCCCGATATTCCCCCGGCAGGTGCACCGCCGCCAGTTTGAGATGTGTTTGCGCCGGATCCACCGCCGCTATTTGGTGGCGGCGTCGGGTTGTCCCGCAAGCTTCGCACGAGTTCTTCGGGACTTGGCAATGTAGAAACATGGGTCAATCGAATGACGGCCATTTCACTGGCCATCATCGCATTAGGCGCGGCTGACACTTCTTCTAAACCAGCAAGTAACATTTGCCACATTCGGGTTAATGCACGCATGGGTAGGGCAGCAGCAAAGGCTTGCCCACGGGCACGCTCATCTGGCCCTACGGTCGGGTCTTCGGCGGCATCTGGCGTAATCTTGATCACTGAAACCCAATGGGTAATTTCGGCCAAGTCGCGCAATACGGCCAGTGGATCAGCACCATCGGAATACTGGGCAGATAGTTCAGCCAAAGCACCAGCAGCATCGCCACGCATGATCATTTCAAACATGTCCATTACACGGCCACGATCCGCCAAGCCAAGCATGGCACGCACTTGATCGGCAGTGGTTTCGCCCGCCCCGTGTGAAATTGCTTGATCCAAAAGCGATTGAGCATCACGCGCAGAACCTTCGGCCGCACGCGTGATCAAAGCAAGCGCATCGTCGGTGATATTTGCGTTTTCGCTTGCGGCGTTTCCTTGCAGCATTTTGATCATCACTTCGGGTTCGATCCGGCGTAGATCAAATCGTTGGCAACGGGATAAAACAGTGACAGGAACTTTGCGAATTTCTGTGGTCGCAAACACAAATTTTACGTGTTCAGGGGGTTCTTCCAAGGTTTTTAACAACGCATTGAAGGCGCTGTTCGACAACATGTGAACCTCATCGATGATGTAAATCTTGTATCGAGCCGAGGCGGCGCGATAGTGCACGCTTTCGATGATTTCCCGAATATCGCCGACACCTGTGCGGCTGGCGGCATCCATTTCCATAATATCAACGTGCCGGCCTTCGGAAATCGCCACGCAGTGTTCGCATTGACCACAGGGCTCTGTCGTTGGCCCACCGTTTCCGTCAGGACCGATACAATTCAATCCCTTAGCAATAATTCGTGCGGTTGAAGTTTTACCGGTTCCACGAATGCCAGTTAAAACAAAGGCTTGCGCAATTCGATCTGCTGCAAACGCGTTCTTTAATGTGCGTACCATCGCATCTTGGCCAACAAGATCGGCAAAGGTTTCTGGGCGATATTTACGCGCAAGGACCTGATATTTGGCTTCTGTGGTTTCTGACATTGGTCCCTCGGATTCGCTGACCCTTGAAACCTAATGACCTATGGTCGATCCGTCCACCATCAGTTCAAGTTTTGGTACTTTCTGAAAATCGATTTGCAATTAATTTTTAACGCCGTATCTTGATCGGGCCGTCAGAGTCGGCATCCTGATCCGCGGAAAGCAGTTGCTGCATCTCTTTATATCTCAGAAGACCCATATCGGTTTTCTCATGCTCAGGCAGCGGATCACAGAGCACATTTGAGGATACCTTGATGTCAAATTCCATAGATAAATTCCGTCGTGCGGCCAAAAAACTGCGCAAATCCTTTGCTTCGGGCGAGGACGACGCGATCCGTCGTGTGACCGACCACTTGAATGATGAAGGTGGGCTAAGCCACGCCCGTGCGCTTCATGTGATTGCGCTTGAGGGCGGGTTTGATAGCTGGCCCAAGATGAAGCTGGCCACAGAAAGCATGGCAATGGATCGCAATGCCAAACAGGACCGTCTTAAAATTGCGCTTTATCACGGGCAAAATTGGGTAGTGGATCAATTGATGGCTGACACACCTGATTTGGCGGCTGGTCATTTCGGATTGCAATGCGCGCTTTATGATTTGGATTCTATTCGCGCGAAATTGGCCCAAGACCCAACAGCAGCGACACGCCAATATGGCCCGCGCAGTGCGATTTTGCACTTGGCGTATTCAAAATATTTTCAAAATCATGCGGCTAAACGGGCTGACATGATGGCGATTGCTGACTTGTTGTTGAAAAACGGCGCGGACGTAGATGATGCGTATCAAGGTTTTGCTGGCTCTGATGGGAAGCTGTCCACTCTTTATGGTGCGATCGGGCACGCAAATAATATGACTTTGGGCCAATGGTTGCTGGATAATGGCGCAAATCCAAACGACGGTGAATCGCTTTATCATTCAACCGAGTTGGGACATTTGGATGGTTTGAGGATGTTGCTGGAAAATGGGGCGACACCAAAAGGGACAAACGCATTACTGCGCGCGTTGGATTTCAACAATTACGAAATGGTTGAAGTGTTGTTAGAACATGGTGCTGATCCGAATGAATTTCAGCATGAAAAAGTGGGTGGTGAGGACCCTTTTGTTATTCCTGCACTACATCAAGCGGCGCGTCGGATGTGTGATCGCCGAATGGTTGACTTGTTGCTGGAACACGGTGCCGATCCCAATTTTCGCCATGAAAAAATTACGCCTTTCGCAATGGCCAAAGTCTTTCGCAATCCAGCTGCAGCAGAGGCGTTGGTTAAGGCCGGCGCTGACCAACAACTGAACGATCAGGAACAAATCTTGGCAGATGCCGCAGACGGTATTGATACAACTGGTCGTTATGTTGATCCGTCAAAATTACCAGATGAATATCGCAACATTTTGCGTTCGATTTTGCATTTGCCTGATACGTTTGAGCACATCAAACGATTGATTGCGGTGGGCATGGAATGGGATCGACCAGACAATCAGGGCATAACGCCTGTGCAAATAGCTGGGTGGGAAGGATTGCCCGATATGATGGGCTATTTCCTAAAACTGCGTCCTGATCTATCGCACGTAAATGGTTATGGTGGCACACTATTAAGCACGATCATGCATGGCAGTGAAAACAGCCCAAACCGTGAAGCACGAGATCACATTGCCTGCGCGCGTTTGGCGTTGGAACATGGTGTGGCATTGCCTCGTGATGTGATTGATTTTGCAGGTCGTGCAGATATGTCAGCATTCTTGCGCGATTGGGCCGAAGAAAAACCAGGCCAAGTGATAGAGCGTGAAGATGGGTGATTTTCAGATTTTTGATTTGGAGCTATCGGCTGGGCGTATTGGTATTTGCCAAATGCCTGGCCGAAACGATTTGGCGAGCGATCTAAAGGCAATTCACCATTGGCAGGCTGATATGGTTCTGACCATGACAACACAGCGTGAATTAGACGTTGTTGGGGCAGGGGATATTGGTGCGCGCTTGGCGAAGGTTAATATAAAATGGCGTCACTTGCCCATCAAAGATTTTGGTGCACCTGACGATGATATCTCTAAAGCTTGGAAAACTGTCGCTTTCGATGCGCACAAAATATTGATGAACGGCGGTCGCGTTTTGGCTCATTGTTGGGGCGGTTGTGGGCGGTCTGGAATGGCATTGTTACGGCTCATGATCGAAACCGGCGAAGATCCAGAGAGGGCACTGAAACGCCTACGTTCAATTCGGCCTTGTGCGGTTGAAACAGAAGCCCAAAGGGATTGGGCGGGCAACATTAATCTGTAGTGGAAAAGGTGAGAGGCTGAACACGACCCAAACGGTACTCGTTACGGTTGCTTCCTTCCGGACCTGGCCGAGTTGGCGAGGCGTTTGCCCGAGCCAACCTCTCAACGGGTATATAGAAACCCTTGGGATAGAATTCAAGCCTATTTGGGTGGGCAAAAACGATATCGAAATAATGCGTAGCCATCTTCTAAATTTCTAACAAATTCCAAGTCTTTTCGTCCGTAGTGTGAAACCAGTGGCCCCGCTTTTGCGCTGCTTTTAAACGTGGCGCTTGTTTCGGGAATATGCACAAGCGTTGCAGTGGGCTCAAAAGCACAAAGTGGTTCGTTTAGTGCTGAAAGGTGATCGACTATCATTTCTTGGATTGTTTTTTCACTTTGGCAGACAAAATCTGCGGTGCTGTAATTGAATATGTTGCCTCCACCCCCAGCGCGAAAAGTGTTCATTACCAACAAAAATCGTTGGTTGTCGCCTACTTCATGCCCATCCAAAGTTAATTGGCTAACACGAAATGCATTATTATCGATGATTTTATAATCAGCATCATAACGAGCGGGTTTCGTCGGATCGAGGATGTAGTCAACGCCAGAAAACCGATTGTGCGAATGCAGGGTGAACGCAGGATCTAAAAGGTCTTGATCATGTACGGCAGGGGAAATTCTAGAATAGATTGAGGCCACCAATTCTAGATGCTCAATTAATTCCGATTTCGTAATGACAATTCCATGCAGTCTGTCTTGATATTGGTACAGGCTTGAAAGGTCTCGTCTGAAAATCGGCCCAGGTGGGATATGTGTGTATTTCGAAGCATCCCCCCCAAATCCGACCCTTTGAGGTGATGCACAAGAAACAATAGGCAAACCCTCAAACTGTGTTCCTTTAACTAACGATGTTGCGCCTTCGTGTTGCGATTTTGTTATCAAGCCAAGTGCACATGAATCCAAAGCACCCTCAAAATATGTAATAAGGGCAGTGTTCGTTTCCGCAATTTTTTGTGCGTTTTGGGCCAACAGGTCGTTGTGCATTTTTTGCAAAGACGGCAGGTTCTGTATGTCAGTTTCCTGTTCATCGTTTTGCGCATTTGGAAATAGCAATTGAGATTGTGCGGAAATCAATGAAATTTTTCCGTCCTTTGTTCCAAGTTCTAGGTCAATCACACCAAGACACTGACCAAAACAACCCGGCTGCACGATGGGTTTATGAGCAATTGCATCACTTTCAAAGTTATTGTTACCGATATTGCTTGTCAGTAGAGGG
>Ga0208971_1000932_pt1 | contig 18644 bp, 17 predicted proteins | sample AOAMet1_18_M0_10_2_FD_188229 | JGI IMG/M metagenome (GOLD analysis project Ga0208971, IMG submission 188229) | Ammonia-oxidizing marine microbial communities from Monterey Bay, California, USA - CAN11_18_M0_10 (SPAdes) | ecosystem: Environmental > Aquatic > Marine > Intertidal zone | place... | reverse complement strand
GAAACTCGGTTCCTTTACCGTAAGTTTCGGCGATTTTTCATCAAAAATTCGGCAACAACGTTACTCACTGGTTACAAATTTGCGGTGGAAACTTTAGTTTTTTAGGCTAAAGCCACAGCAAATTAAGTATTTTGGGGATTCCTTTTGAATGTATTACTGAAGGTCATATTTTATACTTGGACCTCTCCGAACTCGCTAATCGGTTCATTGTTGGGATTAATTGGTTTGCTAACAGGAGGCCGAGTTCAAGTGAGACAAGGGTGTTTGGAGTTTTTTGGGGGCTTTGTTTCGTGGTTGCTTGAGCGTCTCGGAAGTCAGGGAGTGGTAGCGATGACATTGGGGCATGCGATTTTAGGGCAAGATCGCGAGACGCTCGAAATCGTACGAAGCCATGAACAGATTCACGTCGCCCAGTACGAAAAATGGGGTGTTTTGTTCATTCCGGTTTACTTGGGCTGCTCGGCTTATCTCTGGTTAGCGGGGAAAGATTGCTATCGCGACAATCCGTTTGAGCAACAGGCATACCGGGAAGAGGCTCCTCGGGTAAAAAACTGACAACGTTGCGGACGTGGTTTCAAAAGGTTTGGTGAAAATTGGGGTTTGCGAAACGGCGAGATTTCAAATCACAAAAAGAGAGCTGTCGCAATTGCCATTGGAAATTAGTAAAGATAAGATGGAAGCGACAGCAGAACTTTTTTCTTTTTACTGCCGCACATTTTTTTCGTCCGCGACGTAGTCATACGCGTGGAAGGCAGTCTTCTAAATTATCAGAGAGACGCTCGATGAGCTTTACTTCAGTAGTACCAACTCAAAATTCGGTCAATCGTTTGAGATTCGTGATCATCTCAACGCTGTTGATATTTTTGTCTGGGTTTTCGATTTCGGCAGGGCAAGAGGTTGGCTTCACGGAGGTTGGCTTCACGGAGGATGCTCCAAAAGCTATTCAACAAGCGATTGCCGAAAACAAGGACGTGATCTTGTTGTTTACAGGAAGCGACTGGTGTCCTCCCTGCAAAAAATTAGAAAAGGAAGTGCTCGCTGAGAAAGAGTTTCTTGATGAAATATCCAAACAGTATGTACTGATCAAACTGGACTTCCCCAAAAACAGTCCACAGGATCCGAAGCTGGCGGAGCAGAACGCTGAGTATTCGAAAAAATATGGAATCGATAGTTTTCCAACGTTGGTGCTTGCTGATTCAAAATTAGTACCGTTTGCCTTTGCCGGTTATGAGGCGGGTGGTCATCTGAACTACCTTGATCTATTGCAAACTGCGAGGAAATTGAGAATCAATCGAGACGCAAAATTAGCGGCAGCCAAAGCGGAAACAGGTGAGGCGCGAGCGAGGCTGCTGGATGAAGCGATTAGTGAAATTCGTCAGGAGATCATTGGCGTTTACTATCCAGAAATCATTGAAGAAATCGTTGCTCTCGACAAAGACAATGCCCTTGGTTTGCGAAAGAAATGGAATGGGGCGGCGGATGCAGAGATGAGGAAAGTCATCATGACTGACCTGCTTATGATTTCCCGGGTAGAAAAACCAGCACGCGCTATTAAATTCATCGACGAAGTTGTTGAGCAATTTGATTTTTCAAGCGCTGAGCTACTTGAGATTTATCAATGGAAGCTGAACTTGGCGAGGCAGCTAAAAGATAACTCAATGACAGATTCAATTCTCGACCAAATGATTAATCTGGAGGGCGTGGTTGGTGAAACGCGTCAGCGGCTAATCGTTAAGAAGATTTATTTGATGGTCGGTTCTGGAAGACGCGCTCAGGCAATGGAGTTGCTTGATGGCTCGATTGCCAAGGCTCAAGGGGCTAATTATCTGAATTTAGCCAAAGGTTCTTTGTTGGCTGCCAGTGGCGAATACAAAGAGGCGATTGTCTGCTACGACGCGGCGTTACAGAATTCACGAAATAATCCAGACATTCGACTCGATTTAATTGGAGCTAAGGCGGATTGTCTGTATGCCATGGATGACCAAGAAGGGGCGCTCAGGGAGCTGGATGATTTCTCGGAAGACACACAGATGCCGGCCGATCTAAGAGCGGAAGCATTGTTGCATAAGGCGATGATCATGCGGGACCAAAAGCGGACTCGGCAGGCAAGGCTTGCAGAGAACCGAGCAATTGAGACAGTCGAATCACCTAAAGAGAAAGCGGAGATGCAAAAAATCGTCAATCGATTACGTGAAAAGGTGGGCGGTTAACTGGCTTTGCCAAAGCAAAAAGTCTCGACTGACGAACATATTTGATGGGAACTTCAGCAGCGTGAGTTTACCACCGATAAAATGTTAGACGCGATACAGTTTTAAAAAGTGGCCTTGCTCCCGATAATCCTATAGACAAAGCGAGTGCTTTGGCAGTAATAAGTTCAATCGGCTCGTTGCCGAGTTAATTTATGGCTGAAATGTTTGAATTCTCAGCCATTTCCGGATAACTTGGGTGCAGCTTAGCTACTTCAATTTTCAAAGATAATAACCAGGAGACAAAATGACGAAGGGTTCTAATCGTCGTGAATTCGTAAAGTCAACTGCGGCACTCGGTGCTGGTGCGTGGGTTGCAGGCGGGATTTCTATTAAGCCGAGTATTTCTGCTTTAGAAGAAATTCGTTTTGGCTGTATTGGCGTGGGTGGAAAGGGTGCAAGCGATTCGACCGACGCAGGAAACCATGGAAAAGTTGTCGCGATTTGTGACATCGATGACAACACTTTGAACAAGAAGAAGCAAGAGTTCAAAGATGCAGCGACCTACAACGACTTCCGAAAAATGTTCGACGAGATGGGTGACAAAATCGACGCTGTCACCGTAAGCACGCCGGACCACTCGCACGCGGTTGCAGCACTTCAGGCTCTTCGTGCTAAGAAGGCGGTTTATTGCCAGAAACCTCTCACCCATTCGATTGAAGAAGCGAGAATGCTCGGCGATGCAGCCAAAGAGTCGGGTGTCGTGACTCAGATGGGTAATCAGGGCACCGCTCTAAGTAATCTTCGTGAATCAGCAGCGCTGATTCGAAATGGAGTGGTTGGTGACGTCAAGGAAGTTCACGTTTGGACCAATCGTCCTGTGTGGCCACAAAGTTTCGGCCTGAAAGTGAAAGAAGAGACTCCGCCGAAGAATGTTCACTGGAATGAGTGGATTGGTCCTGCCAAAATGCGTCCATACAGCGCAGAAATCCATCCATTTAAATGGCGTGGGTTTTGGGATTTTGGAACGGGAGCTCTCGGCGATATGGCTTGCCATACGCTGAACATGTCTTACATGGCATTGGATCTTAAGTTTCCAACCTCCGTCGAAGCGGTTTCGGAAAAGCATGATGGCAATTGCTACCCTGCCTCCTCCAAGATTGTTTTCGAATTTCCTGCACTCGACGGTCGGAAGGCATTGAAAATGATTTGGTACGACGGTGGCGAAAAGCCGTCGGAAGAATTAATGGCTGATTTGCCAAAACAGCAACGTGGCAAAAAAGAGAGACACTTTACCAGTGCCGCTTTGATTGTCGGCGACAAAGGCAAGTTCTATTCGCCTGGTGATTACGGTGGCGAACCGCGGTCAACCGGTGTGATTGTTGACGGTGAATTCACTCGCCAGAGATCGATCACCAACCCAACCGGCGGTGGCTCTCCTTATGAAAAGTTTAAGAACATTGAATACGTGAAATCGCCGGGCCATTTCACTGAGTTCGCTCAGGCTATCAAAGGCGAAGGCAAAACGGTTTCCGAATTTGTTGAGTATTCAGGTCCACTGACCGAAACGATTTTGCTAGGAAATCTTGCTGTTTGGTCTGGTAACCGCATTGATTGGGATGCGAAGACGATGGTGGCGGCTAATGCCGATGAAGCCACTCAGAAAATGGTGCGTCACGACTACCACAACGGTTACACGATTCACTAGAATCGAAAGCGTTGTAGCTCGGCAAAAATTGATTGTCGAGTAAGGAATGGATAAATTTGCCCGGCACGGTTTCGTGCCGGGTTTTTTCGTTTTGATAACGAAGAATCCCGATCGCTTGTCTGCGTGAGATTGGTTTTACAGCTTGGTTGGGGAAGTTTATGTTGAGAACTGGGTGGGGTGAACTGTTCCGCCGTTGTTTGGGTTGGCAATAGCCTGTGGCAAAGGTGTAAGTTGTTCCGATATTAACTTGGATTTTTCGTTTCTAACGGTTTTGATTCTCGGTTATCAACGTCGTACAATTTGTTATATTGAAAAAGTTAAGCGGATGTTTGGCCGTAAGCGTAAGCCGGCAAAACCGAGTTGTTTGTTAGGGAGTTGAAATGCGTTTTTCCGTAATCTTATGCGTGCTATCTATTTTTTTTGGTGCGGGGCTAACGGTTGGTTGCGACAGCGCTTCCCAGGCAACGGTTGGGGGTGAGGTCAATTCGGAGCGAAAATTGAGCCAAACATTTGCAAATCTTGAGAAAGCTGGTGGTATGGAAAAGGCAACGTTCGGCGGCGGTTGTTTCTGGTGTGTTGAGGCGGTCTTTCTGGAGTTGAAAGGCGTTAAGTCAGTCAAGTCGGGCTACATGGGCGGAGAGACGTTTTTGACGCCGGATGGTGGGACCGACTACTCTTTAAAAGATGTTGTCTCTGCAGGTTACTTACCTCTATCAGTGTTTCTGAACGGCAAAGAGGTGAAGGAAGGGCGGGATTTTAGATTTGTGGTCAGTGGTCGGAAGATGACGCTCAAAATGGCGAAACCCGTAGGGGTGGAGGAAGAACTCTACGTGGTCGTTGACGATCCAACCTACGAACAGGTTTGTAGCAAAATCTCGGGCCACGCTGAGGTGATTCAGGTGGAATACGATCCCGAGGTAATTTCTTTTGACGTCTTGTTGCAGGTGTTCTGGAAGACTCACGACCCGACGACGCTAAACCGGCAAGGCAATGATGTTGGGCCTCAGTACCGGTCGGCTGTTTTCTTTCACAATGATTCGCAACGGGAAAAGGCCACGACCTACAAAAAGAAGTTAAACGAGACAAAGGCTTTTTCCCGGCCAGTTGTAACCGAAATCAGTCAAGCCACGAAGTTTTACGTGGCGGAGGACTATCATCAAAATTACTTCGAGAGAAACTCAGGTAATCCCTACTGCCGAATGCTGATTCCTCCAAAGCTCGAGAAGCTCAAAGCCGTTTTTGGTGATCAGTTAAAGAAATAGGCAGTGACCTAGGTCGAATAGGGGGCATGGGTTGGCCTCTTCGGCCTGCGGATGGTATGGGGTGAACGTTTTGCCCAAAAAGGTTCTCGGCTGGGGAAACACGGCAAAAACGTGTGTTGTATAATTTGCAAAGTTAGTATGATTGCGGCGCTTTACGCGTCCAAGTAATGTTACTTTGCAGAGGTGGATCGTGACCAACCTATTAATCGTTGACGACACAGACGTTGATCTGATGCTCATGGAGGGGTTACTCAAGGCACCGGGTTTTACTATCGTCACAGCGGGTGATGGGTTCCAGGCGCTTGAGAAAATCAGCGAGTGGTCCATTGATCTCATTTTGACCGACCTTCAAATGCCTCGCATGGACGGCCTGGAGCTGGTTCGGGCAGTCAGGGAAAAGCACCCCGACATTCCAGTGATACTTACGACTGGCAAGGGCAGCGAGGATATCGCCGAGCAGGCATTGCTGGCCGGCGCCTCAACGTACATTCCGAAGAGTAAGCTCAGCGAAATGCTTGAGTCGACGGTCAAGGAAGTGCTCGATTTACTGTCGTCAGCATCCGTGTCCGATGGTCTGTTCGATGAGTCATTTGGTTCCCGTTTTCAGTTTGAGCTAAAGGCGGAACCGTCGCTTATTCCCAAGTTAGTGGCGTTATGTCAACGGATGCTTCACGCCTTCACCCCGCTTGATCGGATTGATCGGTTGCGGATTGCGATCGCCGTAGATCATGCCGTTCAAAATTCATTTTACCGCGGTAACTTGGAAATTCCGGCCGAACAAAAAATAGACATGCGAGATCTGGAGACGATTGAACTGGTAGAAGAACGTTTAGCCGACGAGAAGTATTCTAGTCGTCGAGTCAGTGTTGGTTTCGATATTAATCATCGTCGGTTCGCGATTCGAGTCGAGGATGATGGTCCAGGATTTGACTCCTCATCGGCAGGAAGTTGGAACGAGCCTGCGAGCCGTGGAACGGTCTTGATGCATTCTTTTATGGACACGGTGAGTTATAACAAAAAGGGAAATGTTGTCAAAATGCGTTTCGTGTTTGACAAATCCGTGGTTGCTGCCGAACCGGTAATGGGGGCCGCGAAAATTCCGACGCTAACCTGTTTGTCAACTGAGAAGGTGTATCCGCTAGATATTCCAAAGCTAGTGATTGGCAGTCGCGAAGGTTGTCACATCAAGCTAAAAAGCGATCACGTTGCCGCATTGCATTGCACTGTCACATTAATCAGTAAGAAATGGTCACTGGTTGTTCTTACGCAGCGGGGCGTGACTAAACTAAATCACTCGACTGTGATGAGTGCGACGCTTACTTCTGGCGATATCGTTACGATTGGCGATTACGAATTTGCATTCGATTCGTAAAGAAAAATCGGGTTACCCAGCGGTGGATAACCCGGTCGGTCTAAGTTTCCCTAGTCCTCCGTGAAGACTTCCCTGCCATTGCGTGTCGATAAGGCTTGCCAAACAGGCAGGGAGATGTTGCTGGTTTCAAACTGAACCGAACCGTCACAGCGAGTCGTGTTGACCCCGCCTGGATGATAGCTGCGTGTTGTAACCGCTGCGTACGTGCTGGCGGTCATTGATTTCCCTTCCTGCTGGTTTGTCCAGTCAATGTCGTACAGTACGTCGCCAACTAAATAGGGCACGACAGTGTTCGGCGTGAAGGTCGTTGTAAAGCTGGTTTGGTGTGCGCGACCATCAACCCATTCGGTATGCCCCGAGCTCGATTTGAAATCGCCGCCGAATCCGGCAACAGCAGTTGGGTCGGAAGGCATTGGAATACTGCTGGTAATACCAGCGTTCCGAAAGTAGGGAGTGTAGGCCTTTACCTCACCCCAGAACAACGTGTTGCTGGTGCCGTCAGTTATGGCACCCATCGAAAGCTGCCGGTTGGTGCAAAGGGTACCTTGACCAACCCGGTTGGCCGATGGATTGAAAACGAACCACGTTCCGGCATTCCCGCCGTAGTTTAACGGGTAGTGGTAAGGTTCGCCGTTCTTAAGTCTCATCTCATCACGAACTTCACTTGGGCAAAGGTAGGTTGGGATGCGGGTCGCCTGTAAGCGTCGGGTTTCTCCGCCGATTGTGATTGGCGGTTGATCACCGTAACCAAGATTGAAATCAACGTTGTCAAAAAGATTGCCCTGCTCCAAAAACGGTAAGATCAGTGCCTGAGTTGACCAACCTGTTGTTGAACCGGATCCGAGGCTGTTGTTGTAAGGTAGTTGCCAGCTGGCAGGAAACTTCTGAAACGCTGACTCGTAATTTAATGTCGCAAGGCCAATCTGTCGTAAGTTGTTGGCGCAAGCGGTTCGCCGCGCCGCTTCACGAACTTGTTGCACGGCGGGGAGCAGCATTCCAATAAGGATCCCGATGATGGCAATGACGACTAGCAACTCGACTAAGGTAAACCCGCTCCTGTTGCGCGGTGAGTGGGTGGTTTCCGCGAAAAAATGCGAACGCATATCTCTTACTCCTAAAATACCAGCTAAGAAATGAAGCCCCTCGCCACGATGGCGTTTGGGGTGGCTCCGTGCGTGGCTGGCTGAAGAAGCAGAAATAATTTCTGCAGTGATGGCTTGCTGGGCAGTCGGATTATATTAAACTAGGTCTCGCTAATTGAGACTTAATCTCAATAGCAGATTTTAGCCAGTTTCTTTGGGGAAGCAAGAGAGATTGGTGTCGAAATTCTAGTTTTTATCTGAATGCACGTTTTGCCAAGGCACCGGTTGAGTAATGAGTAATCAAGAACCAACAAATCAAGATTTGGCTGGGGACGAAGTAGTTCAAGAAGAAATTTCTTCCGTCCCCAATCTTCCCAAGATTATTCGATTTGATTCCTTGGCGCGGTGTGGCGAAGAAGTCTGGATTGAAAATAACGGTCAGATCTATCGATTGCGAAAAACCAAACAGGGTAAGCTAATCCTGACCAAGTAGCAGGTGAGTGTCTGGTGTCACTTCAAATACAATTTGGAGCGACACAAACCCTCTTTGATTTGGCAGTTCGGACGTTACGCTTGGTCCGCAAACTTTTGCATATCTTCAGCGTACCCATCAATTCTTAAATCCATCTCTCGTTTTGAGACGGCGAGGTCGTTTAGGTCTTCGGCGGCCACGTACGTAAACATGTAGAATTTGACTTTAGGCTCGGTCCCAGAAGGTCTCGCGGCGACGTAATTACCGGGTACGTTAGTTTCAAAAATCAGAACGTTCCCCGTCGGCCCCGTCATCGGTTCAGAATTCCCTAGAGCATCGGTGCGTTTACCTGTTTGATAATCTCGGACACCAACAATGTCTAATCCACCGAGTTTAGTGGGAGGATTGGATCGGAAGTTTGCCATCAGGTTTTGCATTCGTTTCATCCCGTCGCTTCCTTCCATTCGGATGTTTACCAATCGTTCGTGGTGGAATCCGTGCTTTAGGTAGAGTTCATCGAGGTGTTCGAATAGAGACTTGCCTTTTGACTTTACCAGTGCTGCCAATTCTGTCATGAGCAAACAGGCAATCGCCCCGTCTTTATCTCGGCAGTACTGACCGACAAGAAACCCGTGAGATTCTTCAGTGCCAAAAACAAAATCATTGGGACCATCAACATCCATCACATTGCAGATCCATTTAAATCCAACGAGATTTTCCTGCGAGCAGCGAACCTGATAGGAGTCGCAGATTCGGCTTAACATTTTGGTAGTAACCAGAGTGGTTACGACATAACTGGATTCATTGAGCGAGCCGTTTTTTTGTTTTTGCTCGAGGACATAATCCCCGAGAAGTGCGCAAAGTTGGTTACCATTAAAAGTTCGCCATTCACCGGTTTGGTCACTAGTGACGGGCGCTGCGGCCCCCATTCGGTCACAGTCCGGGTCTGAAGCGAGGATCAGTTCCGCACCAGACTCTTTGGCTCGCTCAATGATGGCGTCAAACACGACGGCATTTTCCGGGTTGGAAACGTGCCCCGGAACATTTGGGAAATCCCCATTAGGTTCTCGGTGAGGTTCGTAAATTTCGAGTTGGTCGAACCCAACAGCATTCAAGAGGCTTTTTACATTAAATTCTCCGACGCCATGCAGTGGCGAAAAGATCACTTTTAAATCCCGGGGGCCATCGAAGCTGTGCTGGACGTGTTGCGCAAGCAGTGCATCATCGACTTCTTTCCGAATGATATGAATCCTGCCTTCATCAATTCCCTGTTGAAATTCAATTCGGGGAATCTCTTGGACGTCACCAACTTTGGCGATTACCGCTTTATCGTGCGGTGGAATTAGCTGCGCTCCGTTGGCCCAATAAACTTTGACAGCATTGTCGCAAGGTGGATTGTGACTTGCCGTGACCATGATGCCGCAGTCGCAACTCTTATAGCGAATCAAAAATGAGAGTTCAGGAGTGCTTCTATAGTCGTCAATGAAGTAGACTTCAAAACCGTTCGCTACCATGACGCTGGCGCACAATTCCGCAAACTCTCGACTCCTGTGTCTGGTGTCATAGGCAATTGCCATTTTCCACGGCCCGTCCGGTTTGGTTTCTTTGACGTATTCAGCGAGTCCTTGTGCGCTTTCACCGATCGTCCTCTCGTTGATCGCATTGGATCCAAAGGGGTACATTTTTCCACGGCGGCCACCAGTTCCAAATGGAATGATTGTCCAAAAGACATCGTCGAGAGCGTCCCATTTTTCGTTCTCGATATGTTCGATAATCGCAGAAGCATATTGAGCATACCGCTCTTCGGTCAGCCAACAGACCAAGTTTTCAACCGATCCCTCCGTCAAGAGTCCCTTCTCACAGGCTGCTTTAATTCGTTGTATGTATTGCGCTGTGTCCGGAATTGCGTTTTGATCGGTCATGGGTTTGCTTTGGTATTAAGTTTAAGTTTTGGTCCGTGAATCCTATATAATTGTCTGCGAACAAACTGCTGAATTAAAAACATTCGGGGGGGAATTACTTATTCATCACGTCCGTTGGATTTTAGTTTGCCAGCCCAAGCGACTTCAACCCCTTTCCCAGGCGGGATGGTCGAATTCGGATTGCGCGGATTGCATTAAGTGTAAGCCGGCGAATGTCCATCTTGAGACTAACACGGGGGATCGTTCTACCGAAAACCCAGAATTGTAATTATGATGACTTCGGACACATTAAATTTAATTTAACGGTAGAAAATGAAAGAACCCATCATCAGCGTATCTGGGTTGCGCGGAATTATAGGGGAAAGCCTAGATCCAATTTTGGCAATTAAATATAGCTGTGCCTACGTCGGCGGATTGGCAAGTGACGGCCCCATTGTTGTGACACGGGATGGCCGGTCGACTGGTAGCATGCTCGCTCAGGCGATTTGCAGTGGCCTCTCGGCGATCGGTCGAGACGTGATCTATGGCGATGTAGCGGCGACACCTACCACGGGAATTCTGGTGCGTGAACATGGAGCTGCTGGAGGAATTCAAATTTCTGCCAGCCACAATCCGGCGCCCTACAATGGAATTAAGCTCTTTGAGGCCAGTGGGAGAGTGATTCCTGCTGACGCGGGAGAAAAGGTGATTAAAGCCTATCGTGAGTTCACATTGAAGACTGTTTCTCACGACTGCATCGGAGCAATTTCCAACTTAGAGGATACCACGAGTGCTCATCTCAAAGCGGTCCTCGGAACCGTGGACGTCGATCGAATCAGATCGCAGCAGTTCAGGGTGGTGCTGGACAGTCACCATGGAGCCGGTTCGGTGCTTGGGAAGGAGCTTCTGGCGGCGTTAGGGTGTGAGTTTACCTGCCTGGGTGATTCGCCTGATGGTTTGTTCACTCGTTCTCCAGAGCCCACCGAAGTTAACCTTCGGGAGACGACGGCGATGGCGGTCGATTTGAAAGCACAGGTTGTGTTTTGTCAGGATCCCGATGCTGATCGTGTTGCCTTGATTGACGAACGAGGGGTCTACGTCGGTGAGGAGTACACTCTGGCGATTGCTTTGAATCATGCGTTGGAGTCCCGGCAGGGTCCAGTCGTTATTAACTGCTCGTCAAGTCGCATGTCAGCTGATATCTGTAAGCTACATGGGTGTGAATTACACTTAAGTGCGGTTGGCGAAGCGAATGTCACCAACAAGATGAAGTCGCTTGAGGCAGTTTATGGAGGTGAAGGCAATGGCGGTCCGATTGATCCCAAGGTTGGGTTTGTGCGTGACAGTTTCGTCGCAATTGCTCAGGTCCTTGATGCGATGGCAAAGAACGGAAAGACAGTAAGCGAGCTCGCTGCGGCCATCCCGTCCTATGAGATCTGCAAAACCAAGATTGCGATCGACCGCGATAACATCGACGCTCTCTATGAAAAGTTAGGCGACCATTTTGCAGATGCAAAAATTAGTACGATGGACGGCATTCGATTTGATTGGCCGGACAAATGGATCTTGGTGAGACCAAGCAACACCGAGCCGATCGTTCGGGCGATCGCGGAGGCCAGCGAAATGGCCGAAGCCGAGTCTTTGTGCAAGATTGCGGCAGACCTAGCGGCCAATTTTTCTAACTAAAAGATGTACGAAAGTTACTTGTCTTCCTTGAGGCTCTGCATCGCTTTGCGTGCTGCCATCCGAACAAGTGGGTCATTGTCGCTGTACAGGGCCTTAATCTGGTTTTGATACGCGGCGGCACCGCTGCCCATGTTGCCGATGGCGGTTGCGGCGAGTTCTCGGATTGCCGGTTGCGATGATTTAAGAGAATTGGCGATTGTCGGAGCAAGCGAAATTGCATCGGGTCCCATTTTTCCTACGAGAAATACAGCCTCGTTGACCATCGCGGAATCATTTAACAGTTTCCTAAATACCGCTCCCGCCTCTTCCGAGTCTCCCGTGATTTTCCAAAGGGCGAAGGCCGCGTGACCTTGCACGAACTTATTCCGACCCGTCAGCTTCTCGCGAACGGTTGGAAGTGCCTTGGTTGCCTCTGGGCCAAGATAACCCAGGCCGGTCAGGACACGCTGCTGTTCGATGGGTGAAATGGGTCTCCCATCTTCGCGGGGTTGCAGTTGCTTTGCGAGCAACTCGGCGACGTCGACACTCGACGAAGTTGGTCCAATTGCACCAAGAACGAGCGCTGCCCAACCTCGGGTCGACGGTCCGCCGTTCTTTTGAACTTCCAAGAGAGCGTCCTGTGCTTCGATGGCATCCGGTCCGAAGTTTTCAAGAATACGGCATGCCATACATTGGTTGTTTAGATCTTTGTCGAGAACACAGGCAATGATTTCTTCCATTGCCGGTTGAGCCTCCATTCCCATCCCCTGGAGTGCGTACAATCCGCACTTCCGATGAGTAGTGTCGTCAGCTTGGAGTAGTTCCCGAAGTTCGTTGATGTAAATCTTACTGCCAGGCCCGATGGCGCGGAGTGCCGAACAGGAAACCCGAAACCCTTTGGTTGTGTTTTCTTCCATGAACGGACGGATGTGTTCCGCCGCGGGTGCGCCGATCAGTTGAAGCGACGAATCCGCTGCGTTCTTTATCATCTCGTTGTGAACCGTCGCAAGTTTGGCCAACACGGGCACAGTCTTTGAGAGGTCGCCTGGTCGAACACCAAGTTGAAGGATCGCATCGATTTGATTGCGAGAGGTAAGATCCTCTGCGGCTGTTCGCAGTTCCGCTTCGCTCAGTGCTCCGAGTCGATCTTGCCCGAAAACGGAGTTTCCCGTCCCCAGTTGATAGGCCGTGTAAATACCCACTAAAACGAATACTGCGACTAAGATGCCGGTGAAGTTTGAACGCATTCTTCTCTCCGATTCGAAATTAGAGGTAGGATACCAATATGGCTGACCAACTGAGCGTCAGCATGCCGCTTACTTTGGGGAATTTTAAGCAACTAGTAGAGCCAAAACCACCCATGCACTTTCGTGGATTACCGAGAAAGCTTAGAACCAAACAACCGGTTTTTTTGACATTCGCTTGAAAGCGTCATAATAAGTGATGTTCAGTTCAATCACCATCAATCTCTGGTATCAAAACGAGGAACCGCAGTGCAAAAAGATTACCCCAATTTCGCCGTTAAACTTTCGTTTGCCGTGTTGATGATGAGCTTATCAAGCTGTTTGGCAAATGATGCCAATGCGCAGGGCGCGAAACAACAAACTATTAACTCAAAAGATGCGTTAGAGAGTGAATTAGAGGAATTGCTCGAGAATCAGGTTTCTGCATGGAACGACGGTAATCTGGAGAAGTTTATGGATACCTACTGGAAGTCCCCTAAACTCACATTTAGCAGTGGTGGTAAGACCAATTTTGGCTGGCAAGCAACGTTAGACAACTACAAAAAGTCCTATCCAACTCCGGAGAAGATGGGGAAGCTTCACTTCGATAAATTATTAGTGAGTAGGATTGAAGCTAGTTCAGCCTTGGTGTTAGGGAACTGGCATTTGCGACTGGCCGACGGTCAGGAAAGGGACGGGAATTTCTCTCTCGTCATAAGAAAATTTGGCGAACACTGGAAAATTATTCATGACCATTCCTCGGAGCTTCAGAAACCAACGAAGTGAACAGGTTTCCAAACAGTCGAGGGGTTAGATTTGGATTTTAAAGTAGGGACAAAACGAACCGATCTGGGATTAGTGATTAGAATTTGCTTGAGTTTGTCGTTCGACAAACCGTTGAAACAATTTTGTGTCTCAACGGGTATAATTTAGGGAACCCCTTTTACTCAGTTGTTTTGGGAAACGGGGTTTTGTTTGCCAGTTCGGGTCGGCGAGTTGAAATATGCGACAGAAATTTGAATCACGTTTGATTTTTGGAGTCTTATTCTGGATTGGCATTATTGCTTTTTCAGCAATATTGTTGCGCAAGACGGTTTCGGATACGCCGCGTGCGTCGGGAATGTTGTTTGACTACGTCACAAAACAGCGTCGATTGGTTGAAATTGAATTTCCGAAAGAGGTCGTTTTGTCTCGGGGCACGCCTGTCTTTTCTTCGGATCCATCGCAAGTAAATCCGATCGGCGTGGTTTCTTCACTCGACGGGTTTGAAAGTGATTTTACAGGAGCGGCTTGGACTGATCGTGCTTCTATTTTGCTTTACGGCAATGCACCGCGTCTCAGGCAAGGTGATTTCGCTACCTATCACGCAGCGCCCGACAACACCGAATGGGTTTTAAAAACGATGTTCCCGGAACGGAAACGTCAAGAAATTAGTGCGCTGATTGCCAGTGCCTATAAAGAAAACCAACAGGAAATTCTTGATGCTTTTCGTCCGATTCTCAACGAGTCCATCGCTACTGCTAGTCGGGTGATTCGAGAGGAGCTGACAGTCGCGTTGGAGAAACGTGAAGATCAATTGGAAGAGCTCGGTGCTCGTTACCGGCGAGAGTTGGTCGAAGAGAAAATTGTTCCCTTGGTAAAGGCGGAAATTGTGCCGATTGTCCAAGTGGAGACTGAGCCATTAGTTGGAGAGATTGGACAAGAGATTTGGGGAGAAGTTTCAGTTTTTGGGTTTGGCTGGCGATACCTTTACGACAAGACGCCGCTTCCAGATCGCAAATTGACGGAGCGGGAATTTAAGCGTTTCGCCGATCAAAAAGCGATCCCGATAATAATGGCGCACATGGATGAAATTATTGAAGTCCAAAAAAGAGTGATCCGTAAGGTGGCAAAGAATCCAAAGATCAAGGCCAGCCTTGCCGAGAGTTTCGATGCAGTATTGAAAGATGCCGAAACTCAGGCTTTGTTGACCGACATTTTTGAAGACGTATTAGTTAACAATGAGCGGTTAAAGATTGCACTAGAAGAGCAGTGGCAAAGCCCAGCAGCTCAGGACGCCATTGCTCTCGCCAATAATAAACTGGAGCCGACTATCAATGAAATTGGTGTTTCCCTTTTTGGTTCTCCCGATGGTGAAATTACGCCGGAATTTGCAAGAGTTGTGCGGCATCGAATCTTACACAAGGATAGTCGCTGGCTTACGTTGAAAACTGAATCCAAACAAGCGTCAGTGAATCAAACGGATGAGCTGCCAGAGTCAGGGGAAGTTGAGTCGGAAGTGGGAGTCGAGCCTAAGTCCATTCGTGGAATAGAGGCACCTGAGAATTCAAGCATCCCCTACGCTGCAACGCGGGGTGATAAGTGAACCCATCCGCTCCAGAAAATGTCGGTATCTCCGTTGATCAAATCTGTGTGACAGCAGGTGAGAGAACGCTCTTGGATCAAGCGAACGCTGAGTTCAAGGCGGGAGAAATTACCTTGATCGTTGGTCCCAGTGGCGTTGGTAAATCAATCCTGCTTCGGATAATGGCAGGGCTCTTAGATGATTCCGCTGAGGGTGTTCGTTGGTCAGGGGATGTGGTCATCGACGGTGTCAAAGCTAAGTGCGGCGCGGCGGGTGTTGTTTTCCAATCGTTCGCATTGTTTGATGAATTGTCAGCCTTGGGCAACATTGAAATTGCCAGAGCGAGTGGCGGGAAGCATGCGACCCGAAAGACTCCTAAAGAATTATTGGCTTCACTTCGGATTCCGGCCAATGTCCCAACTTCACGACTCAGTGGCGGTCAGAGGCAAAGGCTGGCAATCGCGAGAACGCTGGCCTACAACCCGTCGGCCATTCTTTACGACGAGCCAACATCCGGATTGGATCCCTCGACCGGACGTCAGGTCGCAGACTTAATACGAGATACGCATCAGGAGTTTGGTAAAACGTCCGTAATCGTGACGCATGACTATCACGCGCTCATGCCGATTGCGGATCGAATCTTTTTACTAGACCCAGAGTTGGGGAAACTCGAGGAAATTGAATCTGCCGATTGGGAAGCAATTCCTGAGCGCCTCGCTCCAATGGCAATTACCTCCGTCGCTCAAGAGGATGACGTTGATTCATTTTCCTTTGGCGAGTTGTTGAGGCAAAGAATTGTACAAGTATTTGTGGGAACGACCGGGGCGGTGATTGCATTGATGATGGGATTAATCAGCCTGGTTCCGATCTGGCGAAATCCTGTTTGGGGACTGCGGTATTTTGCCTACTACGCTCGGATGGTGTTTGGTCCTACGGCATTTTTGTATCTGATGGCATCGGGGCTCATTTCAGGATTTGTGACGACCTATTTCACGTTTAAATTTTTACCGTACTCTGATTATACGGGGCCGTTGTTAGTCGAAGATTTGTTGACTGCGTTGGGATTTGCCACCTATCGAATTTTCGTACCTGTTCTTTCGTGTGTATTGGTCGCAGCACGTTGTGGTGCGGCGGTGACTAGCGACATCGGTGGACGACAATTCGGCAACCAAATTGATGCTCTTAAAACGATTGGAATGAAACCTCGGTACTATTTACTGACTCCAATTATGTGGTCGTTCATGATCGGAACTCCACTCTTGAGTTACGCCGCGTTCTATGTTGCAAAATACACAAGCCTGGTCACGTTTGTGTTTACTGATGGCGTTCGTGGTGCCAATTTCTGGGATCAATCTTTCCACCGGGGCCTAGAGGAACCAGGGCTGTTTGCCTATCAAGGGTTTGGCTGGCTAATTTCTAAACTCCTTTGTTGCGGAATCGGGATCGGGATAATATCTTATTATCAAGGACTTAAAACTAAATATTCAACGAGTGACGTGAGTCGCAGTGTGACTTCTACGATTCTCTGGGCGACACTTTTCTCGTTAACGGTGCACTTTATTTTTGCATTGTTCGAATACGAGGGCGTCGTTCCCTAGTGCATGTCGTTTTACTAACTGCCGTCGCGAACTTACAGAGGTATTGAGATGGGATTTTATTGGTCGTATTGGATAGTTGCGTGGGTGTTTATGGCGCTGACCTTTATGATTGCAACCGGCGCTATACTCATGGGCGCGTTTGCTCTAGATAAAGAAAACCAATATCCAGACGAGGGAAGTCACTAACTTCTGATTTGTTAGTTTTGTTGGGAAATGCCAATGGAATTGGGCTTCGTTATTCGTTACTCTGGCGATCGAGGAGAGGTGGATCTTTTGGGGTGGTTAGTATAAAGTCCGGCTCTGAAGAGGCTTCGGTTGGGGCACTTCGCTGCGATAGGATGAACGAGGGCGGTTTTATCGCCAGTTGGTCGCGTCCATAATTTCATGCGTAAATTTTGGATTTATTTTTAATCGTAATAGTTATTTTGGAGAATCACGTGAAAGCAAGCGGTTTAGCAACGCTCCTCATCATCGCCTTAGTTGCGACAGTAGGATGCTTAGAGACGAAGGAGGAGACGCGAAATTCTACTCCGTCACAGCCCAAGACCTACACGGTTACCGGAGGGCCAGTGATTGGCGAATTAGCTCCTGAAATCGAAGGAGTCGATCTCGACGGTGTCGCGTTTAAGTTGAGTGACTATCGCGGTAAAGTCGTGATGCTCGATTTTTATGGCGATTGGTGAGGACCGTGTCGTGCAATGTACGACGAAGAGCGGTCGCTCGTTTCGGAGATGGAAAAAGCAGGGAAGCCCTTTGCCCTCGTTGGTGTAAATTTTAATGATAAACTAGAGCACATTCAAAGTGTCGTAAAAGAAAGAGACCTCAATTGGCGTTCCTTCTTCGCGGGCACGGATCCTGCGATTGTTGAATCCTATGGTGTGCAAGGTTTTCCAACGATTGTGATCATTGATGCCGATGGAGTTGTTCGGTCTGCAGCGCACGGACCACAAAATGACTGGATTGAGTTCTTGCTGAACGAGATGGAGTAGGCTTCGAATTGTTTTCAGTAGCTGATCAACACAAAAAGCGGAATCAGAAATGATTCCGCTTTTTTTATTAAGCTTTGGTTGCGGCTCGCAGATTCACAAAAAGCTGGAGAAGTTTTACGTGGACGCGCTACTTACCTTGATTCATGAGAATCCAAGTTCCATCTTTGCCGGCGACGGCAATATCGATTTTACCATCCTGGTTTAAGTCGCCGGTTCGAACTTGTAAACCGGTTCCGATGTGCCCCTCTTCAATAATATGACGGGTGAATTGAGTTTTAGACTTGTCCCATCGATAGTAGTACATGCATGGCATTTCTAAACCACCCGGGTCTCTGCCGTTATGAGCGAGTACGCGTTTTCCACTGATGAGTTCTTCCACTCCATCGCCATCGAGGTCGGCTAGATGGATTGTATGAGGTTGTGAAAATGAATCGTCGATTAGGTGTTGCTTGAAAACTAGTTTGCCGTCTTTATCAGTTCCCTCTGCTTGCCACCAATAAAGCCCGAAGTCATGTCCTTTGCCCCAGATAATGTCGTTTTTTCCATCGCCGTTTAGGTCACGAATTAGCATTGGGCAGCTGGCATGTAGGTCAGCCCAGTCCGGATGGAACTTCCATTTAGTGTTGAGTGCATCTCCTTTGGGTCTCTCGTACCAGCCAGTCGCAATTAAGACGTCCTCAAGCCCGTCGTTGTTGATGTCACCGAATCCCATCCCGTGTGTGTTCCCGTCAACTCCGATGACATGTTTTAAAAGAGTTGGAACGGTGACGTCTTCAGTTGTGGTTTTTTTATTCTTTCCTCTGCCTGTTGTCTTCTCGACTGTTTCAGTGGCCGTTCCGAAT
>Ga0208971_1000929_pt1 | contig 18706 bp, 15 predicted proteins | sample AOAMet1_18_M0_10_2_FD_188229 | JGI IMG/M metagenome (GOLD analysis project Ga0208971, IMG submission 188229) | Ammonia-oxidizing marine microbial communities from Monterey Bay, California, USA - CAN11_18_M0_10 (SPAdes) | ecosystem: Environmental > Aquatic > Marine > Intertidal zone | place... | reverse complement strand
GACTGACCCCGGGCGGGTGATGAATGTCATTGGGACGGTTGACGACCGTCAATGCAAAGGGCCGATGAAAATTTGACTTTGCTGGCGAACCCAAATGTTGTTCGTCATGAATGTCCTGCCACCCCCTTCTCGTGTTGCCATGTTGCTCGGTGAAGCCGAATCTCACCGCGCATTGCATCATCCCTACCTCAAAGCCTTGTCTGAAGGCACGCTGCCGGATCCTCTGGGCGCATTGAGGCGATTTACCGCCGAATATGCGGTGTACACCAAGTCCTTTCAGAACTACCTGTTGCTTTGCATGAGCAAGCTCGAAGCCCAGGAGCACCGCAGCATTCTTCTGGAGAATTTGTGCGAAGAAAGTGGAATGGTGGAGGAAGATGAATTGGCGCAGTTGGCCCAAATGGGCATCCAGCCAGAATGGGTACAAGGCGTCCCCCATCCCGAGATGTTCGCCCATTTCCGAAAAGCCATTGGCGCCGATGATGTTCGGGATACCGGAGAAATCGCCCAGGATTGGAAGGAGCTGTTCATTGCGCAACTGACCCAAGCTGGCCCTGCAGAAGCACTGGGAGCCTTGGGTTTGGGAACGGAAAGCATCGTCAAACACTTCTACAGGCCATTGATACAGGCCATCCGGAACCACACCGACCTGTCTCGCAGGGATTACGTGTTTTTCGAATTGCATGCTGAACTCGACGATGAGCATGGAGAGCTGATGCTCAACATCGCTTCCGAATTGATGGAGGCTGACCCCGCCAACTGCGGGGCCATGCGCAGGGGCATGAACAAGGCTTTGGGCTTGCGTTCGCTCTTCTGTGACCGGATGTTGGACATGGAGTTGAACAGCTAATCCCGATCGTCATGGAAGCCAAAGAAATTTATGATGGCCACGCCGACCTCTGGGTCCGCAAAGAGCCCATCCTCCTTTCCGATTATTCAGCCCGTCCGCGCGTCCTCGAGTTGTGTGGTAACGTGAAAGGATTGACGGTTCTGGATCTGGGCTGTGGAGAGGGCTATGTGGGCCGGCAAGTGGCCAAGTCTGGAGCCCGCTCTGTCACAGGTTATGATGTGTCGGGTGCGATGATAGAGGGCGCCAATCAAACGGCGACGGCCATGGGCTTGGAAGGCTTGTCCTACCATGTTTCGGATTTGAGACAAGCCGAGTTTGGGGACCCCCAGAATCCCGTGGACCTGGTCATCGCGGTGTTCTTGTTCAATTACATGGACGCCGATTCCATGTCGCGCATTCTGAAGCGGGTTCGCCAGGTTCTCAAACCTGAAGGGCGGTTCATTTTTACGGTTCCCCACCCCATGCTGCCCTGGATCAAGCCAGCAGAACGTCCATTCTATATGCGTCCTGAAGGGGGGTATTTCTCCGCTGTCGACGTGCCCTTCCCAGGCCGAATCTGGAGAAGGGATGGAGAGTCCGTGGAGGTTCAAGCTGTCCACAAAACATTCACCACCTATTTCCGTGCACTCGGAGAAGCGGGCTATGGCCAGATGCCCGTCGTCGAGGAGTTGCACATCACCGCGGATCACGTGGCACTCGACCCCGACTTCTTCGGGCCTTTGGTCGATTTGCCACTGCACGTCGCTTTTTCCTTGTCGCCATGACGCATTCCCTCCCTTCCTCTCGCGCTACCTCCGACCTCACCCTTTGTCGGATTCCGATCCCTCATGCGTTGCGCCGGTCCCTTCCCAAGGCGGATCATGCCGAAGCCGCCCTGGAGCAGGTCCTCCAAGGAGGCCCACTGCCGGCCATTCATGTGGAGCGGATCTCAGACGCTTTGGCCAAAACATCTGGCCATGCGGTGTTGAGCGCCCCCCCTTCTTGGACAGATGCCCAGTTGCGGTGGGCTTATGTAGTCGTGTTGCGCCATTTGGGTCAGTTGAACGACCGTTATGGGCTTCTGTTTGACGTTGTGGACCGAGGGTTGGATCACACCAAAAGCAATGCACCGGTATCCAAAACTCGCGCCGCCACAGGCATGCATACTGACAGCAGCGACGCCTCATACAACCCCGATGTTGTGGCGCTTCTGTGCTTGCAGCCTGGGTCAGTGGGGGGACAAAGTTTGCTGGCGGATGCGGAAGGATTGTTGACGCGAATGAGAGGGTCCAACCCTGCTCTGGAATCCGTTGCCCGAAAGGCTTGGCCCCGCGATGTGGTGACCCCTGGGTTGGCGCATCAACAGGCCTCCATTGAAGCGAATTCCATCCCGGTCATGGCCGAGGATGATCACGGTTTGGTATTCCGGTACATGCGGTTTTGGACGGAACGCGCGATGGCCAAATTGGGGCGGAAGGTTCCCAAGGAGCTCACGTCATTGTTGGATTTTATCGATGCGGACTTGGCCAAGAATGCCCTTCGATTCGACTTGAAAAGGGGACAAATGCTTTTGGCGAACAACCGCAGGATGGTCCATGGCCGTGAGGCGTTTGAAGATGTGAACGGCTCGGCCCGAAGGTGCCTGGTCAGGGCGTGGGTGGATGGCTTTCTCGATTCCCGTAGCCTTCCCTTGTCTCTGCGGGCCTAAAACCGGACCTTTGCCCTCATGAAAGGCATTGTTCTCGCCGGTGGAAGCGGCACGCGGCTGTACCCCATCACCAAGGCCATCAGCAAGCAGTTGATGCCGATTTATGACAAGCCGATGATCTACTACCCGCTTTCTACGCTGATGATCAGTGGGATTCGGGATATCTTGATCATCTCCACGCCACACGACCTTCCGGGTTTCCAGCGCCTGCTTGGTGACGGCAGCCAATGGGGCTGTTCCTTCACTTATGTGGAGCAAAAAGTGCCCAATGGACTGGCCCAGGCTTTTGTCCTCGGCGAGGAGTTCATTGGCGACGACAAGGTCGCGCTTGTCCTTGGCGACAACATTTTCTACGGCCGGGGTTTTGGCCGTATCCTGCGAGACAACACCAACATCGATGGAGCCATGGTGTACGCTTACCACGTCAGTGATCCGGAGCGATACGGCGTGGTGGAGTTTGATGAGGAAGACCGCGTGTTGAGCCTCGAGGAAAAGCCGGTCCAGCCCAAGTCCAACTTTGCAGTTCCGGGCCTCTATTTCTACGACAATCGGGTGGTCGAAATCGCCAAAAACTTGGAGCCCAGTCCCCGCGGGGAGTACGAAATCACCGACGTGAACAAGGCGTACCTCGAGATGGGAGAACTCTTCGTGAGCAAAATCGACCGGGGAACCGCTTGGCTCGACACCGGCACGTTCCACTCCTTGACCCAAGCCGGCCAGTACGTGCAGGTCATCGAGGAGCGCCAAGGACTCAAAATCGCTTGCCTCGAGGAAATCGCTTGGCGCATGGGCTTTATTGATGGAGACCAGGCCCGAAAGCTGGCCGATGAGCTCGTCAAAAGCGGCTATGGCCAATACATTCACCAGCAATTGGACCTCGGACTCTGATGGGCGACAGCGTGACTTTTGATGCCAAAACGGCCATGGCGACCTACCGCACAGCCTTCGAAAATGGCTGTTCTGAATTCCTAACCCGCTACCCCGAAACCGAGTTGTACGCCCCTGTGCGCTACTTGATGGGGTTGGGCGGAAAGCGATTGCGTCCGGTCCTGGTGATGGCGGCGTGCGAAGCCTCGGGTGGTCGGCCACAAGACGCCCTTCCTGCGGCGCTGGCAGTGGAATTGTTTCACAACTTCACCCTGATGCATGACGACATCATGGATGACGCGCCCTTGCGCAGAGGGATGCCCACGGTGCACGAAAAGTGGGACAACAACACCGCCATTCTCTCTGGCGATGCGCTGCACGTGATGGCCTGCGAGGCCCTCCTCGACGCGCCAGACAAGGCCCTTCCCGATCTTTTGCGGACTTACCACCGCACGGCGCTTGAAGTCTGTGAAGGCCAAGAGCAAGACATGGCCTTTGAGTCTCGCAACGACGTGAGCATTGACGAATACATGGAGATGATTCGGCTCAAGACCTCCGTGCTGTTGGCTGCCGCCCTCGACATGGGAGGGAAGTCCGGTGGAGCCGATGCCGATGCCCGTGAAGCCCTGTATGAGTTTGGCCTCCACGTGGGGCTGGCTTTCCAACTGCAGGACGACTACCTCGACGCCTTTGGCAACCCCGAGAATTTTGGCAAGCAGGTTGGTGGGGACATCCTCGCCGACAAGAAGACATTCCTCCTGATCCGCGCCTTGGAAAAGGCCCATGGTGATACCTCTGTGGCCTTGAACCGTGAACTTGGCCGCCGTTCGGAGGGCAAAGTTGCCCGCGTTCTCGACCTCTATCGCCAATTGGGAGTCGATGCCGAATTGCGCGATGCCATGGCTGGCCAGGTGGCCCTCGCAGAGGGTTCTCTTGCGCGACTCAAGTCCAAAAACCCCAATGCCTTGGCCGGTTCTCAAGCCGCCTTGGCGCTGCTTCACGGCGTGGCAGCCATGGTCACCGCTCGCCTGAGTTGATGCTCCATGTCTTTTCGGTGAAAACCCTTGGTTTTCACCTGTGTTTGGCATGCCTGTCCGCTTAACTTTGCAGGGCGCACCTGCGAACACATGGACCTCCATTCCCATCTGAGCAACGCCGAGCCGGCCGCCATTGAAGCCCTCTATCGGAAGTTCCTCGACGACCCCAACTCGGTCGACCCGACTTGGCGTCACTTTTTTCTTGGCTTTGACTTCGCCCAGCGGGTCTATGGTGAGGACGCCCTCGAATCTGGCTCGGCCTCTTCTGCTCCCTCCGCCAATGGAGCGGCCCTGGGGCCGAAAGAGTTTCGGGTGATCAACCTGATCCACGACTACCGGACGCGGGGTCATCTGTTCACCAAGACCAACCCCGTGCGCGCCCGCCGGGACTACAGCCCAGACCTCAGGATCGAGCACTTTGGCCTTGAGGACGCCGACCTTGACACCGTCTTTGAGGCGGGGAGTGAAGTGGGCATTGGACCCGCTCCGCTCCGCGACATCATCGCCCATCTCCAGGAGACATACTGCCATTCCATTGGCATTGAATTCATGTACATCCGTGAGCCAGACCGATGGAATTGGTTCAAGGACCACATCGAGTTGGCCAATCGACCAGTCTTGAGTGAAGCGGAGAAAAAGCAGGTTTTTCGAAAGCTCAACCAAGCCACGGTCTTCGAGGAGTTCTTGCAAAAGAAATTTGTGGGCCAAAAGCGCTTTAGTGTCGAAGGGGGTGAGAGCCTGTTGCCCGCCTTGGATGCCATAGTGGAGCGCGGCAGCGAGCTGGGCGCCAAGGAATTCATCATTGGCATGGCCCACCGTGGCCGCTTGAACACCTTGGCCCACATCCTAAACAAGCCTTACACCGAAATTTTCAGCGAGTTCGCAGGCAAAGCCTACGACCACGACGATGAGTTTGATGGCGACGTGAAATACCACATGGGCCACAGCACCGATTTGATGGCAGACACCGGAGTCCCGGTTCACATCACGCTGGCGCCCAACCCGTCGCACCTCGAAGCCGTCGATCCTGTGGTGGAGGGCATTGCTCGTGCACGCATCGACAGGGAGCACCAAGACGAAAAAGCGGTGGTGCCCATTTTGGTGCACGGAGATGCCGCTGTGGCTGGCCAAGGCGTGGTTTACGAAGTGGTGCAAATGGCCCAGCTCGATGGATATCGGGCGGGTGGAACCATCCACTTGGTGGTCAACAACCAGGTGGGATTCACCACCAATTACCTCGACGGAAGGTCCAGCATTTACTGCACGGACGTGGCCAAGGCCACGCATTGTCCGGTGTTGCACGTCAACGCAGATGATGCCGAAGCCGTGGTCACAGCCGTGCGCATTGCATTGGAGTACCGCCAACGCTGGCGGCGCGACGTGTTCATCGACCTGCTTGGCTATCGGAAGTACGGTCACAACGAGGGCGACGAGCCCAAATTCACGCAACCCAAACTTTACAAGGCCATTCAGCAGCACCCCAATGCTCGGGAGTTGTACCGTCAGCAGCTCGAGGCAGAGGGCGTTCTTGATGCCAATATGGCGTCATCCATGCGCTCCGAGCTCGAACAAGAGCTGGATAAGGCCATGGATGAGGCCAAGTCCACCGACAAACTGGTGGTGACCAATTTCTTGGAAAACCTGTGGGGCGACTACCGGATGAAGCAGCCTGGCGACGACGCCATGGAGGTGTGGACCGGATTTGACCGGGACCGCTTGGGTCGCTTGGCGGTGGCCTTGTGCAGCTTGCCCGAAGACAAGAATTATTTCCGCAAGGTCAAAAAGCTGTTCAAGGACCGCCGTGCCATGGTCGATGGCGACCGATTGGATTGGGGCCTGGGAGAACTGTTGGCTTACGGAACGTTGCTGGTCGAAGGCCATCCCGTTCGGATGAGCGGGCAAGATGTGGAGCGGGGCACTTTCAGCCACCGCCATGCCGTGGTGAAAACTGAAGACACCGAGGAGGAGCGCATTCCGCTCAATCACCTCGAGGCTGAGCAGGCCCAAATCACCTTGTTCAATTCGCATTTGAGCGAGTACGGAGTGATGGGCTTTGACTTTGGCTATGCCTACGGAACGCCCGAAGGCTTGACCATCTGGGAGGCACAGTTCGGGGACTTCAACAACGGAGCCCAGATTATCATTGACCAATTCATATCGGCTGGTGAGGACAAGTGGAATGCCCCCAATGGCTTGACGCTCTTCTTGCCGCACGGATACGAAGGCATGGGCAGTGAGCACTCCAGTGGACGCATGGAGCGCTATTTGCAGATGTGCGCCCAAGACAACATGCAGGTGGTCAACCCCACCACGCCGGCCAACCACTTCCACCTGTTGCGCCGCCAAGTGTTGCGGCCGTTCCGCAAGCCTTTGGTGGTCTTTACCCCGAAAAAATTGTTGCGCTACCCGGATGCGGTCAGCACCATGGCCGACTTGTCCGAGGGCAAGTTCCAGTCCGTCATCGATGATCCCCAGCGGGGAGGCAGTTCTGCAGACAGCGTGAAAAACGTGGTCTTGTGTTCCGGCAAGTTTTATTACGATCTCCTTGAAGAGCGCAAAAAGCGCGTTCAGTCGGGGGAAATGGACAGCATTGCTTTGGTGCGCCTGGAACAGCTTTACCCATTCCCGACAGCAGAGTTGGGGGCCATCCTCGACCGGTACGAAGGGGCCACGTTGTGCTGGGCACAGGAGGAGCCCTCCAACATGGGGGCCTATGCTCACCTGCATCGATTCGGACCCGGCGTGGCTCGGTTTTTTGCTCGGCCGGCGTCGGCAAGTCCAGCCGCAGGCAGTCCCGTGGTTCACAATGAGCGACATCAAGCCGTCATTGATTCTGTATTTAAACTGGGTTAGACGACCTTGACCCCATTCGATTCATCCTCCCGATTCCCAAACCTACCCCATGCCCATCCTTGAAATGAAGGTCCCCAGTCCAGGGGAGTCCATCTCGGAAGTGGAAATCGCCACCTGGTTGGTGGCCGATGGTGATTATGTCTTCAAGGACCAAGCCATTGCTGAGGTCGACAGCGACAAGGCCACCCTCGAGTTGCCCGCAGAAGCTGCAGGCACCATCACGTTGAAAGCCGAAGAAGGCGACGCTGTTGCCGTTGGCGCTGTGGTGTGCCTGATTGATACAGACGCAGAAGCGCCAGCCAACGCCGCTCCTCCAGCAGCTGATCCTGTTGCGGCTCCGGCCCCTGCGCCCGTTCCCAAAGCGGCACCCGCCCCTGCCCCCGTGGCTGCGCCCGCCCCAGCTCCGGCCGGACATGCGGTTGGACATCCTTCTCCTGCCGCGCGAAAGCTCATGGACGAAGCGGGTCTGAAATCCGGTCAGGTGGCCGGTTCTGGCCCAGGTGGACGCGTGCTCAAGCAAGACGTATTGAGCGCCTTGTCCGCAGGCGTGCCACAACCCAACCTCCCCGGTGCCGGTTGGTCTGGAAGCCGTGAGGTCCGCAACGAGAAAATGAGCATGCTGCGCCGCAAGGTGGCAGAACGCTTGGTAGGCGTCAAGAATGAGACGGCCATGCTGACTACCTTCAACGAGGTAGACATGAAGCCCATCATGGACCTGCGCAAGAAGTACAAGAACAAGTTCAAGGAGCACCACGGCGTGGGCCTTGGCTTCATGGGCTTCTTCACCAAGGCGGTGACTTCTGCTTTGGAGCTGTATCCGGCGGTCAACGCCATGATCGATGGCAAGGAAATGCGCATGCACGACTATGCCGACATCGGCATCGCTGTGAGCTCACCCAAGGGCCTCATGGTCCCCGTGGTGCGCAATGCGGAATCCATGACCTTGGATCAGATCGAAGCCGAGATCAAACGGCTGGCGATCCGCGCCCGCGACGGAGAAATGACGGTCGACGAGATGACCGGAGGCACTTTTACCATCACCAATGGTGGGGTGTTTGGCTCCATGCTTTCCACGCCCATTATCAACCCGCCACAGAGCGCAATTCTGGGCATGCACAACATTGTGGAGCGTCCCGTGGCCATCAACGGCCAGGTGGAAATTCGTCCCATCATGTACGTCGCTCTGAGCTATGACCACCGCATCATCGATGGCAAAGAGAGCGTGAGCTTTTTGGTGGCCGTCAAGGAGATGCTGGAGAATCCCGAGCGCATGTTGTTTGGCTCTAAGGATCCCATGGAAGTCCTTTTGGGCTTGTAAACGCGCATGCCTGCTCGCAGTCAAAGGGTAGGCTCCAATCTGGACGGCCTGACGGTCGCCCTCTTTCTGATGCTTGCCGCCCTCGGGTGGTGGAATTTGGTCTCTGCCGCGTCTGGACCGGATGGCGACGTGCTCTGGTCACTCAGCACATTGCATGGCAAACAAGCCTTGTGGCTTCTGGTGAGCTTGGTCATTGGAGCGCTGATCATACAAGTGGAAGGGGAGTTCTTTATCCGAACGGCGTGGTTGAATTACGCCATCCAAATCGGCTTGTGTGCACTCGTGTTGGTGGTGGGTAAAAAAGTCGGGGGGGCGAGGTCGTGGTTTGGTGTGGGCGGGTTTGGAATCCAGCCATCGGAATTTGCCAAGTTGGGGACATCGATGGCGTTGGCTTGGTACTTGGGGACCCGAGATGGTTGGCGCGATTGGCCGCGTCGATTTCGCAGCCTGGCCATCGTGGGTCTGCCCGCTGGGTTGATCTTGCTTCAGCCGGATGCAGGCACCGTACTGGTGTTCGTCGGGTTTGTTTTTGCCCTTTATCGCGAAGGCATGACCGGTGCGGTTTTGATTGCTGGCTTTGCGGCCATTGTGTTGGCTGTGTTGACCATATTGACTGGTGCAGGAGAGGTGGACTATCCATGGCTGGGCCAGAAGACTGGGTTCACTGCATTCGTGGTGGGTTTGGTGCTCTTGGGGGCAGGGGTGATCCAGGTGTTGCGCAGCGCAACACTTCCCCGATATCGGGCACGAACAATTCGCATTGCTTTGGCGGTTTTGGTCGCGGGACTGGCGTATTCATCGGCACTGCACGTGGCGCTCGAGGACGTGCTACGACCCCACCAAAAAGAACGCATTCACGTCTTGTTTGGCTTGGATGTGAGCAATCCAGATGCAGACTATAACATCCGCCACGCCAAGACGGCCATCGGTTCAGGAGGGTTTTCAGGCAAAGGTTGGAGGGATGGCCCCATGACGGGATATGGCTTTGTACCCGAGCAGGAAACAGACTTCATTTTTTGCAAGTGGTCCGAGGAATGGGGTTTCGCAGGAGCCGTATTTTTCCTGGTGCTTTACGCCACCTTTTTGCTGCGGATCTTTTACCTCGGAGAGCGTCAGCGTAGCCGATTTACGCGGGTGTATGCTTACAGTTTGGGTGGAATCCTGTTCATGCACTTGCTCATCAATGTGGGGATGGTTCTCGGCCTTGTTCCGGTGATTGGCATTCCCTTGCCTTTCATGAGTTACGGGGGGTCCAGCTTCATGGCGTTTTCCATCATGGTGGCCATTTTGCTCCGGCTGGATGCTGAGAGATTCAGTGTTTTGCGTTGAGCCTTATTCTTCGGCTTGATTTAACTCAGGCTCAGGCTCAGGCTCAGGCTCAGGCTCAGGTTCAGGCTCGGGATAAGGGTCGGACAAGTCGGCATTGAGAATGCGGTCCAGCTTTTGGGTTTGGGTCACCTCACCGTTGATGTATTGCTCGATTAAAAGGGAGGCGATGGGGGCAGCCCACTCACCACCAAATCCGGAATTCTCCACGTACACGCTCAATGCAATCTGAGGGTTGTCCATGGGGGCAAAAGCAATAAAGACCGAGTGGTCTTTGCGTGGCTCGTCTTGCACAGTGCCGGTCTTTCCGCACACAGCCAAGTCGGGAGTTCGGGCCCTTCTTCCGGTTCCACTGGGCTCGTCGACCACCTCTTGCATGGCGCGAACAATGGGCTTGAAATGGGACTCGTCAACACCGGTTTCTACCCGAATCCCCAGGCCGGAGGGTTTGCCCTTTCCTCCGAGGTTGGACACAAAGTGAGGCAAGCGATACCATCCACGGTTGGCCAATGTGGCAGCGAGGTTGGCCATTTGAAGGGGGGTGGTCAGTAGCTCACCTTCACCAATGGAAATGGAGTAAATCGTTCCAAAATCCCAACGCTGTTTGCCATAAATGTTGTCATAGGTCTGGCTTCCGGGAATGTTGCCCTTAGAAGTCCCAGGCAATCGGCCGCCAAGGTTGGTTCCAAACCCAAATTTCATGGCCCGATTTCGCCAATGGTCCAAGCCGTTCGCGGCCCGCTCAAACCGGGACTGCCCTTCACCGGCGGTGACCACGCGTTGCATGACCCGATAGAAATAGGGGTTGCAACTGTGTACCACAGCATCCCTCAAGTTGTCGCGGGTATGAGGTCCATGGCAGCCGATGAGGTTGCGGTCACAATCGAACTGTGACCCCGGATAAATCCGGCCTTCATCCAAGGCAATCAGTCCCTGCACCATCTTCCAAATGGAGCCGGGGCGATACGTGGCTTTGATGGCGCGGTTGAACAACGGCTTGTTGGGGTCAGAGGCGAGCTTTCCAAAGTAGCTGCCTCGCTGGGGCCCCACCAATTGACTTGGGCTAAAATCTGGTGCAGACACCATTGCCAGAACTTCTCCAGTGGCGGGTTCAATGGCCACAACGCTGCCTTTCTTGCCAAACATGAGCTTTTCGGCCCATTGCTGAAGCTCCAAATCCAAGGTCAATTGAAGGCTTTGCCCCGCTTCGGCTGGGCGGTCACCATCCCTGGTTGAAGCTGTGTTTCTGACCCGGTTGCGCGCATCGACCACCACCGATTCCCGGCCTTTGACCCCCCGAAGCTCCAACTCATAAACCCGTTCCAATCCGCTTCGGCCAATGCGGTCACCCATCCGGTAAAAGGGGTCCGATGCCAAGTTTTCGGCAGAAGTTTCCGCGTACTCACCAATGAGGTGTCCCGCGGTGTCGTGGAGGTGATTCCTGACTGGTCGCGTGCGAAAGGAAAACCCTGGAAAGCGATGGAGCTCCGACGCCATTCTTGCATGGTCTTCGGTGTCCACTCCTTTCCGGACGCTCGAGGCTTTGTAGGAACTGTATCGCTTTGCCTTGGCAATGGCCTTTTCAAAAGCGTCCATGGACATCCCTGCCCATTGTGCGGCAGCGACCTTCCATTCTTCTGTCTGCTCAGGCAGCCGTCGGGGAAGAACAACCAGGTCGTGTGTGGCGCGCGAGCCCACCATCAGTTCGCCATGGCGGTCAAAGATCAAGCCTCTGCTTGGGGGAATGGAGTACCGGTCACTGGTCAATGAATCGGCCTTGTCACTCCACTCAGACTGAAACAGTTGCAGACTGGCGAGCCGAATCACAAAAGCCAACACGAAAAACAGGACCAGGAGCGTGACCGTTCTGAACCGAGCGTCCATCAGAGGCTTGAATTTTTGCGCCCGGGAGGGAGGACCAAAAGGTGCATCAACAGGCAGCAGAAGGTGGTCCAAACGGCACTTGTGATTGCTGGCCAAATGGCGGCTCCGAGGAGATGGGCATGCCAAGTGTCGACCAGGGTCAGTGCCACATGGTAAAGTAGGGCGGCAGACAGGGTAACCCCGATGACCCATTGCGTGCCCAAGTCTCGAACAGTGGGCTTGTTGGTGACCTCGTAGCCATCGCGCGGAGAAAAAAGACTGTGTATGGTGGGGAGGGCACCTCCGAGAATGGTTCCAGCGACCATGTGATGGCCATAGGAACCCAAGGCAATGTCGAGTCCGAGCCCCATGCCGAATCCAGCCAACAATTTGGCGAACGGTCCCAGTTGTGGGGGCAACATGAGCAGGGCCCACAGGGCCCATTGGGGCCTGGACCACTCACCAAATGGAGCCACTTCCTCCAGGAAAAGTGCTTGGAGCGCGACGAGCAGAACCAACCTTAATCCATTCATGGCGCAGGCAAGGGTTGAGCAAGCACGGTGCGCTCAGAGTCAGAAATGTTGCGAATGAACTCAATGTGCCTCACCGAAGTCAGGTCCAACAAGGGCGCCACGTAAACAGTTTTGAACTCCGATCCGGAAGCTGGCCCCTCTTCAATGACAATGCCCACAGAAATACCCTCCGGAAATTTCAGGTCGTACCCCGATGTGAACACCGTATCTCCAGCTTGAAATTGGGCATACCGGGGGACGTCATTCAAGCTGAATCGATTGGGGTCTCTTCCATCCCAAGTCAGGGGAGCAACCGCACCATTTTGGCCCAGGCGACAGCTCCACGTGCCAGCGGTGTTGAGCAGTGGAAGGATGCGGACGTGCTCCTGTCCCAAATCCACCACGGAGCCAAATGCGCAGCCGAAGGCCAGAACACCGGATTCAATTCGGATGTCACCGTTGGCACCGGGGGTTCCCAAAGCCATGGACCGAGGCTGCCCATCGGGCGCTTTCACCAGCCATCCTTTTTTGACCTTCCAACCCAGATCAGGGTCCGTTTGCCATTCAGAGGATGTGCGCATCGAAAGCAGTTGCTCACGCAGCTCAGCGTTTTGAGCGGCCAAATCTGAATTCTGCTCCGCGAGCCGCAGATAGTTGGCCCACTGTTGTTGTTGGCCTTCCAACAGCGCTGCCACTCCGCCTGTGGCGCGAAACCAGCTTGATCTCGCGCTTCCGTCGTTTTGGACCAGCACCATCAACGACAACGCCAGTAAGCCGGCGAAGGCGAGGAAAAAAGCGTTGCGTTGGAGGAGGAGCCAAAGGTTGCGCATCGGCAGGCCGGGCTCACTCTCGCATGAGGAAGGAGAAGTTCTCGACGTTCTTCAGCGCAATGGCTGTGCCACGTGCCACCGCCCTCAACGGCTCTTCTGCCACGTGAACCGGCAGGCGCGTCTTGGAGCTGATGCGCTTGTCCAAACCGCGCAGCAAAGCGCCACCTCCTGCGAGATAAATGCCGGTCTTGTAGATGTCAGCGGAGAGCTCGGGAGGGGTGTTTTCCAAACAACTCAAAATGGCCTCTTCTATCTTGGAAATCGACTTGTCTAAGGCCATGGCAATCTCCGCGTAGCTCACCAAAATCTCCTTGGGAATGCCGGTCATGAGGTCTCTTCCTCGCACGGCATAGTCCTCTGGCGGATCGTCCAATTCAGTCAGGGCACTGCCCACTTCAATTTTGATTTGCTCTGCCGTGCGCTCGCCCACCAAAATGTTGTGCTGGCGGCGCATGTACTCTTCAATGTCTTGGGTAAACTCGTCCCCAGCGACGCGGATGTTTTTGTCGGTGACAATGCCTCCGAGGGCGATCACAGCAATTTCAGAGGTGCCTCCGCCGATGTCGATGATCATGTTGCCCATGGGTTCTTCCACATCAATGCCGATTCCGATGGCCGCAGCCATGGGCTCGTGAATCAAAAAGACCTCTTTGGCTCCGGCATGCTCGGCACTGTCTTTCACGGCTCTCTTCTCCACCTCTGTGATTCCAGAAGGGATGCAAATCACCATGCGCAGCGTGGGGTTGAACAAACTGCGCTTTTGGTTGATCATTCGAATCATTCCCTTGATCATGTCTTCCGCACATTGGAAGTCCGCGATCACGCCGTCTTTCAACGGTCGGATGGTTTTGATGTTTTCGTGCACTTTGCCGTGCATCTGCTGCGCTTGGCGCCCAATGGCCAAGGTTTTTCCGGTGGTGCGGTTCTTCGCCACGATGGAGGGTTCGTCCACCACGACTTGATCCTCGTAGTAGATCACCGTGTTCGCGGTGCCGAGATCGATGGCGATCTCTTGCATGAAGAAGTTGAACAATCCCATTTGTCTCAAAGGTGGTAAACCAACGCGCAATAACCGCGGCATGTTGCCGAAGGATGGTTGAGATGTTGAAAAAGGCTCAAAACGTCAGGAAAACCTATCAGTGGCGGAAGTGCCTGACACCCGTCATCGCCATGGCCACTCCGTGGTCATCGCAGTAGGCAATGCTCAGGTTGTCTTTGATGGATCCACCGGGCTGAACCACCGCTACAATGCCCGCTTTGTGGGCGATTTCAACGCAGTCGGGGAAGGGAAAGAATGCATCACTTGCCATCACAGCCCCCTCCAAAGAGAAGCCCATTCGACCCGCTTTGTCGATGGCTTGATTCAATGCGTCGACGCGAGAAGTCTGGCCAGTTCCGCTGGCAAGAAGTTGGCCGTCACGCGCCAAAACGATGGTGTTTGAGCGGGTGTGCTTCACCAGTTTGACCGCAAAAGCCAAGTCGTTGGCTTGCTCGCTCGAGAGGGCCGTTTGGGTCATGCATTCAAAGTCTGCTTCGGATTCCATGCGGTCATCGGGCTGCTGGACCAGGTGACCTCCCAAGGCCGAACGCACCAATTTCGGGGCCTCAGGCCAATGGTGCTGGGTGAGAAGAATGCGGTTTTTCTTTCCGCTCAGCAAAGCGAGCGCAGCGGGTTCATAATCAGGGGCAATCACCACTTCGCAAAACAGTGTATGAACGGCTTCTGCTGTGGCCACGTCCATGCTCCTGTTGCACATCACCACGCCGCCAAAAGCAGACACGGGATCGCCGGCCAGTGCATCGGCATAGGCTTGGGACAAGTCTTCGCGAGTGGCCAAGCCACAGGCGTTGTTGTGCTTCAAAATGGCCACCGTTGGGGCGCCGTCTTTGAATTCCGCCATGAGTTGCACAGCCGCATCCACATCCAGGAGGTTGTTGTAGCTCAGGGCCTTTCCATTGTGTTGGGTGAAGAGGCCTTCGAGGTCACCATAAAAGGCGCCTTTTTGGTGGGGGTTTTCGCCGTAGCGCAGCGGCGTACATGCCGTTTCCAAGAGCGAAAGAACTTCGGGTTGTCCACCTTCTCTGATCCACGTGCCAATGGCCGCGTCATATCCGGAAGAAACGCCAAATGCAGCGCCGGCCATGCGCCGACGAAAGTCCAAGTCAGTGCTGATGCCATCGGCCAAGGCTTCCACCAAGTCCCCATACTGACCTCGGGAAGGGATGCAAATCACATCGCGGAAATTCTTGGCTGCAGCCCGAATCAAAGCGATGCCTCCGATGTCGATTTTTTCAATGATTTCGCCTTCTTCCGCACCAGATGCCAGGGTCTCTTCGAAAGGATAAAGGTCCACAATGACCAAGTCAATGGGGCCGATGCCATGGTCGGCGACGTCGATGTCATCGGGGGCAAAGTCACGCCTGGCGAGGATGCCTCCAAACACCATGGGGTGCAAGGTTTTGACACGTCCACCGAGCATTTCAGCCGTTTGTGTTACCGATTCCACAGGGGTGACTTCGGCACCAAGGGCTTCGATGGCACGCTGGGTGCCTCCCGTAGACAGGATCTCCACACCTCCGGCCTTCAAGCGTTCAACAATGGGAGCAAGGCCTTCTTTGTGATAGACCGAGATGAGGGCGCGTTGGATGGTGCGTTGCATGGCTGTGACCGTGAGAGAAGCGTCAAAATTAGCCCACAACCTGAGCTCCACCACCCCTTGATGTAGCTTTGCTGCATGACGCGTCGATTGTTCGTTGAAAGCTTTGTGCAGGCATGGCAATCGTTGATCACCAATCGGTTGCGCACCTTCCTTTCCTTGTTGGGGGTGATGATCGGAATCTTCATGATTACCGCAGTTTTTGCGGTGTCAGACTCCTTGGAGGAGAACATCAAGGGCATTTTCAGCTCGGTCCGAAGCGACGTGTTGTTTGTGGAGAAAATGCCCTGGACATTCTCTTCGGATTATCCGTGGTGGAAATACGCGTTGAGAAATGACCCCACTTTGGAGGACGCAGAAATGCTTCAGGGGCGTCTGCCCTCGGCCCGCAGTGTGGCCTTTCAAACGGGAAGCATGGCCACTGTGGTCAAAGGAAGCAGCAGCTTTGAGGGCGCCCGTTTGGGCGCGGTGACATTGGATTACTTGGACGCCATTGAGCTGGACATCGCGGAGGGTCGCTTTTTCTCGCCTAGAGAAGTGCAGGCGGCCATTCCTGTAGTGCTCTTGGGCCGTCAAATTGTGGACCGACTTTTTCCAAATGGCCAAGCGATCGGACAGACTTGCACAGTGGAAGGCCGCACGGCGCGGGTGATCGGAATTTTGGCCCAAGAGGGCACATCCATTGTTGGAGAGGGTTCCGATGATTTGGCCTTGATTCCGGTGAGCTTTGGGCAACAGATGCTCAATTTCAAGGCGCTCAAAACGTCCATTTTGGTCCGCGCAAAGAAGGGGGTAGACCTGGAAACGCTTCGCGGAGAAGTCATCGCTGCCTACCGACCCATCCGAAGGCTCCATCCCCGAGACGAAACAGATTTCGCTGTGAATGAGGTGGAAATGCTGACGGCATTCATCGACGTTTTGTTTGGCCGGGTGGAATACGGGGTTTGGTTCATTGGTGCGTTTGCCATCCTCATTGGGTGCTTCTCTGTGGCCAACATCATGTTCGTTTCCGTCAAAGAGCGCACGCCGTTGATTGGCGTTCAAAAGGCGCTCGGGGCCAAACGAAGTTTTGTTCTTGCTCAGTTTTTGACAGAAGCCGTGGCGCTTTGTGTCATGGGGGCACTGTTGGCTCTCTTGGCTGTGGCCTTGTTGATGGTGGTCATCAATTTGACAGTGGATGGGTTTTCCCTGGTGTTTGGTCCGGATCGTTTTCTGTTGGGGCTGGGGATTGCCGTGGTCAGCGGAATTCTGGCCGGTTTGGCACCCGCCTTGCAAGCCGCGCGCATGGACCCAGTTGAAGCCATGCGCAGCGCCTAATTCAAAGGGTCACGCTGACTCCAATGCTCGCCGAACTTCTGCGACCATCGAGCAAAACACTCCCTTCGGGTTCGTCACCAATGGTATGCAGAGTGAGCTGTCCTCCGAATCGATTGCCGCAGCGCAACACTAAGAATCCTTGACCCTCCATGATGGAGATGCGGATCCCTGTTGCCCACCCATAGAACAAGGTGGCGTCAAATGCAGGAACGGAGTAAGATGTTCTTTCATCGAGCTCGTCGAAAGTCCGAACGTCGAGCAAAGTGGAAGCCACTCCAGCCTCACCTTCCACAAAGGGACGAAATCGCCCCCTCAACAGCTCCAAGTGGAGCAAGCCTGCAGCTTGTGGCATCAACGCGCGCCTTCGCTCCGTCTTGTCCGATGTGGCATTGACGGCAGTGATTTGACCATCCATGATGCCCAGCCCCAATCGGAGCCCTTTTTGCAAGGGGTGAAAGGAGCGGTTCAAGAAGGTGACCTCTAGTCCTGGACTTGTGATGTTGTTGCGATGGGCGAAGCCGGTGGAGACAAAGGCATTTCCTGAAATTTCAAGTGAATGGAGATTTTTCCCTTCCACAAATCGAAACGGGCGCTGACCAAGGCACCATCCGACGGTCAGCATCAGCGCCGTGAATGCGAACATTTTCTTCAACGGCTTTAGAGGGTCGGAGGGAAGAAACATGGCGGTGGATTTGTGTTTGGAGGGCAGAAAGCGTGCCAAACCATTCATCCAAGTCTTTCCTTTGCACCATGCGTGTGATGGTCACCGGTGTTTCTGGGCAATTGGGAAGGAGGTTGATGTCTTTGTCTGGAACTCAAGTTGCTACAGAAAAAACGCTTTTGCCTTGCGGGCGGGACCTGTGGGACTTGGCTGAACCAGAAGGGATTGGCCAAGTCTTGGAGACATTGAATCCAAATGCAGTGGTCCATTGCGCAGCCTTTACCGCAGTAGATGCGGCAGAGGACGCCCAAGGTGAAGCCAACACCATCAATGCTGTGGCTCCTGGCCTATTGGCAGCAGCTTGCGCCGAGCGAGGAATCAAACTGATTCACATCAGCACCGATTACGTTTTTGAAGGGTCGGCGAATGCCCCTTACAAACCGGATGACCCCACTGGACCCATTGGGGCATACGGGGCGAGCAAATTGGCCGGAGAAAAGGCCGTTTCGTTGGCCGATCCCACAGCGTCCATCATTCGGGTGAGCTGGCTCTATGACAGCCAGGGACAGAATTTCCTCAACACCATGTTGCGCCTTTCCGAAGGACGCAATGAATTGACCGTCGTCGATGACCAATGGGGTTGTCCCACCCATGCAGGGCACCTCGCTCAGGACTTATTGCTGTGGTTGGACACCATGTTCGAGGACCCCATCAAAACGGCAGGCATCCAGCATTACGGGCATGAAGGAATCACCACTTGGCACGGGTTCGCATCGGCCATCATGGCTCAGCGCGCGCCCCATGTGAAGGTGCTTCCTGTACCCTCTTCAGCCTTTCCGACAAAGGCCAAGCGTCCGGCATACAGCAAGCTCGACGAATCTTTGTTTTTCCAATCCATTGCAGGACAGCCTGTGACGTGGCAGGCGGC
>Ga0208971_1000925_pt1 | contig 18744 bp, 15 predicted proteins | sample AOAMet1_18_M0_10_2_FD_188229 | JGI IMG/M metagenome (GOLD analysis project Ga0208971, IMG submission 188229) | Ammonia-oxidizing marine microbial communities from Monterey Bay, California, USA - CAN11_18_M0_10 (SPAdes) | ecosystem: Environmental > Aquatic > Marine > Intertidal zone | place... | reverse complement strand
TAGGCTGCTGTATCGCTGATAAACTCGTGCATCCGCGCGATTCCACCTTCGTAGATTAAATCGACGATTAACTTGACTTCGTGCAGGCATTCAAAATAGGCGACATCCGGTTGATAGCCGGCTTCGACAAGCGTCTCCCAACCGGCGGTTATCAATTCCGTTAAGCCACCGCAGAGGACTGCTTGCTCGCCAAACAGATCCGTTTCGGTTTCTTCCGGGAAGGTCGTCTGGATGATTCCAGCTCTCGCAGCACCGATTGCCCATCCGTAGGAGAGTGCGATGTCGAGTGCATTACCGGTCGCGTCCTGGTGAACTGCGACTAGTCCGGGAACGCCGCTGCCTTCTTCATATTGGCGTCGAACCATGCCACCAGGTCCTTTCGGGGCAAGCATAACGACATTGTTTTCCGGTGCGACCGTAATCGCTCCGTAATGAATACAAAATCCATGTGAGAATAAAACGGTAGATCCGGGTTTGAGGTTGGGAGCCACGATATCGCGGTAAACCTGCGGCTGTGCCATGTCGGGGCACATCATGCAAACGACATCCGCTTGCTTGGCCGCTTCTTCCATGCTCAGAGGTGCCCAGCCTTCGGAAACAGCTTGGTTCCAGCTTTTACCGCCTTCGCGAAGCCCGACAACGACGTTAATTCCGCTATCTCTAAGGTTCATCGCCTGTCCACGACCTTGGCTGCCGTAACCAATCATGGCAACACAGAGGTTTTCAAGGGCTTGGCTATTAATATCTGACTCGAAAAACATGGTGGTCATTATGGGCTCCAGCTATTTCCAAAGATTCCGGAAGGGATGGGTGGTTGGTTAAATCAAAAAACGACTCGCAATACGTGCGAGCCGTTCAAGTTGTCTTGCGTGAAATTTGCAGCACGCTGATCATCGGGGTAAAGTTCGCTATCGCGGGAATGGACTTTCGTATAATTTGATGCTGCAATCAAACAAACGTGATCGTTTCCTCTTTGCCCCTCGCTGATTCAGCACGCGAAGCCGATTCTAAAGAGGGAGCGATGAAAGTCAATTCCAAGGTTTTGCCAAATGAAATTGCCCAATGTGTAACTTTGGTGCGAGTTTAAAATGGATGGATGTGGGTTGAGCTGATTGTGGTTGATTCTGTTCCTTTGAAGGTGATTTGCGGCGGTCGTTGTTAAATTGCGATCGTAGTACAGTGAGGGAGGGGCAGTGATTTGGATTCTAAATTTTTTCCGGCGATTATTTTGAGGCCATAGTTTTAATTTTTCCTGCGATATATTCGATTTTGTCCTCAGAACAGGGCTAAAATGTGGCTTGCTCGATTGCGATCGGGTTGGCGTTTTCCTAAATTTGCCCGTCAGTGAATCATGTCGGGTCTCCGTTGTAAGTGATCCACAGAACTAATGAACAAAAAACAAAATGAGCTGAGCGGAACGATTCGATTGTTGGGCGGATTGTTAGGGGAGACGATTATCGCCCAAGAGGGGCGTGAAGTGTTTGAGATGGAGGAAGAGATACGCAAATTGGCGAAAGCCTGGCGAGCGGGGGATGCTGACGCCAAGCAGCGATTGGATGAGGTGATTCCAAGTTTGTTGAATGATCTTCCTCTGGCGGCGGCAAATTTAAAAGCATTCTCAACTTATTTTCAGTTAGTGAATTTGGCGGAGGAGCGCGAGCGAGTTCGGATTTTGCGCGAACGCGCAGAGGCTGCGTTCGAATCGAATGTTCCCATGGACGAAACCATGGATGAAGCATTGGGTACACTCAAGCGAGAGGGAGTTGAGGCTTCAGAAATCCAAGAGATTCTGACTCGCATGGTGGTAACCCCAGTTTTTACGGCACACCCAACAGAATCGAAACGACGGACAATTCGTCAAATACTCAACAAAGTTTCGACATTGCTTAAGCGACTTGATTCTGCCGACCTATTCGCTCAGGAGCGAAATGAGGCTGAGGAATTACTGCGGGATTATATCGTCCTGCTGTGGCAAAGTGACGAGACTCGAAATCGCCGACCGACAGTGATGGACGAAGTGAGAAATAGTGGTTTGTACTTTTTCGAAAATACACTTTTTGATTTAGTGCCGCGAATTTATGAAGAACTCGATGCCGCGTTGGTGAAGCATTTTCCTGAGCAACGTTTCGATATTCCTTCGTTTCTTTCATACGGTTCGTGGATCGGTGGTGATCGAGACGGTAATCCGTACGTGACAACGGACGTGACGGAGGAGACGCTGCAAGAGCATGAAGCGACTGTTTTGTCTCACTATCTAAAAGAGGTTCGCTCGATGTACTCTTTGTTGAGCCCATCGACAACGCGGGTTAATTTCAGCCATTGGTTTTTGGCTAGTTTGGAAAAAGATCGAGAGTTGGTTCCCGAGGATGAGTATGAAGTTTTGGAGCGATTTTCACAGGAACCTTACCGGCAAAAGCTGATTATGATTTATCGGCGATTAGTCGCGACGAAAAAGCAAAATGAAATTACGTGGAGCCGGGTCCCAGCCGAGAAAAAAGATCGGCGAGCCTACGATTCGGTTGACCAATTTCTAGATGATCTATATCTGATTCGCGATAGTTTGTTGGCCAATCAAGGTGAGCGATTGGTGCGCGGTCGATTTGCAAGGTTGATTCGATCTGCCCAAGTGTTTGGCTTTCACATGGCATCTCTCGATTTGCGACAACATTCGAAGCGTCATCAAGAGGCTGCCGGGGAAATTTTTGCAAAGAATCAGACGGTGGAAGATTATCAGTCGATCCCTGAAGCAGAGAAGATTGCAGTACTTAGTCGCGAGATAGAGAGCCCGAGGTCTTGGTCCGGCGGACGTAAATCGGACGGTCAATTTGGATTCACTAATCAAACGGATGATCTTCTCACCCTGTTTCGCTTGATTGGATTTGCCCAGGCTAAGATGGGCGACCAGGCCATTGAGGCTTACATTATCAGTATGACTCAGGGTGTCAGTCATATTCTCGAAGTTCTTCTGTTGGCACATGATGCAGATTTGTTTGGTTGCCTCGATATTGTGCCGCTGTTTGAAACAGTTGAGGATTTAAAAGCAGCGCCCGCGATCATGCAGGCGTTATTCGATAATCCCGTTTACGCAAAACATCTTGTTGAACGTGGCAATCAGCAGCAGATCATGATTGGATACAGTGACAGCAATAAGGATGGCGGATATCTACGGGCGAACTGGATGTTGTTTACTGCTCAGCGTCAATTGGCTGAAGTGTGCCAGCGCAATGGGATCGTGCTGACTCTGTTCCACGGGCGTGGCGGTTCGATAGGACGTGGAGGTGGGCCTGCGAATCGAGCGATTCTGGCACAGCCCCCCGAATCGGTTCGGGGACGGATTCGAATTACAGAACAGGGAGAAGTCGTTAGTTCGCGGTACAGTGAGCCGGAGATTGCTCATCGACATCTACAGCAGTTGGTGCATGCCGTTCTTTGTTCGACAGGAACTCGTCCGGTATTTGATAAGATTGAGCGCTGGTCTGAAATCATGGATGAGTTAAGTTCGATCGCCTATCGAAAATATCGAAGCCTTGTGGAACGAGAGGATTTTCTCGAGTACTTTCATGCCGCTTCGCCAATCGATCAGATTGGGCAATTAAATATCGGTTCGCGGCCAAGTCGTCGAGCGGCAACGGAGACACTGGATGACTTGAGGGCGATTCCCTGGGTTTTTGCCTGGACGCAAACTAGAACGGATATCCCCAGTTGGTTCGGTGTTGGAACTGGGTTTCAGGATTGGCTTGCCGAGGGAGACTATGATTCGAAGTTGGCGGAATTGAGAGAGATGAATCAGCGGTGGCCGTTCTTTCGTACCCTGATGAGCAATGTCCAGTTGGGAATGGGACGCGCCGACATGGCAATTTCAGCCTTGTATGCGTCGCTCTCAGAAGAGCATGGCGGAGCCGTTTACGAGGATATCAAAGCAGAATTTGACCTAAGTAAAAAGTTGGTTCTTGAAGTCGCGGAGGTCGACGAACTGTTGCATTGCGAGCCGTGGTTGCAGCACAGTATCAAAGTTAGAAACCCTTACGTCGATCCGCTTAACTACATCCAAGTTGAGTTGCTTAAGAAATTACGGTCCGACCCCGAGGTGTTGGATTCGGATGCGATTCGTCATGAGATTCTTCAATCGGTCAATGGAATCGCTGCGGGGCTGCAAAGCGTCGGGTAATACTATTGATGTTGGTTGACACAGCGACGGATCTTAAATCGGTGATATTCTGTGTTGGTCACGGTGCAGTGAGCAGTCGGCGAAATTAGTTTAGACGTGGCTGAAGCGACTTGATTTAGTTGAGTGAATTAACGCTGTCCCGGTTTTCATCAAACCAACGTGCTGCTTCTTGCGGAACCTCGTTTGGCATTTGCTGAAACTGCGCAAGAAGGTCGCTGCTGAGCCCATCGCGGTAAAGGTTGAGGTTTTTGATGGCAGTCCGAGTCAGGCATTCATCCATCTCCTGACCTGCCATTAGTCGGTGGTATTTTTCGTTGACGCTCATCATGGCAGTTCCAACATCGATCACTCGATCACCAGGGAGAATTTCTCGCCAGGTGAAGTCGGGTAGGTCCATTGCTTTTTTACTAGCTTCCAAAATCCTATCTGGCGTCAACGATTCGAGCAAATCAAAGTCTTCCAAAACGAAGTAGGTTTTTTGGAATTCGCTGATTAGGTAATCGGTGTTGGCCAACCGAAGTAGATCCTGATCACACGAGGGATCGATTAAGATCCGATTCGATTCGCCTCCGCCGATGCTATAAATCGTCTCACCCGGTGAGGAGAGGATTCCTGCACCAAAGTCCCGGACTTGACCGTTCTCCATTACCAATCCAAATTCAACGGTAAACCAATAGATTCGTCCCGCATATTTCAGTAACTCATCGGCAGTTTCTTTGATGAGCTGAATTGCCTTTGCATCCCCCTGCACTGCTTCGATTTGTTGATCTCGATCGGCGTAAATTATATTTCGAGCTTCACCGTGATACTTCATCACATTTGCAACCGCAGAAATAGTAAACGTCGCGACGTGTCCGGCAACGTCGTGCCCAATGTCAGGTTCTTCGAGGTAATCTGTGCCGAGCGGACGCATGAATGTCGTCACCGGAAAGAAACGTTTACTGTGACACGTAAAAAAGAGTTCGGCAGGAATGATCTCATTGACGGTCGCGAGTTGCCATGCCGTCTGTTGATAGATTCGTGCGTTGAGTAAGTAAAAGTCTGGAATGACACCTCCAGAAATTTCGAATAATTTTTCACCATTCTGATATTCCTGGCAGGCAAATTTTTCCTTGGTTTTTTTCTGCTGGGCGACCAGACAAGCCCAGCTGAGATGTTCTTCAAAAGAGTAGTTTTCGTAATGCTGTTGGCATTCGTAATCACCCAGTGCAACCGACTCGGAGCCAAGGTTGCCTGTTCGAAAGGGAAGCCCTGATTTGGCAGCCGCAATGTAGGGGGCTCGTTTGTGGGAGTCGATCGGATACGGAACATCTGTCCGGCACAATTCCGTTTCCAAACGCTGAATTCGCTCTTCGAGCGAAAGCGGTGTCACATCACTTAGCTGGAGCCCGTTTTTTTGGGCAAACAGTTCGTAATCGGCTTGCGTATGATTGGGCATAGCTCACTCGCTTATCCATGTGAAAAAACCAAGGCGGCTGATTAAAAGGCCTGGCTATTGATTGTATGATGCTCAAAATCATAGCGTTGATTGAGGCTAATCATAGCGATAACGAAATGCCGTCCAAGCTGTGGACGCCAGGCGATTGTTTCTAGTCCCTGAGTGAAGACTCGCCTTGCCTGTCATCCCCAAGAGGCAGTACCGAATGAGCGGCGTAAGGAAGTTGGCTGACGTCGATTCAATCGCGGTCTTGAAGGTATTTGGCTGCACCTGCCTCGATTAATTTTTCGGCAACTCTCTGACCAAGTGAGTTCGATTGCTCAAGATCACTTGTTTCTTCGCACTCAATTTTGTGTTCCCCGTCATGGCTGAGAACTGCGCCTTTGAGTTGCAGCAGGTCATTCTGAACATGCGTTAAGGCACCGACGGGTGAGAGGCAGCCAGCATACAGCGTTCGAAGCATCGCTCGTTCTGCCATTGCGCGATGAAAACTTACTGGGTCATTAAGACTTGCGATTCGCGAAATTGTCTCCTCGTCTGTTCGGCGGGTTTCCAGGCCGAGGGCTCCCTGACCGACAGCCGGTACCAATTCGTTCGGCGGGAACTTGTACGAGATTCTCTTTTCGAACCCGAGCCGAAGCAGACCCGCTGAGGCTAAGATGATCGCGTCGAATTCACCAGCATCAAGTTTCTTCAATCGCGTATCGACGTTACCGCGAATGTCCCGAATTTCAAGATCCGGTCGCAAATGCAGTAGTTGGGCAGCTCGGCGGACACTCCCAGTACCGATGACAGCCTGCGGAGGCAGGTCTTGTAAACTAGTGAAACGGTTGCTGACTAATGCATCGGCAACAGTTTCACGCGGTGGCACTGCCGCAATCGTAAGTTGTGGATGATCTTCAGTAGGTAAGTCTTTGAGACTGTGGACTGCGAGATCAATCTCTTCATTCAAGAGAGCCACCTGAAGGCGTTTTGTGAAAAGACCTTGCCCACCAATTTGAGCGAGCGAGCCCGTTTGGATATCACCCTCAGTTTTTATTGTTATAAGCTCAACGATAACGCCAAGTTTTTCAAGTTCGCACTTAACCCAATTGCTTTGCCACAAAGCTAATTGGCTGCCGCGGGTACCAAGCCGGATGTCTGATTTTTTGTTAGCGTGATTTTGTGTCATGTTGTGTTAGGTTGTGCTGAAACTTGAGCGAACGTCCGACGTTGCCAGACTTAGTCGTCGCCTGAGGCATCGTTTTCCAGTTGCGCTTTGTTTTGATTCTTCTTTTGAAACTCGCCTTCAATCGCGGATTTTGCGGATTGGTGATCCGGTACGACTACACCGCAGCTAACGCAATATTGGATAGCTTGGTCAATTGTAATGTCGAGATCGACGGTTTCGCTTTTGGGAATGGAGATTGTGAATCCCGTTGCCGGCATCGGGCTGGTTGGCATTAAAACTGACAGCACGGGTTCACCGGCAGCGCGGCGGATATCCAGCATGCTCTCTCCGGTTACAAATCCGATTGACCAAATCCCTCGTCGAGGATATTCAACTGCGACGACTCGCGTAAATTGAACATCAGTTTCACTGAATGCGAAATCGGTGACCTGTTTGACAGACGAGTAAACGTTTCGAATGATCGGTAAGCGATTGATGAGCGATTCAAATTGATGCCAAAAAAATCGACCAATTCCCGCGGCGAGTAATTTTCCGACAATGTACATGACCCCGAGAAAGATGGCCAAAAAGGCCGGTATCACAAGGTGTCGTTTTAAGTATCGCAGTTGTACGTAACGCTTATAGTAGTCGTGCGCAGTAGAGAGATTCGCAGTGCCGGGATTCGCGCTGACCATCTCGAACACGTCCAATGGGAGCCACTGACTATTAAATTGGACTAATAAAGTCCCGTCGAGCGAAGTGTAAAGCTTTCCTTGAGGGCCAGACTTGAATCGATCCTGAACGTTTTCTAGTCCGTTCGTTTCGACTTCGATCATCGAATCGGTGCGGATGTCTTCGATTGCGTAGGCAAGGGCCGTTTCGGAAAGTGACTCAACAGGAAGTAAGATAGCTCTTTCGATCGTGTTCCAAGCCCAGGCGAAGAGCATAATTGTCAGCAACGGTGGGAGTAGGATTCCCAACCCTCTGAGCGTTGCGATTCGAAACGGGTTAAAGGACCGGCGAAACCAGCCAGCCTTGGAAGGAGGGTTCTTTTTATTGCTTTGTTTGACAGCGGATTTTTTCCGAGTCGATTTGTCTTCTGAGTTCATTAAAAATCGGCAATCAGCAAACGGGTGTAAGCATACGGGGATTAAACAAAGGGTTAATTATCAGGCGATGCACACCTAAGTAGTGGACGCTGGCAGCAGTAGTTTAGCTGACGCGGGCGCCCCTCGCGATGACACCTACATAAACTTTCTCAACTCCCGAGCGAAGTAATATGCGGGAAATTTCATTGACCGTTGCCCCTGAGGTCATGACATCATCAATTAGGAGTACGTTTACCCCTTGAAGTGAGGTCGAGCGGTTCACGCTAAAAGCATTTTGAACGTTTTTTTGACGGGCTGTACTGGCGAGCGTTCCTTGCTTTTTTGTGCTTCGTTGGCATTTCAGAATTTCTGGTCTGAACTGTCGATCGACCCCGTGTGCGATGGTCTCGGCAATCATCTCGGCAGCCTGAAAGCCTCGCTTCAACCTTCGCCACCAATGCGTTGGGACTGCGGTAATTAGATCAACGTTATTAAATAATTCAGAATCAATTAATTGATTCGCTAGTAAGTTACCTAACTGAATCGTCAATGGTTCGTCGTGCTGGTTTTTCATTCGAATAACCAACTGCTGAAGCTGACCTTGGTAGTTGCCAAGTGAAATTGCCCGAGTGAATCGAAAGTTTTTCTTAAAACAAAGTGCGCATCTCCTGCCCAAAGGCGATTGCTGGTTCAGTTGAGCTCCGCAAGTCCAGCAGGTGGCAAGGTCTTGATGAACCAAACTTGGAAAGCAACGGTCGCACCAATGGCTTTCCAGTAAAGATGTGAGTCGATCGAATTGATGCAATGAGGTCGCATGGTTACCTCGATATTGATTTTGCCGGATCTTGGATTGGCCAATTTCAGTTCGGCAATTGACGCATCGAGGCGGGAAACAGAGGGTCCGCATTTTAGATGCAATTTCCAGCATGCTTTTGTCCGTGTTTGCGTTGGTGGTTCGTCTTGCGAAACTGCCGCTACCTCACGTGCTGTTGGATTGTTAGAGCTGTTGGGGGGGATGTCAATCATTCGCTCACAGAATTCTGAGCGAGGTGTGGCAACCGCCATCGAGTTCAAGTGGCTTGTTCAGGTTGGGAATCGGCTCAGATACTCCCAAAGGCATGGTGGAATCACGAAGGTTGCGAATAAACACGGCTGGTTTTACGCTAGCAAAAATAGGCTGGGTCAGTTGTTTTGAAAGAAAGTTGCAGTCGATTGAAAACGGAGGGCAATCTACAATCTTCGGGAGGCCTCTCCGAACAAGAACGATAGAATTGACGGGTAAAAAGCAGAAAAATGACAATTGTCGATCGCTATTTACTCTCTGTCTTTTTAAAGACGTTTTTGATTTGCTTTGCCAGTTTCTTTGGCCTGTTTCTCGTTATCGACGGCACGGGGAATGCAGATGAGATCGCTGCGATTGCTGAGGCCGATGGTTTGTCTTCGGCGATCTTCGATCGATACTACCCGCAGTGTGCTGCCCGTTTCAATGAACTCGCAGGCGTGTTTATTTTAGTGGCGGCGATTTTCTCAATTAGTTTGTTACAACGGAATCGAGAAGTCACGGCAATCGAGGCGGCTGGAATCAGTAAGCTGCGTATTTTTAAAGTCGTTTTCGTTGCGGCCTCCATAATTATTGCGATGACGGTTTTGAGCCGTGAAGTTCTGATCCCCAAAGTGGGTGATCGCTTGACCATGGATTGGCAGGAGTGGACTGAATGGAAAACATCCTCCGCAGTTTCGAAAGCATTCGATGAGAGGATTGATTACAAAACGGGAGTTGCCTTTTCCGGGGATCTTCTTTTACTTTCGAAAGACGGGATCACATCGCCCGAAGTAAGAATTCCAAGTGGCTTAGAGGCGGGGTTCCAAAAGATAAAGGCAGAGAGTGCTTTTTTTGAAGTTGCGGAGTCAGGCAAACCTTCGGGATTTCGTTTCCACAAGGTAAATTTCCCAAAGGAAATGCATCAACTGGAGTCAGTGGAAAGCGAAGGCGGTGAAACCGTGGTTTATACACCACGTGATTTCGAGTGGTTGCACAATAATCAATGCTTTGTTGCCACGGATCTAAATACAAAAAAATTACTTGTCAGTACTGATGCTAAATACAAGTCAACGCCCGAGTTGATTGGTGAGCTGAAAGCGACAAAAAAACGGAAAGTGAATGAATTGGCAGTTGAGCTGCACTCAAGATTCTTAAAGCCGGTGATGGACTTCACTTTACTTTTGCTTGGGTTGCCTTTGGTGATTCGAAAGCTTGAAAAAAACGTCGTGTCTGGTGTTTTGGGTGGATTGGGAGTTATCGTTTCATTTCTGTTGGTGGAAATGGTTTGTCACTCGCTTGGTGGTAATGGTCTTATCGGTTCTCCGGCGCTCTCTGCCTGGTTACCTTTGATGATTTTATTTCCTGTTTCATTGATTTTTATGCGGGATCTCTCACGCTGAATTCTCATTCAGCTATAGTTTTGGGCGAACAAATCTTTAGCTTAAGATAGAATGTCAACGGCCAGGACTTTTTTGGCCTCGGGATTAAATTTACAGATAGAGGAGTTTGCGATGAGAAGGTTGATCTGTGGGGCCCTGCTTTTCACGATTGCTGTTGCTCTTGGGTGCGATGGAGAGCAGTTGTCGAATAAAGAAAAAGAAGCGCAAACGGCCCAAAATGAAAAAGTGAAGGTGGCACTCGAAAAGCAGGGACGGCAGCCCTTAAGTAAGCCACCCGAATTGGAAAAGAACGCTGCAGAGTTGACAGAAACGGACAGTGCAGAAACGCCCTTGGTGGCAACCGAGGTTTTGGGTTTAGCGTTGAAGTCAGCCAAAGCCGAAAACAAGGCGGTTCTTGTCCATTTTACTGCAGATTGGTGAGGGTGGTGTCACAAACTCGAGGAGTTCCTCGTGAAGAACAGTCCATTGTTCGAAGATAATTATTTGGTCGTTGCAATCGCGACTGACAAGATGGAAGGTGGACAAGTCATGTTCGATCAGATGAAAAAGGATCGTTCCGGCGGTATGCCGTGGATGGTGATTCTTGATGGTGACGGAAAAGAACTGATTACATCGGTTGGTCCGGAGGGCAATATTGGCTGTCCGGTTCAGCCCGCTGAAGTTGATCACTTTGTGACGATGATTGAATCATCATCAACTTCAGACGAGCAGCGTCTTGAGGAAATTCGCCAAGCCTTTGCTAAGCGTAAGAAGGATTAATGACTTCAGCGTTTCGTCGTCGAGTCAGCTGTCGTCGAGTCAGCTGTCGTCGAGTCATTTCAATTAGTTGCAGCGGAATTAAACATTGAGAAGTGGGTTTGCTTGTTTAAGTAAATCTGCAGTCGCCGCAGCACAGAAAAATGGTTGTTCTATATCGATTTCAAGCCCTCGGAAATCAGCGACAGAGGCGCCTGCTTCGCGGGCGATTAACCAACCGGCAGCAACATCCCATTTAGAAAGACTGGTTGCCCAGTAGCCATCGGCACGGCCGCAGGCAACGTAACACAAGTTGAGCGCGGCAGAACCGAGTCGACGAATGCTGCCTACGTTCTCCAACATGTTCAGGAATCTTACGACCTCTGGGTTGGTTCTGGTCATGCCGCGAGGGAAGCTGAATACAAACAGTGATTTTCCGATTTCCTTGCAGCCGCTTGCTTGAATAGGCTCGCCATTTAATTTGGCTCCCAATCCTTGGGATGCCCAGTAACATTCGTCGAGCACCGGATCCAAAACCGTGCCGACGAGTGGAGTCTTGCGACGATATAAGGCAATTGAAACGGCGAAAGATCGAAGGCCGTGAACGTAGTTGGTTGTTCCGTCGAGAGGATCGACTATCCAGCAAAAATCCGAATCGGAGGTTTCGTCGGATTCCCCGGTTGACTCCTCGCCAATGAATCGATGCTCGGGAAATTCAGAATTCAAAAATTCTTGAATGACTTGTTGGGATTCGACATCCGCCTGTGTTACTAGGTCACGGAATCCTTTTTCCCGGGTGGTCGTTTTTCCCATCCACTTCAAAAGAACTTGACCGCCTCGTTTGGCCGCTTCTCGACTGGCTGCTGAGTAGGTTTCCAATTCTTGGGGGCTGATTTTCATAAATGGTTTCAGTGGTTCGGCTGAGATTGGGGTAAAGAATATTGCCTAATTTTGGTTGGCAACGCTGAGTTCGCATGCCGGTGGAGCTGCCTTTGCGTAAGTCGAGTTTGGACATAATCACGTCGGCGAGTCTGGCTCTCCCTTGCGGTTGTAGCTTGAATCTTGGGGCAGGGAAAGTAGATTGGGAGGGGAGCGTTGAAACCATGGGGTTGATAGTGGAGCGAGCGGATGTTGCGAGGAAGGGAAATTCTGTTTTCAGGCCAAGTTCAGGGGGTCGGTTTCAGGTACACGGCCAAGCAATTATCTCGTCGATTTAGCGTTACTGGAACAATCGAGAACTTATCTGATGGTCGGGTAAAGCTGTTCGTTGAAGGTGAGTTGTCGCAAATTGATGGATTTATAGAGGCTTTACTAGAGGAAAACCGTGGTACCGTCGCGGATACCGAAAGAATCGGAAAACCCTATCGGGGTGAGTTTACGGGCTTCGAAATCATCGGTTGAATCAGCGTATTCGGAACCATTCAACCTCCCTTTGCTCTACTCTGACATTTGCTGCCACTCTCCCTTTGAAGAATCTGAACAATGTGAACATAATATTCGTAAACACAAGGATATATCTCTCTCCCGTGTAAAATGCCGTAATTTCCACTTGGCTTCACTAATAAGACGACATCAGCATGACTAGCGTCCCCTTTCTTATTGCTCAGAACATAAAAGTAACGAATTGGTTGACTCCGGTCTGGCTAGTTTCTTTGGGCATCACGATTGGCTTCATCTTTGTACTGTTGATGATGGCCAAGATCCTGGTTTTTCAACGGATCAAGTTTTTCAATACGGTCAGCGAAGATTCGCGAAAGTATACGATTTTCGGTTTACTGACCGGTGTAATCTATTTTGGCCTTTTCACGTGGTTTCTGAGTTGGAGAACGGGCAATATATTTTCATCTGAAGCTGTCATGCCCCTCTGTTTCGCGTTTCCAATATCGATGTTTGTTGGCTTTGGTGCGTGGCGGTTAATTGCGAGACGAATGATTGGCGAGACCGTAGATCTCTTCCGGGAAGGGTTCCTCAGTTGGGTTAACAAAGTCTGTATTGCGATGGTCGCGTTTACCATCCTTGGATTTGTTCTTGCGTCTTACAATGGATTTGGTTTTATCAAATTCGTTGATCAGCCAAACGAATTGGTTCAATCATTGGTGCGTTTGCCGTTTACTGGAAAATTTGAAAAATCGTTCACCGTACCCGCGTCGACGACTCAGGACGGTGGACTTGGAATTGATGTTGGTTTTAATGGTGCCGAATTAAGGGTCTTTGGAATTCAATCGAATGAACGATTGGATATGGCAGTGTTTCCAATCGATGAAGCTGCGACTACGGGGATTGTCGATATCCAGCCAGGTTCCGACGAGATGATTTTGAGGCAGCGAGTTGATGGGCGGGGGCCCATCCCTCTTGACCGGATTGATCAACTCTATTTCCGATACATGGGAAAAGCAGGAACCGAGGCAACGGTTAACATCTCATGGTTGGTAACGCCGATTTACCAGGAAGTGGGAGTCGTGCCGGTTGTGGCCGTGTTTGTATTCGCGATTTATCTGTTCTACCTTACCTTTGCGACAACATGTCCAAAGGTGTTCGCAATCGCCCACTCAACCTTTAAAACAGAAGTTAATCAACCGTTGTTTCTGCTCGTCCTCGTGATTGGAGCGTTGTTTACGGTTGGCTCGATTTATGTTCCGTACAATACGTTTGGTGAAGACATCAAAATGTACAAGGATTCTGGATTAACCCTAATTCGTGTCCTTGCGATTTTCCTTGCGATATGGGCGGCCAGTAAGTCGGTTGCCGAAGAGATCGAAGGGCGGACCGCGTTGACGGTGCTTTCGAAACCTGTGGGGAGGAGGCAATTCATTTTTGGAAAGTTTACCGGAATATCCATGGCGATCGCAGTGATGTTTATCGTTCTTGGATTGTGGTTTGTGATTTGGACTGCCTACAAACCCATCTACGATTACCAAGAAGCTTCGAAGGGGCTTTGTGAATGGCCTCAGTGCTTCATTGAATCAGTTACGGTCATCCCGGGGATAATCCTTTGTTTCCTCGAAGTGTTGATTTTTGTTGCGATCAGCGTTGCGATTTCAACTCGATTCGGAATTCTTGCAAATTTCTTAATCTGTTTTTCAGTTTATGTGCTTGGGCATCTGACACCCCTGTTAGTTCAGTCATCGCTCGCTGAATTTGAACCCGTTGTTGTGTTTGGAAACTTGATTGCGATTGTATTTCCCGTTCTCAACCATTTTGACATTCAAGCTGCAATCAACACGAATTCCGTGGTGCCCTACTCTTATATGGGCTGGTCAATCATTTACACCTTCCTATACGGTGCGATGGCCATGCTGTTGGCGTTGGTGCTGTTTGAGGATCGAGATCTCGCCTAGTCCTTGAGGTCTGCGGCCGAGGCTCATTCGTGGTAAAGGCGATGCCGCGATGAGATAACCCTTGCCGCGGGCGGTCTTGGGGGTGCTCCTGTGCACGGAATAAATGCAACGCTGGCTAACGCTATGGGTCCGTCAGGAAACATTGCTTGGCCCCTGTTCAGGGGTGGCGTGTCACTAATTAATGGCGAGTGATCCGTTTTTAGGCGACCCTGCGACGTTGTTCTTCGTCAGCATTGAGCGGGAACGGCAGCAGCGTTGGAGGTGCCTGAGGCATCGTTTCTGATGATGGCTGTCCCGCGGAACTCTCGCTCCAGCTATGAGCATTAATTGAGTTAATCACGGAGTCTGCGATTTTAACTGCTTCTGCACCTTGTTGAACACTCACGCGCGTCGGTTGGGACGTCCGGATGGCATCGAGCCAATCCTGTTGTTCTGCCAGAATCGCGTTTGTTTGAGGAACCTCGATCTCGGACTTAGGAAGTATTTTTGAAAAGAGGTTTTCGCGAATGAATGCTTGTTGCTCGGGCGTGGTATCGAGAAGATCGTACTTTTTGTTTTGAATCCAGGTGGGAACTTTTACAAAAGTGACTTTGTTGGTGGCGAGGTCGGCGTTAGCAAAACCGTCAGTACCAAAGATTTGAAAACTTCTTTGTGCTTCAAAGCTGCAGCGTGAAGCGGTCAAGTTTGCCACGCCACCGCAGCTGAATTGTAGACGGGCGTGAGCGATATCTTCGTTGTGCCCGAACATGGAAACGCCTGTGGCGCGGGTTTCTACCAACTCCCCTTCAAACATTGAATTGATGAGGTCGATGTCGTGAATCATCAAGTCGTGAACGACTCCGATATCAGTCGACCGAAAAGTGTACCCGCTCATGCGGGATGCCTGAATGAATTTAGGTTGGCCAACTAATCCCAGTGCAGACTTGATCGCTGGATTAAACTGCTCGACGTGGCCTACCTGAACGACACACCCATTATTCTCAGCCGCTTTGACCAGGTCATTTGCATCGGTTACCGAATCGGTGAGTGGTTTTTCGATGAGCGTGTGAACTTTTGCATTGAGGAGTTCTTGGGCGATCTCAAAATGCATACGTGTTGGCGTGGCAATGACAGCCGCATCGATTTGATCAATCAGTTTGCGATAGTCGCTAACAACATTGACTCCAAATTCATCAATGATTTGTTGTTGAGCCGCCGGGCTTGGGTCGGCCACAGCGACCAAATCAATTTCCGATTGAGTCTTAAGGAGACGTGTGTGAATCCTCCCCAGATGTCCTGCTCCAATGACGGCAACTCGTAATTTTGTCACGCTGCTTTTCTCCTTAGCTCGCGTCCGCGGCCATGACGGCCTGCTTGCGACTGGGCAACCGATTCCAAGAAATGGCTGATCTCAGGAATTAAATGGCCTTTTGATTTTAGAATTTCTTCGCAATTGCTCAGCCCAACACGGGCTCGATACATCAATCGATATGCTTCGTTGATTGCGTCGACCACTGGTTGCTCGAAATCATTTCTTCTCAGAGCGACGATGTTGATACACCGAGGGCGAGCCGGGCTTCCGTCGGCCAGCATGTACGGGGCGATGTCTTGAAGCACACGACCTGCCGCACCAATAAATGCGTAGCAGCCAATCGCGCCGTAGTGGGTAACGGCGACAGAGCCTGAGAGGGTCGCGTGGTGGTCAACGTGAACGTGCCCGCCGAGCATCGATCCGTGTCCGATAATTACCCGGTCGCCAATCATGCAATCGTGGGCGATGTGAACATTGCCCATGAAATAGCAATCACTGCCAACGCGAGTGTAATAATCTTCTTTTTCACTTGCTCGGTTAATGGTGACACATTCCCGAATCACATTTCGGTCGCCAATGACAACTTTGGTGTCAGTGCCCCGGTAACTAACATCTTGGGGCTCTCCACCGAGAACAGCACCGGGTGAGACGAGGTTGTCTTCGCCTAACGTGACGTCGCCCAGAATCGTCACATTGTTGATTAATTTAGTATTTCTGCCAATCTTTGCTTTCGGTCCGATGACGCAAAATGGCCCTATTTCGACGCCCGGTGCGAGGGAAGCCGCCGGGTCAACGCAGGCCAAGTTTGACACTTTGGGTGCTGGTTCTTGTGTGTCCACTTGCTGCGTGCCTTGGTTGGGGGAATATATATCCACAGAATTTCGTTTCAAGCTGATTTGCGAATGGTGTTAGTATGGCCTATTTGCTGCAGTAGCGCGAATACCAATTGTGAGTTCAAACGGTGGCCGCTTTTTGATGCAGTGAACTTTCCAATCAGGTCAGTCCCCGATAGTGAGAAGTCACCAATCATGTCTAGTAGTTTGTGTCGAGCACATTCGTTTTCGAATCGAAGCTGGTTGTCGATCGGCCCTTGTGGCCCAAAAACGAGGATGTCTTGATAGCTGACTCGTTGGCCTAGTCCCTTTTTCTGTAGTTCCTGTGCTTCCTCAAGAAGCACAAAAGTTCTTGCCGGAGCAATGTCCGAGGCAAAAACCTCGGGGGTGACCTGAGTTTGGTAGGTTTGAGTTCCAATGGAAGGGCACGCGTAATTCAGCTGGTAGGTGAGCTCGAATTGATCCTGTTCAACCGGCTCTGCTTGAATCCAAGCATTTTCGTCACCAACGCGAATGGTAGAAGCGACGCGGAGCGTTTCTCGATCAGCGTCCAGTTCTACCCGTCCCGCTTGGATCAAAGCATCCGAAAACGCTTTGCTTGATCCGTCGTCACCCGGCATTTCAGCCCGAGTAGCGTGGATTTCACAGTTGTCGATGTTCAGTCCAGCCAGTGCTGCAAGAACATGTTCGACCATTTCAACGGGGCAACCCTCGGCAACTAACGTTGTTCGCCGAGGACCGTTGATTCGGTTCTGAATAATGGCTGGAATCCTGGGTTGACCAGGAAGATCGGTTCGCACAAAGACGATGCCGCTATTAGCTTTCGCAGGTTGGAAGTTCAATTCGATATCCCTTCCGCTCCAGAATCCATAACCGGAGACTGAGACGCTTTGGGAGATCGTAGTTTGTTTTCTGGGAGGAGCCAATTTTTTACTTTCAGGGGAGCAAGCGAGCCAGCGAGTTCATTTTTCCGGTGTTGGAGTTACTTTTGAAAAGTACTACCGGGATTCTGCGCGGACGCGATCTGATTGACCCTGGCAATTACCAGATCCGTAATGTCATTTTGCGGAACATGGTAGATCACAGCTTGATTGACCTTTTGCATCACTGATCCTGGCTTGGCTGGATCGATCTGACCTCGATCAAATTTAAGAACGAGTTGAATGTCGTTTCGATCGCAATATTGCTGGATGACATTTTTAATTGCCTGATAAGTTTGGTAATGCAGTTGAGCTTCGCGTTGCATTAACCCCCGCATCGTGTCTTTTTGATCGACTTCCATTTTGGCGGCCTGCTGAGCCAAAGCGGTTTCTTCAAGCTTGAATTCGGCGGTCCCTGGCGTCAAACTTTGCTCCAGCAACCTGGCTTTTTCCATTAAGCCCTGCTGAGCCGTCATGGAATCCATTTTGAATTTTTCAGCTTCAGTTCTTAACGCACCGAGTTGGTCGCCAAAACTGACATGACTCTTGAAAATCAGGGGAATATCAACAATAGCGACTTTTTGCTGAGCCGATACCGAAGAAAGATTCATCAAGGCGGTTACCGTGAGAACGGTAAGAAAGGTTGCGATCCGTCGCTTAGTTTTCACTTTCAGCACTCCTTGCTGTCGTGAGAGTTACTCGATTCGGTTTCGGAAATCCATTTGCCGAAGCCAGCCGGTTCGAGTTGTCAAAATGTCTCGTGCTCGGCATTGTGTCGCCGATTGGGTTTTTCGTAAAGGCGGATTTAGTTGGAAAATATCTGCCAGCACCGCATAAACGGTCAAGTTGTTAAAAATTCGCTGTAAATGTCTCACGCAGTTCGGCTGCTAATTCTCCGTACCGGACGTAGAAACCACGTGAAATCATGACTAAATAGACATTGAGTCCCAGTGAGATCAGCAGCATTACGTAAATGAAAAAGGTAGAGTTGCCCGAAGAATTGTCTGATTTATTTTCTGTGATCCCTATGGGTTCGGCAACGTCGCTGGAAACGTTGTTGACGAATTTGCGTTCGGCTCTATTCAGTGCTGTGTTGGTTGGGGAGGTTCGATTTCCATTACCGAGTGAATTTTCAGCTGGAATGTCGTCGGCGTGGTTGGCAAGTTGAGCTTGCGGATTCGGAAATACAGGATCGCTGGTGCGATTCGGCGGAGCGGTTGGCCAGGATGGATTTGGAATTCTGGCTAGATTGGATGGAGAGGGAAGGCTTTGAGTTGGTTGTTTATTAAGAGGCATGAATTCCTGTCGTTGCGGCACGTTTTGAGGTGTCGCGCCATCGAG
>Ga0208971_1000917_pt1 | contig 18823 bp, 10 predicted proteins | sample AOAMet1_18_M0_10_2_FD_188229 | JGI IMG/M metagenome (GOLD analysis project Ga0208971, IMG submission 188229) | Ammonia-oxidizing marine microbial communities from Monterey Bay, California, USA - CAN11_18_M0_10 (SPAdes) | ecosystem: Environmental > Aquatic > Marine > Intertidal zone | place... | reverse complement strand
AACAACCCGCAAGGGAGAGTGACTTTAGCTTGGTGAAGTTCTCGAGCGGCGACAAATCCTTTAACTCAGAATTAGTCACTTTCAGGGATTTGATTTTGCCCAAATCTTTCATGGGCGACAGATCTCGAACCTTCGTGTTGACCAGATCCACTTTCACTAGCTCGGGAAAGTCGGAAAAGCAACCAATGTTCTCAACGTCTGTCCCATTGAGTTGAAGGATTCTCATACCTTTATTTTCAGCAATTGGGCTCAGGTCGGTGATTGGGTTTTCTGAAATCTCAAGTCTCGTTAAAGATCTCGACTGGGCGAGCGGTTGTAGCGTATTGACTTTGTTCGGAAGAATCCGAACCAATTCTAATTCCGAGAGTTTGGAGAGTGGTTCAATGTCTGCGATCTCAGCTTCCGGCAGATTGATTTCCTTGATTGCCGACACGTAATCGATCCCGACGACGTTCAGCATGAACCCTCCCGGTTTGGCTCTCATTTCTTCTGGGCTGAGAGATTCGTTTTTCTCGCCACGTTCTATATGGTAAACGACACTCCCACCAAGATCTTCGACCCATTTTTTTGTGCTGCGTTGCGAGTTAACCCGCAAAGTAATCACACCCATTGCTACGCAGAGCAAGATCAGAAAAGCAAAAAGCTTCCTTGATGATTTCGGCTTTTGCTTCACCGATTCGTCGCTGGTTGGGTTCTTTTCGATCATGATAATCCTGTGTTTAAAAAGGCTCTATTGCGTGGTCGCGGGGGGCAGCACAGTTTGCTCGGAGAGCGTCTCGAGTCGTTAAAACGCAAGTTTAATGATACAGCTACCGTTTCGTCGATGGGGTTCCCGTGGTGATCCGTATTCTCCCGGCGGGTAAAAAGTGGATCGGTAGGCTGTACCGTAGCGAAATGTGATTTTTCACCTGTTAATTTATTATTTTGCGGGAACAGTCTGGGAAGCTCGAAGTGTGGTAATGGAAAGTAAACTCACGTAATCAGAAAGATAGATTGCCAATCTCGAAAGCCTACCATTTGACGACCAATCGCCAGCAACGGTGGATGCGTCGGTTTCTAAAATCTTCAGGGACGGTCTGTTTACTGATTTCACGGACCTCAAAAAGATCGCCTAAATACTGGTCGTCAAATTTAAACCTTCGAAAGTTTGTCGAGAAGTAAACGACCCCTCCAAGTCTCATGACGGCGTGTACTTTCTCGAGCAATTCGCAGTGACGCTCTTGCACCTCCCAGTCCAGTTCAGTCTGTTTACTATTTGAAAAGGTAGGCGGATCGACGATGGCGAGATCGAATCGTTTACGTTTGTCCTCAGCGGCGGTTTCGAGAAAATCAATGGAATCTTGTGCGACAAAATGATGCTGAAGTGGGTCGATTCCATTTAGCTTAAAATTCTGCTTTGCCCAATCAAGATAGTTTTTAGAAAGATCGACGGTGGTGGCGCGTGTGGCGCCTCCTTTAACGGCGTAGACTGAAAAAGAACCGGTGTAGGCAAACAGATTTAAAAAGTCTTTCCCTGAAGACTCCGCTTGTACCATATTCCTTGTTGTCCGGTGATCGAGAAAAAGTCCGGTATCGACATAATCGATTAGGTTGACCGCGAATTTCATTCCGCCCTCGTGAACGGTTAACAATTTGCCTGAGGAGGCTATCTTTTCGTACTGCTGAAAAGAATTCGAGCGGCGTCGTTTTTTTAAGTGTGTGTGGGTTATTGGGATTTCAAGCGTTTCAGAAGCGGTGGTCTTCATGAGTTCCAGCCATGCTCCGTGTCTCGCAAGATCTCGATCGTGGGGGCGGTCGTACTCCGTGATGTGAAGGTGGTCTTCGTAGCGGTCGATGACCAGTGGGATTTCAGGGATATCTCGTTCGTAAATTCGATAACAGGTGATGTTTCTTTTGGTGGGCCACCGCCGCAAATGTTTTGCTCTTTTTTTAAGCCGGTTCGCCAGTAACCCGGCCTGTTCCCTGTCTTTTGGATGCAGTCCACCAAACAATGGAAGAACCGTTGAATCGATCGGCTGCGACTTGCTGATGGTGGGTGAAGTCGGTTGGGGTTCGAGTTGCTCTTGGGTTGAAGACGTGACAGCTGAATCGGCACTCGGCTTTTGGTTTGCTGGAGGAGGAAGGTCGGCCGAGCGATCGTGATTTACCGGCCCTACGGTTTCCGTTGGAACTGGAATCTGTTGGTTGGCAGTCGATTCCAGTTCAGTGTCGAGGGGCTGAAGCGACGAGGTGGTGTCCTCGGGGCTATACCCTCGGGGTGGGCGGGGCCCAAGAAATTGATAGTACGTGCACTCCAGACGGCCGTTAAATAATTTGCGTCGTCGCGTTGCCGACTTTTGAATAATGGCTTCGAATTTCGGCATGTTCGTAATTAGAAACAATGACCAACTTGGAAGCCGTTGCATAATTCCCGGGATGCTTCGGTATAACCCAAGCAGGCGTTCCTGGTCCTCGAGTCGCTCACCGTAGGGCGGGTTGGTAATGATGCAACCATACTCGCGTTTGCTGGTAAGTTGATCGAAGTCACGGTTTTGGAAATGAACGTAATCGGCGACCCCCGCTTGTTGGCTGTGGTACCGAGCAAGGCTTAAAACTTCCTTGTCCCGGTCAGTCCCAATGATTTGGAATCGCAATGTTTTTTTTTCGAGGTCTTTGGCTTCTTCGACAGCTTGCTCCCATAATTCATCGGAAATGATATCCCAGTTCTTCGAAGTAAAAGACCGATTGATTCCCGGTGCAATGTTGAGCCCTTGGAGCGCGGCTTCGATTGCGATGGTTCCGGAACCGCAAAAAGGATCAATCAAAGGGCGTTCGGGGTTCCACACGCTGAGCGAAACCAGAGCGGCTGACAACGTTTCCTTCAGAGGAGCCTCGGCGACTAATTTTCGATAACCTCGCTTGTGAAGGCTAGGACCGGTGGTGTCAATGGTAAGGGTCGCCACGTCGTTCAGGAGTGCGATTTCAACTTTGTATTCTGCCCCGGATTCGGGCAGGGAATTGACATCGTGGTAGTGTAGCAGGCTTTCGACGATCGACCGTTTTACACTTCGTTGGACGGCTGGAACACTCGTTAGCTGGGAAAGCCGGGACCGGCCAATTACCGGGAAAGCTGCATCCGCAGGAATGAATTGGCTCCAGTCAAACTCTTTTACCGTATCAAATAATGCGTCGAAATCGGGGGCATCAAATTTCTGGACTTCGATAAGGACTCGGTCGGCTGTTCGCAGCCAGAGATTAGTGCGGCAGACGGCGGCCCAATCACCTGCGAAATCGACGCGTCCAGGTTGCGAGATGCTTGGTGTATAGCCCAGTGCAATCAGTTCGCGTTTTACAATCGCTTCCAGTCCGAATGCACACGCGGCGGTAAGTTTTAGCTGGTCTTGCATTCCGCGCTCTTGCATGAGATTCGTTTGGTTAAACCGTAGCTTAACTCAATTGAAATAAATAGGAAAACGGGGGTCGGCCCTCATTGGAATCATAAACAGAAAAATATTGAGGTTGTTCGGGCAAGCTTAGTCGCTGTACCCGTAAATCAAATGAAATAATCTTTAGGAAGAGAATCGATTGGGAAAGTTGTAGTCTCGCGGTGGTGAATCGTTTACATTTAGGGCCGATGCCCATAACCCAATCAAGCGGAGGTGAGTTCGATGCAGCGAATTAGTTGGTGCTTTAGTGTTGCTGTGTTGTTTGCGATTCAGTCAGGAGTTTTGCAGTCAGGTGAATTGCAGGGAAAACCGAATATAATCGTGATTATGGCGGACGATTTGGGGAATGGAGATCTAGGTTGCACCGGCGCCGAGGACCTACAGTCGCCCCATATTGATGCTTTATTTAAATCGGGGATGAGGTTTGAGTTTGCGTACGCAAATTGTCCTGTTTGTTCCCCGTCACGTGCATCGTTGATGACCGGACGCTATCCGGAACTGGTTGGTGTTCCCGGGGTGATTCGCACGCACCCCGAAAATAATTGGGGTTACTTAGATCCCGAATCTGTTTTGCTGCCCCGAGTGCTGAAAACGGCTGGTTACCATACCGCATTAATTGGTAAATGGCACTTGGGACTCGAAGCTCCCAATCGGCCGGTTGACCGTGGATTTGATTTGTTCCATGGGTTTTTAGCCGACATGATGGATGACTACTATCAGCATCGACGTCACAATATTGAATATATGTACCTCAACAATCAAGTGATTGATGTGAAAGGGCATGCAACTGATCTTTTCACTGATTGGTCGTGCGATTATTTAAAATCTCGAGTTGGTAAGCCGTCTCCATTTTTCCTTTGCCTGACATACAACGCGCCGCACACGCCAATCCAGCCGCCCAAGGAGTGGTATCAAAAGGTCAAACAGCGGGAATCTGCTATGAGCGACAAAAGAGCCAAACTTGTCGCACTAATAGAGCACATGGATTCTGGGATTGGGCGAGTGATGGCAACATTGCGGGAGACGGGTTTCGACCGTAACACTCTCGTTATTTTTACTTCAGACAATGGTGGTCAGTTAAGTGTAGGGGCAAATAATGGTGAGTTGCGGGATGGGAAGCAAAGCATGTACGAGGGTGGCTTGCGGGTTCCCACTTGTTTTGTGTGGCCTGGGAAGATCGATGCGAATTCGAGATCCACGGAACGCATGATCACGATGGATCTATTCCCCACAGTGTGTGAGGTTGCTGGTGCCAAGTTTGGGCATCCAATTGATGGGGTCAGTCTGCTGCCACTGCTTAAAAAGGAAACAGAATCACTTGCTAAACGAGATCTCTTTTTTCACCGCCGTGAAGGTGGCCTGAGGTACGGGGGGTTAATTGCGAATGCGATGATTCGAGGTGATTGGAAATTACTTCAGAACAGTCCTTTTGAAGCTCAAGAGCTGTATGACTTATCCGCTGATCCACTCGAAACACGAGATCAGAAAATGGCGAACAAGAACAAATATCAAGAAATGGCAAAAGAGCTACGAGTACAGGTTCAGCGAGGTGGCAGTGTGCGGTGGCAAAAACCAATCGAGAAACAAAAATGATCTGGGGCGATCGTCGGTTTCAATAAATTTGTTGGGAAGCTGGTTCCCCTGCCCTGCAAAAGGCTTTCGTCTGTCAGCCTTCTGGTAAATCGAAGCCTGTTAAAAAAAATGCTCGCCCCACTCGACGCTATTTAGTTGAGTTAATACTTCTTAAATATGAAAGTAACTCAAAAATCTCGTCTTCGGTGAAACGGTCCATCAGTCCTTTGGGCATGATGCTCACGGATGACTTAATCATGTCGTCAATGTCGTCTTGTGCGATTATCGTTGGTTCTGGAGATTCAGGGTTCGGTAAGATTGAAATGGTCTCTTTATCCTCTGCCACGACAATTCCTGAAATCACGTCGCCGTCGAGGGTGATGACTTTGCGAACGATATACTTTGGCTCAATTTTATGGGAGGGCTCAATGACCTCTCTAAGAACGCCAGCGGCATCACCTTTCCAGCGTGCCCACAGATCAGTCAAATCGGGGCCAACCGCCTTTCCCATCTCGCCAACCTGATGGCATTGAGCACAGGTTGCCTCATTGAAAATCTTTTTACCAATTTCAAAGCTTCTTCCTCGCAGTCCCATTTCAATTTTGTCATTCAAGTCTTCGATTGTCCAAGCTTTTACCAACGGGCGATTGGATCCAACCGGGTCTTTGGGCTCAATAGGGTTTCGCTGGAATTTGCCAAGGTCGTCGACCACCACCATGACACCATACATGCGCATCCAATGTCCCGGGAAAGTGCAAACGTAGGGGTATTCTCCCGGTTCGCTGGGAGCCCTGAAAGTGATGCGGGACTGTTTCTCCGCTGAGACCATTTCCGTGCCGATCAGGACGTCACTCGAATCAGGGACATATTGTTTTCCGCTTGGGCCGATGGTCGGGCCTTCTGCAGCGGCTTGCAATGCAACCGTTTGCAAGGCATCTGGTTTGGTGATGACTAAGTTATGAGCCATTAAGTCTTCGTTTTTTAAGATGACCTGAATGTCAGTGCCTGCTTGCACTGCAAACCAGGGAACGTCATATCTCATTTCTTCTTCAACGGTGTGAATCAGAATGACCCTTACACTGACGTCGCTGAGACGCTTGCGATAACGGTCGCCCATCTCTGGTGGCAAAAGACCGAGTGTTTGATCAGCAAGTTGCATGGCCTCGATGAAGGTGTCGGATGTGCGCTCGGCTGTGGGAGTATCCTCAGCAAATTTTACAAGGGCGGAGGCAAGGTTTGCAGCAACGGAAGCATCTCGATTCTTCCGAGGAATTTTGAGTAGCGCTCGCACGGCGGATGCGCGGAGGCGCGGGTTATTGACGAGGGGTGCAATTGCCTTGAAGTTATTGGAGAAATCAATGGTAAGGCTGTTCATGGCATTCACAGCAGCAAGTCTTACGCCAATTGGTTGTTGATCGCTTAGCATTGCGGTGATTTTAGAATTCAGGGAGTTGCGGATTTTTTGGCTGGGAATCAATGGTAGCGATTCCAGAAGCGTTGCCATTTTTAGGGGATTCTTAGATGCAAGCTCGAATGCTTTTTCAGAAGATCCAGTAAGTATTAAACCGGCAAAACCAGCAATGTTGAGTAGGCGACTATCGGCTTCTGTTGCTTCGACAAGCGAGCCGGTTCTTGACCGAAGAGTTTCGTTCTTCTGTTCGAGTAAAAGACTGACGAACTGTTTAGCGCTTCCCGCTAATTCTCCTTCCGACTCAATGTCAGGGATTAACGCGAGCAATTCGGTCACAGGGTCGGTGTCGTTTATATTCGCAATCGCTTGGACTGCGTCATCAAGGTCACCTTTGGCTATGCCTTCTCTTCCGAGGATCTCCTGATGTACAAGCAAGTACTTAGGGTCGTCGTCGCTGCGTTCCACGAGCAGAAGACGGGCATTGCTCAGTCGTTTTAGTTGGTACTTAACAATACGAGGATTTTTGTCAAGAAAAACCTTGGGCGGCTTAATGTCTTGATTCGCTTCGGAATGCGAATGAGTTTGGGCAAGAACGTTAGGCGAGTTAGCACCTATCGAAATGATAATGCAAGACAACAAGAGAGAGGCAAGTTTTTTTTGCATGGTGGTTAATTTTTAAAATGTCGAGTGGAATGCTTCTGTCGGCGTGACGGGCTGAGAAGGGAAAACAAATTCTCAATTTAGGTTTTTTAAGAAGGTTTCCTGGAAGGTTTTCAAGAGAATTTTCTGGCCAGTTACAACGGTCCCTGCAAACTTAACTGGAGTTTGCAGGGTTAGATTAACGTTGGGATGGGCGGGGCGAAGGAAAGGTCAGTTGGTCCCTTCGATAACTTTCATGGTTTCATCGAGTAGGTATTCGAGCTGTTCGTCAGTTTCTTGCTCCAAAACGTTAAGAACGGACTCGGCCACCTCTTCCGGTGGGTAAAAGCTTGCCGCTCTGACAGCCTCTGCTCTTACCATTGCCGACTTATCTTCAATAGCCGCCTCCAATAAATCGGTTGCATTGTCGACTCTGGAATGCCAGTAAGACAAAACTCGCACCGCCGCAGCTCTGGCGTGGTAATCTTTTGATTCGAGCATTCTCTCAAGTAATTCTTGGTCCACTACATTATGCGTTTGATAGACCCAGAGGCCTTCTAGCATTTGGTGCTCTAAATTGGGGTCGGCAGGGTCAGCATTCTCCAGCCATTTCTTTAATTCCGTGATCACCGATTCGGATTCTCTTGCCGCGAGTTCTCGCCGAACACGATAGCGGGTTCGATCTTCAGGAAGCTTGAGAAGGTCAAGGAGGTCTGCAATCGACGCTCCGTCGATCTCAGGCGGCTGGACGAGCGGGCGGCCTTTGTAGGTGATTCTCCAAATTCTACCGTGGCTATGATCACGATTGGGTTCACGAAGATTATGTTGAAGGTGTCCAATTAACGCGTTGTGCCAGTCGACAATGTAAAGTGCCCCATCTGGACCAAATTGGATATCGACAGGTCGAAAATTGCCATCCTCACATTGGAGAAGCGGTTCAGTTTCAGTTGCGAAAAATCCAGAACCCTCTTCCGCCATCTTATGGTTCAGGATCGCCCTCTCGCTAATAACGTTATTGAATAAATAATTCCCCTGCATCTCAGGTGGGAAATTTGAACTCGAGACAATTTCACAGCCAGATGTTGGGCGGATGCGTTTTTTAAGTAACTTTGGGGCATCCGCTACTTTTGCCTTTTTGGCAATGTTCATTGTTCGTTTGTAATGGTTTCCCCCTGGGTGTTTGGCGGGGTAAGTTGTTTTGCCGGAGATCAACGCCGACCAGTAATGCTGGCCACCGGAAGCGTCCGCAATAAAGTTTTGACCCCATTTGTCAAACACGTGTCCCCATGGATTGGCAAAGGCGTAATTCGCATGAACTTCGGTCTCATGAGTTTTAGGATGATAGCGCCAGATACCTGCTTCGTTGCACCGAGTCAAACCATAGGGGCTTTCTACTTGAGAGTATTTAAAAGTTCCCTCGCCGAAATACAGTCCTCCACCCGGTCCCCATTCAAAGGCGGCGATACCGTGGTGGGAGTCTGCAGTGCCCATGCCGACAATTTGGCGAACCCGGGTGTCGGCCACATCGTCGCCATCAGTATCTTTCAGGAAGAGAATGTCAGGTTGTTGAGCGACAAAAACCCCTCCCTCGCCTAATTCGAATCCCGTTGGAACATACAGTCCATCGGCGAACACCTTGCATTCGTCGGCGCGTCCATCCGAATCCTTATCGGTCAGAATCAGTAATTTGTCTTCGAGCTTTGTTTTGGGTTTCCAATGTGGATAGGACGGCATCGTAGAGACCCACATCCTTCCCTTGCTGTCAAAGTTTAGGGCGACAGGATTCGCAAGTTCGGGGAAATCTTCCTCGGTGGCAAAAACATTGATTTCGAATCCTTCAGCAAGTTTGAATTTCGAAACCTGATCCTCTGCAGAGCTATACTCGAGAGATCCAAGTTTTCCTGCCTTGGCCTGCTTGTCATCAGGTCCGCCCACGTTAGTTTTTGGATTAATGAAAGGCAACGTATTACTATCATCGATTTTATCGGCTGGTTCTGCTCCTTGTGCAACTGCCCATAAATGTTGGTCTCGATTAACCGTCATTTGATCGAGAATCGCTCTTTCTCTTTCCATGACGTCTTCATTGTTGTACGTGCCATCGGAACCTGCTTGACCGCGCGTGCCGTAGATGGAGAATCCGTTGACCGCCCGATAGCGATGCCACCAGTGAAAGTTTTTATCTTGAATCGCCGCTTTCAGTTGCGGATTTAGATTAAGGTCTTTTCCAGACTTTCCGAAAAGTGCGTTGTTGAGTATCGGCGCTAGGGCGAGATAGCCATCGTCGTTAAGTTGCATGCCGTCGAGAGTAAGGCGGGTTTCGCTGTTTTCAAAAAGTGATTTTGTAGGTTCAAAGATATTAGCGAAACCAACACCATTTTTCCTTGCAACTGATTCGATCTTGGCCGTGTATAAACTGAGGTTGCTATTTTGTTTCGCCCCGTCGGGTAAATTCACGTCCCCCGTGTTTTCGAAGGCGGTTGGTGACACAAGGACGATCTTGGGCCCGATCCCCGAAGAATTATACATTTTGGTCTTAGTGTCTTGCACGAGCTGGTCCAGCTCTTCTCCAAATTTGTCTACCCCCGCTTTCCCCTGAAACGCTTCATTGGCACCGAACATCATCAGGATCACGCTGGCGCGGGATCGTGCTAGATGGACATCGGGAGAACCAAAGTTAAGCGACCGCAATCTCAGATCGACAGTGTCGCCTGGAAAGCAAAGATTCCGCACTGTCAGTTCTTTGTCGGCGTGAATTTGGTGCAGGGAAGTTTCCCAATGGTTGCGGTGTTGCATGCGTTCACCCAAAGCATTGCCAATCAGGCAGATGTGGTCTCCGAGTTCAAGCTCAAGTGCTGAACCGGATTCAGGTGGAACTGCAGGAGTCGCTTTTGCTGTCGCGTCGAATTGAAAGTCGTCCGTTTGGGCGGGACAACAGTCAGCGAAAATTCCAAGACACGAAAAAGCCAGCGCAAACACAATTGAAAATTTATTGGCCATGAATGTTTCCCAACCAAGTTTTGGTGAATACAGAGTGAAGGTTGCTCGGGGCTCCCGATAAGGACTCCCGAAGCAGTTAATTCTACAGGGGTTTTGCTGCGAGAAAACCGGACGAAGGCATTGTTGTAAGAGCGGCGCTAAGAAGATTAAAAGTGGTATTTCAAGAATTGTTAAAAGATGTACTTTGTACGAACGTTTCGCTGAGAGTTGTGTTTGGCCGTTTTTGCGAATCTCAGAAAGACTTACGCTTGGAAAACGCGGCCAGCCAACTATCAGGAAAGTCCGTCTTTTCTAAAGTAACGTTGCCAATTGGCAAAAACTGGTTGCGTTGGCTATGCAGGCGAAAGGCAAGTCTAATAGTCGACCGCCGAGGCTTAGGTTTACTTTCGCTGCTCGGCAATTTGACGCATGACTTCTAGTGGTAATGCGAGTGAGAGAACGGTCACGACTTTTTCTTCAGCATCCCCGTCCTTTTCTTCCTTCTTTTTGGGTGGCGGTCCACCAGCACTGGCACCGGCAATCGATGGTGGTAGGCTGCCTCGTAATTCCACCAGTCGCTTTGAGAGAATACCAATATTACTTGTCAGCTCCTCGGGGGTCATTTGGTCGATCGCTGCATAGGTAAATTCCACCTCGTCTGCGGTCTTACTTTGTAATTCGACCATCTCTTTGGAGGGTTTGGAACCACTGAAAATCCCCGTAATAATTTCAACACCTGTCTCTTTTTCTTCCGTTGGTGCGCTCGGATTATCGGCGGTTGCTTTCTTAAACTCGTCACTTCCTTTTGGAACTTGAGCGTCTAGATAAATTCGACCACCGTAGATTGCCGCCACTCCGATAACGAGAATTGCGAAGAGAACTCCGAATCGCGTTGTCGATCCGGATCTCGAGTTGGTTCGTCGCGAGGGAGCAGAGTTATCCAAACGTGGCTTGTTGGTAGGATTCAGATTTGAGTTGTTCATTTGATAACCAATGGGGCTTAAAAAGTTGGAGCGGTAGGCTGAATACGGACTGAACTGATAGCCCAGAATAAAAATTCAGAACTCAGATTGGGAGACCGGAATAGTTTAATTAGGGGGCGTTTGAAATCCAATAGGCAGGGGGGACTCACTCCACCGTAATTTTTGTTTAATTGTATCCATTCAGTGAAGATGTAGGGGCGTTTGCAAGTTTGGGCTACAGGAACTGAACTGCCCAGTGTTACTCAAATCACGTTCGCGAGGTTTACCGATCAAATATCGAGAAGTGCTGAACCAATCTAAGCGGTAACTAGGTTTGCGGAATCTTAGCAGCTCTGCGTAAACCTCCTTGAGTGCGGGGTGATGCTTGGCAGTCCAGCTGTGTGATTGTTTGCTCAATTCGTGGCCGCCGCGGCATCTCTTAGATTTTCATCACGGGTTATCAGTTATCACATTGTTCTGATGGTTGTTTTCGTGAGTTAATTTTATCGCAAAATTGGGTGATTCTAATCGAACGCGACGAATCGTTCATTGGGTTTCTTCAGCGACCCAAGGGCCCACTCTTCGTGGGGGGGCATGGTGGTTTCGTGTTTTGTTTTTCGATGGAAATCAATTGCGTTTGGATACGTGAACTGCTCTTGAATTTCTTGCGTATTCCAATGACAGCCAACAAGATTGTTTAATTTTAAAAAAGCAACTTGACAATCTCGAAACTGCAAATGAGACTGCAAACCTCACCTTCTTGTCCAGAGTAAGCCTTTGTGAAATCCCTCCAGATTACAATTCGAACGCTCTTATGCGGATTGCTGATTGCCGGGCAATTTCCGGGCTTGCTTCACGTTTCGGATTGTGTTGAAACTTCGGTTGCTTCGCAGTCGGGCACAGGGAGTTGCGGTTGCTGTGTTAAGAGCGAGGCAATTGAAAGTGCCGACGTTGGTCTAGCGGCAGTGACTTCCTCCGAACCTGTGTCAAGCCATGACTGCAGTCGGTGCTTAATTTGTCGGTCATTGGTGACTAACAATGCCGAGCAGGCCAGTCTGTACCACTTTGTTGAGTACCAAGCATTGCAAGATCTATCTTGTGAATCGCTGGAATCTGCCTACGTTTCTACACGTATTTCTTTCGCCCAACCTCGGGCGCCCCCTCGTGTTTAGAGTAATTTTGCGGACATAGACTCGCTCGGTGCCAAGATTGGCCGCCGTCACAACTGTTTCGCAAACTTCGGTTTTATGCTTGCGATTGTTTGCAAGCGATGCCGGTCACCCCTCAGGGATGTTTGCATTGTCCTGGGAACCGCGAGAGATCCTTGCCTGAATTGTCTTGGTCCGTTTCGGCCCCGACCTTTCTGTCGCTCTCCGTGGAGATTGATTGGCCAGTATTTTGCAACCGAAATTTGAACGGATTTTCGATGAATCAGGGCATGTGCCCCACCAGAACATGCCGCGTTTTGGAGATGGTGGAATTTATTTTTGTTTTTTAATTTTCGTTTTTGGAGATATACCATGAGTTTGAGTATGAAGAGAAGAAGTCGTCGCGGACAAGGTTTGGTTGAGTACATCATTATCGTTGCTGCAGTGGCATTGATTTCTTTAGTAGCCGTTTCGGTTTTCGGTCACAAAGTAGCAGATCAGTATGCAATTGGTGCGGGTATGCTTCCCGGTGCTCACACCGAAGACAACCTCGCCATCGTTACGGGTGAGTATGCTGGTTTTACTGAGAACACTGCCGGCACTGCACTTATTGCAACGGGTGGAGTTACTTGGGCTGACATCACTGGAAATACAACCGCCGGTGAAATGGACAACAACGTTGTGTATGACGCTAACACCGCTGGCAACGGCGCTGATTCCTTCGTCGGTGAATAAGTTGAAAATTAGCCTGTCAAGCAACGTAAGCTATGCTTGATCAAGGCTGGATAAACCAAAGCCAAACCGTTTTTAAAGGCGGTTTGGCTTTTTATCGCTTGATTCATTTACAAATCACCACTGATGTAAAAAAGCCGCGATTGGAACTTGAATATGTCAAACCGCCGACAACCTTCATCCTCTAGTGCATTACCAAAATTGCTGCTGTCGACTTTAATTGTCGCTGGCCTTGGCTTGGTTTTGTATGGAGTGGCCAATTCAATGGGGTGGTTGCCATCTGGAACTGGCAAAGTAACGAGCAAGCCCTCTCGCAAGGGACTTGTTGCTGTTCCGCGGACGCTGATGTCGCTCAAAGCGTTTGAAAAGGTCCGCCGAGAAGATGTTTACGATCGGGAATTAGCCGACGAAAGTTATTTTTGGCTTCCCAAAGAGACGGTTGAGAATAATCCGGAATGGGTTACCAGCATGGACCAAATTATCAATCGGGTCATGGCGCGTGACAAAGGAAAAGACTTTGTCTTTAAAAAATCGGATTTTCTCCCTGAAGGAAGTTCTACTGGAATCGTTGCAGGTGTCCCCGAGGGAAAGCAAGGATTTTTTCTTGATGTCGAAAAGATCCCGGGACTTAGGTTTTTAAAGCAAGGCGATCGTTTCGATTTGATCGCATCGTTTCCCAAGGCGTCGGAGGAATCCACCACGGAATACGGGTTGTTGATGGGCGGGATTAAGGTCAGAGGCAATAAGCCCATTCCAGTGGATGGCATTCGATTATTAGTCAAAGGTGGCACGATGGTGGCGTTAACCACCGATCGCTCAATGACAACTCAGGGGGGACTTGAGTTAAGCAACGCCACTGGTTCTGGCAGAGGTTCCAAAGACCAACGCGACGAAAGGGTTGCGATTGCCATCGATCCAGAAGAGGCAATTCCCTTGACGCAAGCACTTGGCGATGAATTGAAAATACATATGGTCGCGCAAAGCGGACAGGCATCCGAGGTAGAGGCGAAGGTAGCGGAAATTAACCTTGATGATTTGGTTTCGTTTCCGGCCAATTCAGTTGAAATCAAAGCATTTACAAAAATCAAGGCCAGCGATTTGGCGGAACCCCTGAGCAACGAACTAAGGCGTTACTATTTTAAGCCCGGGCTTGCGGATGATAACTGGATATCCAATGCAAACGACCTAATTGGCAAGACCGTTTCTCATGATATTGAACCGGGCTACATTTTTAACGCGGCGGACTTCTTGCCTGACGGGAGCATCGTAGAACAAGTAGCAGCGTTTCAGACAATCACCCCCGATATGCTCGTTGGGCGAGACAGTAAGTTTATCAATGCCGTTGCCGCCCGAGACATTGAAGCGGGGCATCCGTTGGTCGAAAATGACGTTTTGGCCGCCGGAAGTTTAGTCCGAGACGTCACACCGTTCCAGGCAATCACTATTTCAGATCTGGTTGCTGACAGCGACTCCCTCTGGGTCGGACGTTATGCCGCCAAGGAGCTTGAAAAAGGCCACCTTGTCCAAGAGGAAGATCTATTGCCTGCAAACAGTGCGTTGAAGTTGATCACGCCGTTTCAACAACTCAAGATTGCTGATTTGGTGGACGGTTCTCAGTCGCCATGGATTGGAAGAGTTGCGTCTTGCGAAATCGAACCTGGTCAGGTTATCGACGAGACCTTACTTTGTAAAAAAGGATCTCGCCCCAGTGTGTCGGCGGGAATTCCGGCTGGAATGATGGCGGTTTCAATCAACTCAGATTCGATCAAAGGGTTAAATGATCTCGTGATGGGAGATCGTGTCGATTTAATCGAATCTTCCATCGTCGATCTCAGAAATTCACTGGCTGGGATTGAGTTGTCAGATGCATTGTTGGCCTCTGGGAACCGACAAGCCTACAATCAAGTTGTTGCAAATAACGCCTTAGTCGTGCGTAAACAGGATGGGCAATTCGTGTTAGCGGTTCGGGTCGATGAAGTCACGAATCTATCTAAATCATTGATTTTAGAAGCCGAGTTGGTCGCAATTGCCCGGCCAGATCAGGTGAATTCCTTGGAAGAATCTGGGAACCGTTCGGATGGGGCCAGCAAGCTAAAATCGGATATTTATCCTCTGAGTAAGATTGTGGTGACTGAATTGATCGTCGGCGGACAAAAAACATCGAAAGCGTTTCGGAGGGTTGACGATGAGTAGGCCACAAATTCTTGTCCATCGCACAGATCGAGAAATCGATTTTGAATTCGATCAAATTCTCACCGAATTAAGCGGTGTAGTGCCTGTGTTTCATTATCGCGATGAGCTCAAGGATACGATTAATTCGGCGGCGGCATTCCAGCCGTCCCTCCTGATGGTTCAATTAGACGAAGATTTAGAGGCAGCAAAAACAACGATTGAAGAGTGTATTGCTGTTGCTCCGGACATCACGGTCGTCGGCATTTGCCAAATGGAAGGTGTGTCGGGGGGCGGATCTAATATGATGCTGAATGCCCTTCAAATCGGCGTTGAAGATTTTATTCGCAGACCAATCTCTAATACGGATTTGAGAGAATTACTGAATCGGCGTTTGGATAACCGCCGGGACAAAAAGGCGAGTCACGGAACGTTGGTTAGTTTTGTTAGTAACAAGGGCGGGGTTGGGAAAAGCACGTGTGCCGTCAATGCCGCGGTCGAGTTGGCTCAGCGTCACCCGGAGAAGGTTTTGCTTGTCGATGGCTCGCTGCAGATGGGAGTTTGTGCTGCCCATTTGAATTTGGAGCCCCACGCAACGATTGCAGATGCGTGGAACCAACGAGATCGGTTGGATGACCAGCTTTTTCGAGAATTGACAACCGTTCATCAGTCCGGTTTACATTTAATGGCAGCCCCCCAGAGTGCCGTTGAGGCTGCTGAAATAGACGATGAATTTGTTGCTCGCATATTGCTGCTCGCCCGGCGCACCTACGATTACGTAATCATTGATACTTTTCCACTGTTTGACCGAACAATTATGGCGATTCTCGATCTAAGTGACTCCGCTTACATCGTGGCCGAGAATGTAGTTCCTACATTGAAAACAGTGCGTGGTTTTTTTCAACTACTTGAGGATGTCGGATTTGACGAGCAAAAACGAAGATTCGTTCTCAATCGATTTTCGTCTTACGCGGGTTCGCCTAGCTTGGCTGAGGTCGAGAGATACGTTGGACAGAATGTTGATCATGTAATTCCATGGGATAAGAAGTTCGTTCTGGCAGCCAATGTAGGGCAGCCGTTGTTGAGTTCGAAGTTTCGCTGGAACAAGTCGTTTAAAGCGCTGAATCAAATCGTAGAGTCAATCGAGAGCGATGCTCAGATGAGTGAGTCGGCTGGCTATTCTATGGGCTATGAGACTAGCAGCGAACCAGATGGATTAAGCTCCGAAATGCGATCGACTAACGATCGGGAAGGCGTGTAATGACCAAGCGTTCGATTCGGGCCATATTGAAAAAAAAAACGATCAAGGTGCCTCAAGATCGGTTATTAAAAAAGCCGTCTAACGGCCAACCAACATCTGACTCAACCAATGTTTCATTGGGAGCCGCAGCGCTTGAACAAAGGGCCAGTAAAAAGCTGGAGTACCAGTCAATTAAAGGTGGGCTGCACGAGCGGTTGATTGACGACTTGAACAACGCCGGAATGCTAATCCGCCCGGACGATGAACTGAAACAGTATGTCGAAGAGTTTGTCGCTGGAGTACTGGAAACAGAAGATATTCCGCTGAATCAGTCAGAGCGAATTCGGCTGGCTGATGAGTTGCTAGAAGAGGCTCTCGGAAGTGGCCCGCTTGCCCCGCTGATGGGAGACCCCGCGATATCGGATATCTTGGTAAACCGGTTCGATACCGTCTATGTAGAGCGATTTGGCGTTCTCGAGCCAACCGATATTCGATTTCGAGATGAGGAACACTTGGTGCGAATCATCACCCGGATTGCCGCCAGAGTTGGGAGAAGAATTGACACCTCCTCTCCGATGGTGGATGCGAGGCTTCCAGACGGAAGCCGTGTTAACGCGACTTTACCTCCTGTCACGTTGGATGGGCCGACCTTATCCATTCGGAGGTTTGGACGAAGGCGCTTGACGAGCGAAAATTTAGTTCGGCTAGGTATGTTTTCGGAGCAGATGCTGAAGTTTCTCGAATTGTGTGTGGTTAGTCGAAAAAATATCCTGATTTCTGGCGGTACCGGGAGTGGGAAATCGACATTGTTGGGCGCCGTTTCGGAGTCAATTCCTCCTCAAGAAAGAATCATCACGATTGAAGATGCCGCCGAATTAATGTTGGGACAAGACAACGTTATTCGAATGGAGACGCGAGCAGCAAATGTCGAAGGCCAAGGCCAGATTTCGCAACGAGATTTGGTCGTGAATGCGTTGAGAATGCGCCCCGACCGAATTGTCATGGGAGAAGTCAGAGCAGGTGAAGCCCTGGATATGCTGCAAGCTATGAACACTGGGCACGATGGAAGTTTGACCACTATCCACGCCAATAGCCCGAGAGACGCTTTTGCAAGGCTTGAGACAATGGTCATGATGGCTGGTATGGATCTTCCCTCACGGGCGATTCGAGAACAGGCAGTCTCAGCGATAAGTATGGTTGTCCACGTTCGCCGATACGAAGATGGTACACGTCGCATTGAGCGCATTGCCGAGGTCGTGGGGTTGGAAGGTCAAACGCCTCAATTGCAAGATATTTACGTCTTCAAACAAATTGGGAAAGAAGAAAACAGAATCACTGGTCGGTTTGAAGCGACTGGGATCGTGCCAAGGATTTCCAATGAATTGGCGGCTCGCGGAATTGAAATCTCAAATCAAAAGTTTTTTGAAAGAGATGCTCAATGACGTACGTTTTAACAGGAGGCGGTTTACTGATTGCCATCGGTGCGGTGGCGTATTACTGGCGACTTGCGGCGATTCGCGAGATGTTGAGTGATCGCCTGTTAGCGCCAACGATTGGTGGGGAACAGGTTTTAGTGACGGTGAAGCCTTTCGCGCAGCGTCATTTTCCGATTCCGATTTTACTTGGGTTAATTGTCGGCTTGGTATTAGCTTTCTTGTTTAGCTGGCCTTTGAATATTTCTATCGGTCTGGCGTTTGCGATAACACTGATGGGATTTGAGGCAGATGCCTGGTTTTACGAAACGCGACTAACGAAAATTGAGAGCCAATTAGCTGATTCAATTGATTTGCTCGTTGCCAGCCTTGGAGCGGGGTCTTCACTGCAAGCCTCTTTGGTCCAGGCGGCAGATTACACCGAAAATCCATTGAAAAAAGAGCTTTCCGAATTGGTTGCCAGGCTGAGACTTGGCGACTCACCTGCCGATGCTTTTGAGCTTTTAGAAAAAAGAGTCCCAACCGAAACTTTTCAACTCCTAGCGACCTCGCTCGTTGTGAATTGGCAAGTAGGTGGAGGGCTGGCCGAAACCCTCGCTGGCGTTGGCAAAACCATTCGCGATCGACTTGCGATCTCACGGCAAATAAGAACTCTGAGTACGCAGGGGCGGTTGACGACCATGACAGTCATAAGCGTGGTCTGGTTCATGGCCGCGATGATGTGGCAGTCGGATGAAATGAGGTTTGTTGGGTTTGTAAACAGCCAGCCAGGCAGTTGGCTGATGACCGCGACGCTAACGCTGCAGGGCGTTGGGATTGCAATGGTATCAAAAATTAGTCGCCCGAGAATTTAGCTTATGATCGTTCCAATTCTAGTTTTTGCTGCCGCCATCGGACTGGTTGTCTGGTTGTGGCAACTTTACGTCGTCCGCTTGAAAATAAATCAACGTCTGGCTGAACCGAATAGCCTTGAGCAGGAGGCCAGTGTCTCGCGCGAGGAATTGCTTGAAAGAGGTCGGGTTTCGATTTGGCTTTTTCGAGCTGGGTTTCGGCGACCCGAAGCCCTAGCAATTTACTACGCTGCGACATTCGTGCTTGGTATTCTGGGGTTGGGGT
>Ga0208971_1000910_pt1 | contig 18946 bp, 21 predicted proteins | sample AOAMet1_18_M0_10_2_FD_188229 | JGI IMG/M metagenome (GOLD analysis project Ga0208971, IMG submission 188229) | Ammonia-oxidizing marine microbial communities from Monterey Bay, California, USA - CAN11_18_M0_10 (SPAdes) | ecosystem: Environmental > Aquatic > Marine > Intertidal zone | place... | reverse complement strand
CGCGATGCTGTGTTCCGGCGAAATCTATGCAGCAATTGAAAATGGGTCTGGTTTTTTTCAACATGGCCACACGTATATTGGTCATCCAACTGCCTGTGCTGCCGCATTGGCGGTACTGACAAAGCTGACGGATGGTGGCCTTGTTCAAAATTGCGCTACCATCGGTGACAAATTGCAAGACGCACTGCAACTGGCCTTTGGCCAACATCCCAACATAGGCGACATTCGTGGACGTGGGTTATTTCGAGGCATCGAAATCGTTCAAGATCGAGAAACCAAACGCCCCTTTGATCCGTCACGCATGATCCATAAGTCCCTCAAGAAAGAGGCATTTAACGCCGGTCTAGCCTGTTATCCAATGGGTGGGACCGTTGATGGTGTTAGTGGCGATCACATCTTGCTGGCCCCACCTTTTATCATGGATGAAAGTCATATTGATGAAATTGTCAGCAAGCTTACGACCACCTTTGCAAAGGTTCTGTAACGGATAGCGAGGGGCAAGAAGCCCAATTCACATCGACAATTTCTATACTACGCGTCCCTGTTCCCATTGCCCACCTTTGTGTTATAGCCCGCCCACGCCCCAAAGGATTCCAAAATGACCCAAGCCCCTATCACGCAGGATGTAATGACCATCCCACGCAAGTTGCCAACTGGTGGCAAAATCAATTTGGTTGGATTGACCCGTGACGGTATGCGCGACGCCTTGATTGCGGCCGGTTTGCCCGAAAAACAAGGCAAAATGCGTACAGGGCAAATCTGGGCATGGATTTACGAAAAGGGCGTTCGTACTTTTGACGTGATGACCAACCTTTCCAAAGGATACCGCGCCGAGTTGGCGGAAAGCTTTGAAATCGCCGTACCAGAGGTCGTTACGCGACAAATTTCCGAAGATGGCACACGCAAATACTTGGTGCGGATCGCCGGTGGTCATGAGGTTGAGGTTGTTTATATCCCTGAAAAAGATCGCGGCACATTGTGCATTTCCTCGCAAGTGGGATGCACGCTAACCTGTTCTTTCTGTCACACCGGCACACAAAAATTGGTGCGTAACCTGACTGCTGGTGAAATCATTGGCCAAGTCATGATTGCGCGTGATGATCTGGGCGAATGGCCAGAACTAGCGCAATCCCCAAATGTCGAGGCGCGCTTGCTGTCCAACATTGTTTTGATGGGCATGGGCGAGCCTTTGTACAATTTTGAATCCGTGCGCGATGCGATGAAAATCGCCATGGATCCCGAAGGTATCAGCCTTTCCCGTCGCCGCATTACCCTGTCGACCTCGGGCGTTGTGCCAGAAATTGCGCGTACGGCGGATGAAATTGGCTGTATGTTGGCGGTCAGTTTTCACGCAACAACAGATGACGTGCGGGACAAACTGGTTCCCATCAACAAAAAGTGGAACATCGAAGCATTGCTAGACGCATTACGCGCCTACCCCAAGGCGTCCAATTCCGAACGGATCACTTTTGAATATGTCATGCTGAATGGTGTGAATGACAGCGACGAAGATGCGCATCGTTTGGTTGAATTGATCAAAGGTATTCCAGCCAAGATCAATCTGATCCCGTTCAACGAATGGCCTGGTGCCCCGTATCAACGTTCATCCAACAACCGTATTCGCGCCTTTGCCGATATTGTCTTTAATGCGGGTTATTCTTCACCTGTTCGTCGCCCCCGTGGTGAGGATATTATGGCCGCTTGCGGCCAGCTTAAATCAGAAACCGAACGCGCGCGGAAATCCCGCAAGGAAATCGCCGCCGAGGCTGGGCTTTAGCCTTAAATCAATCCGCGCCACAGAACGAACGCCGTCACCAGAATGAACAAAAACAGCAGGTTGAACGCAATACTGCTTAACAAATCTGCGCGCTTATTGGACTTGGTTGCGGCGCGATTGATGCCCTCAAGGTGGATACGGCAAAGATAATAGGATTGTGCCAGGCTATCTTCGTCAATTTGCTTAAGCAGCTTTGGGTTTTGTAATTTCTTTTCAGCATCAGCCAATTGTTCGGCCGCCAATCGGACTTTTTTAGGTATCAATCGCCCGGCTCGCCTAATTTTGGGGGCCAATGCTTTACCACGAATGCCTAATCTTTCCGCCATCAATTCGGATATTTCTGCAGGCATTTTTTGCAATTCTTCGGGTGTCATGATTTCTCGTATACGTTGTTTCTTTAGTTCGCTCAACGGGTATGGCAATCAGTTAATTCAATCGATAAAGATGGGCTATGCTCAACATACTAACATTCGGTGAACCCACCAATTTGCCCCCTTTGTTAATCGTACATGGCCTATTTGGCTCTGCGCGCAATTGGGGCGTGATCGCCAAACGTCTTGCGGACAGTCGCCAAGTATTTGCTGTGGACATGCGCAATCACGGTGAAAGTCTGCACTTAGACAGCCATTCTTACCCCGACATGGCGCATGATCTGGGCGAAGTTATGGCGCATATTGGCGTTCCTTGTGATTTATTAGGTCATTCAATGGGCGGGAAAGCTGCCATGGTCATCGCATTGATGCAGCCTGAATTAATCCGTCGCTTGGTGATTGCCGACATTGCTCCTGTTACGTATCCACACACGCAAATTCATAATATTGACGCGATGAAATCGGTTGATCTTTCCCGCGTTACGCGCCGTTCTGATGCGGTGGAACAGCTTTCAAAACTGGTAGAAGACCCCGCATTAGTGCCGTTTTTCTTACAATCACTCGATGTACGAGCCACGCCACCGCGATGGCGTTTGAACCTAGAGGTGCTGGCTTCAGAAATGGACAAGATCATTGGTTTCCCAGACGTGACCGGTCAATTTCTTGCACCAACTTTGTTCCTAAGCGGCGCAACATCTGACTATGTACAGTCGGAACATCGCGATAAAATCAAAGCCCACTTCCCCATCGCCCGTTTTGCGAAAATCCCTGGTGCTGGCCATTGGCTTCACGCCGAAAAGCCTCGTGAATTTGAGGCGGCTGTCAGGGTGTTTCTAGACGCACCTGACCGTTAATAAGGCATCGGATGCAAACGATGGGTTTGATCGATTTCTTTTAAGATCTCATCAGACAAAGTCACATCAACGGACCCCAAAATCACCTTTAGCTGATCCACGTTCGTCGCCCCAAAAATCGCGGACGCCATGAAAGGCCGTGTCCTGCACCACGCCAGCGCCATGTGAATGGGGTGCAACCCGTGTTTTTGGGCAATAGCGACATATGCATCGGCCGCTGTACGTACACGGCCACTATCGCGGCCACCCATGCCAGGGTTAAGTGTCATTCGCGATGCGTCAGGAATTGCACCGTCTGAATATTTTCCAGTCAAAAAACCAGTGGCGAGTGGTGAAAATGCCAAAAGGCCGACGTCTTCGTTATGAGACATCTCTGCCATATCTGTATCATAAAGACGGCAAAGCAAAGAATACTCGTTCTGCACGGTTGCAACGCGTGGCCCTTTGCCTGCTTCGGCGGCATTCACAAATTGTGTCGTTCCCCAAGCACTTTCATTTGACAGGCCAATGTGGCGGATTTTGCCAGCATCAACCATTCGCTGCATTTCGCCCAACACATCCTCGATGTGGGCAATCGTGTCAGCCTTGTTTTGTTGGGTAGCATCATATGTCCAGTTTTGTCGGAACATATATGAGCCGCGATTTGGCCAATGCAATTGATACAAGTCGATCATATCCGTCTGTAGGCGACGCAATGAATCTTCGACCGTTTTAACAATCTCACCCGATGAAATTGGAATACCGTCACGGATTTTACTGCCAGCGCCCGAAATTTTCGTTGCGATCAAAAGATCGTTGCGCCGTCCAGTTTTGGCCAACCATTCGCCCACGACCTTTTCGCTGTTGCCGGTGGTCTCTACACGTACTGGATTTACTGGATACATTTCTGCGGTATCCAGAATGTTGATCCCGTGATCCAAGGCCATATCTATCTGTGCATGCGCATCTTCGGTGGATGTCTGTGTACTGTATGTCATCGTGCCGAGGCACAGTTCAGAAATGGTTTCACCGGTTCGGCCAAGTGGATTCATGCGCATGTTAATTCTCCTTTTCCCAATGCTTAACCTGTTTTGTTTTGACTGAAAACACAAAGCAGATGGATTCAAAATCATTGACAGAACAAAACAAGAACATTAACGTTCTTCTATGTCCACTGCTCTTCTATCCCGCGCCCCCCACCGACCAGAAAAGTCGATTTTGCCCATCTTGGATCAGATGTCTTTGGCGCGATCCCGTGTGCATGAATTATGTGGGGTGTCACGGCGAACCTTGGCCTTGACGGTGGCGCGCGCAACAACAGGACCAGTTTTTTGGCTGACACCGGGTTGGCAGGCCAGCAACCTAAATGCCGAGGGGGTTCAAGCCTTTATCGAACCCTCACGCCTAATCACGATCACCATACGCCGTGCTGAGGATTTGCTTTGGTCAATGGAGGAATGCTTGCGATCTGGTGCGGTGCCTTTGGTAATTGCCGATCTACCCGGCCCACCGGCCCTAACCCCTGTGCGCCGCTTGCATTTGGCGGCTGAAACCGGCACCGAAGAGGGCCGCTTTGCCCCATTAGGTTTGATCCTAACCCCTGGTGCGGGCGGCGCCCAAGGTGTTGAAAGCCGTTGGTCAATGGACCCACAACACACAGCAACCACAACCCAATGGCAACTTGACCGTCGACGTCATCGCTCTGAACCACCTAAAACTTGGCCTGTGGCACGTGAGGGTGGTGAATTGGCAATGCTTGCCTGATCATCAGATCAAAGTAGACGCTGTAAGAATTCCTGATGCACGGCAGGCGCAGCCGCGAAAACACCTGCTTGCTTGGGGTGTGGGTTGTTAAACGACAAGGCCATGCCATGTTGATCCGTCACGGCGGCCCCAGCTTCGCGTGCAATCAAATCGCCACCTGCGATATCCCATTCCCAACAAGGATGCAGCGAAAGCATTCCGTCAAACTCACCAGATGCCACAAGACAAAACCGATAGGCTAAAGATGAACGGAAATGCAGATTAATCGGCAATGAACCACCCTGCCAAAGTTCCGGTTTCAAGCTTGGCTTTTTGCCTAAAATCCGCGCGTCTTGGATTGTGTCACGGCGCTTTGGTGTCATTGCAACACCGTTCAAATGCGCCCCGCCACCTTTTGTGGCCGAATACATCTCATCTAACATCGGCAGGAAAATCACCGCCGCGGTAATCACACCGTTTTCGGCAATAGCTAGCGAGTGGGAAAAGTTTTTCTCGCCCGCCATGAAGGACCGCGTGCCATCAATGGGATCGATGATAAAACACCGCTCACAATCCAACCGCGCAGCCGTGTCGGTGGTTTCCTCTGACAGCCAACCATATTCGGGGCGCGCATTTCGCAATTCGGCCGCCAGCATCGCATCAACGGCTAAGTCCGCTTCTGTCACGGGGCCAGCGTTATCGGGTTTATCCCATGCTTCGGGATCGGCGCGCCAAAATTTCTTGGCAATGTTGCCCGCTTCTTTCGCGGCATCCATCAATAATGAAAGGTCACTCGCCGGCAAGAATTAACCCCTGAACAAGGATCGAGGGTACGACGCGGGAAAGATGGGATTGGCCATCATTTGCAACCTCAATTCCCGCCAACATTTCGTGCAGATTTCCGGCAACCGTACACTCGTTCACCGGATACTGAATTTCGCCGTTTTCAACCCAAAAACCAGATGCGCCGCGAGAATAGTCACCCGTCGTGGGATTGATGGATGAACCAATCATTGAAGTGATAAGTAAACCTGTGCCCATTTCGGCAAGCAATTCCGCGCGGGATTTACTCCCCGCCGTCAATTCAATATTGCCAATGCTTGGCGAAGGCGCGGAACTTGTTCCCCGACTGGCGTTTGCCGTTGATTGCATGCCCAATTTTTTGGCCGATGCCAAATCAAGCGTCCAGCCTTGCAAAATACCATCCTCAACAACCATACGACGGGCTGTTGCCAAACCTTCGCCATCAAAAGGTTTAGACCCTGAAATGCGGACACGATGTGGGTTTTCAATAATCGACATGCCTTTGGGCAATACTTGCTCACCCAGCTTATCGCGCAGCCAACTTGATCCACGCGCCACAGATGCACCGTTTACTGCCCCCAAAAGATGGCCAATCAAACCACTGGAAATACGTTCATCATACACAACCGGATAGGCACCAGTATTCGGTTTTCGTGCGCCAGCACGGGCAATCGTGCGTTCAGCCGCCAACGCACCAATTTCCTCTGGGCTTGGTAGATCGGCCTGAAAAATGCGCGACTCACCGGCATAATCACGTTCCATTTCGGTGCCTGAACCGGTGATTGCGACGCATGATGTGGAACGGCTGCTGCGGCGGTAACCACCAGAAAAACCGTTGCTCATTTCCAGATGCACTTTTTGTGCACCATAACCAGAACCACAACCTGAAACCTGTGAAATGCCACTTACGGCCAATGCCGCCGCTTCACAACGCATTGCGTCGTCTTGCAGTTCCGCAGGGCTTGGTGCGGCCGATGGATCAAACATTTCCAATGCGTCCACGTCATAGTCTTTTGCCAATTGATCAGGGTCGGCAAGACCAATGTAAGGATCTTCGGGTGCCTCGCGGGCCATAGCGACAGCACGTTCGGCCATGCCCTCAAACAAATCTGGGTTGGCATCGGAAAACGATACGATCGCTTGACGTTGCCCAATCAAAACACGTAATCCAAGATCAATACCTTCGGCGCGTTCGGCTTGTTCTAAGGCACCTGCGCGCACATCAATGGAAACAGACTGCCCCTCAACAACCAAAGCGTCAGCTGCATCAGCGCCTGCGCCTTTGGCTGCTTTAATCAAAGCCTTGGCCATGTTTGCTAGATTTTCTGCCATGCGACTGATCTTTCTATTTTGGGGACTTATCCGATGGAGCCTTGATTTTCGCCAACTTGGCCACGGTGCATCAGCATGTGATCAAGTACCACACAAGCCATCATCGCCTCGCCCACTGGCACCGCACGAATACCAACGCACGGATCATGGCGACCTTTGGTGATAATTTCCGCCGGCTCGCCCGCCTTGGTAATGGTTTGGCGCGTCGACAGAATGGATGACGTTGGTTTTACTGCAAACCGCACAACAAGGTCCTGCCCCGTTGAAATGCCACCCAGAATACCACCGGCGTGATTTGAACTAAACTCCGGCCCATTGGGACCCATGGACATTTCATCGGCATTGTCACGACCAGTCAAAGCCGCAGCTGCCATGCCGTCGCCAATTTCAACGCCTTTAACAGCATTAATCGACATCATTGCCGCCGCTAGATCAGTATCAAGTTTACCGTAAACAGGGGCACCAAGACCCGCAGGCACGCCACTTGCTACAACCTCAATTACCGCGCCGACTGAATTGTGATCCTTGGTCCGCAACCAAGTTAGGTAATCTTCCCATTCAGCGGCCATTTGTGCGTCTGGACACCAAAAATCATTCTGTGCGATCTGATCCCAATCGAAACGGCTTCGATCAATCTTTTTGTCGCCCATTTGAACCATGTACCCACGGATCGAAACACCTTGCGCCAATGTATTAATCGCCGCACGGGCAACGCCACCCGCCGCAACGCGTGACGCTGTTTCACGTGCACTGGAACGTCCGCCACCACGGTAATCGCGGATGCCGTATTTGGTCCAATAGGTGTAATCCGCATGACCGGGGCGGAATTTTTCAACGATATCGCCATAATCCTTGCTGCGCTGATCGGTATTTTCGATCATCAATTGTATAGGCGTTCCCGTAGATTTACCCTCAAACACACCCGACATAATTTTGACCAAATCTGGTTCGCGTCGTTGCGTGGTGTTTTTGTTCTGACCGGGTTTACGAGCCTCCATCCAGTGTTGGATCATTTCGGGCGTAATTTCCACGTTTGGCGGACAACCATCAACCGTCGCCCCAAGGGCAGGTCCGTGGCTTTCACCCCAAGTGGTTACGCGAAATAGATGGCCAAAGGTATTATACGACATCAGCAAGGCTCCTTAACTTATATTGGATGTAAACAGCGCAAGGGGACTTGCCAAGGGTCAAAGCCTTTCCAAGCAGAAACTGAATTTAGTTTAATGCTAAACTAAATTGATTTCAGGTAAAGATGCGCCATCCATTTTGACCGAATCTGAAGGCAGTCCTTGCTTTTAGGAGCATCATCAAAGGTACGTTTCATCAATTTCCGACTGGTGTTTCGTGTGTTCCAAATCCAAGCACAAAATTCCCAATTAAACCGTTCAGGACAATTTTCGGGCAAATCGGGCCGTGACTGACCATAATATCGAACGGTGCGTTTAAACACGCGCCAAACGCGAAGCCACAATGGGGTGTCCAACCAAATCAATGTGTCCGCACGATCCAGTCGCTCGGCCCAAGTGGATGATCGTCCACCCTCAAAAATCCAACTGTCACGGGCATGAACAGCGGAACACATTTCATCCTTTTCAGCACCCGTGCGTTCAACCCACCCTGATTTCCAATGAATTTTGTCTATGTGAACAACCGGCAAACCTGTCTTTTGCCCCAACTGGCGCGCGAATACTGATTTGCCGGCCCCAGGTTGCCCAATAATCATCACACGCTTCATTGCTGTCCTCCGTTCAATAAAATGTAGGATAACGAAATCGGCGCTTCTTTCAAACCAACACAATAGCAAACCCCAAACGAAAAACGGCCCCCCGAAGGGAGCCGTTCAAATTCTTTAAGGCGTAAAGGCTTAGTCTTCTTTGCGACCGTATTTGTGTGGTGCCCAAAGACGCTTGTTTGTCAGGTACAAAAGAACTGACAACAAGGCCATCAGAATAACCGCAACAAGACCGGTAAATTTACGGTCTTCAAGTTTTGGTTCAGCTGTCCACATTAAAAACGCTGCAACGTCTTCTGAAACATGGTGAAGGTCGTTTGCGTGACCATCAGTAAATTCAACGTCGCCACCTTCTTTTGACAATGGCGGTGCCATTGCGATCCAGCCACCAGGGAACGCTGTATTTTCATACAGTGTTGTGCCAGCTTCTTCTTTTTCCTTGCCTGTGTAACCAGTCAAGATTGCGACGATATATTCTGGACCACCAAAACCTTTGAGCAACTGATTGATACCAAGACCGTATGGGCCGTGGAATGCAGCGCGCGCTTTGGCCATCAAAGACAGATCAGGCGCGTTTTCAAGGTTGGAACCAGGGAAGTTGTCATTTGGCGTGGCCGCACGAAAATCATCCAATTCTGCGTCAAAAACTTCAAAGTTTTCTTTGGCATAGGCACGAACGCGATCCATCGGAATCTCTGGACCACCAGCGTCACCCAATGTGCGGATTGGCACATATTGCAAGCCGTGACAGGCAGAACAAACCTCAGAGTAGATTTGCAGACCACGTTGCAACTGATAATCATCATAGCTGCCAAAAGGACCATCAAAGCTGAAGTCGATGTTTTCGATGTGACCGCTGCCACCACCGGCTGCCGAAGCAACACCGGTAGATAATGCAAAAGCAGTCGCAGCGGATAGGATTAGTGTTTTGATACGCACTGTATTTTCCTTTCCCATTACTTAGCGTCAGACGAGTTAGACCCGCCCTTGCCATAGTGGGCATTAAAGTCTTCTTCGATGGTTGCCGGAGTTGGCAGCGGTTTCTCAATCACGCCAAGCAAGGGCAGAAGGACCAAGAAGTAACCAAACCAATAAGTCGAGGCGATCAAGGCAATGATGCCATAGATACCTTCAGCAGGTTGAGCACCACACCACATCAAAACGAGGAAATCGATGACCAACAAAGCGAACCACCATTTGAACTGTGGACGATATTTGCCTGAACGAACGCTGGATGTGTCCAACCAAGGCGCCAGCGCCATAACAGCGATCGCACCAAACATGGCCAGAACACCGAACAGTTTCGCGTCAACGATACCACCAGTGATAAAGCTGGCGATCTGAACAACCCATACGTCGCCAGTAAAGGCACGCAAGATTGCGTAGAAAGGCAAGAAATACCATTCAGGCACAATGTGCGCAGGTGTCGCCAAAGCGTTTGCTTCGATGTAGTTGTCAGGGTGGCCCAAGAAGTTTGGCATAAAGCCAACAATCGCAAAGAACACGACCATGATCACGGCCAGCGCGAACAAGTCTTTCATCACGAAGTATGGCCAGAATGGAAGCGTGTCTTTCTTGACGTCTTCTTTAGATGTGCGACGCACGTCAACACCAGTTGGGTTGTTGTTGCCTGTTGTGTGGAATGCCCAGATGTGAAGGATCACAAGGCCGGCAATCACGAATGGCAACAAATAGTGCAAGCTGAAGAAGCGGTTCAACGTGGCGTTATCAACGGCAGGACCGCCTAACAACAACGTCTGGATTGGCTCACCCACCAATGGGATCGCACCAAACAAACCAGTAATAACCGTCGCACCCCAGAATGACATTTGGCCCCAAGGCAAAACATAGCCCATGAAACCAGCGCCCATCATTAGAAGATAGATCAACATACCAATAATCCATGTGATTTCACGCGGGGCCTTGTAAGACCCGTAATAAAGACCACGGAAAATGTGCATATATACCGCAAAGAAGAACAGCGATGCGCCGTTCATGTGCAAGTAACGGATAAAGTGTCCGCCATTCACGTTACGCATGATGTGCTCGATAGAAGCAAAGGCCATGTCAACGTGTGGCGTGTAGTGCATCACCAAGATGATGCCGGTAATGATTTGCAATGCCAGACAGAAAGTCAGAACAATGCCCCAGATCCACATCCAGTTCAGGTTCTTTGGCGTTGGGATCATCAGCGTGCCATAAAGCAGGCCAACGATAGGTAAACGGCTGTCCAACCACTTTTCAGCGTTGGATTTGGGTTCGTAATGATCGTGAGGAATTCCAGACATGTCGCTCTCCCTTAACCCAGTTTAATTGTGTCAGCGTCGACGAATTCGGCGACAGGTACAGGCAAGTTGCGTGGCGCAGGACCCTTACGAATACGACCAGACGTATCGTAGTGCGAACCGTGACATGGGCAGAACCAACCACCAAAGTCGCCAGCTTCATTGCCGATTGGCACACAACCAAGGTGCGTACATACGCCAATCATCACCAACCATTCGCCAGCTTCGTCCAAAGAACGGTTAGCGTCAGAGGCATCAGTATCAGGTTTATTTGAGTTTTCTGAACCCTGATCAATTAGATCTGCAAGTTCCACGGCCTTAGCATCGGCAATTTCTGCCTCAGTGCGACGGCGAATAAATACGGGCTTACCCAGGTATTTAACCGTCAACTGTGTGCCTGGCTCAACGCCACTTACATCCACACGGATCGAGGACAAAGCCTGCACATCCGCAGATGGGTTCATTTGGTTGACCAATGGCCATACCGCCGCACCAGCTGCAACAGCGCCAGTACCGGCGGTTGCATAATAAAGGAAATCGCGGCGAGTGCCTTCGTGATCGTCTGCGTGTGACACGAGCGTTTCTCCGTTGTTTCGACCCAAAACGGGCCCATAGATTCGGGGGCCGCACCTTATGCACAGCCTATCGACGCCGTTCCTAACCGCCCAAACGCGCCACGTCCAGCCATCACGAAGTCGCACGCGGCGCGGATTGTCGCAGGGATTAAGTTCTGCTAGGCTTTTCAACGTGTAAATTTGATTTTTCTCAAAAGTTATTTAAGGAATTGGCAATGGAAGACGATATTGGTGTTTCCCTCATCCCTGTACCTACTGCAAATGCTGAACTGACCGGCGATTTGGTTCCCTCTTTTTTCAAGCTGCCCGATGAACTTGATAAATTAAAGGATCTTGAGGGGCATCTCATCAATGTCATTGTCGTTTGCGCGCTTTTGGCGGTTTTGGTGGTCATCCTTGTTCAATTCATCAAAATCATAATTCGCCGCCCATTTTACAGTTTTGTTGTGCGTCAGTGGTTAAATTCATTGGCGCCCTCTGAAACAATGAATGAGCGAATAAAGGATTTGATCCACGATCTTCAGAACCGTGAACTAGAAGGACGCCGTATTGAAAACCCGTTTCGCTACAACGGGTACGTCTATACGTTGTCTCGCGCTTTGTTCATGAAGCGTGTTGAAAACTCTTGCCACCAAATTCTGAATTATCCGCGCAAAAATCCACGTATGTTTGCCGCAATCACCGATGGCGTGGCCCCGCGTGATGCTTTGGCATATCTCAGCCACGATTTTGAAACAGACGATTCTGGGCATTCAAACACCCGCGCATTTGATCGGGTTAACCAAGCCGTGGACAACAATTTGGACAGCCTGCAATTGATGCTCACCCAAAAATGGATATTTTTGGTACGCGGACTTGCCTTGATCGTCGGGATTTCCATTGCCTTTTCATTCATTGCAATTGCCGGAACAGTTGGCAAAAGCGAACTGATCGTTGTTTTTGGCATTGGTATCTTGGCCGGTTTCATGGCCTCGATATTCTATTACCTCTTTAGTCGTCTGTGGCGTGAATGATCGGCGATTATCCTGAAATAAGTTTTCGTACGCGTGACGCAGGGGGTGATGTACGCAACAGCCCCCTTGAGGCGCGTGAAGGCGCGTTTCGCCGGGCGCGCAACATAACCCTATTGGTTCACGGATTTAACACCGACATCACAAGGGCACGCGAAGCTTATGCTGCTATGGCTAAAAACCTACCCGCTGAGGAACGTGAAACGATATTTCATTTGTTCTGGCCAGGCGACGTCACAGAATCGCGTCTTACCAGTGGGCTGAGGTATGCCGAAGTGCCAAATCGTGCCCGCGACTGCGCAGATATGATGGCCGAATTCATGATGGAGGAATTTGAGGCACGCGCCGATCACGACCCTTCCACCACAGAAGTTCGGATCATAGCGCATTCTCTTGGGTGCCGTCTTACATTGGAACTATGCCAGCGATTGCGATTTGCGGGCGGTTATAAGGTTAAAGAAGTTGTATTAATGGCCGCCGCCGTTCCCCGATATATGGCCGCAAACTCTGGGCGGTTTAATTTAGGGAAAACAGGTGGCAAGGAGGGCACGCTGGTTTTGCATTCTAAAAAGGACAAAATTCTTTTTGCCTTTTTTAAAACAGGCCAACGATATGAAAGCGAATACTTTGAAGATATCGACAATGGCCGCGCTGCCTTGGGTCGCTTTGGCTTGCAAGGCTTGGGCATCAAGAAGGGCTCGATAAACGAAGAAAAGACTGAACACGATCACGGCGATTACTGGACCTCCCCTAGTGTTTCTCAATCGATCACAAACCAATTTAAAGGGCCCGTTCGCAATGAACCGCGTAAAGTTGGAAAAGGTCGAAATGTTTCCAACTCGCATTCCGTGCAAGGCCGCATGAGACCGCAAGGGCGTCGATTGGGATAGATTTCAGTCACCCTGAAAGCTTTGCAATCACGCGTGCGATACAATATCACCGAGAAAACCAAGCAAATCGGCGCCGTCAATGTCCCTAAGTTCCAAAATTTCCCAACGCAGCATCAAGATCAGCATCATTCTAATTTTGATCCTTACTGTTTTGGTTAGCGAAAAGCGGGCTGAACGGTATGGCGATAACTTTCAAATCGTTCTGCCTTTGATGGCTTTAGGCTGTAATGTAGTGAATGGCAGTGCGGGTGAGTATTTTGTCCGTTATTTGGGCATGTTCTTTACGACACACGGCTTCAAGCGCGGTTTGGGGGAAATTCCATTAAATACCCGCCCCAATGGAAAAACCCACGGCTTTCCGAGCGGGCATACCTCGACGGCCGTCTTTGGCGCATCCTCACTTGTGAGCGATTGCATTACCAGTTCGCCAATCGTGAAAGGTGTTGTAATTGTCACGGCTGGATTTGTCGGCGCCAGTCGCATTGAATCTGAAAACCACAATATTTGGCAAGTGTTAGCAGGCGTTTTGGTTGGATGGTTTTGGGATCGGGCAGCCCGAAAACCCGGGCCGGTGCGTCGTATTGCCTTGAAACTGTTTAGCCCAATTAGAAGAGGTTTTCATTTCCTCACCCGCCCGTTAACTTGGCTTATCAATAAATTTTCCATTCAAGGAACGAACAAATGATTCGTACGACCACAGCATCAATCGCGTTAACTGCCGCAATGGCTATGTCAACGTCTGCCGCTGAATTTGAGATCAGCGCATATACTGGTTTTCAAACAGCACCTCACAGCAGAGTGGATGTGGTTGGCAACGATGGTGGCAACAAATCAATTGGTGCCGGCTGGGAAGGCCGCTCATTTGAAATGCCCCCTTATTATGGCCTCCGCGGCACTTGGTGGATCAACGATAAATGGGGTGTAGGTGCTGAATTTAACCACGCCAAAGTATACGCAGATGCATCAACATTGACTGCAAATGGTCTTAGCGTTTTAGAATTTTCTGACGGTATCAACTATCTGACTGTGAATGGATGGCGTCGTTGGCAAAATCCTAATAGCCGCTGGACACCTTATGCAGGTGCTGGAATCGGCCTTTCAATTCCGCATGTCGAATATCAAGCCATTGGTGGCTCGCGGACATATGAATACCAGGTAACCGGCGCAGTCGTTCAACTTGTTGGTGGTGTTTCTTATGCAATCAACGACACTTGGTCACTGTATGGTGAATACAAGGGCGCTTATTCAATGAACAAAGCTGATCTAGTTGGCGGCGGCACCTTGGAAACAAACATTATCACCAACGCGTTAAATGTCGGTGTCAGCTACAGCTTCTAACTAAGAACAAGCGACATATCACGGTGAGGGATGCCAGCATCCAAATATTCTGGCCCCTCCGCCACAAAACCAAGTTTTTCATAAAACGGTATCGCATAGGTTTGCGAACCTAAAATTGCCGATTGAAATCCTTGTGCCTTTGCCTCTTTCAACACAAAACGCATTAATTCCGCGCCTAACCCTGTGCCACGATGGCTTTTGGCCACACAGACACGTTGAATTTTAGCCTTGTCACCTTTGGGTAAAATCCGCGCGGCGGCAATCGGTGTATCATTTTGTTTAGCTAAATAATGCGCGCAGGCACTCTCTAATTCATCAACTTCAAGATCAGCCGGCACATTTTGTTCATCTATAAAAACGTCCGCCCGAATGGCGCGACATTTTGATTGATCCGCTTCTGACACAGCCGCTAGAAAAGTGATCATTTTGGATCTACCGGCACCGTTGCCAGCATGGAAGGACGTTTAGAAAACTCCGCATACCAACTTGCCAAAGCAACATTTTCAGAACGCCAATCGCGCGCCGAATGGCGAAAATCAACATAGCCAAGTGCGGCCCCAACCGCGATGTGGCCGATATCCATGGGTCCACTTAAGTGTGCCATCCAACGTTCATTCAAGACGTTACATGCACGGCTAATTTTTCCCCATTGCCCTTCGGCAAACGCCGCCATTTGCTTTTCTTCGGGCCGAACCCTTGCCTCATATGTTAGCAACAATGCAGCGTCTAAAATTCCGTCTGCTGTGGCTTCAAGTGTTAAAGTTTCCCAAATAGAACTTTCCGGATAAAACGCCGCATCTGCACGATCATTTAGGTACCGTGTAATAACGCGACTGTCGTAGATCGCCCCACCATCAGGACGTTCAAGTGCAGGGATTTTGCCCAAAGGATTCTGCGCCAAAGGCATTTTAGATGCATCAAGCGGGCTGCCTGTCGCAAAAACCAACTCAACATCATCAAGCTGGCCGGTTTCATGTAATAAAACGATGCATTTGCGTGCATATGGCGATGTCGGTGCTTGATACAATTTCATGTCAGTTTTCCTTTATGTCTCGCCAGCCACCGCCAGCATCCAATCGCGCAATTGATCAACTTCTTGGCCAATTCCTGCCGCTGCAACACCGTGTGCGGCACGATGACGGGCCGCTTCGGTTTTGTTTTGATTAAGTTTCCACGTGCTTTGCAGATCATCAATGCGAAGTCGGCAAGGCACAATCATTCGCATCATTTTGGTCAAAACATCCGGAGTCATCTTGTCAGATTTCCACGGGGCTTTACCGTTGATCCGCTGTTCAAATTGTGCCGACAATCGATCCAAGACACCGCTCAGTTCACCTTGGTCCAAGATCGACAATTCACCCCGCAAATGTACTGCAACATAGTTCCAAGTTGGTACTTGGTCTTCGACCCCATACCAATCTGGCGAAATGTAGCTGTGCGGACCTGTGACAGATAGAACAACACGTTGAGGTTCTTTTATTTCCCGCAAAATCGGGTTTGACCGCACAAGGTGTAATTCAACTTCGCTTGCGTCCTCAGACAACACAAAAGGGACATGGGCAAGCAATGGGCCACCCTCGGCATTTATTGCGAGTGTTCCAAAGCTGCGCTGCCGAAGCAATTGGATGGAATCGCCTTCGTCATGTCGGCGAAAAATCTGGTTAGGATGCATGTTAAGCACGCCCCCCTTCAGCAGATAACATCAAGGGATCAATCCCCATTGAACGAATGGCGGATGCCCATTTATCGACGCTGCCTGTGCCAAAAACCAATTCAGCGCTACTATCGGTCGTCAGCCACCCGTTTTCCTGTAATTCAGCCTCTAATTGACCAGGTGCCCAACCGGCATAGCCAAGCGCAAGAAAGCTTTGGTCCGGCCCGCCCCCGGTTGCAATGTCTTCAAGAACATCCAAGGTCGCGCTCATCGCGAAAGTTTCATCCACCTTAAGTGTCGCCTCGGTCGCCTCATATTCGGCCGAATGCAAAACAAACCCGCGACCATGTTCAACAGGACCACCGAAATGCACCATGATAGATGCCGCTGTATCAGCCTGCTCAATGCCCATCTGTTTTAGCAGTTCATCAAGCTTCACTTCGGGTGCGGGTTTATTGATAATCAACCCCATCGCACCTTCGTCAGAATGCGCGCACATAAAAATAACGCTCTTTTCAAAGCGTGGATCGCCCATCCCCGGCATTGCGATTAATAATTTACCAGACAGGTCGGATGATTGAAGTGTGTTGTTCATTTCTAAAAGATGCGGTGGCCAAGGCAAAGATACAAGGGCAACTGTAACGAAACATCGCCTTAATGTGACTTTCACTTGATCCAAATACCCCTATGATCTGGCGAATGAAAAATCACTTCCTCTCGATCATTTTTGCGACGGCCTTCGCGCTGTCATTTTCACCTGCACAGGCCCAAGTGCCGCCCGTTGATGAACTGGTTCAACTGAAAGTGTTACCAGGTTGGCGGCTGGCAAATGGCAATCATATGATTGGCGTCGAATTGACCTTGGCAGAAGGGTGGAAAACCTATTGGCGAAATCCTGGTGACGCAGGCATTCCGCCTGAATTCAATTTGAGCCGATCAAAAAACCTAGCAGGTTTTGCAACCCATTGGCCTACCCCAAATATTTATGAAGACTACGGCACAATGGCCATTGGCTATAAAGATCGGGTGGTCTTTCCAATTGAATTGAGTCCTCGAAATGAAAGTCGCGCAATCAATCTAAAAGGCACCTTAGATTTGGGTGTTTGTGCCGAAGTTTGTATTCCAGTCGATCTAGGGTTTGGTATCAAACTTTCAGCGAGCGACGACAAAGTTGATCCACAAATAAGTGCGGCCTTGGCCAAAAAACCAACCCGCGCGCGCAACAAATTTGATTGCGACGTCCGCCCCATTAAGAACGGAATTATGTTGGAAACCACCCTGCGACAACCAAAGCTGGGTGAAAACGAGGTTCTGGTTCTAGAGGTGAATGGCGTAGATCTTTGGGTTGCAAGTACAGAGCTTCAACGCAACGGATCAAGGGTGACAGGCAAAACCAAAATCATTAATGTTGCTGGAAATGGCGTTAGCTTTGCCCGCGATCAGGTTCGTTTAACCCTGTTGTCCAATAATGGTGCTGTTGAATCCTTAGGATGTGCGAAGGGGTGATCTGCGCATAAACGTTCGCGCGATTCCATAAAACAAAATACCTAGCGCATAAATGGATATCGCGATCCCAGCAGTTCCTGCGATGAACAGCCCAAAGGCCAGCATCAAAGGCGACATATCAGGCAATTCAACCGGCAAAATTTCGATCAGATCGGGTAAAATCTTACCCTCATAAATCACCCATCCCAATGTTGCGGTAAACAAGGCCGTTGTTGCGATTACCGCACAAACAGCCAAAGTTGACACCCAGCCCGCCCCGCGCGGCAATCGAATAGCCCGTGACAAAGAAGTTACCTGTCGCCGCACATCAAGTTGCATCGCCAACAATGCCGGCACAACCAACAGCACCAAGATCATACCAAAGCCAAGTCCGTAGCAAAGAGTTATCACCGTTGGTTTGAGGAATTGTGCCTGTTGAGATTGCTCGTACAACAAGGGCGCGAGCCCCAAAACAGTCGTCAGCGTGGTAAGTAAAACCGGTCTCAAACGATCCGACGCAGCATCGATAATCGCAGGCACCAGCCCGCGATCTGCCGCGTATTCATCCACAGTTGTCACTAAGACAATGGAATCATTTATGATGATTCCAGTCATGCCAATCATTCCAACAACGGTGAACATCGATAAAGGCACGTCCCAAACATAGTGCCCGTAAATGGTACCAACCAATCCAAACGGAATAATCGCCATCACCACCATCGGTCGTGTCCAACTGGAAAAAACCCATGCCAAAACAAGATAAATACCAATCAGACAGGTCAAAAATCCCAACAATGCGTCATTTAAGAAATCGCCTTCTTGCTCGGCAAGTCCTGACAGTCTGTAGGTCACGCCATTACGACTTTGAATTTCGGGTAAAATTACATCTTGCAATGTTTCCATGATTTCATTGGCACGCGTTGGATCATCTTCGGAAATATCGCCGGTCACCGATATCACCCGCAAACCGTTTTCGCGTTGCACGGTGGAAAAGCCACTTTGTGTTGTCACATGCACCAAATCACTAAGGGCAACATAGTCACCTGTTTCTGTTCGCATTTGCATACGATCAAGGAAATCCGCAGTTAATTCCCCATCAGGCAGTTCCACGCGAATG